>Ga0157378_10004474_pt1 | contig 12273 bp, 11 predicted proteins | sample M65metaG_FD_115309 | JGI IMG/M metagenome (GOLD analysis project Ga0157378, IMG submission 115309) | Miscanthus rhizosphere microbial communities from Kellogg Biological Station, Michigan, USA - M6-5 metaG | ecosystem: Host-associated > Plants > Roots > Rhizosphere > Soil | place: USA: Michigan...
AGCGCAGCGATTTCGAAGGAATCTTCAGGGAGATGGCGGGACTGCCGGTGACCATCCGCCTGCTCGATCCGCCGCTGCACGAATTTTTGCCGCAAAAGGAGGAAGAGTTCGCGGAAGTCGCCGCCGCCGCCGGCACATCGGCGCAGAAATTGCGCGCCCGCGCCATCGCACTTCATGAAGCCAATCCCATGCTGGGTCATCGCGGTTGCCGGCTGGGCATCACCTATCCGGAAATCTACGAAATGCAGGCGCGCGCAATCCTGGAAGCGGCGCTGAATGTGGAAGAGCAGGGTGGAGCGCCGGTCCAGCTGGAAATCATGGTGCCGCTGGTGGCCTTCAAGTCCGAGCTGGACAGGCTGGCTACGCATATTGCCGGCGTCGCCGCCGCCATACGCCAGGAACGCGGAAAAGTGCCGAATTACTTGATTGGAACGATGATCGAGCTGCCCCGTGCCGCCTTGCGCGCCGGCGAGATCGCCGAAACGGCGCAATTCTTTTCCTTCGGCACCAACGATCTCACGCAAACGACCTTGGGCGTGTCGCGGGACGATGCCGGCATGTTCATCAACGATTACCTCAGCAAAGGCGTGATCGCGCGCGATCCCTTTGTCTCACTCGACATGGAAGGCGTGGGCGAGTTGATAACGATTGCGGCGGAACGAGGGCGCAAAACGCGCGCCAATCTCAAGCTGGGCATCTGCGGTGAGCATGGTGGTGATCCTGATTCCATCCGCTTCTGCCATGAGTCGGGACTCGATTATGTGTCCTGTTCACCCTTCCGCGTGCCGGTCGCCCGGCTGGCCGCCGCACAGGCAGCACTGAAAAAAAGTCGCGGTGATGTTTAACGCGTAAAAGTAAACATCCCGGAATCGTTGGATTTTTTTTGACGGGTGTGACGTCCTGTCAAGTAACCGAAAAAAACTGATTGACGATTCGTTTCCGGGGTGGGCATAAGCCAATCCATCCGGTGCTGGGAACTGTTCGGACTTTGAAGGAAATACGCTCAATCGACACAGCCTGATTAACTAGCAAATGCGAGCAGATGCCGAAGGGGCAGAAGTAAACGCAAGCGCGAATTTGACCAAGCCTAATTGACCAAAGCGAACCACAAAGAATCTTACGAACCGAAGCGAGTTACCCTATGTCCAAGACGACCAATGACGCGATTTCGCGTTCCGACCGCGTGCTTGTGACCGCAATGTCGATCATTCTCGCCACGGCCAGCGCCGCCGTGGGCGCCTCTCTCACCTATCACCCGCACCAGGACAAGGTGGCGGTGATTGCGGTGGCGCCGGTGGCCGAAGTGCCGAAACCCGCCACCGACGCGGTAATGAACCAGCTCTTGGAAGAACATAAATGCCTGTCCGAAGCGCTGTATTACGAAGCGCGCGGCGAAGGCCAAGGCGGCCAGAAGGCCGTCGCCGAGGTTGTGTTCCACCGCATGAACCACGGCAATTTCGGCCATTCCATCTGCGCCGTGGTCTATGAAGGCAAGGAAAAGCCGGGCTGCCAGTTTTCCTTCGCCTGCAACGCCGATGTGATGAAGCGCGCCAAGCGCCCCGAAGAATGGCGCCAGGCCGAACTGCTGGCGGCCCAGATTCTCACCGGCCAGGTCGCGTTGAAGAACGCCACCGGCGGGGCCGTGAATTATCACGCCGCGTCGGCGTCGCCGGATTGGGCCGAGACCATGGATCGCACCACCCAGATCGGCAACCACATCTTCTATCGTGGCGTGCCGCATCCGCGGGAGTCCTGATAACTCCCCATGGCCGGCCAGCGAGAGTAGCGAAGCGCGAGCCGGCCACCCAGGGCAACAAACAGAATCTTTGAGATGTCGCGCTTACGCGCGACGTTGGATGGGCGGGTCAAGCCCGCCCATGGTGAGAGTTGGTTGATTTAAAAATCCAGTCCTATGTCGAGGTTCGGCGCGGAATGCGTAATCGCACCTGAACTGATGTAATCGACTCCGGTCTCCGCGATCGCGCGCACGGTCTCCAGCGTGACATTGCCGGAAGCTTCCAGCACCGCCTTGCCTTTCGCCAGCGCCACGGCGCGGCGCAAATCATCCAAGGACATATTGTCGAGCAGGATGGCGTCGGCGCCCTGTGCCAGGGCTTCTTCCAGCTGCTCCATGCGGTCCACTTCCACTTCGATCTTGACCATATGTCCAAGACCCGCGCGCAGCCGCGCAAACGCCGGCGCAATGCCGCCGGACGCCTGGACGTGATTGTCCTTGATCATGGCGGCGTCATCCAGGCCGAAGCGGTGATTGAAGCCGCCGCCGCAGCGCACGGCATATTTCTGCAAGGCCCGCAGGCCCGGCAGGGTCTTGCGGGTGCAAACGATGCGAGCATTGGTGCCTTCCACCGCTTCGACCAGGGCAGCGGTCATGGTCGCGGTGCCGGACAAGGGCCCCAGGAAATTCAGCGCGACGCGCTCGGCCGTGAGGATGCCGCGGGCAGGGCCGGAAGCCGTGGCCAGAATCGCGCCAGTTGCAACTTCGGAGCCGTCCGGTGCGCTGACGTCAAAGGCGATGGACGGATCGACCAGCCGGAACGCTGCCTCGGCGCAGATCAGCCCGGCAATGCGGCCGGGCTTGCGGGCGATGAATTTGGCGGTGACCCGTTTTTCAGCCGGGATTGTGAGGTCGCTGGTGATATCGCCGGCCCGCCCCAGATCCTCTTCCAGCGCCATGCGCACTTGCGGCTCGATCAGCAGTGCCGCGGGCGGACGCGTGAAGGGCAGGGCAAGTGTCATTTGCTGGCGTGGCGTGGCTGCACGTCCGTGGCGGCAATCCGCTCCGCATCGGCCAGGGTCATGAAGGTGCGCGTTGCCGGTTTTTGTGTCTCGGGATAGTCGGTGCGCCAATGGCCGCCGCGCGACTCCTCGCGCGCCAGCGCCGCCGCCGTCACCAGCTTGGCCGCTGCCGTCATGTTGAGCAGCGCCGGTTCGCTGCTGACGGTTTCCAGCCGGCCGATCACGCCCAAGGCGGCGCGCAAGCCTTGCGCGTTGCGTTCCAACGCCACATCGCGGCTCATCGCCTCGCGCAGGACATGGGGCGGGGCAGGCGAAGCGAAACGCGGCGGCGCCGGCGGCAAGCCGCGCGGGGCGCCGGCCGCCAGCTGCCCGCGCACATCGTCCGCCACCCTTGCGCCAAAGATCAGCCCTTCCAGCAGCGAGTTGGACGCCAGGCGGTTGGCGCCATGCAGGCCGGTGGAGGCGCATTCGCCCACCACCCAAAGGCCCGGCAGCGAGGAACGGCCCAGCACATCCGATGCGATACCGCCCATATGGTAATGCGCCGCCGGCGCCACCGGGATCAGTTGGCGAACCGGATCGATGCCTGCCGACATGCAGGCGGCATAGACGGTGGGGAAGTGATGCGGGAATTCCGCGCCGATGGCGTCACGGCAATCCAGGAAGACCTTCTCGCCGGAGACGATCTGGCGATGGATGGCGCGCGCCACGACATCGCGCGGCGCCAGCTCCGCATCCTTGTGGAGGGCGGCCATGAACCGCTCGCCGGCGCCGTTGACCAGCACAGAACCTTCGCCGCGCAAAGCTTCGGTTGCCAGGGGCGCGGGGTCGCGGCCCACCGCGATGGCGGTGGGATGGAATTGCACAAATTCCGGATCGGCGACCAGGGCGCCGGCGCGCGCCGCCATGCCCAAGCCTTCGCCGCGGGACTCCAAGGGATTGGTGGTGACGGCATACAGCGCGCCCAACCCGCCGGTGGCCAGGATCACGGCGCGGGCTCGAAACAGAATCAGGCGCGCATCGGGGCCCAGGCCCGAACGGGCGAAGATGCCGGTGACGCGGTCCTTCTCCATCGCCAGCTCGACGGCGTGAAACCCTTCCAGCAAGGTGATGCAAGCCGTTTCGGCTGCGCGCGCCGCCAAGGTGGCGGATATGGCCGCGCCTGCACCATCGCCTTTCACATGCACGATGCGCGGCAGCGAATGTGCGGCCTCCCGGCCCAAGGCCAGCGAGCCGTCGGTGTTTCGGTCGAACGGCGCGCCATAAGCGATCAGGTCCTCGATACGGGCAGGGGCTTCCTGCGCGACCAGATTGACCACGGCTGGATCGCACAGGCCCGCGCCCGCGACGATGGTGTCCCGGGCATGGGATTGCCAGCTATCGTCCTCGCCCATGGCGGCCGCGATACCACCTTGCGCCCAGGCGCTGGAGCCCGACAGGCCCGGCCGGGTGCCGGCCAGCACAATGCTTGGCATGGGCGCCAGCTTGAGCGCCGTGAACAGTCCGGCGATGCCGGCGCCCAAAATCAAGGCGCCGTCGGTCTCGATGATGCTGTCGATATGGGTCTTCATGTCGCTGCCGTTCAGGCCTTGATGGCCAGCATCCGGTCGATGGGGGCCTTCGCCCGCGCCGCGATGTCGGCCGGAACGATCACTTCATGCGTCATGGTTTGAAGCGAATGAAGTATGCCGTCCAAGGTGATGCGCTTCATATGCGGGCAGAGATTGCAGGGCCGCACGAATTCCACATCGGGATGCTCCACCGCGACATTGTCGCTCATCGAGCATTCCGTGATCATCACCACTCGTTTGGGCTTGCGGTCGCCGACATAGTTGATCATCGCCGCGGTCGAGCCGGTGAAATCGGCTTCCGCCACCACTTCCGGCGGGCATTCCGGATGCGCCAACACGGTGATGCCGGGATGGGCGGCGCGATAGTCGCGGATTTCCTGCGCCGTGAAACGCTCATGCACTTCGCAGGCGCCTTCCCAGGTGATCACCTTGACCCCGGTCTTGGCCGCCACATTGCGGGCCAGGTATTTGTCCGGAATCATGATGACGGTATCGGTGCCGAACTCCCGCGCGATGGTCTCCACCACCTTCACCGCATTGCCCGAGGTGCAGCAAATGTCGCTTTCCGCCTTCACATCGGCGCTCGTATTCACATAAGTCACCACCGGCAGGCCGGGATATTTCTGCTTGAGCAGGCGCACGTCCGCGCCCGTGATGGAAGCAGCCAGCGAGCAGCCCGCTTGCATGCTGGGGATCAGCACCGTTTTGTCCGGGGACAGGATTTTCGAGGTCTCGGCCATGAAATGCACGCCGGCCTGCACGATCACTTTCGCATCCGTGCGCGCCGCTTCGCGCGCCAGCGCCAGGCTGTCGCCCATGAAATCGCCCACGCCATGGAAGATTTCCGGCGTCATGTAGTTGTGTGCCAGGATGACGGCGTGCTTTTCCCGCTTCAGCCGGTTGATCTCGGCGATCACCGGGGCATAGGCGATCCATTCCGCCTTGGGAATGAAGTTGGCGACCTTGGCGTACAGGCCTGCAGTCTCTTGCGCGACCGCGTCCGTATAGGCCAGTTCGACACCCATTTGATCCTCCGCCATCTATATACTCATTTCGAGCATATATCTGGTATAAAAAACCCGGCTTTCAAGGAGCCGGTCAGGGCCTTTATGCTACACAGGAGCATTAAGGGGTCAAGAGTCGCCAACCTGCGGATCGGGCGGGTGTGGCACTCCTGTTACAGTTTTACGGCCCCGGCCTTCCAATTTCCGCCCAGACGGGCCCTGGCAAGGCTCAGAGGACCGATCTGGCCCGGCGGGCTCCCAGCCGCATCCCCGGGGCGGGGCGCTCCTTGAGCACCTCTCGGCGGAAGCGGAACAACTCGGCCGGCCGCCCGCGAAGGGGGGTGGAAAACTGGCCGGTGCCTTCCACCAACCCCTGTTCCGCCACCAGGCGACGGAAATTCTGCTTGTGGAGCCTTAAGCCCGCCAAGGCTTCCACCGCTCGTTGCAGTTCCAAAAGGGTGAAGGTGGGCGCCATCAGCTCGAACACCACCGGACGGTATTTCAGCTTGCCTCGCAGCCGCGCGATGGCGGTAGCAAGAATGCGGCGATGGTCGAACAGCATAGGTGTGCCCAATGAGTTCAGGCCGGAAACCTTCGCCGCGCCTTTCACGTCGTCCTGGCCATTGTCGCGAAAAAATTCCTCGACCAGGCCCGCTTCATAGAGAAGCTCGTATCGCTCCAGGACCCGCTCCTCGTCCCAGCTCTCCCCGAAGCAAAGATTGACGCGCTCGCGCCGAAGCTCCGCGATCTCGGTATTGGCGGCGTCTTTGACGAATTTCCTGAGCGCCGGAAGGATGACGCGCGCGATCATCTCCGGTTTGCTATCGCGCCAGTCTTCCCAGGGAAAATAATGGTACCAGCCGCGCCATTCGGTTTCGGGAGCTTCGCGCACCTGCCTGGTCAGCGCCAGATAGCCTACGGAAACCACGCGCGCGCCGGACCCCGGGCCGGTGTTGGACGAGGGCAAATGCCGGCCCTTGTCGCCGAAGGTATAAAGCTGCTCGGCATAGCCCAGCTCGAATTTCGTCTGTTCGCCCACCCATTTGCGCAAGCCCGATTCCAGGGTGCGATGGTGCGCGGGATCGAAGGGTCCGAAGGGAAGCGCATCTTGCGAGCCGGGATGCACCACCGCCAGCACGGAAGGACGCTCGCCTTCCACCGCCACGATGGCGGCGGAAAGGCCGATGGACACCGCTTCCTTGGCGCTCACAAACCCTCCAGCGGAAAAATCGTGGTCACGCCTTCCTGAACAAGTTGCGCGGGCCCCATATGGTCGAGCGCCAGAACCATTTTGCCATTGCGCCCCAAGGCGTCGTCGGCATGTTGCACCAAAAGACGGTTGGGCTGGGCATGCGGCGCCCGTTGGCGCATGGCGCGCGCGATCCGGATCTCCTGACCCGGTCCCAACCGGTCGCACAGGATTGCATAGGCCGATGCCATGGATCGGGAAATGCCTGCCCAGCAATGGATAAGCAGCGGCTGGCTGGCGTCCCAACTGCGGGTGAAGGCCAAGAGCGCGTCGACATGATCGCGGGCCGGCGGGACGGTGCCTTGGCTGGGATCGACAATGTCATTGATGCCCAGCTTCAAATGCATCGCAGCCGGAAAGCCGGTTGGCGTCTGGATCATATTTTCCGGCGACAACAGGCTGACCAGGTGCGAGGGCGCATGCGTGTCCAGCGCGGCGGCGAGGCTCGACAGGGGCGTTACCAAAAGACGGGGCATCGGCCTACTCAGTATAAAGCCTGTGAAAGCGGGCAAGGAACTGAGCCTGCGCCTCGGCCGTGCTGAGTGGCGCCAGGCGCGGGGTTTTCAGGACCTTGGGCGGGGCTCCAAAAAGCCGCCGCGCCTGGGCTTCTTCAAACCCAGCCAGCTGCGTTGCCTCGTAATAGGCCGAGAGGTGGTCGGCGCGCTTCAACAAGCTCTTGAGAGGGGCCGGAACCTGGGCCGGCAGGCCGAACCGCAGATGAATTGCCATCTGAAGTTTCTCCTCTAACGTCTTGTAATTGATGCCGACTGCTGCCTTGAACGGACTGATGAGATCCCCGACAACATATTCCGGACTGTCGTGCAGCAAGGCCATCAGCCGGGCTTGCCGCGTGAGCCGGGGATTGAGCTCCATGACCAGCCGCTCCACCAGCACGCTGTGCTGGGCCACCGAGAAGGCATGGTCTCCCTTGGTCTGTCCATTCCAGCGCGCCACGCGCGCCAGTCCATGGGCGATATCCTCGATCTCGATGTCCAGGGGGCTGGGTTCCAGCAGGTCCAGGCGCCGCCCGCTCAGCATCCGCTGCCAGGCGCGCGGTGCTTTGTCTGACGCGCGATCAGGCACTGAGAAGCCTGAGCGCCACAACCAGGAGCGTTACCGCCAAGACCAGGCGCAGGGCGTAATCCGGCATACGCGGCGCGAACAGGCTGGAAAGGACGATTCCCGGAATGGATCCGCAAAGCAGCGAAACCAGCACGCCCGGGTTTACGCCGCCGCTCGCCAAATGCCCCAGCCCGGCCACCAAGGTCAGCGGCACGGCATGGGCGATGTCTGAGCCGGCAATTTTCACCACCGGCAGTTCGGGATAGAGCAGCAGCAGCGCGGTGACGCCGAGCGCGCCGGCACCGACCGAGGAAATCGTCACCAGCACGCCCAGGATCAGGCCGGTGAGGATCGTATAGAAGCGGGTGTTCTCTTCGCTGAGCAGCCCGACGCGCCGGGAGTAAGTGGCAAGCAGCCGCTTGCGGAATATCAGCGCCATCGCCGTCAGGATCAGCGCGGCTCCCAGCACCTTCGTCACGACCAGGCTATAGGCGGTTGGATCTATCTTCAGCAGCCACAGGATAAGCAAGGTGAGCAGTGAGGCGGGAATACTGCCGGCCGCCAATCTGCGCACGATGCGCCAGTCGATGGTCTTGTTGAAGCCATGCACCAAGCTGCCGCCGGTCTTGGTGACGCTGGCATAGATCAGGTCGGTGCCCACTGCCGTGACCGGCTGGACATGAAAGAGCAGGATCAGCAGGGGGGTCATCAGCGAGCCGCCGCCGACCCCCGTCATTCCCACCAGAAAACCGACAAAAAAGCCGGACAGCACAAATAAAGGTTGGATGGTCTCGAACTGGGCCATTTCTTTTCAACAAATTTTTTGGGCAAGGCGCGCAATCAAACACAAAGCCGGCCCAAACACAAAGCAAGCGAAATTTTGCACACTTGCTGGGCAGCGGGGCGGCGAGATTCTGGGCAATTGGGCCTCCAATCCGGCCTTTTTAACCCTTCGGTCGCGAAACTCTCCAGACACAAGGCGCCGGTCATGTTGCCGCAACGGTCAAATGCCTAACCTCAACAAGGCATTTAGACTTTTCAGATAGCAATTTCGCCTGGACCCAAACGGAAGCCCCATGTCTTCGTCCAAGGACGTTATGGCCAATCCCGAGCGCCGCCGCTCGCCTGGCGTTGCCGTCGCGCTTGCCGTCTTTTCGGCGGGTATTGCGATCGGCCTTGGCATGGCGGCGAAGCTGGGCGGGCAGTTCACAGCCGGCCTGGTGATCGTGGCAATATTGGGCCTGGTCCTGTCGCGACTTCAACGGGTGGCGGAAAGCACCCGGACGCGTGTGACGGCCGGCGAGGCGAGTTACCGCGCTTTTTTTGACCATGAGGTGGAAGGAATTTTCCGCACCACGCCGGGCGGCCATTATTTGGCGGTCAACCAGGCCCTGGCGGACATTTACGGCTATCTCACGCCCGAAGCGCTGATCATCGGGCTGACAGACATCAGCGCGCAGCTTTATGTCGATCCCAGGCGGCGCGCCGAGTTTCGCGCCCAGATGCAAGCGCATGACGTGGTGACCAATTTCGTATCGGAAATCCATCATCGCTCCGGGCGGCGCATCTGGATCTCGGAGAATGCCCGTGCCGTGCGCGATTGGTCGGGCGAGCTTCTTTGCTATGAGGGCACGGTGGAGGACGTCACCGAGAAGTTCGAGCAGGAGCGGGCCCTGCGCTCCGCCTTGCGCCAGGCGGAAATCGCCAACCGCATGAAGGCCGCCTTTCTGGCCGCCATGAGCCATGAGCTGAAGACTCCTCTCAACGCCGTGCTGGGCTTTTCGGAAATCATTCGCGACCAGTTGCTGGGCCCGATCGAGAACCAGGCCTATCTCGAATATGCCGGCGACATCCATTCCAGCGGCACGCGGTTGCTGTCGGTGATCAACGACGTGCTGGACGTGTCGCGGCTGGAAGGCGGCCTGCTCACGATCAACGCGCAGCCGCAGAGCGCCGCCGACCTTGCGGACAGTGCCATCGCCTTGGCACGCGCGGTCACCTGCGACCAGCGCCACATCGAGATCGATATGCCGCAAGACCTGGCTGCGCTGCACGTCGATCCTCGCCGCCTGGCACAAGCGCTGGGCAACCTGCTGGCCAACGCGCTGAAATTCACCCCAGAGAGCGGCCGCGTGCGCATTTCCGCCCGTCCGCAAGTCGACGGCAGCCTGCATTTGGCGGTCGAGGATACCGGCATCGGCATGGCGCAAGAGACCATTGTCCAGGCCCTGGAGCCGTTCCGGCAATTGGACGGTTCACTGGCGCGGCGGTTCGAGGGCACGGGGCTCGGCCTGTCCATTGCCAAGGCGCTGGCCGAATTGCACGGCGGCAGCCTCACCGTTCAAAGCGCGATCGGCGAGGGTACCGTCGTCACCATAATCCTGCCCGCAAGCCGGGTGGGCGTGCGGATGGAACGCGCCAAGGTCGCCTAGCTTTTTCAGTCCCGGGGAGGTAACACCCCGCCATGGCGACATCCGCACTTGTCTTGTTTTCCGGCGGACAGGATTCGACCGCCTGCCTGGCCTGGGCGCTGGCGCGGTTCGATCATGTCGAGACCGTGGGTTTCGATTACGGGCAGCGGCACCGTGCCGAACTCGATGCCCGGCCGCGCATCCTGGACAAACTCCGCGCCGATTTTTTGGATTGGAGCCCGCGTCTCGGTACCGACCACCTCTTGCCGCTGGACACGCTGAAAGCTGTTGGCGGCAGCGCCCTTACCGACGATGTGAAAATTGCCATGGGCGAAAATGGATTGCCCACCACCTTTGTGCCGGGACGCAACCTGCTGTTTCTCACACTGGCGGCGGCGCTGGGTTACCGCAGGAACATTGCCGACCTGGTGGGCGGCATGTGCGAAACGGATTTCTCCGGCTATCCCGATTGCCGGGACGAGACCGTGCGGGCCACGGCAAAGGCCTTGTCGCTGGGACTGGCGCGCGAAATTCGCGTGCATACCCCCTTGATGTGGATCGATAAAGCGGCCACTTGGCGGCTGGCCGAGGAACTGGGCGGCGATCGGCTGGTCGCATTGACCGTAGAGGAAACCGTCACGTGTTATGAAGGCGAGCGCGGCAAGCGCCATGACTGGGGCTATGGCTGCGGCAAATGTCCCGCCTGCGAATTGCGTGCCGCCGGATATGCTAAGTTCAGGAATGCCCGAGGCAACGGGCCGTCGTCGGGACAATGAGCTACAGCGTCAAGGAACTCTATTACACCCTGCAAGGCGAGGGCGCGCAAAGCGGCCGCGCCGCCGTGTTCCTGCGCTTTGCCGGCTGCAATTTGTGGAGCGGGCTGGAGAAAGATCGCGCCGGGGCCGTGTGCCGCTTTTGTGACACCGACTTCGTCGGCACCGATGGGCCCGGCGGCGGCAAGTTTGCCAATGCCGCCAGCCTGGCGCGTGCCGTCTTTGCGCAATGGCCGCCAAGCGCCAAAGGCCGGCCCTATGTGGTTTGCACTGGCGGCGAGCCGCTGTTGCAGCTCGACAAGAATTTGGTGGCGGCACTGCACGATGTGGGGTTTGAAATCGCGATCGAGACCAATGGCACTTTGTTGCCGCCCGCCGGCATCGATTGGATCTGTGTCAGTCCCAAGGCCGATGCGCAACAGAAGCTCAAGCATGGCGACGAGTTGAAACTGGTCTATCCCCAAAGCGGCGCCGACCCCGAGCGTTTTGCTGGCCAGGATTTCCGCAATTTCTTCCTCCAGCCGATGGACAACCAGGATCGCGCGCGCAATACCGAGGCTGCCACCCGCTATTGCTTGGAACATCCGCAATGGCGGTTGTCGCTTCAGACCCATAAGCTTATTGGGATTCCCTAGGCGCCCCGGCTGCGGACCTGCAATGCGTCCCGTGCATATTGAATAAGACGGTTTGATAATCATCTAACGACCCTCATTGCGAGGGTTCCATGGATTCCTGGCCTCTGGTCATCACCTTCTCGACGGCTGCCGCGGCGATCTTTGCCTACAGCTTCCTGGTTGCCGTCTAGCGCAATACCGCTGTCCGTGGCCTGCGCCCCTTGGGATGCAGACAGTGTTAGCGCCAGGGTTGGTGCCCCTCTATTTTTTCCCTTTTAGGCCTTGAGTTCGGGAAACATGGCCTTTGCGGGCGTTTTGAAATTGTACAAACTTTCGTGGTACAAGTCCGCCAGCAAGAAAAGCCGCAAAGAACTGCCATGGCCACACCACGGGAAAAAGTCTCTGCCGTCGACCCGATCTGGACGGCTTTGCGCCAGCAGGCGGAAGCCATGGCTGGCCGCGAACCGACGCTCGCCGGATTTGTCCATGCCACCATTCTTCAGCACGACCGCCTGGAACAGGCGCTGTCCTACCACTTGGCACGCAAGCTGGGTGGCGAGGATCTGAGCCCGCTCGCCATACGGGAAATGTTCGACCATGCGGCTGCAGCCGACAATGATTTCGGCCTTGCCGTGCGCGCCGATCTTTCCGCCGTGTTCGAGCGCGATCCCGCCTGCCATTCCTACCTGGATGCCTTCCTGTTTTACAAAGGCTTTCATGCGCTGGAGAGTTTTCGCGTCTCCCATTGGCTGTGGCAGGAAGGCCGCAAAGCGATGGCGCTATTCCTGCAGAGTCGTATCTCCCAGCTGTTCGCGGTGGACGTCCATCCGGC
>Ga0157378_10004475_pt1 | contig 12271 bp, 12 predicted proteins | sample M65metaG_FD_115309 | JGI IMG/M metagenome (GOLD analysis project Ga0157378, IMG submission 115309) | Miscanthus rhizosphere microbial communities from Kellogg Biological Station, Michigan, USA - M6-5 metaG | ecosystem: Host-associated > Plants > Roots > Rhizosphere > Soil | place: USA: Michigan...
TGGTAGCACTTTGTCATCCAGATGTTCTGGTGTTTGTTCCTTAGTATCAATAAGTTATGAACGCGAATTGGCCGTTTCTTCGCCATGGTGTGGCAAACATACAACGAATGGCGGGTTTCGCGTGTCTTTCGCGTTGTGAGGTTAGCGTCCAGGGCAGGTGGAACAATTCCCGTTTTGGGCCCGCCATTGCCGGGCCGAATACCCAAATTGCAGGCTAGGCTTCCTTTCGCTTTCCTGCGGCGTCCCATGGGTAGGCAATGCTATACTCGCAGGGTACTTACCAGGGCTGGTGAACATGAATCGAGCGGCGCGGATCGGCATACTCTCCCTGTCGGTAGCAATTTTCTGCTACGCCGGCATTGGCCACGTTCTGGGCCGCACGCCAGACGACCGCGCGTACAAATCGCTGTCAGTCTATGGCGAAGTGTTGCAGCGGATCCAGTCCGACTACGTGGATGAGCCGAACATGCGCCTGGTAACGGCGGGCTCCCTGCACGGCTTGCTGGAATCGCTGGACCCGCAATCCAGTTATCTGACGCCGCGCGAATACACCGAGTTCAAGCAGAAGCAGCAGAGCTCGGGTACCGGAGAGACCGGGCTAACGCTGAGCAAGCGATTCGGCTATGTGATCGTGATTTCAGTTCTGCCCGAGAGTTCCGCGGAGAAGGCCGGCATTCACAGTGGCGACATCTTTGAATCCATCGCAAGCTTCACGACGCGCGACATGTCCGTGGGGCAAGCGCTGAACTTACTGAACGGGCCGGCGGGCAGCGGCGTGAAGGTGGGCGTGATTCGTCGCGGCAAGGCCGAGCCGGAGTCGGTGGATCTGGTCCGCGAAAAGCTGGTGCCGGCAAAGACTATCGTGCAGAAAAGCGACCCGGATATTCTGGTGCTCCGGGTACCGTCGTTGGACGCCGGCCGCGCCGAAGAACTGCGCAACAAGCTCCAGGAAGCGGAGAAACAGGGGATTCACAAGGTGATTCTGGATTTGCGGGCGTGCGGCCGGGGACCGGTCAGTGAAGCAGTGGCTGTTGCACGCCTGTTTGTGCCCTCCGGAAATATCGCAACATTGCGAGGGCAGACGGTTTCTTCGCAGACATTCGCGGCCGAGCCCGGTAAAGTCGTATGGAAAGGACCCGTTTCGGTGTTGATCGATGGGACCACCTCGGGAGCGCCGGAGGTAGTGGCCTCGGCGATGGTCATCAACAAGCGTGGTGACGTGGTGGGCGAGCGCAGTTTTGGCCTGGCTTCCGAGCAGAAGCTGATCACCATGGACGATGGATCCGCGTTGTCCTTGACCGTGGCGAATTATTACAATCCAGCGGGTAAGCCGATTCTGGAAGAAGGCGTCGAACCAACGGAAGTAGTGCGTGCGGGCACCGTTGATGACGATAGCGATGTAGACGATGACGGCGGCAAGAATACGCCGGCGAAAGTCACGCCCAGCGGTCCGCGTCCGCTGTCACCGGAAGATCCGATTTTCCGCAAAGCTCTGGAATTGTTGAAGAACTCGGCGAAGAAAGCGGCCTAGCCCGCTGGTGCCTCGGCCGACTCCGTCCCAACCTCGAAAAAAGCGCGCTTGGCACTCGTCGCAGGCAGTTGACGTCTGTTCCCATGCTAGCTACGGGTCCTTGGGCTTCATGAGGTTACTCACGATTGTGCTGGTGCTCGGCATAGTGTCGGGTGGCTGCCGGTCGGATAAGCGGCGCATGCACGCATCGGAAATCCACGAAATCACGCGGGAGCTGAAAGCAGCTTCGACGAGCGCAGCGACGGGCGCGGAGGTACGCAGCGAATTCAGCGCCACGGATGAGGAGCGCGACACCACCGATCGGCTGTATGTTATGTTGCACCCGGAAGCGGCTGACACCCAGAGTAGCGCGGCACAGGTTGCGCGGTTGCTTCAGGCGATGGGCCAGGTTGCCACCAGGCACGGATTGACGCAAGACGCTCCCTCTAATACCGGCGATGCGGTCCGTTTTACTTACAGCCGGAGCGGATTTGCAACGCACAGCATTGGTATCCAGATGCTCGCACCGAACGCGGGGCAAGAGGCAACATCAGGCCCATCGCGCGGTGCAGCGCGTCTCGCCATCATATTGGATGATGTGGGCACCGATCGCGGGGCGGCTGAGGCGATCTTTGCCCTGCGGTACGCGCTGACTATCTCGGTGCTGCCGAACCGGCCGCATTCCGTGGAGATCGCGGCAGAGGCGCACCGGCGCGGCTACCAAGTGATGCTGCACCTGCCGATGGAGTCGCTGGGAGACGGCAAGCCAGAACCCCAGGAATTGCGCCACGGTATGCGCGCCAATGATGTCGCCGCGCTGGTAGATGAATTTCTCCGTGCGGTTCCTGACGTAACGGGAGTGAACAATCACCAGGGCTCGCAATCTACCGCGGATGTCGCGTTGATGGATGCGCTCATGCCGGTCTTGCGTGAACGGAAGCTCTTTTATATCGACAGCCGTACAACGAAGGAAACCGTCGCGTATGACGTTGCGCGGCAGGCGGGGGTGCGCTGCGCGTCTCGCAACGTGCCGTTTCTGGATGATGTGGTGGAGGCTTCCGCGGTACGCAAGCAACTGGAACTGGCCCTGCGCGGTGCGAAAGAAAAAGGCGAGGCGGTAGCCATCGGGCATCCGCACGCGGCTACGCTGGCGGCGTTGAAAGAAATCTTGCCGCAAGCGAGGGGCCAAGGAGTGCAGCTAGTGTTTGCGTCAGAGCTGGTCCACTGAGGGATGCGTCGCGCTGAATTGCGCCAGCGGCGCGGCCGAGACGGGTTGCGAAATCCGCGGATACAGACGATGGAAAATGTAAAAGAGCGCCCCGATTACAAGAAAATCGACGATGCTGGCTTCCGGTCCAGCGCTTCCGCCAGTGAGCCAGGCCGGTCCTACAAGCGTCGCGCTTGAGAGATGCCCGGGAAAAATGGCACCGCTGTCCGGCACGGAATAAAGGAACGTTTCGCCGAAATCGAAACTCGCATGCATGCCAACCGCGAACCATAACGTACCGGTGCGGTGTAGCGTGAAACACCAAAACAGGCCGCTCAATACCACGCCGATGATTCCGGCGGGTGTTTCGCCCGGATTTGCCCAATGCACTGCGCCAAAGAGAACGGATAGCGCGACCGCCGCCGGCCAGAATCCGATCGCCTGCGCCAATGTGAATTGCACGTAACCACGAAACGCAAATTCTTCATACAGCCCAACGACGACGAACACCGCAGCCCACACGAGAGCCCAGCTGATGATAGCCTTACCGTGAAGCTCCAGCGAACCGAACCGGTAACAGCCAAGCGCAGCAAGTAGGGCAAGTACCGCGCTAATTTCCGCGACGCCAAACACGACGCCCTGCAAGAATTGCCCGGCGGAGTTTCGCTGAAGGCGCAAGCCGTACTCACCGAAAGTTCTGCGCTCCAACAGCGAAAGAACAAATGCCGCGAAAAAAGCTCCCAGTAGGGCGAGAAATTCCACGAGGAAAATGATTTGCGGTGAACTTTGCGGCAGACCATGTTGCACGAACGAGCGCAATAGAGGGCGAAGGACATAAATGGCGCCCTCGCCAAGAATCAAATACACGCACAATCGCACGAAAACGAACGGTATCCCTGGATTTCGGAAAAAAGTGACGGGTGCAGGCTGGCCGGACACGCTGAGAGGGCAGTTGGGCATGATTTCTGGAAGGCGGCTGGAAAACCGTTGGGTCAAGATAGCACAGACTGTAGACAAAACCTGGGCGCTGAGTTGCTCGGACGAAGAACTGCAAAGAAGAAATTGTACTGACGGCTCTATGGCCTTATGCCGACAATAGCGGCGCCAAGAATTCGCCGGCTTTTGCGTTCTTGCACGAACGCGACGGCGTGAAGATTAGGGATGTTCCAGCGAGAATCGAGTTTTATGGGGCTGGATTGCGAGAATGCGACGTCGGCATCTTCCTGGGCCGTTCCGACCTTTCGTAGAACGCGAACTATGGAAGCGTGACCGAGTGCCCGGCCGGCGTTCTCTCCGCGCTTGACTTCGGAATGCAGATCCGCTTCGGTGATGGCGAGCCAAACCTCGGGCTCATCGCGCGGCGAACTGGACGCCAGTTTGTCCACCACGATTTGCACGGTTCCCGCGCCGGATTTCTCGCCGGCTCTAAACCCAACCGAGACTCGTGTCTTCGGCTGAGAGGCCGCCCGGGCAATCACCTGCCGCACTTGCGATTCCCTGCTGCCGACAAATTCGGTCTGTCCATCGACGACCATCTGGGGGGTGTACGGGTTTCCGTTTCCGAGCGATGTGGCGTACTCAGCCTGGCGATTGGTCCATTCCCTGCCGGAAAATGGATCGACCCATCCGAGTTCGTCCCAGTAGTCGACATGCTCCTCCAGGGCGATAATTTGAGCGTTTGCCACGGGCTGCTGACTCTCGTAGCGAGCCAGCAGCGCATCCGCAGGCGGACAGCTCGAGCAGCCTTCCGAGGTGAAGAGCTCGACGACAACCGGCACTCCGGTCTGTGCGTTGAGCGGAGGCGGGGTCGCATTCCGATGCGGTTCTATCAGGGAAAAGACGACTGCGAAAGCCAGTGCTAGAAACGAAACGATCTCGAACGAGAATGAGGTAATCGCGGGGATAACGCGGTTCATATCACAGCCTGTCTTTGCGGGGTGGCGAATTTTCTGCCAGCCTCGTTATGCAAATACCTACACGTAGGATTCACGGACGAGGCAGAAGTTGCAAGTCCACACAGATCGAGTGGACTAACCATTTGATGATGTTTAACCGGTTATGTTATAACTAACCGCTGCTGTAGGCTACATCGGTTGCCCACCTGATCGACTCGGAGGTTGGCATGCAAAGCTCCAAATCAGAAGGGGTTGTGACGATGCTGGGAGGACGCTTGGCCGTCGATTTCGCCAACGCGCCTTCGTTTCCCGGCAAAACGAGCCAACAATTGTCGTGGGAGCAGTTGATCTCCGTTCTTGAAGGTTCACGGATCGTGTCGCAGGAGCGTGGCGCTGCCTTGCTCTCGCTGCCGGAATCGGACGCTCGTGCCGCGGCGATCCTGCTCGCAAGGGCTACGCGGCTTCGGGATGCTTTGCGCCAATTGTTTGGCGCCTTAATTCGGAATACCTCCGTGGCCCCGGAATTGGCGCAGCCCATTAATGAAATTCTGCGCATTACGGAAGGACACGACGAGCTGGTGCACAGCGAAGGCCGCTGGAAGCTGACGTTTGTCGCCCGGGAGAGTGGGCTGGACTGGCTACTTGCCGCGATCGCCCGATCGGCCGCCGAAATCCTCACCGAAGGAGCGGCCGCGCGCCTATCCGCCTGCGCCAACCCTGCCTGCGGCCTGCTCTTCTGCGACACTTCACGTACCCATCGCCGCCGCTGGTGCTCGATGGCAGTCTGCGGGAATCGGTACAAGGTGGCGAGTTTCGCGCGCCGCGCGCCTCGGACGTTTGCCGCGAAAGCAGGGTCGTCGCAAGCAGGGCCCGGCTAGTTAGCCGGCAGTTTCACGTATTTCGGCGGTTCTCCCTTGGACCATGGATCATAGGTGTGCGCGAATACCAGCCGGTCCGCCAGCGGTGGGTGCGAATACAGCCAGAAAGTAATCAAGGCGGGCGGATTGGGATCTGCCAAATCAATTTCTCCCAAGACTTGGAATGCGTGTGCGGCGACCTCCTCCGAGTTCGGCACGATGCGGTGAATCACTTCGAGGCCGTAAATGTCGGCGGCATGTTCCTGCGCGCGAGTAAAGCCGTTCTGGATGGGCAAACATACGAACACCATGATCTGCAGAAGCAGGAGCATCACCGTGAGCGAGGCCCAATCCTCCACGCCGTAAAGTCTCCAGCGGGCGCCCCAGCGCGAAAGCGCCCAGTGCAATCCGCGATAGCCGATATACAGCGCAACGAGAAATAGGGTCGAAAAAAACACGAACCCTTGCTGGATGTGATTCAGGACGTAGTGGCCTGCTTCGTGGCCAAAAATGAACAGCGTTTCGTCGGGTGTCATTTTCTGAATGGTGGTATCCCACACGACCACACGTTTCGACGCGCCGAACCCGGTCACATAGGCGTTTACTTGATTGGTTTTCGCGCTGGCGGACATCAAGAACATTCGCTCACGCGGGATATCCAGGCCCGCGCGATGAATCACCTTTTCCATGGCGCCGGCCAGCTGCGGATATCTGTTCTGCAACGGCTCAAATTTGTAGAAAAGCGGATCGATGACCAGCGGTTGAAGAAAGATCACCACCACGATGATTGGCAGCGCGGCCATCCAGAAGTAAAGCCACCATCGTCGCGGACTCCAACCCATCACCCGGTACAGAATGAGGGCGAGAACCGCGGCAAAAGCAGCGCCCAGCGCTTCTCCCTTGATCCAGTCTAGAAGCCACGAACCCCAGCCCTGGATCGATTGCGCGTATCGCAGCGAGAGCACGTGCCCATAAATTCTCGTGGGCAGATCAAAGACATCCAGCGCCAAAATCAGCAGCGGAACAAAGAGCAACCCTTGAAGCCAGCGATTGCCGGTGGCACGCTCCGCCAGGTCACGCAGCCGCGCACTGATTCCCAAACGCAAGAACAAGATCAGCACAGTGATGCTCACGGCGTAGGAAAGGAACCACAGTATGTATTCCGCCCGCGAATAAGCGACCGCTTTCTGGTAGCGGTCCTGGGACAGGGTGTACTGCTCGGTGCGGCGGCTGTTTGGCGGCTCTTGCGATTTTTCTGTTGACCCTGGAACGGCCGGCTGCGTTGGAGTCTGCTGCACCGGATAGCTCTGCAACGGTTCGGCCTGGACGGAGCGATCCCTGGCGCGCGAGGCCGCCTGACTGGAGGCAGCGCACTGCAAGGCAAGCAACAGCAGCACCAAAATTCTCAGAGACGCAGATTTCGCAAGATCAGACGGCATTTGTCGTGTGCGACGCGCAAATCACCATATCGGCTCTGGGCCGGGAAGTATGAGGCTGAGGGCTCATTACTGCAACTGGCGGATCCGAAGCAATCCACATTGCCAAGCGCTCTTGAGTTCGGGCATATCGGCTAGGGAGCGCTTTGCGCGGGAATAGTGTGAAATGTCTGCAAGCAATAGTTGCGCACCGATCCTGTCGTCGCCATGCCGATGTGCACGATGGACACCCAGCGTTCCAGCTTGTGATGCCCGGTGCGATGAAGCAAGTAAGAAGCTCCGATGGATGCGCCAGTGCCCGCAGCTTCGATCACCGCGAATGCGGCATGATTGTCCACGGCATCATTGCTGAGCAGAATTTCCTGTCGCCCGCGGCTTCTCATGTTCAACGTCGAGAAATAATCCAGCGTCCGCGAGGCGGCAACGCCGGTGAACAGCCAATCGTTGGTCTTGTCCCAGAAGCGGTGTTCGTCCGGTTGGCGGCGTTCCTTTCGGGGAGCTTGTATGTCGCGAGTCACAATTCGCGTGCGGCTCTCGGTCGAGACTTCAGTCGGCGCTCCAGCCTCCTGTGCACGCGCTGTCGCCACCAGCCCTGTTGACGCCAACGTGGCCCCCGCAAAAACCACGGAGAATCGAATTTTCTTCTTCAATCGCGCTCCGTTTGTGAGCATCCTCTATTCATTATCGCAAATGCGTCCAGGAGGGTTCCCTCGTTTAGACCCGCCGTCATTCATTCTGCAGTATCCTCGGCAAGCCGTTGCCTAATTCGCACGGTCCGTTCGGCATATATTTGCCCGGTTCGAACCTCAGGCGTATCCTGAAGTTTGCAACCGGCCTGATTTTCAGGCAATAACATGATGGAAACCGGCAAATTTCTGCGATTCACAGCCACGGCGCTGGCAGCGTGCGGCCTTTTGATTTTGGCCCGCCCAGCCCGGGGGCAAGATTCGCAGGTGCAGTCCGTCGCCGACGCTGCGCGCCGCGCTCGCCAGGACAAAAAGACCTCGAAACCGACTTCGCGAGCATCGAAAGTCATTACCGACGATGATCTCAACAGCACCGCGAAATCCGCCGAAGGCGTCAACGTCGGAGCCCCGCCGAAGCTGGAAACGCAGCCGCCCAGCGAATCCGCGGTAGCCGCCACGGAAGCTGCCGATCAAGTCGACGACTCCGGGAAGGCCGACGTAAAAAAGGGTGACGATCCCGAGGTTACGAAGGCCAAGGAGGATCTTGCCAAAGCCTCCAAAGAACTCGATCTGCTGCAGCGGGAGCTGGCTTTGGATCAGGACACCTTTTATTCCAATACCGACTATGTACACGACAAGGCCGGGCAGACCAAGCTGGCCAACGAACAGCAGCAAATCAACGTAAAGCAGCAGGAAGTCAGCGCGCTGAAGGCGCACCTTCAAGAACTCGAAGCGAAAAAGAAGCCGTCGGCGTCCTCGTCGCAGCGATAGTCCGCACGTTTTCCGTCTTCAACGTTGCCGGCCGGCCGGATCCTAATCACTCGATTTTGGAACTCGCTCTCTGAAGGCGGCGCTCGTGGCTGCAGGACCTTTAGTTTCGGAATTCCGCTATTGCTGGCTTATCGGCTCGGTTCCAGCACCAGCGGCAATCCATTCTTCGCGTTTCCAATGATCACGACTTTAGAATTCGTACTGGTCGCCAGTTTCTCCGTGGCCTCAATGCCCTTCCACTCCAGCAATTGCGCGCTGATTCCTTGCGCCACGATCTTCTGAAAATCCGCGATGCCTTGGGCCTCGATGCGTTTGCGCTCAGCCTCCTGCTTTTCCTTCTGCAGGATGAAGCTCATCCGCAGCGCATCCTGCTCGGCCTGCTGCTTCGCTTCGATCGAGCCTTTGAGCATGGCGGGAAGCTGCACGTCGCGCAGCAGAACGTTTTCCACGATGACGCCGCGTGGCGCAAGCTGGGTGGTCAGCTCGTCCTGAATCTGCTGCTGCACCAACTCGCGAGCGTTCGTGTACAGCGCGTTGGCCGAGTGCGCTGACGTCGAAGCGCGAATGGCCGCCCGCAGCGTAGGTTCGACGATCTTCTCGGCGTAATTGGGCCCGACGGTCTGAAAAACGTAAGCGGCCTTGCTTTTGTCCAATCGGAACAGCAACGACGTATCCAGTGCCAGGATCAATCCCTCGTTGGACGGCACGTTGGCGCTTTCCTTTACTGACTGTGTCTGCACCGAAAGTTTTTGTACCGATTTCAAAGGATTGATCAGATGGATCCCTTCGTTCAGCGTCTCGCCGGTCACGCGGCCGAATAGCGTCAACACTCCAACATTTCCGGTCGGAATGGACGTGGTGCTCCACATCAAGAACACCAAAATTATGAAGGCCAGCGCGATCCGAAAGATCCGCGATCCCGCTCCGCGAAAGCTCGGCATTGATGGCATCGTACCGCCGAAGTTCATGCCCCCACGCGTGCTATCGGCCATATCGCCCCCCTATCGCCACACTTTTCCCGACCATGCTGCGCGTAGAAATCAGCGTGACTTGTTGGCTCTATCTTCTCTTAACCTTACGGTTTGCGGTGGTTCCGCGCGGGGCGGGGCGGCGAATCCGCTAACAACGGTTCGGCCTTGCGCCTACGGCGGGGATTCGCGTCAAGCCACATCGTCGAAGTTAGGTCGAGGTCAGGTCGAGGTCAGGCCAGGCCGAGTGCGGCATCCGCGTCTTGCGTCTCGATAACTGGGCCTGCTGGCGCTTCCGCAACTTGCCCCCTACATATAGTGGTGTTTTGGCTTGACACCACAGGTCCGGCCAGCCACAATCCACGTCATCCTTTCGTGTTCTTGACCGGCAGGGGAACCCGTGGCGTTTGCGCCTCCCGGCGCAAGGTTGCGGACCGGTCCAATGAGGAAAAATCGCATGCAGTATTTGCCCGGCTTTACCGTTCAATGCATCAATCCGCTTTGTGACGCGCGCGGCCACTGGCTTCGCGCCGACGCCACCGGCCCCATCAGCGATGACGGCCGCTGTCCCTGCTGTGGCGACATGCTTCGCAACGTCCCGCCGCCCCTAGGCCCCCGTTTCCGGATGCGCCCGCGCGCCCTGACTGCGCGTCCGCCTCTGCGCCCGCGTCCCCGCTAGCGCGGCGCGCGACACCTTGCGCGTGTTGAGCGGATCGCTCCGTTCCTGAGCAACTGGCCACAAGATTGGTTCAGATCCGCCTCAACGTCTTTGCCCACAGCAGCGAAGTGGCGGCTGCGGTCAACGGCGTATAGCGATCCAAAGTTGGATTTCGGAACGACGTGGGATAAACTGGGTGACGCTGCTGGTGTGCAGCTTCTGTCGCGCAATTTCGAAACCTGGAAATTGTTCGCAAAGTTGCCCACAGAACAGGCAACCGCTGTCCAGCGGTTTACAACTCGTTGATTACACTCGTGCCCGAGTGGCGGAACTGGCAGACGCGCTAGATTCAGGTTCTAGTGTTCGCAAGGACGTGGAGGTTCGAGTCCTCTCTCGGGCACCAAACATTTCAAAGGGTTTACGCTGTCTTTAGGTCCGGCTGTGGTTTGGTGTTTGTTTGCCCGGTGCCAGTTCTAGTGCCAGTTGGTTTCTTTGTGAGGCGTTCCACGGCCTCGCGTAAATGCGTCTCCCCTAGATGGGAATACCGCAGAGTGGTTTCCATCCGTTTGTGCCCGAGAAGCGTCTGAACAGCGCGTAGTGGCACTCCAGCCATGACTAGGCGGCTGGCAAAGGTGTGCCGCAGTCGTGCCAACGAAAATTGTGAATCTCGGCGATCCTCGCTACTTCCTCAAACCAGCGTCTCCAATCGCGGTTAGGTGGGCCTTCCAGCCCAGGGCAGACATATCCGACGCCGTCACCGTGGGCACGGAGCTTGAGCAGGGCAGCACGGGCGACGGAGTTGAGCTGGATATGGCGAAGCTCGCCGTGCTTGCTGCGAGGGATAGTGAGAATACCGCGCTTGAGGTCCACGTCCTGCCAGCGCAAACGGTATTGTTCGCCTCGGCGCATTCCGGTATGCAGCACAAGATCAAACTCTGGTTCACAGTTCGGGCATAGCTCCAGGATTTTCCGCCGTAGTGAAAGTTCTTCTGCATCGTCCAGAAAACGGACGCGCTCATTGTTTTCCTTGCGCGGCTTGACCAGCCGCACAGGATTGCTTGTCAATTTGCCATTGCGAAGTGCGATCGAGTACACAAGACTTAACAGCGCCCGATAGCGGTTCACCGTAGCTGGTTTGCGGCCCTCTTCGGCAATCTCGTTCAACCGCCGCTCAATGTCTTGCGGGTTAACTTCCTCCGCTCCGCGCTCGCGGGATGGTCTCCATGTGCCAGCGGTCTATCCTGTAGGCATCCGGCACCTTAGTCGCTCGCGAATATTCAAGCGTGTCGCGGGCCACTTCAGCAAACGAGACCTTACCCCTGCGGAACTTCTCAGGCAATTTCTTGCCTTCGAGGGTCTCCGTCTTGCGTTTGCGATAGAGGTCGATGGCAGCGCCTTTCCTTCCAGCTTTTTCGCGCCGAATGCGCCCAGTGGCGTCCGCATAGCGAATCCACCATTGGTTTGAGCCAGGGACCTTCTCATATACACCGCGCGCACGGCCGGATGTACAATCCTTGCGCGCACGACAGGCTGCATACTTTCCCTTCACCTTCCCTACCTCACTGGCTTGTGCATGATCGCCTTCCATAAGCCGCGCTGGGATGTTTCGCGAGGCTATGCATGTAGCCGCTTGCGTTGGGTTCTCAGTGCCCGATAAACAGCCATAGTCCGGAAGCAGCCCGCCTGATAGAACAGCATCGGCTAGAAGAGGCTACGCCCTTGGATTTTTCGCGAATTTAAGAAATTGAGCCTCAGTCTGAAGGCTTCGGCTTCTCTGCCGCATCCGACGACCGATTGCGACAACGGTAGTCAGTGACACGAGACCGAACATTGGCAGTAGCATGAGTGTGAAAAAGAAAGGCGCTTTTAAAATCGCGGACGAAATAATTGCGATGGCCCACAACACCGACGTGATGACAATGATCGTCTTTACGGGCTTCGTCATTTATAGCCTCCGTCCAGGTTTGAACCCATCAGTTAAAACTTAAACACTTTTTCTCTACCCGACGGACTCAGGCAGATGCAGCCCGGCTCCTGAGCTTTCCCTTGTCCGACCAAGTTCTCAAATTCCAATGCCGGTGGTTTACCGTCAGTGACGCGACTTCGTGACACGCGAACGGCACTTCCGCGTATCCGCGAACCTCGATGATGCAGCCCTCACTGGTCACAACTTGATCGAATCGCCTGCCATCCTTGAGCATCACGGAGACCACTTGATAGCGCGGCCCGGTCTCTGTTTCTAGTTTCAGTTTGCCGATAGTTTTGGTCGGATTATGAATTAAA
>Ga0157378_10004478_pt1 | contig 12266 bp, 6 predicted proteins | sample M65metaG_FD_115309 | JGI IMG/M metagenome (GOLD analysis project Ga0157378, IMG submission 115309) | Miscanthus rhizosphere microbial communities from Kellogg Biological Station, Michigan, USA - M6-5 metaG | ecosystem: Host-associated > Plants > Roots > Rhizosphere > Soil | place: USA: Michigan...
CAGACTCAGCCGCAGAAGCAGCGGCCGCCGAAAGCGCCGAACGAACCGTACGTGAAGCTCGCCGAGCCGTGGCCCGATGCCGAGACCAGGCTGCAACGGAAGATCGAGGCGGAAACGCGGCCGCTCTTTTTGAGCGACGCTCCGCTCGCGCTCACGATCAAAGCGGACTTCAAGGCGATCAACAAGGACAGGTACCAGAACAGCGCCGCCCGCTACGCGGCCACGATCTCCGTCGCGGGTTCCGACGCGGCCATTCCGGCCGAGCTCGGGTCGCGCGGTCACGCCCGGCTGAACGTGGCCACGTGCGCGTGGGTGCCGTTGCGGGTCATGTTCAACAAAGCACGGGTGGCGGGCACGGTGTTCGACGGGCAGTCCTCGCTCAAGCTCGTCACGCACTGCCGGGACAACGACGACTTCGAACAGCACGTGCTTCGCGAGTACCTGCCGTACCGCATCTACGGCCTGCTGTCGCCGATCGCCTTCCGCGCGCGGCTGTCGAAGGTGACGTACGTGGATGCCGCCAGCGGCAAGACGCTGACGACCCGCTACGGCATGTTCATCGAGGACGACGGCGACGTGGCCCGCCGGGCCGGTGCGCGGTCGATCGATCTGCCGCGCCTGCTCTTCAAGGATCTCGATCAGGAGACGCTGACGACGATGGCGCTGTTCGAGTACATGATCGCGAACACCGACGTCTCGATCGTCAAGCTGCACAACGTCAAGATGATGGTGACCGAGCAGCGCACCATCTATCCCGTGCCTTACGACTTCGACTATTCGGGCCTGGTCAACGCGCCGTACGCCAATCCGGATCCGAAGCTCGGAATCACGACCGTTCGCGATCGCCTCTACCGCGGGCCCTGCCGGTCCGACGCCGATTTCAACCAGGTGCTCGAGCGGTTCCGCGCCAGGAAGGCCGACGTCCTCGCGCTGTACGACTCACTCCCGGATTTGCAGCCGGGCTACCGCAAGCAGGCGCGAAATTATCTGGAAGACTTTTACTCGGCGATTGAGCCGAATCGCGTGAAGCGGACGCTGGTCGACAACTGTCAGCGCACGCCGGGAATCTGATCGCCGGCCGTCAGACCTGCAGGCCGTACAACTCGGAATACACGCCGCCGCGCGCGAGCAGCGACTCGTGCGTCCCGTACTCGACGATGCCGGCCCCCTTCACGACGAAGATCACGTCGGCGTGACGCACGCTGCGCAGGTGATGCGCGATGACGATCGACGTGCGGCCTTTCATCAGCCGATCCAGCGCTTCCATCACCGCAGTCTCCGACGCGGCGTCGAGCGCCGCCGTGGGCTCGTCCAGGATCAGGATGGGGGAATTGCGGACGAGCGCCCGCGCGATGGCGATGCGCTGCCGCTGGCCGCCCGAGAGCGACAGGCCGCGATCGCCGACCATGGTCGCGTAACCGTTGGGCAACTCCATGATGAAGTCGTGCGCGTTGGCCTGGATCGCCGCGTTCACCGTGTCCGTGGGGTCGGCGTCGGGACGGCCGTAGGCGATGTTTTCCCAGATCGTCGCGCGAAAGAGCAGCGTGTCCTGCAGCACGAAGCTGATCTGATCGCGCAGCGACTTGAGCGTGTAATCGCGGACGTCGGCGCCGTCCACGCGGACCGACCCGGACATCGGATCGTAGAAACGCGGCACGAGGCTGGCGATCGTCGTCTTGCCCGCGCCTGACGGTCCCACGAACGCGGCGACCTGTCCGGGCTCGATGCGAAGGCTGATGTCGGACAGCACGGCGTTCTTGCCGTCGTAGCTGAAGCGGACGCGATCGAGCTCGATCAGCCCTTTGAGCGGCGGCGCCGGCCGCGCGTCCGCGCGATCGCGGATCTGGCTTTCGGCGCCGAGCAGCTCGCGCACGCGTTCGTAGCCGACCGACGCCTTCGTCACCGTGTCGGACATCTTCGAGAGATCGCGCATCGGCTTGTACATCTTGCCGAGATAGAAGACGAACAGCAGGAGGACGCCCGATTTGATCGTGCCGTTGAGCACCAGCAGCGCGCCGTACCCGAGGACGATCGCCGTGCCGACGGCGACGATGATCTCGATGACGGGCGTGAGCTTGGCCTTGGTGCTGCGTGCCGCCAGGCCGGCCTCGACCTGCTGCCGGCTCTCCCACTCGAAGCGGCGTTCTTCGTAGCTCTCCCGCGCGAACGCCTGCACGACGTGGATCGAGGAGAGCACCTCCGACATCCCCGACAGCATCTCGCTTTCTTTTTTCTTGACGGCCTTCGACGCCTTCTTGATCCGCGGCGAGTACACGTAGACGACGACAAAGAGCGCGGGCGCGACGGCGAGCGACAGCAGCGTGAAACGCCAGTTGTAGTGCACCATCACGGCGATCATCCCGGCGAGCGTGAGGACGTTGACCACGATGCCGAGGAGCGCCGAGGTGATGAAGTCCTGAATGGCGCTGATGTCGCTGGTGATCCGCGACAGGAAATCGCCCTTGTGCGACGCGCCGTGCTCGGCGAGCGACAGGCGCTGCATCTGCCCGTACATCTGGCGCCGCAGGTCGTGCCCGAGCCACTGGCTCACGCTCGTCGTGAGGTACTTCTGCCAGTACGACCCGACGGCGCCGACGACCGCAATCGCGATCACGGCGGCGACCGCGGCGGCGAGCGTGGCATAGGGCCCGTGCCCGGCCAGCAGCGCCACGACGCGGCCCTGCAATCCGGGGAGTGTCTTCTGCTGGACGACGCTGTCGAGGACGATCTTGATCGGCCACGGCTGCAGCACGTCGGCGAGCGCCTCGCCGCACGCCGCCAGAAACGCCAGCAACAGCGTCACGCGGTGCGGCCGCAGCCACTGCCACATTCCGGGCGTTCTCGTCCGCGACATCCGCGCCAGTCTAGTGCAGGAGCCCTGCGGATTCGAAGGTAACTTCTGACGGCAGACCGACGTACTGCTCGGCGAGACTCGTCATCGCCGCGCGTGAGCTCGTGAGGTAATCGAGATCGGCGATCCGGCGCTGATGATCGAACGGCGTCTCGTCCGGCAACTTGTGCAGCAGCGTCGTCATCCACCAGGAGAAGCGCTGCGCTTTCCACACGCGGCGCAGGCAGATCTCCGAATAGCGATCCAGCCATTCGGCGCTGCCGGATTCGTAGAACGCCTTCAGGGCGCGCGCCAGCACGAGGACGTCCGACGCCGCCAGGTTCAGGCCCTTCGCCCCGGTCGGCGGGACGATGTGCGCGGCGTCGCCGGCAAGAAACAGACGGCCGTGCCGCATCGGCGCGGCGACGAAGCTGCGCATCGGCGTCACGCCCTTCTGCACGATGCGGCCGACGTTCGGCCTCCATCCGTCGCTCGCCGTCATGCGCGTGAGCATCTCGTTCCAGATCCTGTCGTCCGACCAGCGCTCGATCGACTCGTCGGGCGGCACCTGCAGGTACAGCCGCGTGATGGCTGGCGATCGCATGCTGAACAGCGCGAAGCCCCGATCGTGATACGTGTAGACGAGCTCCTCCGAGGACGGCGCGGCCTCGGCAAGAATGCCCAGCCATCCGAACGGATACGTCCGCTCGTAGATCGCCAGCACGCCGGCGGGAATCGACGGCCGGCAGACGCCGTGGAAACCGTCGCAGCCGGCGATGACGTCGCATCGAACCTCGTGCGCGGTGTCGCCGTGGCGAAAGCGGATGGTGGGCGCCGCCGAATCGATCGCGCCGACCTCGACGTCCTGCGCCTCGAAGTAGAGCGGCCGTGTGGTCGCGATCCGCGCGTCAATCAGATCGCGGACGACTTCGTTCTGTCCGTAGACGGTGATCGCCTTGCCGCCCGTGAGCTCCGCCATGTCGATGCGATGACGGCGGCCGTCGAAGCTGACGTAGACGCCGTCGTGCCGCAGCCCGCGCCGATCCAGACCGGCGGCCACGCCGATCGCGCGCATCAGATCGACCGTGCCCTGCTCGAGCACGCCGGCGCGCACGCGATCGACGACGTACTCACGATCGCGGTTTTCGACGATGACGCTGTCGATGCCGTTGAGATGGAGGAGATGGCCCAGCAGCAGACCTGCGGGGCCGGCGCCGACGATGCCGACCTGGGTTCGCATGTAGTTTCCGCCTTCTGGCGGACGCGTGATGATACTCGTTGACTCGGCCGGGGGCTTCGGCAACGATGGCGCCGGCTATTGATAAAGGAGCCTGACATGAAACGACTGGTGCCCGCCGCCATCGCCGTGACGTTGTTGTTGTCGCAGGGACCGCTTCGCGCCGCGGGACCCACCGCGCGGCCGGAGGACGCGGGTCTCTCCTCCGAGCGGCTCCAGCGCGTCGGCGAACTGGTGCAGCGGCACATCGCGGCCGGAAGCTTTTCGGGCGCGGTCACGCTCGTCGCCCGCAACGGCCGCATCGTCCATCACGAGGCGTACGGCCTGATGGATCTGGAGGCGAAGAAGCCGATGGTGAAGGACGGCATCTTCCGCATCATGTCGATGACCAAGCCGATCGTCGGCGTCTCGATCCTGATGATGATGGAGGAAGGGAAGGTCCGCCTCCAGGATCCGATTTCGAAGTTCATTCCCGAATGGAAAGAGATGACCGTCGCCATCCCGCTTCCGGCAGCGCCGGGCCGCGGTGGCGCGCCCGCGGCGGCGGGTGCCGGCCGTGGTCGTGGCGCACAGGACGCGCCGCGCTTTTACACCGTGCCCGTCGAGCGGGAAGTCCAGATTCGCGATCTGCTGACCCACACGGGCGGGCTCGTGAGCGGGCCGATGAGCCAGTACGCGAACCGCGCCGTTGCCGCCGGCCCGAAGGAGACGCTCGCCGACTACGTGCCGCGCCTCGGCAAAGTGCCGCTCGAGTTCCAGCCGGGCACGCGCTGGGCGTACAGCGCGGCCGCCGCCTTCGACGTCCTCTCGCGCGTCGTCGAGGTCGTGTCGGGGATGCCGATCGATCGCTTCGTCAAGACGCGGATCTTCGACCCGCTGCAGATGAAGGACACGACGTACATTCCCCCGACGGGCAACTCGCGTCTGGTGAAGCTCTATTCGCGCACTCCTGAGGGCCTCAGGCCGGCGCAGGATCCGAACTTCATGAACGGCGTGTACTTCTCCGGTGGCGGCGGGCTGTTCAGCACGGCCGAAGACTACGCGCAGTTTGCGATGATGCTCGCCAACAACGGCGAATTCAACGGCCGCCGTTTCCTGAGCCCGCGTCTCGTCGAGTTGATGGACTCGGTGTTCGCGCCCGACACGCTGCCCGGCCGGCCGAAAGGCGAGTCGTTCGGGCTGAGCGTCCGCGTCGTCAACGACCCGGTCGCCCGCAACTCGTTCCTGAGCGAGGGCAGCTTCGGATGGAGCGGCGCGTACGGCACGCACTTCTGGGCCGACAGGAAAGAAAAGCTCATCGCCGTGACGATGACGCAGACGTCCAACCAGGAGTTCCTGCGCGACTTCGAGAACATGGTCATGCAGGCGGTGGTTGGACCGGTGCCGGGTCACGCGGGCACGACCAACTGAACGGGGACCGGCCATGAAGCACGTCATTCCGTTCGCCGCTCTCCTGACCATCGTCTGCGCCACGCCCGCCTACGCGGCGACCTGCGAAAGCCTTGCGTCGACGACGATGAAAGACGCGATGGTGACGCGGGCCGAGGTCGTGGCGCCTGGGAAGTTCACGCCGCCGGACGGTGGCGGCCGTCGAGGCGCGGCGGCCCTCACGCCGTATCGGGATCTGCCGGAGTTCTGCCGCGTCGCGGCGACGCTGATGCCGAGCAGCGATTCGGACATCAAGATCGAAGTGTGGCTGCCGACGAGCGGCTGGAACAGTAAATTCCAGGCGGTCGGCAACGGCGGATGGGCCGGCGTGATCAGCTACCCCGCGATGGCCGATGCGCTGCGCGCGGGCTACGCGACCGCGTCCACCGACACCGGCCACGTCGGCGGACGCGGCACCTTCGCGCTCGATCATCCCGAGAAGCTCGTCGACTTCTCGTGGCGCTCCGAACACGAGATGACCGTCAAAGCCAAGGCGCTGATCCAGGCGTTCTACAGTGCGGCGCCGAAGTATTCGTACTGGAACGGCTGCTCGACGGGCGGCCGCCAGGGTCTGAAGGAAGCGCAGATGTTTCCCAACGACTACGACGGCATCATCGCCGGCGCGCCGGCGAACCGCACGGCGATCTCGCTGTGGATCGCGCACGCGGTGCTGAAGGATCCGGCGAGCTACATTCCGCCGGCGAAGTATCCGGTGATCCATCAGGCGGCGATCGCGGCCTGCGACGCGGCCGACGGCCTGAAGGACGGCCTTATCGACGAGCCGGCGAACTGCAAATTCGATCCGTCCGTGCTCCTGTGCAAGGACGCGGACGGGCCGTCGTGTCTCACGGCGCCGCAGGTCGCTGCGGCGAAGAAGATCTACTCGCCGGCGATCAATCCGCGCACCGGCGCGGTGCTCTTCGCGTCGTTCGTGCCGGGCACCGAGCTCGGCTGGGGCATCCAGGCACAAGGCCCGGAGCCGTCGGTCAACATCTACGATCAGTACCGCTACGTGGTCTTCAAAGACGAGAAGTGGGACTGGAAGACGTTCGACTTCGACAAGGACGCGGCGCGCGGCGATCGTACGGAAAACGTCATCATGAACGCGACCAACCCGGACATGAAGGCCTTCTTCTCACACGGCGGAAAGCTGCTCCTCTATCACGGCTGGAGCGACAACCAGGTACCGACGCTCAACACCATCAAGTACTACGGCAGCGTCGTGAAGAACCTCGGCGGCGCGGACAAGTCGGCCGATCGGGTGCGGCTGTTTCTCGCGCCGGGCATGGGGCACTGCGGCGGCGGGGAGGGTCCGAGCGCGTTCGACAAAGTCGGTCCCCTCGAGCAGTGGGTCGAACACGGAAAGGCGCCCGAGGCACTCGTCGCGTCGCACGCGGCCGGCGGAAAGATCGATCGCACGCGTCCGTTGTGCCCCTACCCGCAGGTCGCGAAATACAAGGGCACGGGCAGCATCGACGAGGCGGCGAATTTCACCTGCGCCGCGCCCGGACGCTAGCGCGCGGATACGGCCGAGGCCGAGAAAAGTCTCCCGATCGAGGGACTTTTTTCGGCCCCCGGAGCACTTTCCCGTTTCATCGAAAGTATGATGCGAGGAGGTCGACCACCGAGCACTTGTGAGATTTTCCCGCCTCGCGCTCTTCCTGATTTTTCTCGTCACGCTTGTGCAGGCCCCGCGTGCGGCTGCGCCCGGTGTCATCAGCATCGACTTCGTCGGCAGCGGCGTCGCCATGGCCGCGACGGAAAGCGCGGGCGTGGTCGCCAAGACCCGCTGGAACAGCGCAACCGGCGCGTCGCGCACGACGCCGCTGGCGCTGGTCGATGAAGCCGGCGCCGCCACGACCGCGACGGTCACGTGGACCTCGAACAGCACGTGGAGCACGCCGATCACCGACGCCGCCGGCAGCCGCCGGATGATGAAGGGCTACCTCGACACGAGCGCGACCAGCACCACGACCGTCACCGTCGCGGGCCTGCCGTCCGCCCCGTATGACGTTTATGTGTACGCCGATGGCGACAACGGCACCGACTCGAGAACCGCGGGCTACCGCATCAGCGGCACCGGCATCACGACGACCACGATCAACCTGACGGACGCGGCGAGCTCGAATTTCGGCGGAACGTTCACGCAGGCGGTCAACTCGAACGGCAACTACGTGAAGTTCAGCATCACCGCGACGGGCTTCACGCTCTCGGCGATTCCTGGCGCGGCCGCCGTCAACAAGCGGGCGCCCGTCGGCGGTATCCAGATCGTTCCCGCCGGCGCTCCGTCGCCGGACTTCACGATCGCGGCGTCGCCTGCCTCGACGACGGTTGTTCAGGGCGGAACGGCCGGATATACCGTGAATGCCGGCGCGCTCAACGGCTTCGCCGGTGATGTGAGCCTGTCGGCGACCGGGCTCCCGGCCGGCGCGACCGCGACGTTCACTCCCTCCGTGATCCCTGGTGGGACCGGCAGCTCGAATCTGAGCGTGTCGACCACCGCCGGCACGCCCGCGGGCAGCTTCACGTTGACGATCACCGGCACCAGCGGAAGCCTCACCCATTCGACGACGGCGACGCTCGTCGTGAACACGCCACCGCCGCCGCAGGACTTTTCGATCGCGGCGTCGCCGTCCTCGCAGACGGTCACGCCCGGCGCCGGCACCAGTTACGGCGTGACGGTCGGCGCCCAGAACGGCTTCGGCGGCGTCGTGACGCTCGGCGTGTCCGGCCTGCCGCAGAACGCGACCTTCTCGTTCGTCCCGGCGACGGTGACCGGTGCGGGGAGCTCGACGCTGACCGTGACGGCTGCCGCGAGCACGCCGACCGGCACCTCCACGCTGACGATCACCGGCACCAGCGGCGCGCTGACGCACTCGACGAGCGTGACGTTCGCCGTCAGTAATGCGCCGCCTGCGGGCGTCATCAGCATCGACTTCGTCGGAAGCGGCACCGCGATGGCGGCGAGCGAGTCGGCAGGCGTCGTGCCCAGAACGAATTGGAACTCTGCGACCGGCGCGTCACGATCGACACCGCTCGCGCTGCTGAATGAAAGCGGCGCGGCGAGCGGCGCGACCGTGACCTGGACATCGAGCAGCACCTGGGCCACGCCCATCACCGCATCGACCGGCAACACGCGGATGATGAAGGGGTACCTCGACACGAGCGACACCAGCACGACCACCGTCGGCGTCGCGGGACTGGCGGTCGCGGCCTACGACGTGTACGTCTACATCGACGGCGACAACGGCACTCAGACGCGTACGGCGGCCTACACCATCAGCGGGTCCGGCATCACCACGGCCACCGTGAACGTCACGGATCCGGCCGGCACGAATTTCGGCGGAACGTTCACGCAGGCGGTCAACTCGAACGGCAACTACGTGAAGTTCAGCATCACCGCGGGGGCCTTCACGATCTCGGCGGCGCCCGGCGCGTCTCCGGGCGCCAGGCGCGCGCCGGTGAACGCCGTGCAGATCGTGCCCGCTGGCCCGCCGGCGCCCGACTTCACCGTTTCCGCCGCCCCGGCCTCACGCTCGGTCGTGCAAGGCAGCAGCACCACCTACACGGCGACGATCGGCCGGCTGAACGGCTTTGCGGGTACGGTCACGCTCGGCGTGAGCGGTTTGCCGGCCAACGCCTCCGGCTCGTTCTCGCCGCCGACGGTCACGGCCCAGGGCGACTCGACGCTGACGGTGTCGACGGCTGGAACCACGCCCACAGGGACGTCGACGCTGACGATCGCCGGCGTGAGCGGCGGCGTGACGCGCAGCACGACGGTCACGCTGACCGTGACGGGCCAGACGTATTCGATTTCCGGCACGATCACGCCTCAGGCGGACGGAGCGGGATCGACGGTCACGCTCGGCGGCGCGGCCGCGGCGACGACAACGGCGAACGGTTCCGGCGCATTCACGTTCAGCGGCCTGCTCAACGGCATGTACGCCGTGATGCCGAGTAAACCCGGCTTCATGTTTTCCCCGGGCAGCCGCAACGTCACCATCAGCGGCGCGAACATGCCCGGCCAGGACTTCACCGTGTCGCCCTCGCCCAACAGCGTGTCGATCACGTCGCCGTCCGGCGGGGCCACCGTGACCAATCCGTTTTCGGTGGCGGCCTCGGCCTCGGGCAGCGTCATCGCCGTGCAGTTCCGCGTCGACGGCGCGAACGTCGGCCCGGAGGACACGAGCGCGCCGTTCTCGGCGTCCATCACGGCGTCGAGCGGTTCGCACACATTGACGGCCGTCGGCCGCGATGCCGGCAACAACACGGTGACGTCGGCGCCCGTGCAGATCACGGTGAACGCCGGCAACGGAACGGCGCTGACGGTCAACGGCGCACAGACGTTCCAGACGATCAACGGCTTCGGCGTCAACATCAACTCGCTCAGCTGGAAGAACGGCGAGCTGATCCCGGCGCTCGACATGCTGATCGATCAACTGGGCGCCACGGCATGGCGCGTCGTCTTCGACATGGAAGACTGGGAGAGTTCCAACGACAACAGCGATCCCAACAACAGCGACTCGAGCTATTACAACGCGCTGTACTCGACCCCGAAGTTCCAGGACCTCTGGCACACGCTGCAATATCTGAATCAACGAGGCATCACGACGGGAATTGCCCTCAGCTTCATGGGCCGTGTGCCGCCGTGGATGGGCGGCTCGCAGATCACGGTCGCGCTCGAGGACGAGTGGGTCGAGATGATGGCCACGGTGCTCTCCTACGCGCGCAGCACGGCAGGGGTGCAGTTCGACATCGTTGATCCGATCAACGAGCCCGACTGGGACGGTATCGAGGGCCCGCAGGTCGATCAGACGCAGTACACGCGGCTGCTGCAGAAGCTCTCGGTGAAGCTGGACGCGCTGGGACTGGGCGACCTGAAGTTCGTGGGCCCGAACACCGCCGGCATCGACACCTGCGTCAATACCTATATCCCGGCGATGATGACCAGCGCCGTCGTCATGAGCAAGGTGGACCACTTCGGGTGCCACAACTACAACGGAAACGCGGGGGGCGCCGACACCAGTATCAAGAACTCGGCGTACCCGTCGCGCAATTTCTGGATGACGGAGCTCTCGATTCCCGATCAGATTTACGATCTCGTGGGACAGGGGGCGGCGTCGACGATGATCTGGGAGGCGTACGACAGCGTCTACAATCACGCGATCCTGGCCGGACGCGGATCGAGTCCGCCGAACGACGCCGGCAACCTACCGGCGCTGCTTGCGTACAGCAACGGCGTGTACTCGGCGCGGCCGCAGTTCAACCAGGCGAGCGCGTTCAGGTATGTGCAGCCGGGCTCGATTCGCGTCGCCGCGACCGAGTCGAACGGCAACCTGACGATCTACGCGTTCCGCCAGCCGGTGACCGGCCGCGTGGTCCTCGTCGGCCGCAACACGAGCGGCTCGGCGATATCGATCAACGGCTCGCTCAGCGGCGTCGGCACGGTCACGTCGTTCCAGTCGTACTCCTCGACGCTGAGCAACAACTACAGCAGCTTCACCCGCGGCGCCGACGTCGTCGTCACCGGCGGGTCGTTCACGTTCTCGGCGCCGGCCAGCAGCTTCTTCACGCTGACGACGACGCCCTGAACGCGACGGCGGCTCAGTGGAGCTCCGTCACCGTGAACGAGATGACGGTGTTGGGCATGAGTTGCAACAACCCGCCGCCCTGTTGCGCGCATGCCAGCGAGAACTCGTGCGAGGCCGCCGTCGGCGCGGGATACGTGCGCGAGATCGTCACGGTCGTCATGCCGCCCGTGTTCAACTGCTGCACCCAATCGAACATCGGCGCTTGCCCTGCCGGGATGGCTCCGGCCCAACTGCCGTCGATGTTCGGCTGGCACACGAGCCGCGCGCCGGCCACGATGGTCATCGGAATCTGCGCCTGAATCAGCAGCCGTCCGCCCGTGGTGGTGCGGGTGAATTTGCTGCCGGGAATCGTCGCGATGACGTTGGGCACGGCGTCGTTGACCGTGGCCGTGCTGCAGCACGTGATGAACGGCGCCGCGTACGTCCCGTTGGTGTTGACCCAGGTCTCCGCGAGAATCACGCTCGCGCCCGTCGGCCCAGGCGCTCCCTGCGGGCCCTGAGCGCCCGTGTGGCCGTCGCAGACATACTGCGTGTTCTGCGCGGCATCGGTGACGGCAATGCCGCCGGCCGGACAGTTGATCGCCGGCGCGGCCGCGATGGTCACGCTGCCGCCAGCTGCGCCGGCGGCACCCGCGCTGCCGGCTGGTCCCTGTTCGCCGGTCTCACCCTTGTCGCCCTTCGATCCCGCCGGACCTGTGGGGCCCGTTGCGCCAGTGGCTCCCGTGGCACCTGTCGCGCCTGTTGCGCCGGTGGCTCCCGTCGCGCCCGTGTCGCCTTTCGGGCCTTGCGGTCCAATTTCACCCTGCGGTCCGACTGCGCCCTGCGGTCCGGTCGCGCCCTGCGGTCCGACTGCGCCCTGCGGTCCGACGGCGCCCTGAGATCCTGTCGCGCCTTGCGGTCCTGCTGGTCCCTGCGGACCGGCGTCTCCGCGTTCACCCTGCGGGCCTACCGGTCCGGTCGCACCAGTCGCGCCGGTTGCACCAGCCGCGCCCGTCGCACCAGTCGCGCCCATCGCACCCGGCGCGCCCGTATCGCCCTTCGGACCCTGCGGTCCTGTTTCACCCTGCGGTCCTACGAGACCCTGTGGGCCCTGCAGTCCGGTCGCGCCCTGCGGCCCCACTTCTCCTCGCTCGCCTTGTGGACCCGTCGCTCCAGCAGCGCCAGTCGCGCCGGGATCACC
>Ga0157378_10004480_pt1 | contig 12264 bp, 10 predicted proteins | sample M65metaG_FD_115309 | JGI IMG/M metagenome (GOLD analysis project Ga0157378, IMG submission 115309) | Miscanthus rhizosphere microbial communities from Kellogg Biological Station, Michigan, USA - M6-5 metaG | ecosystem: Host-associated > Plants > Roots > Rhizosphere > Soil | place: USA: Michigan...
GCAGCATTTCCGATCATCAGACGGAGGCGGTTAGATGGTGTAAGCTGCAGCATTTCCGATCATCAGACCGAGGCGGTCAGATGATCAACGGTCAGACGGAGGCCGTCAGACCGGAAATGTCAAACAATGGAAAAGGGACCACATACTCCGGTTGGGTCCCTTTTCATAAACCACCATTCAGCACTTCGCCTTTCGAGCGTTGAGCTTTTTTATGCTTCTTGTTAACGGATCTGTCCTCTTATCTTTCCTCCAGGTTTAGTTTTCGTGTGTGCGTTGACATAAACTGGGTCATTCAATAGCATTGTCTTTAATGAATCCAAAAGAAACGTTTTACGTGGCACGTTGAAATCCGCCAGACTGCTGGCCAGGAAAATTCTTACGGGTCCATTTACTCCGGCCGCACCACGATGAACGTGTGATACAGTAAACGTATCTGTGGCTTCAATTCCGGTGTAGGATACCAAAGAGAACAATGTGTCACCACTTAGACGTAACATAGCAAGACCTGAAGCAGTAGTTGCCACTGCAGGAACTTCATTGTTACCACTGAGTGGAATGTCTACAGCAAAGCTGACAGATTTGTCCATTTGGGATCTTACCAATCCACCGGGAACTTGTGTAGAATGTACATTAATGTACACCGGCATATGCAACAAACTATCTACTTGTCCCGCCCTAAGGCCAGTAACGGTACCAGATGCTCCCGGACCGGAAAAGCTAGGGTTTAGATTTATAAAAACGGGGCCTGCAGTAACCGCATCGCCAACATGGATGTGTGCTGCCGTTAATTGATCACTAGGAGAAAGGTTATGAATGTGAAAGTCGTACTTCAAAGAATTGTCCGACATCAATGTAAGATTAGCTTCCCCTTCTTCATTTCGGCCGGCAGGGGCTGGTGTTTCCATTGCTGCCTTCAGAACAAGGTTGCTCCAGGTTTGTACGGCTGTTGGCGCAACACCCTTGTCGTGCTTACAACTGCTCAATACAAGAAAAATAGCGCCTACGCACAGCAATGCTGTGATTCGAAATAACAATTTCATACTATTAATTTTTATGGTAGAATCAGGTGGTAAGTATGTTACGGGGACTTAATTGAGAAGGTTGCCGATGGCGGGAATTTGGTTTCGGGTATACGGTTTAGTGTATTAGGTATTTGGTATTAGGTATTAGGAAAATTGTACTTGGCCTATGCGTGTATAGATTCCTGCATAATGAATAAACGCAAATAGGTATCAGGTATGTGACTTTATCATCCCAATACCCAATACCTATTACCTAATACCTATCACGTGACTACCGTCCCATAAAGGAGGTGTCCAACGGAATATCTCTCTTCAACATGTCATTTCGGTTAGCCATTTCCCAGGCAGTATAAAATACCAGTTGCGCACGCTTTGCATACAAATCATAGTTGATTTTATCGGGGGTATCAGTCGGTCTATGATAGTCGTTATGCGTACCATTGAAATAAAAAATAATAGGCACTCCTTTTCTGGCGAAATTGAAGTGATCGCTCCTGAAATAAATTCTCTCCGGATCTTTTGGATCATTGAACTTATAATCCAGTTCCAGTTTGGTGTACTTATCGTTCGTCGCGGTGCTGATCGGGTGAAGATCAGAACTCAACTTATCGTCACCAACTATATAAACATAGTTTGTAGAATCACCTACTTTTCTTTTTGGATCAATCCTGCCGATCATATCAATATTCAAATCCACGGTTGTCTTATCCAACGGAAACAGTGGATGGTCGCCGTAAAATGCCGATCCCCAAAGTCCTTCTTCTTCTCCTGATACGGTCATGAACACAATGGTTCTTCTTGGTCCCTTTCCGGCTGCTTTTGCTTTGCTAAATGCTTCTGCCAATTCCATAACCGCGCATGTTCCGGATCCGTCATCATCAGCACCATAATAAATAACCGTGTCTCTTTTGCCAAGGTGATCATAGTGCGCAGTGATGAACACATATTGATCCTTCAAATCTGTACCCTCGAGATACGCGATCACATTGCTGCTTTCATTTTTTGTTGTGGTCTTTTCAAGCGCCATCACCACATTCGCAGAATAAGACTTTGATTTTGCTTTGCCGGACTTAGAGGCAGTCCAATCTTCGCTACCCATAATGGATTGCGCAATTTCTTCTGATATAAAGAAGGTGTTCGGGAACACTGTTCTTCTGAAAGCAGTCACATATTGTGGCCCTTTTGACCCAGCAGATCTGCGCGGAAAATTTGATTGAATCACCAATATTGCGATGGCCCCATTCTTTTGCGCAACGGCTTGGTACGACTGTGCTCCAAACCTTTGTTGACTGGTGGATAGCATCACTATCTTACCCGCAACATTTACGTCTTTATAATCATTCCTGTTAGAATCTACAATACCATTACCAACATATACTACTTCTGCACAGGAAATGGTTGCAGGATAATTGTTGAGATTAACGGCGAAATCTTTGTCGGCCTGGTATGACTTGCCGTTTATTTCCAATTTAGACGAGGTAAGGGAGTCCTGGAAAACCGGGTATGGGAGCTGGTAACTACCTGCATTCCCTGGCTGCAAACCGAGTGATTTGAATTGGTTTTCGATATAAGCGGCCGCTTTTTTCTGACCCTCGCTGGCGGTTAGCCTTCCTTCCATTTCCTTACCGGCAATGATGTATAAATGCTTTTTCAAATCATCTGCGGTAATCGAAGAGGCAAAGGGTTTTGGATTGGCAATCTTTTGGGCCTGACTTGATACGGCCACAAGCAGACATGCAATTGCAAACAGTTTTCTCATTAATGTGTTTTTTTGAAGGAACGAATATAATAATCAAGATCCAAGATCCAAGATCCAAGAACCAATAATCAAGATCCCAAATAAGCATCAAATTGAAAATCACATGGAAGGTTCAAGTATCAAATAAAAAAAAGGAGTGTCAAATCACTCGCTTTTTATTATTCTAAAACACTGCCTGTTCAACTTTCCCTCAAAGTCAAATGGGGTAGTGGCCTTAGAGATATCTTTAATGGATGCGCGGCTGATATTGTCTGCATCAAGTTTGAACCTGGTATAGTTAGTGCTGAAATATAAAATACCCGCAGGCTTCAAGGCACTAAGACATTGATTGATGAGCTGCACATGATCCCGCTGAATGTCCATAAAATCCTTCATTCGTTTGCTGTTGCTGAATGTGGGCGGATCAAGTATCACGAGGTCGAAATAATTCTTTGGAGACTGTTGCAGGTACTGTATTACATCTGCCTGCAAGTATTGATATTTCTTTTCATCCTTAAATCCATTCAGCAACATGTTCTCTTCGGCCCATTGAAGATATGTGTTGGACAAATCGATTGAGAGCACTTCCTTCGCCATTCCTGCAGCAGCGTATACAGAGAATGATCCAGTGTAACAAAACAGGTTGAGCACTTTTTTTCCTTCCGATTCTTTTTTGACCATCTCGCGTGTAATGCGATGATCGAGAAAAAGACCAGTGTCAAGATAATCGCTCAAATTTATTTTAAAGCGCAGGTCGTTTTCATGGACAACGAATTCTGATTTCGCGGAATCTATTTTTTCATATTGCCCTTGTCTGCCGGCCTTTCTTTGTCGCTGCCTCATGAAAATATTCTCGACTGGCACCTCAGTAATGGCCGAAATGACTTGCAAACTTTCACTCATCCATTGCTCGTGTTCTTCTTCGGCCATACCATGCCGACGGCGATATTCTGACACGTTTAGTTTGTCCTCATAAAAATCAATGGCAAATGGGAATTCCGGAAGATCGTGGTCATACAAGCGATAGCACTTAACATGCTGCCGCTTTGCAATTTTGCTCCGGTGCCGGTACACTTTTGTGAGCCGGTTGGAAAACATCTGAAGTTTTTCTTCGTTTGACGCCATGTAGTAGAGGAACTAAGATTTTTGCTTTCTAAAATAAGAGTTCTGTTCTTGCACTATCGTCGCTGTACTTTCAACTGCATATTTCGCATGTACGCAAATCCAAATGCTGCCATCACGCACAATATTCCAACGCTCCACCAAAGAATGGTGAAATTGAATCGTTGTGCAATTTGTGAGCCCAGGATTGGACCCAATACTTGCGCAGTTGCCCATGCTATAGTATATAGCCCCGCGTATTGCCCTCGATTGTTTGCTGAGCTCCTCGAAATCCAAAATGAATTCATGAATGGCATCGAAAGTATTTCTCCTATCGTGACCACTATCATTGCCATTGTTGCCAGTAAGTGACCACCTTCGAAAAAATTGTATAACAGGAATGACAGGCTACAAAGTGTTACTCCAATTGAGATGTAAGCGAGGTTGGATCGTCGTCCTTCAAGTCGGTATACCAAAATCATTTCCACAAATGCAATGATGATTCCATTCAATGCCATCAGGAATCCAATGAATCGTTCACTGAAAAATAGATCCTGTTTATAATAGACAGGTAGGTTGGTGAATAATTGAAAGAAGCACATGGCAAACAACATGACGAAAAAAATGAACATCAAATAAAATTTATCACGATAGGCTGAGTTGCTCACCTCGTCATGAGACTCTTTATGAGTTGCAGCTCTTGAGCCGGGCCTCGACATCAATCTCCACAACAAAACAGCGGCACATAGATTCGTCAATCCATCAACCCAAAACAACAAGTGATAATTGATTGACGCAAGGAATCCACCCAATCCGCCGCCAACGGCCCAGCCTAGATTAATCGCTAATCTGTTTAATGAGTAAGATCTCGTGCGGTTTTCCGGCGCACTATAATGTGCAACCGCAGTTGCGTTTGCGGGTCGGAACGATTCATTAACCACGCTTAGCAGAAATGTAAAAACGCAGATAAGCGTATATGACTTCATTAGTCCGAGCAAAATGAAGAATACGCCGCCACCACTAAGCGTAATCAATTGGATAGGATAAAATCCGTAGCGGTCAGTAAGCTTTCCACCAATGAATCCACCTGCAATGGCGCCTGCTCCAAATAGTCCCATTACTAAACCTGCCTGCGCAATGCTGAAGTGGTGATATTCGGTCAGGTATAAAGTGAGAAAGGGCACTACCATCGTTCCACTCCGGTTTACAAGAAGCGTGATGGAAAGCCACCAGTTTTCCCGCGTGAGTCCACTGAATGCAGAACGATATAGGTTAACAACAGGCGAGAGCATGCCCGAAGATAAGGAGTCAGGAGTGAGTAGTCAGAAGTCAGTAGTCAGTAGTCAGAATCGTATAAATCAACTTGATTCTGACTCCAGACTTCTGTGTTCTTATAAATTATTTTGATCCGAAAACTTTCTTCAGAATATCAGATGCGCGTGCAGCGGGGTCTTTGCGAATCTTTTTTTCTTCCTCCGCAACATAGTAGAAGATACCTTGCAATGCCCTTTCAGTAACGTATGCATTGAGGTCAGTATTCACAGGTTCGCTGGAGAATTTATTATATACGGAGAAAACGTCTTTCCAATATTTTGTTGCATCCACTTTCTTAAGTGAAGTTTCAATCACGGGACGAAATGCTTCAGTGAGCGGATTGGTTGTTGTCTTTTTAAGATAACCTGTTGCAGCGGTATCTGTGCCCTTTAAAATATTCAACGCATCGGAGATGCTCATACCCTTGATTGCATCCAGGAAAATGGGAGCAGCAGATTTAGAAGCATCTTCTGCGGCGCGGTTCATGCTGAGAATGGCATTGTCTACCATTTTGCCCATTCCTAATGTGCGCATCTTTTTCTCTACTTTTTGAACCTGCTCAGGCATAAGAATCTTTACGGCTGCGTCTTTGAAAAATCCGTCGGCCGCAGATAACTTATTTGAACTGTTGGTAGCTCCAACCGATAGTGCTTCTTTCAAACCAGCAATAATCTCGTCATTGGTAAGAGAAGAAGTTCCCGTTTTTTTGCTGAGTGCATCTTTAACACTACCGAAAAGACCACCTTTCGACTTGGTTTGTGAAAATGCGAGGGTTGCTATAATGAGGGTTGAGAAGAAGAGAACAGTTCTTTTCATATAGATATTGTTTGACGGAAAATTAATACATAAACGCTGTAAGCCTAAGCTTATTGGATCATTTAACGTTCCATTCAAAATTTTCCGCACGCGGCATATTTTCAAATACATGCCTGTATTCCAATGGCAATGTGGTCAGTTTTCTGAGCTGAGTATCAATCCATGCACCGTCTAAAGTAAGGAGGGCGGCTAATTGGTCTTCCTTCTTGATTTGATGAATAATCGTCCATCTTGAGTAATCCTGTTTTGCTTTTTGTAATTCCAGGTCGATAGTGATAGGGTCACCTATTTTCAGCTCTCTCCGGAATATGCACTCCTCTCTGAAAATGATGGGACCGAAATGGTGTTTGGCTAATACCTCGCTTGTTAAACCATGTTCCTGCAAATAGTTGATCCTGATATATGCGCCATAATCATAGTAAACAGAATGGCGAACATGAAAGTTTGGATCAAGGTCTGCCCATCTTAACTCAAGTTGCTTTTGATATTTACCCATGCGAAGCTTTTTTTTTTCGACAATTGATTCGCTAGGTCACAAGGGCCCGCTCGCGCGGACACACAACGAACCACAACGGACACAAAGAAAAATTGCGAACATACCTCCTAATCTCCAGAACTTGGAAATCGAGAGGCAAAAGCCCACGATGAAATTGCCTTCTCACAGGTCGGCAATTATTGGACACCCTCTTGATTGTCGAAGACAATCAACCGCATTGTGCCCTTTCCACTCGCGATTCTAGAGTGTAATTTCTTTGTGAGGTTCGAACTATTTTTCTCCCCAAACCTTCGTGTGCTCCGTGGTCCATCGTGCACTTTGTGGCCCAATGCGCGTCTGCCGGGATGCGGTGCGAAAATAAGCCGGATAGCAATTATTCAACTCCCACAATCCGGTGATCGGCCAGATTTTTGGGCCAAGATTTATCATTTCAGCAAGCCGGATTCTGTTATTTTTGCCCCTTAAATTTTTTATATGAAAAGAATCGCTGTATCCGTGGTGACCTTGCTGATGGTGGTGGCAGGTGTTGCGCAAAACAAATCGAAAACTACTAAGCCAACCACCAGCAGCCAAACCAGCTCTACAGCGCTCACATTGAAGACCGGGCTGGACTCATTCAGTTACGCAATGGGAATGAGCGTTGGTAAATTTTACAAGCAACAAGGGCTAACATCCATCAAAACAAATCTGATGTTGAAAGGTATTGGAGATGCTATGAATGATAAATCAAAACCTGTCATGGATGAGATGCAATGTAATATGGTGATGCAATCCTACCTGACTGAACAAAAAGCAAAAAAATCCAGTGCTTCAAAGATGGCAGGACAACGATTCATGGACTCTATAGCAAAGCAACCCGGTGTTGTAAAACTCCCGAGCGGACTTCAATACAAAGTTTTAAAGGCTGGCTCCGAAACAGAGCATCCCAAAATCACGGATACTGTAAAGTTTCATTATAAAGGGTCGCTTGCTGACGGAACAGAATTCGATAATTCGTATACCAGGGGAGAGCCACTCATACATCCGGTTAGTCAATTAGTTCCGGGCTGGACAGAAGCACTGCAATTGATGACACCCGGTTCAAAATGGATATTATATATTCCATCTAGCCTCGGATATGGCGATCAGGGAGCAGGCGATGTAATTCCTCCAGGAGCAACGTTGGTGTTTGAAGTAGAGTTACTGGAAATCGTGAAAAATAAATAGCGAGTTCGTTAGAGGTAGTGGGATTCGAGTTTCGAGTTTTGGGTTTCGCGTTCACCAATGCCGAGTCCATCACTAAATACAAACTTGTCTCGTTCGAACGAGTTTTGATTTTATCTTTTGCTATCACTAATTCAATGGATCAGGAAATGTCTGCTTCCTCCGGTCATAATATGTTCACCTCCTTAATTGACCGGCAAGAGATTCCATTTTAAGCAGGTAGTAATGACCTAAGGAACGATAAACGCTGAACGCTAAACACTAAACCGTAGACGTTACTTATTATACTTTCTAATTAAATCTCTTGTCTTTATTCCCGATTCTTTTAGATCTGTATCTTTCCAATTACCGTCGGAAGATGCAGATGGGAGAAGTACTGAACAGGTTTCATTTTTATCTGACACTGACCAAGTGATCCAACTAATCTTTTTTTGTTCTGCCCAATCAATCCATTTATTCCATTCTTCATAATTGAGTGGTCCGTTACCTGAGGCTTCCATTCCAGCGGACTCTGAGATGAATAAAGGCAAACCTTTCTGCAGCGCATAATCGCATCTGTCACGAAGGAATTGTTTATGCGTCGCTGCATAAAAATGCATCGTGTACATAATATTTTGAAAACCGGTGATCGGATCATCGGCCGCAAGATGAACGTCCTGATCCCAATGCGGACTGCCAACAAGAATGAGATTATCCGGATCAATTGCCCTGATCGTTTTCATTACTTCAATGGAATAATTTTTCACGTCTTGCCAGCTTTCCTGGTCTGGTTCATTGAAGATTTCATATATCACATTTGGCTTATCGCCATAAGTCATTGCCATTTCTGCAAAGAACGATTTTGCTTCTTCCAACTTGATATTGTGACTGTGCCAATCAATGATCACATAAATTCCTTCTTTAATAGCACCATCAACTACTGCTTTCACTTTCTCCTTTGACCATTCGGGTTTGCTGATATATGCGCCGTTAGGTTCAACACCCATTGCTGCTCTTACAACCGTACATTTCCAATCTTGATGTAGCCATTGAACGGCGCCTTCAGTATAAAAACGAGGCCACCAATTGTGCCAACCAAAACTCATTCCGCGCAATACCACTGGCTTGCCTCTTTCATTCACCAATTGCGTTCCACTTACCTGAAGCTTGCCATTGTCTTTTAGAGGCTGACTGAATACTATGCTCACAGTTGAAATATTCAAAAAAACCATGAAAAATAAATAACGAAGGTTGTGCATTGGGGATCGATTTTGCATCTTGATTTAGCTTCTGACTACTGAATGCAGTCAACATCTTACAAGATAGTTGATTAGTCGTTTGGTTCCATATGGAAGCGCCGGACCCAGCCATACCGCACTCAGACAGGATTTCAGGCGGTTCAGTGTAGCCAACGATACCATTCGTACAATAAAATTTTTTCGCACTTAAAAAGAAAGTAAATTAAAAGAACAAAATTGAAGCTTATGAGACCGGTAACACTACTACTCTTGTTGTTCGTTGTCTCTGGATTTGCAGCGAACGCTCAATTCACTCTTCAACCTCAAATGGGAATCGAAAATCCACTCACTAAAATCACTTATAATAACGGGGCCTATTACACGCCCCTGGAGGCGCAGCTTGCGCCGCGACTCGCTCTTAGATTGGATTATAAATCCAAATTAGGGCATGGAGCTTTTCTTGGCTTAGCTACTAGTCGCTCAGGAGTTGACTACACTTTCACCGCGCCGGAAACAGGAATGACGAGTTACACTGCTGCGGTAGGAAACATGCAAGTGCGATTTGAAGGCGGATATCAATTTAATACGAAGCCAATTTATTTCAAGAAACAAGCCGTATCGAAAACCAACACCACTCCAACAGTTAGCCCTGAAAGAAAAGGCTGCGGAGGTTACGCTTACCGCTCGCACTGCGGTGAAAATTACAAAGCCGCGCAAAAGCCAAAGGAAAACGAAAGTTGGTTTGTGAGAATCCAGCCATCAATAGGAATGGCCGTAGTACCGGCTTCTAAGGGATCCGTTGAAACAAGTGTGAAAAACGCACAGACTACCTATACTTATGAAGCAGGTAGATATACTACTGCCCTGGTGACCGGCGCAGGTTTTGAATTTGGTGCCGCACGAAAAAGATTGTTCACACTCAATATAAATTATTTCAAGGCGCTCAGTGATCAATCTGCAAGCATGACCACACAGGTGGGCGGAAAGGATGTAGTCACACACTTTAACTCAAAGGTGAGCGGATGGAACGCTTCGCTGGGAATTCCAATTTCATTGAGCAAGACAAAGCAAACTCCAAAGACATATACAGAAGCGAAGCAGGTGAAGAAAACGAGTTGCCAGGAATATTATAGGATGAAATGTAGGAAAGTGATCTAATAGAAGACGCAAGGCACAAGGCACAAGGCACAAGAAAGGAACAAGGTTCAAGCGAGAAAAGCCAAGCAAGAAAGAATGAAGAGCTAAGTTTTGAAGGATAAAAATAAAATGCATTTTCATTGGTAATGCCAGTTCACTTTATTGAAACGGCCCCGCTTTTTGCCGGGCCGTTTTTATTGATATAGGTTAGATCTTGCCTGCTAATGGCTAAAGGCTAATAGCTAATAGCTAATAGTAAAAAGCTAAAACCTTTTCCTATTTTGCGTTGACAATGATGAACTGATGCCTATGAGAAGAGGAGAGTTGTACATATTACTGCTGGTTACATTACTACATACTAACGCTATAGCACAAAGGAATCGGGCACAGTTCTCTGATTTCCTATCACATGCTTATTTCGGTCTTGATGTTGGTTATATCAACTATCCTTTTTCAAACGATCAATTGAAAGAAGGATTCACTTCTGAATCCATAAAAGTTCCCCACGCTGCAGTGCGCCTAACCTTGCTGGGTTATCGATTCAACAAATATCTCTCTGCAGAAATAAATTATATGCGACCGGTTTCCTGGGTGAGATATGAAGATATAAATGGGGCCAAATGGAATCTACCTGTCTTCATGAACCTCGCTACAATAGTATTGAAACCTTCGCTGCCACTTAACAATGATTTCTCCTTGAACGGAGAAGCTGGATTTGCGCTCGTTACAAGGAGAGGAATTGAAATCGATCAGAACAAATTAATCGAAGACGCCACTTATGCAAGCGTTTCTGTTGGAGGAGGTATCGGATATCATTTGAATGAGAAATGGGAGTTGTTGGTACACGCTTCATTTTCGCCGTCAAACAACGAGGAGAAACAGCCAGCCACTTCTTTTTATTCAGCAGGATTTAAATATAAGTTGAGGAAGCTACCTGAAGAAACTGTTAAGCGAAATAGCGAATCTGGTTTCATATTTCCTCATCAGGTTTTACAAATTGGCTACAGTTCCAGTCAACCTGGATATGGAGTCAATAAGTTTTTTTCTAAAAAGCCATTACCGATTTTCTGGGGCGGACATGCACAGGTGAGGAGAGGAGTAACGTTAAATTATCAAAGGAACATCTTTCATTCGCGAAAAGTTTTTTCACTGGAGTGGGGAGCGAGTGTTGCCTATTGGAAAAGTAATGAGAATGGTGAGGAATTCTATACAGGCTCTTTGTATCCACTGCTGAGATTTACCGTGATTCGTACTAAGCCAATAGATATCTATTTCAATTATTCAGTTGCGGGACCAAGTTATATTTCTAAGACGACTATTGATGAAGTGGAAACGGGAAAAAAATTCACTTTCCAGGATTTCATGGGGATGGGCGTGTACGCAGGAAAAAATAGAAAGCTGAATGCAGAATTTAAAATTGCTCATTATTCCAACGGCAATTTATTCCCGCAAAATGATGGTGTGATGATACCGCTAACGTTTAGTTTGGGTTTCACGTTTTAACCTCCGTCTGACCGTCCCGGTCTGACGGCACAGCTCACGTTGGCTGAATTGAATGCTGAATACTGAAATCGTCAGACCGGGGCGGTCAGACGATTAACGGTCAGACGGAGACCGTCGGACCGCGACCGTCAGACCGGAACCATCAGATCGTGCCGGCGAGAAATTGCGAGTGTATATAATCTACTACATTGATCAGGCTGTTCGTTTCACGATACACTTTGAGTTGTCGATCTGCGCCAGTGCCTTCTTCCATCATTTTAGGAACATAGTTGATAGCATGTCGGCTACCGAGATGATCAACCACGTCGTCAACAAAATCCAGCAATTCATATATCAGCACCCGGGTATTCACTTCTTCTTCTTTTCCGAAATCAATCAACCTGCCATCAATTCCATATCGACCAGCTCTCCACTTGTTCTCATTGATCAGCGGTCTGGGATACATGATGAAGTTGAGATTTTGCGAACGAAGTTTATAGATTTTTGCGCAGATGGCCTGGAATAGTGCGGCGATGGCGATGGTTTCCTGCACCGTCATGGGCACATCACAAATTCGAAATTCAACTGTGTTGAAGAACGGATGAACCCTGAGATCCCACCAAATCTTTTTTGCGTTGTCAATACAATTCGTTTTCACCAACAGCCTCACATAATTATCGTATGCTTCAATGGTATCGAAGTATTCGGGTATACCTGTGCGTGGAAATTTATCGAATA
>Ga0157378_10004483_pt1 | contig 12261 bp, 12 predicted proteins | sample M65metaG_FD_115309 | JGI IMG/M metagenome (GOLD analysis project Ga0157378, IMG submission 115309) | Miscanthus rhizosphere microbial communities from Kellogg Biological Station, Michigan, USA - M6-5 metaG | ecosystem: Host-associated > Plants > Roots > Rhizosphere > Soil | place: USA: Michigan...
ACAGGGTCGATTCTGTCCTACACCGCACCCCATCTACGGGCGGGAGATAGCCAGGGCCTTCATCCTTGATTCCAGCGTCGAGGGCTTGATGCCGAGAAGCTCGGCGGCGCCGCCGGTGCCGGACACTTTCCAGTTCGTTCGCGCCAGGGCGTTGAGCAGATTGAGCCGCTCCATCTCGCGCCAGTCGGCGTCTGGGATGAACGCACCGTTGAGGATCTCAGCCGGGATTTTTCGCGGTGTCTCGCCCTCGGTGTCGCGGATGGACTCCAGCTGCAGCGACCCCGACTTGTGCCGCGCAACAGCATCGAAGACCATCGCGCGCAGCTCGCGGACGTTTCCCGGAAACTCATGACGGCCCAGTTGCCGAACGAGGCTGGATGGAACCGCTGGCGCATCGCGATGAAGATCGGCCGCGGCCTCGCGCACGAACGCATGCACGAGCTGTGGCAGATCGTCCAGCCGCTCGCGCAGTGGCGGGATGCGCACGTGATAGGCGCGCAGACGGAAGAAGAGATCGGGACGCAGCGATGACGGATCGCGATGTGTCGCCGCGATCACCCGCGCATCGAGCCGTTTCGGCGTCTCGGCCCCAAGCGGATAGAACTCACGTTCCTGAAGCAGACGAAGCAGCTTCACCTGCGACGCCGGCGAGAGATCTCCGATCTCGTCCAGAAAGAGCGTGCCCCCGCCGGCGAGCTCCGCCATCCCGCGACGTGCCGTGCTCGCACCGGTGAACGCGCCGGGCCGATGCCCGAAGAGCGTGTCGGAGAACATCGCATCGTCGAGTCCCGCCACGTTGACCGCGACGAACTCCCCACGTCGTCTGCTCACGACGTGCAACGCACGCGCGATCAGTTCCTTGCCGGTGCCCGTTTCTCCAGTGATCAATGCTGGATGCGACCCGCGCGCGATCGCCTCGACATACGCGAAGACCCGTAGCATCGCCGGATCGCTCGTGATGATCGCCTCGAAGGCCTCGCGGTGCTGCAGCTCCTGCCCGAGCAGGTGCTCGCGCAGGCGCGCATTCTCATCAGACAGCGCGCGATGGTCGAGTGTTCTCTGAACCGTCGCCGCCAGCTCGTCCGCGCTCACAGGCTTCAGCATGTAGTCGTACGCACCCGCCTTCATGCACTCCACCGCCGTATGCACATCATGCTCCGCGGTGACGATGACGACGGGCAGTTCCGGATACGCGGCGACGATCTGCCGGAGCAGTTCCTGTCCGCTGATGTGCGGCATCATCAGATCGAGAAGCACGAGCGAGACGGGTCCCGTCGCGAGCAGTGGAAGGACATCGCGCGGATCGGCGCAGACCAGCACGTCCTCGTGACCCGCAGCGCGCAGTGATCGCCGCACGCTGCTGAGCACAGCCTCCTCGTCATCGACGACGACGATCGCGCCGTGAGCATCACTCATGCTGCGCCCTTTCCATGAGAGCCGGCAGCGAAACGGTTGCGGTCGTACCGATGCCCGGCTCCGATTGAAACATGAGCAGGCCATAGTGTTCCTGCACGATCCGTTCGCATACGGCGAGGCCGAGGCCCGATCCTCCCTCCGCACGCTTCGTGGTGAAGAAGGGATCGCGAATCTTGTCGAGATCCGAAGCCGCGATTCCGCGGCCCTCGTCCGCGACGGTCAGGAGCACGCGCCCTCGATCGTGAGATGTCGTGATGCGGATTGCCGCGCCGGTCCGCGTCAACGCCTGACAGGAGTTGAGCACGAGATTGACGACCACCTGTTCCAGACGTGCCGCGTTGGCTTCGATCATCGGGATGTTATCAGCGAGCTCGCAGGAGAAATTCGTCGTGGCTTTTCGCACATGGCTGTGCAGTAGCCGCAAGGAGCCTTTGATGATTTCGTTGAGGAGCACCGGGCGGAATTCACCCCGCTGATGATCCCGTCCGAATGCCTGCAATTCCGCGACGATGCTGCGGATCCGTTCCGCGCCGCGGTCGATCTCGCTCGTGATCTCGGGGAGCTCGCGGCGCATCTCGTCCCATGGGATGCCGGCGATGGTTAGACCGGAATGACGGCTGGCGTGTTCCTCGAGAATCGGCGCGGCATCACGCCACGCATCGCGCAACAGGGGAGCGTTGAGCATGATGTACTGATTGGGATTGTTGATCTCGTGCGCGACTCCGGCGACGAGGACGCCGAGGGAGATCATGCGGTCCGCGCGCAGGAGCTCTTCGCGCTGGCGGCGCTCCGCGTCTTCGGCCTGGCGGATCTCGGTGACGTCATGCGCGACCCCATGTCCGCGGAGCTCGCCAGTCTCAGTGCGGGAGAACACGCCCTGTGCACGCACGATGCGTGTGGAGCCGTCGTCGCGAACGACGCGGAGCTCCTCGACCCATTCATCGCCAGTCACGCTCGAGAAGACCCTGCGAGCTCTCTCCCGGTCGTCCGGATGAATGCAGGCGAGCATTTCGCTGAACCGCCGCCTCCGCGCATTCTCTTCGCGGCCTTCGAAGATGTTCCAGAACTCACGCGAGCCGAAGAGCTCATCGTCGTCGAGAGACAGATCCCAGCTTCCGAGATGAGCGATCGTCTGCGCGCGTTCGAGTAGCGCCTGACTTCGCAGCAGATCGTGTTCGAGCCGCGTGCGATCGGTCACGTCGAGCGCTGCGACGAGCATGCGCCCGGGCGTTGCCTCGATCGGTGAGATCGCGCCTTCGATATCGATCGTCGAGCCGTCGTGGCGATGGAGCCGAAGACCGAGATGAACGGACGATGTCATTCCGAACGCGATGCCGAGGATCACCTGCCAGAGGTTCCCGGCCTCATCTCCGAACGTGCGCGGATCAAGCATCGTGCTCGAGAACGTGGCGATGTCGCGCACGGCCATCATGTCGAGAGCTTTCGGATTTGCTGAGACGACGCGACGACGCTGCAGGATCGAGAGAATCTCGTCGTTGCCGCTTTCGTAGGCAGTGAATGCGGCCTCGGCTGACTCGATGCCTCGCGCGTGAAGAAGGGCGACGACCTCCGTCCAATCCGTCTCCCAGACCGCGACCGGCTGCCCCTGGAACACTTCCCGGTATTTGCGCTCGCTCCGCCGGAGCTCGCGTTCCTGCTCCTTGCGTTCCGTGAGATCGATGACGTTGGTGATGACATGCCATCCGGTGCCGGAGTTGCGGATGCGTCCCCACTGGATGAGAACTTCGCGGCGCTCGCCGGACTGCGTGGAGAGCGTCGCCTCCAGATGATGCGTGTCGACGCCTTGAAACAGCAGCGCACCCATTGCGCGGATGACGTCATCGCGCGACTCGGGCGCGTACATCTGCGGCAGCCATGCCGCGAAGTCTTCGCTGGTCGTCACTCCCGCGAGAGCGAGCGCCGCGGAGTTCACTTCGAGCAGACGCAGGCGGCGCCTGACTTCGGACGTGTGGTCGATGGAGAACCGCGAGAACTCATCGAGGGAGCGCAGGCCGTGCGCGTGCAGGTACTCGACCACCGCGGACCAGTCCGACTCCCACGCAGCGATCGGCAGATCGTCGAAGAGGCGGCGATGGCGCGACTCGCTGGCGCGCAGCGCATCCATCGCCTCGATGCGGTCCGTGACATCGCGTCCGATCGACTGGAGGTTGATGATGTGCCCCGCTTCGTCGAATGTCGCGCGATCGGTCCACTCGTTCCAGCGGATCGTTCCGTCGGAGAGGATCACGCGGTGAACCGCCGTCTGGGACGGAGTCTCGGGCGTGAGTGATCGAATCTTGGCCTCCACTCTCGCGACGTCTTCCCTGGCAATCAATGGAAAGAAGGATGTGCCGATGAGCGCGGACTGGTCGATTCCGAAATAGCGCGCGTAGGCGTCGTTGACGAACGTCCGCGTGCCGTCGGGCAGCCAGCGGACGATCATCTCGGTCTGATCCTGCACGACCTGCTTGTAAAGCGCGGCGCTGCGGTTGAGCGCTTCCTGCGTCGCGAGGCGGTCGGTGATGTCTTCGACGAACGCGATGCGCAGCATGGATTCATCGGAGCGCGAACGGACGACGGACATCCGGATCTCGGCCCAGATCGTTGCGCCGGAGCGGGCGATGAGCCGGCGGATTTCGCGCCGGCCCGTCGTGGTTTCCACCGTTTCTTCCGTGAAGAACGGTTTGCTCTCGTCGGGATGCAGGAACGAGATCGCGCGACCTGTCAGAAGCTCATGCGGATATCCCAGCATCTCGCAGAGCGCGTGATTGATGTCGAGGATTGTTCCGTGAAGATCCGTCAGCAGCACGCCTGTGGGCATGTTGCGGAAGATGTCTTCGAGAATCTCTCCGCTCCAGTCGAGCGGAGCCGTGTCGGCGAACTTCATCGGACCGCGATGAGTCTATACCCGGTCCTTCATCGAATCAGGTAGTAGTAGCGGCGGCGTGAGCGGCAACGCAGAGCATTCAGCACGAAGGTCAACAACTTGACGACTGCGCGAAGTGGGCGTGTCAGATCAAATTCAGCCACTCGACCCCCTCGTCCGTGTGAAAGATGAGTTTCCGTCCGCGGGTCCCGGCGACGTCCATGCGAGTGATCGGTATTCCGAGGCGATCGAGGTGAGAGACGGCGACGTCGATGTTTCGCATGCCGAGGTGCCGATCACCAAGACCAGACTCGCTCATTTCCGTGAACATGCAGGCGCCGCCGAACACCTCCGCGAGGAGCGAGCTTCGATGAGCGCCGCCGGTCACGAGACGGGTCACGAGCACTTCCATCGCAACGTTTCCGAAGCGCGTGGAGGCGGTGTGACTCGGTGCCTGTATCGGCAGCATGAAGTGATTCATTCCTCCGATGCCCCGGATTGGATCGTACAGACAGACTGCGACACATGAACCGAGGATCGTCGTGACCGCCATCGGCGTGTCGCTCACGATCAGATGTCCGGGAGGAAGAAAAAACGGTCTCCGGTTCAACTGAGGGAACTCGCCGCCGCTCTCGAGGGCCAGCTGGATCATTGCTGCTCTCCCGGATTCGGGAGCCTCGTGCAATAGAGCGCTGAGGCCGCATGCGTGGCGAGAAGGTCGAAGAGCTCGAAGTCGATCGGCTCGAGGCCGTCCTTCTGTGGGAGCAGACGGAAGACTCCGATCGCGCCGATGACTTTGTCATCCAGCGTGAGCGGGATGCAGGCGGTCAAACCTCTCTCCTGGCTGTTCGGATCGAGAAGATATTCGCTTGCGATGAAACGCTTGCCCGATTCGACGCACGTGCCGATGAGCCCCTCGCCGACGCGGAGATAGTTCCACTGTTCTTCGTCGACGCCGTGCGAGCCTGCGATGTGGAGCATGTTGCCGGTGCGTTCCCAGATGAGAAGCTCCTCGCATCCGACGAGATTGATGACGATTTCCTTGATGGCTTCGATTACGCGCCCGCGATTGAGCGTTCCGTGGAGCTGGTAACTCGCGACGTAGAGATTTGCAAGGTTCGAATTCTGCAGCTCGACTTCGACGTAGCGCTCGGCGAATTGCCGGCTCTCATTCTCCACTGCGGTCATGCGCTCGCGGAGGACAGACTCCATCTCGCGGTGTGTGTGCAGCTCGGCATCGAGCTCGGCGACGGCGCGGCTCAGGCGCTGGACCTCGTCGAGCAGTGACTGTACATAGTCGCGCGTATCCTGCGCGACTTTTTCGACGAAGGGGCGCGGCTTGTCGGAGTTGTTCATCAAGCCGCTCCCTGGAGACCGAGGATGCTCTGAATCTTCGTCAGGAGCTCGAGGCTGTTGATCGGCTTGGTCACGTAATCGGTGCAGCCGTTGTGAAACGCGGTTTCGATGTTCGCTTCCTCGCCGCGCGTCGTGACCATGATGATGGGGATGTGCGCCGTGGCTTGATTCGCACGAATCGCGGCACAGGCCTTGAGGCCGTCGAGGTGCGGCATCATGACGTCGAGAAGGATGATGTCGGGTTGGAACTCGCGTGCCTTCGCGATGGCCTCGACGCCGTCATGAGCGACTGCGATGTCGAAGGGCCCTTTGGCGAGGATCATCTTCTCCATCATCAGAACGGTGTTCGAGTCGTCGACAAGCAGGACTCGTTTCTTCATGTTTGTTTTTCTCCGGAATGGACGTTGGACTTTCCGGTGCTCAATCCAAGCGAAGTGCCATGGGGGCGAGCGAGATCGAAGTCGCTGGCGGCAAACGGGATAGGTGGAAATCGCTACGCGAGCGACGGTGGGAACCCTCACGAGTCTTCGCGAATCGTCACGAAATGTCGCGGGCACGCCTGATGCTTCGCAAAGGCATGGAGACTCATACCCATGCCAGAGAAAGAAACCATTCAGCGAGCACGACGCGACAAGCGCGAAGGGAAAGCGCCGTCGACGCAGGCCGGCGAGTTCGTGCGTGAAGAGATCGAGCACATTCGCGAAGGCAAGCACGGCGCGCGATCGACGAAGCAGGCCATTGCAATCGGATTGTCGAAGGCGCGCCGTTCCGGCGTGAAGCTGCCGGCTCCGAAGGAAGGGCAGGCTTCCGCGGAGACGCGGCGCAGCGCGAAGAGCGCGCTGCGGCGCAAAGGACGCAAGCCATCGGCGAAACGGTCGCGCGCGGTTCGAAGTGCGTTGAAACGCGAGGGACATTCCGCGGCGTCGAAGTCCGCGCTGTCGCGTCAGGCGAAGTCGGCATCGAGGAAACGGAGCGCGAAGTCGCGTTCGGCGTCAGCGAAGAAGGCTGCGCGCACGCGCGCACGAAGGTCGGCTTAGATCCATCCCTTCTCCTTCATCGAGGAGAAGCGATCGGCACCGATGACGAGGTGATCGACAAGCTCGATGTCTACGAGCCGGAGGGCCTCACGCATCTTCTTCGTGAAGAGCGAGTCGTGTGCGGACGGCGTTGCGTTGCCCGAGGGATGGTTGTGATACAGCACGACTCCGGCGGCGTTGTTGAGCACCGCATAGCGGACGATCTCTCGCGTCGATACGAGCGCGCTGTTGATCGTGCCGACGAAGATCGTCTGCTGTTTGAGGATGCGATCGTGGGTATCGAGCAGTGCGGCGCCGAGGTGCTCCTGATGATATTGATGCGTGCGGACGAGCGATTCGCCCAGCGTCAGCGCCGTATACGCGACGTGCGCCTCGGGCATGTGCATGCGGCGTGCGATCTCGAAGGCCGCGGCGATGCGCGTTGCTTTCGCCGCGCCGACGCCGCGGATGCGCGAGAGCTCGGAGAAGTCGCGGCGTCCGAGTTGTCCGATGCCATCCACGAGCAGCTCGCGCGCGACATGGACGGCGGATCGGCCGCGCGTGCCGGAGCCGAGAAGAAGCGCGAGGAGCTCGGCGTCGGAGAGCGTTTGCGCGCCGTGTCGCAGTAGCCGCTCGCGAGGACGCTCGTCGTGCGGAAGATCGGCGATGAGATCCGTCATCGTGACTCCAGGATCGCGTCGACGATCGGCGGCGTCGCCTGTACCGCAGTCAGCGGCAGCGCGATGGTGCATGCAGCGCCTGGTTGGGGATTGATCTCGATCGAGAGACCGCGATGCAGCGTCACGAGTCCCGCCGCGGGATAGACGATGCTCGACGAGCCGATGACGAGCAGAAGGTCCGCATCCTGAATCGATTTCACGGCGCGATCGACCGCGTCGGCAGGGAGCATCTCGCCGAACCAGACGACATCAGGGCGCATGTGCCTGCCCGATCGTTTCTCGCGAAAGATGTTGCCGTGCAATTCGATGACGTCGCGCGATCCGGCGCGCGCGTGAAGTCCATCGACGTTCTGCGTGACGACGACCGCGTCTTCGAGCCGCGCGATCGCAAGGTGTGCAGCGTTTGGTTGGGCTTCGCGAATGAGCTCACGCCGCCAGGCATACCACTCGAGCACGAGCTCGGGATCGCGTGCGAAGGCTTCCGGTGTCGCAAGGTCCTCAGCACGGTAGTTCCGCCAAAGCCCACCGTCGCCGCGAAAGGTAGGAATCCCGCTCTCCGCCGAAACGCCAGCGCCAGTGAAAACAACGACGCGTCGAGCCCGAACCCGCCGCACGGCATCCAGCGCCTGCTCGATCATGCCGGTGAGCTTACCTCGGTCCACCACCCGTAGAAGGGGTCAGGTCGAAACTCGAAACTTTTCCCCACACCAGGTAGATGTTTGGCCGTTTTTCTACGAGAGATAGGGAAAAGTTTCGAGTTTCGACCTGACCCCTTCTACGCGGGGTGGCCGGGGCGGGCGGATGCGAGGAATCCGGACGCGCCTGCGAAGAGGCCGACGGTGAATACGTACCAGAGCGGCGCGAAGGTGTGCGGCTGGGTCACGATGCCGATGCTGCCGAGGACGAGCACCGCGATCGACGTGAGTGCGAGGAGCAGCATCAGCGTGCCGCTCAGTTTCATCAGCGCTCCGATCGCACTTGTGCGCGATCCCAGTGCGGCGAGGATCAAGCCAAGAAAGGTGCCGATCGGGAACATGACCCACAGCGTCAGGTCATTGGTCACGCTCAGCATCCCGATCGACGACGCAACAATGCCCGCACCGGAGACGAGGCCGAGGAGCATCAGAACGACACCTGCGATGAGGAGCATCGCAGGTGATTGTAAGCCTTACACGTTCGGGATGTTCTTCTCGTTGATCTGGATGTAGGCGTCTTTGCGCAGGCGATCGATGTACGCCTTGAAGTCGCGCTGGAACGCGTCATCGCCTGCGTCCTTGCGGATCTTGTCCTTGAGCGATTCGAACGCCGGCACTTCGGACGGCAACCGCGTCTCGACCTTGATGATGTGCCAGCCGGACTTGGTGTCGAGCGGTCCGATGACGGTGCCCGCTGCGCTGTTGAAGACGGCCTTGTCGAGATCGGGCAGCAGTTCGCCGCGTGCGACTTCGCCGAGGTCTCCGCCTTTGTCCCTGGAACCCGACTCGGAGAAGGTCTGCGCCAGTTTCGCGAAATCGGCGCCGTTCCGCGCCTGCATCGCGATCTCGGTCGCTTTCTGCTCCGCCTTCTGCGCGCCGGACGCATTTTCCGGACGCAGCACGACGATCTCACGCAGATGCGCGCGTTCCGGCATGCGATACCGTTCCTTCTCGCGGTCGTAGCGCTCGCGGAGCTCGCGATCCGTCAGTTCCTCACGGCTGCGCAGCTCGCGCTGAAAGACCTTGTTGCTGATCAGCGTGTCGCGCAGGCGCGCTTCCATGTCGGCGCGGGTGAGGCCGGATTTCTGCAACGACTCTTCGAACTGCTTGTCGGTCGTGATGCCGTACTGCTCCTTCAGCCTCCGCACCGCTTCCGTGACCTCGGCCTCGGTCACGCTGACGCCGATCCGGTCTGCGCGATCCTTGATCAGCAGCTCGCTGATCAGATCGTCCATGAAGCTCTTCCGGTAGTCAGCCTTCTTCGCGGCCTGCTGCTCGAGCGGGACGGTCTGCTCGATTTCCGAGAAGCCGTCATGAACGCGCTTCGCGTACTGACTGGTCGTGATGATGCGATCGCCGACGCGAAGCACGATGGCTTCGACGACCTGGGTCGCAGAGAGGCTCGTCGCGGCGGCAGAAAAAAGGATGGCAAGTGCGAGTTTCTTCATAGTGTTGGATCCGAGTCTGAGACGGGTCATGAGCACAACAAGTTCGGTATGGATTTATTCGTTGTCGGACTTCGGGAGCGTTCCGGCGTAGGGGAACGGGAGACGCTTGGTGAGGATGGCGATCTGCATGTCTGCCTTGCTTTTGGCTACGAGCTGAGCCATTTGCGTCCGGACGCCTTCTTCGCGCAGCTTCTCGCGAATGACGGGCGCCGCGGTCTGCAGGTCGATCGTGCCGGCCGGCCGCCGGTCATCGACTTTGAAAATGTGGAACGAGTTGTCAGTCTGGATGACGTTGCTGATGTGCCCAGGCTGCAGCCCGAAGATCTCGTCCTCGAAGCGCTTCGGTAGCTCGCCTCTGCTGACGTAGCCGATGTCTCCGCCCTTTTTTGCATTGGGCGCGAGGGAGTGTGCGGCCGAGAGCTCCTCGAACGCTGCGCCGCTCTTCAGCTTCGACGCGATGTCATTCGCGAGCGCCTCGTCATGCACGAGGATCTGCCGCACGTGCACTTCTTCATCACTTTTGAACTCCGCGGCATGCCCGTCGTAGTAGGCCTTGACCTCATCGTCGCTGGGCTGCGGAACTTCGGCCGAGAGATCGCTGATCAACTTCTGGCGGCGCATCTCGTCGCGTTTCTCCACGACCGTAGCGCCTGCGTCATTGCGGACCGCTGTCGCGATTTTTTCCGCGGGAATCTCGACTCCGTGCGAGCCGGCGTATTCGGAGAGCATCACTTCTTCGACATACTGATCGAGAAGCGCGCTCGAAACCTCGGGCGTGAGCTGCGCGAGGTCGGTTCCTGCGTTGCGCTCGACGTAGCGTTTGAAGTCGGAAAGCGTGAGCATCCGTTCGCCAATCCGGGCGACGACATCAGGCGGAGTCGACGGCTTGCGATGGCAGGCCGCGAACGTCAGCAGAATCAGCAGGAAGAGTGGGAAACGGCGCATGGAACCGAGGCGGCGGGAGTGTAGCACGCGGGGCCTTTGACCCGGGCCGATGTACGTGGTCTACTCCACGCCGTTTTCCTGACAATTTCTGAAAAAGGAGCTCCCGATGTTTCTAGTCTGGAGGGGCAAGGGTCTCGTTGTGCCGTTACTCGGCATTGGTGGATTGATCGTCATGAACCTCGTCGTCGACGGCATCGGCGGAAAGGGAACTTACGAAGCGCATCCCTTCTTCATCGTTCTGACATTTCTGATCGCGGCTGCGATTACCTTCTTCATCGTTCGGAACGAAGAGGGTCGCGGCGATCATTTCATGTTCATCCCGCTCCGCTTTTTTTCGGTGATCTTTGGCGTTCTTGCCGTAGGAACGTTGATCGTAACGAGTGGCCAGAGCAGCCACGCGAAACCGTCTGAGCCGCCATCCGCTGCTGAACAACCAGCGCCGAAAGTCGAGAACGCCGCGATGGTGACTCCTTCTCCCGTGCCGCCAACTCCAGAACCGGCTGCAGCGCCGCCACCTAAGACAGCGCCGCAGCCAGTTGCGACTGAAGAACCGGAACAACCCAAGCTCGCACAGGTGTACGCCGACAATCGAACGCGTACGTACTACCCTGAGAACTGCACTGCACGTCCCGCCACTGCGCTCCACATGTCGAAGAGCGTGGCAACAGCACAGGGGTATACGCTCGCGCCGGCGTGTCAGTAGCTCACTTCAACCGTTCATATCGGATCACGCGGTCGCCGTCGCCGGGACCAACGTACCGCAGCCCGTTTTTCTCCATCACGCCGATGGACCCGACGAGCTCGGGATAGGTCTCGGCGATGATCTTCGTCGCGCCGTGTTCGAATGCCCGCTCGATCAATGCAGCAGTTCCTTCAGACGCATAACCGCGTCGCCGGAACTGCGGCAGAATCGAGTACCCAATCGTCCACGCGCCGTCCTTTGGAAGTCCGTAGCCTCCGCCGAATCCGACGAGTGTGTTCGTATCGCGTTCGATGAAGTAGCGCAGAAGCCATGGTTCTGATGCGGGATCTTCGTCGAGCGCTTTGATCGAAAAGATCAACGGATCGGCGTCGTAGTTCTCGACCGGCCAGTTGTCAGCTGGGATGCTCACGGACAGAGCGCGGGCGAGCGCCTCGCGATCGTCGAATGGAAGGTTGTAGATCTCACGATTGCCTGCGCGCAGCTCGAGCCGCGCCGTGTAGATAGACGGGGACTGCATTTCGGTATTTCTCCTGTGATTCTGGGCGGGTGGAGAAGGAGAAAACTCAGGCTTTCATAGGCAGTCGGGCGGAGTTTAGCAGAAGGGGGAGGGAGAGTGGGACCTCTAGGACCTCTGGGACCTCTAGGTAGCACGACGTCGTCCCAGACGTCCCAGAGGTCCCAGAGGTCCTATGAGCTCCCTACCGCGATCCTCTTCAAGAGCTCTTCGATCGCGTCGATCACTTCCGGTCCCTGCACTTTCAGCGGGAACGACAGCGTGCCGTTTGGCAGGAACTTGACCAGCGGATCTTCCTGGATCAGCGCGAACAGCTTGTCGGGATCGATCTTCGCGGTCTCTCTGACCTTCATCACGCCGCGCGCGCCGTCGCGCACGATCGAAAGGACGCCGATTCTCTGCGCGAACTGCTTCACGCGAACGAAGTGCAGCAGATTGTCAACATTCGCCGGGAGCGCTCCGAAACGCTCGCGCATCTCGTTGCGGATGTCCTCCAGCCGTTGCTCCGTCTGCGCCGACGCGATCTTCTTGTAGAGCGTCATTCGGATGTTCTCTTCGCGGACGTAATCCTTCGGGATGTAGATGTCGACGCCGAGGTTCATCGAGGTCTCGACTTCCTCCT
>Ga0157378_10004485_pt1 | contig 12258 bp, 10 predicted proteins | sample M65metaG_FD_115309 | JGI IMG/M metagenome (GOLD analysis project Ga0157378, IMG submission 115309) | Miscanthus rhizosphere microbial communities from Kellogg Biological Station, Michigan, USA - M6-5 metaG | ecosystem: Host-associated > Plants > Roots > Rhizosphere > Soil | place: USA: Michigan...
CGATTTCGTCCGTGGGCTGATGACGAGCGGCGACAAGCTCGGGTTCGTCGCGATGCGCGAGGCACTGGAGGCGCGCGAGCAGATGTCGCTTCCGGAGGCGCTCGCGAACAAGCCGCTGCGGATCCCGTGGATCGCGGCGGCCGCGCGCCGCGCGCGCGGGATCGTCGTGCACGCCGACTTCTGCCGCCGGTATCTCGAGGACATGGGCTGCCGCACGCCGGTGTTCGTGATCCCACATCCGCCGGTCGAATCCGCGCAAGCGCTGGCGGCCGCGGAACCAGCAGGACGGCGGCTCCGGGAGTCCACCGGCGCCGGCACGCTCGTCGTCGCGCCCGGCGATATCAATGAGGCCAAGCAGCTCGACGCGCTCCTCGCCGCCGTGAAGACGCTGCCGGACGACGTCCACGTCGCGATCGTCGGACGAACGGTCGAGACGTACGACTTCGAGCCGATCGCACGCGCGAGCGATCCGGAGACCTCGCCGCGGTGCGGATGGCGGAGATCGACGACGATGTCTGCGGCGGCGAGCCACGCGAGGAACGCCTCGTCGGTGACGTCGGTCTCCAGATGGAGCCGATGGCCGAGCGCCGCGGCGCGCGCGATCGGCGCGAAGTCGTAGGTCTCGACCGTGCGCCCCACGATCGCGACGTGGACGTCGTCTGGCAGGGTCCTCACCGCTGCGAGCAGGGCGTCGAGCTGTTTGGCCTCGTTGATGTCGCCGGGTGCGACAACGAGCGTGCCGGCGCCGGTCGACCCTCGGAGCCGCCGGCCGGCCGGTTCGGCGGCCGCGAGCGCCTGCGGCGACTCGACCGCCGGGTGGGGCACGACGAACACCGGCGTGCGGCAGCCCATGTCCTCGAGGTAGCGCTTGCAGAAGTCGGCGTGCACGACGATCCCGCGCGCGCGACGCGCGACCGCGGCGATCCAGGGGATCCGGAGCGGCTTGTTCGCCAACGCCTCCGGCAGCGACATGCCCTCGCGCGCGTCGAGCGCTTCGCGCATCGCGACGAACCCGAGCTTGTCGCCGCTGGTCATCAGCCCACGTACGAAATCGTCCAGCGACAAGTCGTGGAGCACGATCAGGCCCGGGGCCTCCCAGACCATCCGGTAGATCGGCAGGTGAAAGTCGGCGTTGTTCCCGAGGTGGGAGATCCCGAGGCGGTACGCAGGCACGGTCGCGAAGTCCGCGTCACGGACCGGCCACACGGGGTCGACCGGCAGGCGCTCGGTGAACCCGATGCGCGCCAGCCCGTCGAGGACAGCCCGGTGATAGGTCGCGATGCCGGTCGGCGCCGGTGGTAACGGGCCGAGCGAGGCGACCCGCCCGATCGCCCGAGGAGCGGTCAGCCGGTCGTTCACGGCCCGGCGCGCGCGCCGGAACGGCGAGCGCATCAGTCCAGCAACCGGGCGACGATCTGCGGCCAGGTCGGCACGACCTCACGCACCAGCTCGTTGCCCGCCGTGCCCATCCGGCGCGCGCCGTTCGCATCGCGCCCGAGCTCGTCGAACCGCGCTGCGATCGCGCGCGGGTCGGGTTCGGCGATCAACCCGGTCACACCCTCCTGCACGAACTCGAGCGGCCCGCCGGCATCTGTCGTGGTCACGACCGGCCGCGAGGCGGCGAACCCCTCGATCGTGACGTAGCCGTAGTCCTCGTCGTAGGGCCCGAAGTAGACGGCGCGCGCGCCGAGGTACAGCTCGTGCAGACGTTCGTTCGACACCCCGATCTCGATCGAGACCTTGTCGCCGAGGCCGAGACGATGGATCTGATCCCGCAGCGCGCGCTCGTCCGGGCCGCGGCCGACCAGCACGAGCTTCACGCCGCTCTTCGTGTGCTGCATCGCGTCGATCACGAGCGACTGGCGCTTCAGGGGCTCGAGCCGGCTCGGGTAGAACACGTAGCCGCCGTAGTCGCCGGGCTGCATCGTCAGCATCGCCGTGGTCGCGGGCGACGGGTGGTACAGCGGCTCGGCCGGTATCTGCAGGCCGTCCCACAGACGCTTGGCCACGTTCTTCGAGTTGGCGAAGATCCGCTTGGCCTCGCCGAGCGCCAAGCGGTCCCCGGTGTGGATCAGGTCGCGAACCGTCGCGCCGTCCTCCTGTACCGAGAGGTCGCCGAAGTCGGGGTGGTCCCAGAGCTCGTAGGCCGAGCGGTGCTGGTGGATCAACCACACGATCTTGCGGTCGTGGGACGCGAGGTACGCCGGGAACTTCAGCGCGATCACGGCGTCGATGCGCATCCCGTTGGACTCGGTGATGTCGAACGAGCGCCACACCGCCATCTGGTGCACGATCTCGGTCGCGAGGTACCACTTGCCCGCGATCGTCACGATCTCGGCGTCGTGGCCCGCATCGCGGAGCGCCTGCGTGAGCGCCTCGGTGTGGATCTCGGCGCCGCCGCGAACGAACGCGGTCTGCGGGTTGAGCACTGCGATCCTCACGGAGCGTCTCCGCCGCCGTGCCGCAGGTCGCCCACCTGCTGCTGCAGCTCCTCCACCTGGTGCTCGAGCTCGAGGACCCGCTCCGACAGCGCGACCGACAGATCCATCGCATCGCCGAGCAGCCGGTCGTAGCGGCGGGTCGCGAACCGACCGCTGCGGAACAGGGTGTACTTCACCTTGCGGCGAAGCGGCGTCGGCGCGGCGAGGTGCGGCTCCCCGAGCGGCGTGGCCGCCCGTTCGTCGGTCCGCATCTTCGCGACGAACTCGAGCATCTGCTCGCGCACCTGTCGCGTGCCCGCCTGCGGCCGCGCCCCGGCCTCCTGGCTCCAATAGAGGTGCCGCACGAGCGAGAGGTAGCCTTCGTCCTCGGGCTCGGGAGCCGCGGCGTCGGGGTCGGGCCCAAGGTCCGGAGCGGTCATGGCGCGGAGCGTAGCAGTGGCTCTGGGGCGGGTCGACGCACGACGCATCAGTCCTCGGGGAACACCGGCCCGGCGCAATCCGTGCGCAGCGGCAGCGGATCGGGCGCTCGCGGCTCCTGGCCGAAGTCGAACGCGGACAGCATCGGCGTGGCCTCGCGATCGCGGTGGGTGAGGTAGGGGCGCAGCGACCAGTTGTCCTCGATGAACCGGATCACGCTGGAGAACTCCCCCTCCTCGTGGCTCACCGTCCCGTCGACGGCGTACGGGCTGATCACGAGCAGCGGCACGCGGAACCCGAAGCCCATCCGGTCGACGTCGGGCGGCGGGACGTGGTCGTAGAACCCGCCGTAGTCATCCCACGTGAGGAAGATCGCGGTGTCCTTCCACATCGGCGAGCGCATGATCGCGTCGATCACCTCGGTCGACCAGTTCTCCCCGTGGCAGAACGAGTACTCGGGGTGCTCCGAGAGCTCGAACCGCGGCGTGATCCACGTCACCGGAGGCAACGCGTCGTTGCGGATGTCGCGGACGACCCGGTCGACCGGCCGCACGTACTTCGCCCAGCGCCTCGGGTGGTTCCGGTAGCGCTTGATCGCCGAGAACGCCGACCAGATGTAGCCGCGCTGCCGCTCGGTCGCCGCGTAGTACGCCCATGGGATGTCGTGGCGCTCGAGCAGATCGCCCTCGGTCTCGAAGTCGAAGCAGGGCGGCACCTTCACGACGTTGCCCTCGGAGTCGTAGACCTCGACCTCCTGTTGCGGCGGCGCGTCGCAGCCGAACGTGTTCGAGAAGAAGCCGGTGCGTCGAGGGTTGTCGCGCGCGCCTCCGGACTGCGCGGCGATCGAGTACAGGTGGTTGGGGAAGGACGGTCCCCACGCCGAGGCGAAGAAGTCGTCGAACAGCGCGTTGTGCGCCGCCCAATGCCAGTAGTTCGGCAGCTGGTCGCGGTGCAGCTGGGTGTAGGCCCAATCGCCGGTCGACCCCTGGTCGAAGCCGTCCATCGCGCCCTCGTTCCAGGCGACGCGCGAGCACGCGTAACAGTGCGGGATGTCGCCGGGCACCCGCCCGTCGATGCCGCGGACGAGCGGGCGCGTCGCCCCGTGGTCCACCCCCACGCGGACACCGTCGGCGCCCGGGAACGTCCCGAAGAGGTTGTCGAACGTGCGGTTCTCTTTCACCAGGAACACCACGTGCTTGATGGGTGTGGTCGTGATGAACGACGACGCGTCGACCGAGGTGACCGGGTCCGACGAGCTGGTCGGCGTCGCCGAGATGTCCGGTGGGGAGGTCGACGCCTCCGGCGTCGACCGGTCGGTGCACGCGACCGCGAGGATCAGCGACGCGGCCACGACGAGGAAGGGCACGCGGCGCACCGCGTCATCCCTCCGGCGGCGGCGCGTCCCAGATCGACCCGTGGCAGTCGGTGCGCAGGGGCTGCGGGTCGGGCGCCGATGGCGGTTGCGAGAAGTCCATCGCGTTGCGCAGCCCATCGGCGATCCGGTCCCGTCGCGTGAGGAACGGCCGCAGCGACCAGTTGTCCTCGATGAAGCGCAGCACGCTGGAGAACTCGTACGTCGTGTGGTCGACGTAGCCGGGCTTGGCATAGGGGCTGATCACCATCGCCGGCACGCGGATCCCCAGGCCGTTGTCGTCGAGCCGGACCGGCGGCACGTGGTCGTAGAACCCGCCGAAGTCGTCCCACGACACGACGAGCAGCGTGTCCTTCCACGCGGCGGAGCGCATCAGCGCGTTGACCACCTCGATCGTCCAGTTCTGCCCCCAGCAGAAGTTGTACTCGGGGTGCTGCGACAGCTGGAACCGCGGCGTGATCCACGTGACGGGGGGAAGACGGTCCGACGTGATGTCGCGGATCACGTCGTCGACGGGTCTGATGTGCTTGGCCCACAGCTCCGGGTCGTTGCGGTAGCGGTCGATCGCGGAGTAGGCGGACCAGATGTACCCGAGCTGCGCGTTCGTTGCCGCGTAGTACGCCCATGGGATCTGCTTGGCGTTCAGCAGGTCGCCTTCGGTCTGGAAGTCGAAGCATGGCGCGACCTTCACCATGTAGCCCTCGGGGTCGACGATCTCGACGTAGCCGTCGCGCGCGATGTCGCACCCCCACGACTTGGCGTAGCCCTGCTGCTGCATCTCCGCCAGGGTTGGTGGCGGCTGCCACGGGTTGTCGAGTGCGCCGCCCGACGTGGCCGCGATCGAATACATGTGGTTCGGGAACGACGGTCCGATCGCCGACGCGAAGAACTTGTCCGCGAGCACGTAGTGCTTCGCCCAGGACCAATAGGCCTCGACGTCGGACCGGTGGAACTGCGTGAACGCGTACTGATCGGCTGCGTCGGTCTGGTTGAACCCGTCCATCAGGCCACCGTCGATCGACGCGACGTTGCAGTTGTAGCAATGCGGCAGGTCGTGTGCTCGCTGCAGGGGCGCGTGGGTGAGCGGGCGCATCACGCCGTGGTCGTCGGCCATCGTCGCGCCATTCGCGCCGGGATAGGTGCCGAAGACGTTGTCGAAGCTCCGGTTCTCCAGGAGCAGGAACACCACGTGCTTGATCGGTGTGCGCGTGTGGAACTGGCTCGCAGCGACCGCTGAAGGCAACGACGCCGTGATCGGATCGGGCGGCGCGTTCAGTTGCTGGCCGGTCTCGGGATCGACGGTCCCCTTCGGCGCGTCGGTCGGTGCCCTGGTCGGTGTCGGTGAGGACGCCTGCTGCGCAGACGGAGTTGTCGACGCGCACGCGAACGCCACGGCGATGAGGACGATGGCTGCGGCGGCGAGCCGGGCGGAAGGACGGCGGCGGGCCATGGGGCGCTCAGCCTATCGGCCGAGCATCGCGCCCAGGGCTTCGTCCAACGGCGGGAACCCGGGAAGCGACAGGTTCTCCACGAAGACGCTCGTGAGAGCGGAGCGCTCGGGACGCGGGGCGGCGAGGCCGAGGTCCGCCGCACGCTGCGGCCGTACCTCGCCGGAGAGGCCACCGAGGTCGCGGAGCCGTTGGAGCACCCCGAACCAGCTCGCCGCCTCCGGGCCGGCGAGGTGGTACGTGCCGAACCGGCCGGTCAGCGCGAGCGGTAGCAACCGCTCGGCCAGATGCTCGACGAACGTCGGCGATCCGACGCGATCCTCGATCCCCGCCGCATCCTCGCCGGCGCGGAGCCGCGCCAGCTGACCGGACAGGTAGTCATCGCCGCCGCCGAACACGTAGCCGGTCCGCACGACGAAGTGCTCGGCGACCGTCGAGGCGACGAACCGCTCCCCCGCAAGCTTCGCGCGCCCATACACGCTGACCGGCCGCGGCTCGTCGGTCTCGTCGTAGGGCTCCGCCTTCGCACCGTCGAACACGTAGTCGGTCGAGATGTGCAGCAGCGTCGCCCCGCACATCCGCGCGGCGAGCGCGAGCGACTGCGGGCCTTGCGCGTTGTCGCGGAACGCCCGCGCCTGGTCGGTTTCATTCGCATCGACCTGCGTGAACGCGGCGCAGTTGACGATGAGGTCTGCACCGAGCGGCGGCACGGCGCCGAGCACCGCGTGATGATCGCCGATGTCGAGGTCGGCGTGCTTCAACGCGGTCACGTCGTGATGTCCGCCCGCCGCGGCGAGCAACGCGCGGCCGAGCCCCCCGCCCGCCCCGGTGACGACGATCCTCACACGACCCCCTGCCGTCCATTCCCCGCCCGGGGGGCGGTCACGATGTCGTGGTCGTGCGCGCGGTACAGCCATTCGCGGTGGTCGCGGTACCACGAGACGGTGTCGGCGAGGCCGTCGTCGAAGGCGATCGCCGGCGACCATCCGAGCCCGCGCACCCGGTCGGCCGAGACCCCGTATCGGAAGTCGTGCCCCGGCCGGTCGGGGACGAACGCGATCAGGTCGTCGGAGACGCCGACGAGCGCGACGATCTTCTCCGCGAGCTCTCGGTTCGACAGCTCGGTCCCGGCCCCGATGTTGTAGAGCACGCCGGGTTCACCCCGGTCGAGCACCGTCACCGCCGCGCGTGCCCAGTCGTGGACGTGGAGGAACTCTCGACGCTCCGTGCCGTCGGCGTAGACGGGCACCGGCAAGCCCTCGAGCGCGGAGATGGTGAACGTGGGGATCACACGCTCGATCTGCCGTGGGCCGTAGGCGTTCGTGCCGCGGACGACGGTCACATCGACGCCGTACGTCGTGCGGTAGGCGCCGCACAGCAGGTCGGCCGCCGCCTTGCTCGCCGCGTACGGCGACCGCGGCGCGAGTGGCGCGTCCTCGGTGAAGCTCCCCCCCTCGTGCGCGCCCTCGCCGTAGACCTCGTCGGTCGAGATCATCAGCATCCGTGTGCCGGCCGCGCGGACCGCTTCGAGCACCGCCTGCGTGCCCATCACATTGGACTCGAGGAATCCGCGCGCCGCGTCGATCGACCGATCGACGTGCGACTCGGCCGCGGCGTGGATCACCGCGTCGGCGCCGCCGACGACCTGGCGAACGAGCGCCTCATCGTTGACGTCACCCTGGACGAACGTGAAGCGTGGGTCGCCGTCGTGCTGCTCGAGGTTGAGGCGGGACCCGCCGATCGACAGTCGATCCAACACCGTGACGCGCACGTTCGGATCCGCGAGCAGCGCATCCACCAGGTGGGAACCGATGAAGCCGGCGCCACCGGTGACGAGGACGTGGTCGGCGGTCATAGGCGCCGGCCGGACGCCGGCGGCGAGCAGTCTAGCGGGCGTGTTGCGCCGCATGGCGCAACACGCCTGCGGTCTCGCGCGCCGAGCGCTGCCAGGTGAACGACGCCACGCGGGCCGTCCCCGCCGCGCGCAGCACGTTGCGGAGGTCCTCGTCGCTCAGCATCTCGCGGAGACCCGCCGCGATCGCCCCCGGGTCGTCGGGGTCGACCAGCACCGCCGCTTCGCCCGCCACCTCCGGCAGGGACGACGTGTTCGACGTCAGGACGGGCACGTTGGCCGCGAACCCCTCGAGCACCGGGAACCCGAACCCTTCCGCCCGCGACGGGTACGCGAGGATCTCGGCGCCGGACAGCAGCGCGCGCCGTTCCTCGTGCTCGACATAGCCGACGAGGATCACCCGATCCCGGATCCCGGGCGGCAGGGCTGCGATCGTCTGATCGACCCGCGACGCGTAGTCGGGCGCCCACCGCACCGCGCCGCCCGCGATGACCAGGGAGACGTCGGCGTCGTCGAGGATCCCGAACGCCTGCACGAGGTGCTCGAGGTTCTTCCGAGGCTCGAGCCCGCCGAGGAACGCGATGTACGGGCCGGCGATCCCGAGGCGCCCACGCATCGCGTCGACCTCGACGGGCGTGACGGGCGCGAACCGATCGGCGTCGGTCCCGTGCAGCACGACGTGGACCTTGGCGGCCTCGACGTCGTGGGTCGCGAGCAGGTCGTCGTACGTCGCCTTGCTCGGCACGATCACCGCGGCCGCGTCACGCAGCCGTCGGGTGAACGCGCGGCGCCACCGTGCGTCGTGGTGCGGTGCCGTCTCGGGCATCGCCGCGAACGCGAGATCGTGCACGACGAGCACGACGCCGTCCGAGGTGGTCGGCGGCGGCAGGTAGTTGGTCGCGACGACCACATCGGACGCGCCGGCGAGCCACTCCACCTTGGGCAGGCCCGTTCGCGACGCGAACGGGCCGAACAGTCGGGAGGGGATGCGGGAGGCTCGCTCCCGCAGATTTGGCGCCCACGCCGCGAAGCGGCGTGGGCGCCGCCCGACGCCGCGCACGTCGAGGTACCACGCGACGAAGCGGTCCTCCGGCATGGCCGCAGGGAGATGTCGGAGCAGCGCTTCGGCGTACATCCCGACCCCGGTGCGGTGCGGGTCGGCGGCAGGACGCGCGTCGATCGTGACCCGCACTCAGTCGACCTCGACGCGGCTCTGATCTCCGACGACCAGCCGGTGGGCGCCACTCCCGCCCGCGTGGCGGACGTCGGCGTTGCGGCCGAGGATCGACGCCTCGAGCGCATCGACGCCGTCGACCGTGCACCCGGCCATCACGATACTGTCGCGGATCGTGCTGCCTCGCACCGTCGAACCCGGCTCGATCGAGACGTCCGGGCCGATCGACGAGCCGTCGATCACGCAGTCCGCGCCGATCCACACCGGCCCGACCAAGCGCGACCCCGTGACCTTAGCGCCGGGCGCGACCACGGCGGCCCCGTCGACGATCGTCGCCGTGTCGACCGAGCCCTGGAGGTCGGATGCGAGCGTCGCGAGCAGCATCCGGTTCGCGTCGAGCAGGTCCTCGGGACGCCCGGTGTCCTTCCAGTAGCCGTCGACCATGTCGGCGCGCACGACCTTCCCGGAGTCCACGAGCCATTGGATCGCCTCGGTGATCTCGTACTCGCCACGCCAGCTGGGCTCGAGCGTCGCGCACGCCTCGAGGATCGAGTCGTCGAACAGGTACACGCCGACGAGGCCGAGGTCGGAGACGAACTCCCGCGGCTTCTCGACGAGTCTGGTCACGCGCTCACCATCGAGGACGACGACACCGAACTGCGAGGGGTCAGGCACGCGTGCGAGCAGGATCTGCGCGTCGGGCCCGGTATCTTCGAACGCGCGGACGAACCGGCGAACGCCCTCCAGCAGCACGTTGTCACCGAGGTACATCAGGAACGGCTCCCCGCGGACGAAGTCGGCGGCCGTGAGCACCGCGTGCGCGAGCCCGAGCGGCGCCTCCTGCTCGATGTAGGTGACGCGCACGCCCCACGCGCTCCCGTCCCCGACCGCGGCACGGACCTCCGGTCCGGTCTGCCCGATCACGATGCCGACCTCGTCGATGCCGGCGTCGCGGATCGCGTCCAGCGCGTGGAACAGGATGGGCTGCCCCGCGATCGGGATCAGCTGCTTTGCCTGGGTATGGGTCAGCGGCCGGAGCCGCGACCCCTCCCCGCCGGCGAGCACCAACGCGCGCATGCGCGCGAGTCTAGGGTGTTGTGGGCGGGCATTCCGTTGCGGTCGGCGGCGGCGATGATTGCCCACCGCCCGACGGGCTCGGCGTCGACGGTTGGTACCCGCGTGGCACGACGACGGCCACCGGCGTCTGGAGGCTCTTCACCTCGACCAGCGGCAAGCCGGGGAAATAGGAGTGGACGACCGCGGCGTATGCGTCCTTGCCGGGGGTATAGGCGATGGTTGCCTTCGTGACGCCCTTCGGCAGCTTGCCTGCGACGATCCCGGGGCTCACATCGAAGCCTGCCTCCGACAACGTCCCCTCCACCTCGTTGGCGGCGGCGCTGTTGCCGGCGTCGATGACTTCGACGGTGACGTTCGCCGGTGTGATCGGCGTGACCGGGAGGGTCGTCCCGATCTCGGGCAGCGGGGAGCCGTTCCTGATCGCTGCGAAGAGCTTCTCGTCCGCGGGATCCAACCTGACGATGTCGGTCTGTATGCCGTTCGGGTAGATGCTCGCGTTCGTCCCCGACACGGACCGGAACTGCACGGCAGGGGTGTTGATGCCGCGCATCTGACCGACGAGGTAGGCGAGATCCGCCGGGCGAAGCCCCGAATCGCGATGGAGGCTGGACAGCACCGGTCCGACGAGCGCGGGTGCCTTCGCGATCTCCGAGGGCTTCAGCATCTGGTTCATCAAGGCGCGCATGAACTGCTGCTGCCGACCGATCCGTGCGAAGTCCGGGATCGGGCTACAGGGAAGGTTGTGCCGCGATCGGACGTAGGCCAACGCCTGCGTGCCGTAGATGTGCTGACAGCCGGGCAGCAGATCGAGCCCGGTGTACGGGTCGGCGACATGACCCACCTCCGCGTAGTGGATGGAGACGATGTTCCCCGATGGATCGACCGCCTCGAGGTCGCCCGGTGTGTCCACGTAGTACGAGGGGATACACATGTCGACGCCCCCAAGCTTGTCGACCGCTTGTTGGAACCCGTTCAGATCCACGTACAGGTAGTGGTCGATCGGGATATGGGTGAGCGCGAAGACCGTGTTCGTCATCAGTTGCGGTCCGCCGCCCTCCACCCCACCTTCGAACGCAGAGTTGATCTTGTCCATCCCCTGACCCGGGATCTTCACCCAGAGGTCACGCGGGAAAGACAGGATGATGGTCTTGTTCGTGTTCGGGTCGAGATGCACGAGCATGATCGTGTCCGCGCGCGTCGTTCCGCCTATGTCCGAGTTGTTCCCGTTCTGCGCCTGTTCGCTGGCGGACAGGCCGCTGCGCGAGTCGGAGCCGAGCAAGAGCACGTTGCAGGGACGACTCGTGCACGCTCCAGGCGGCGGCCCCCCCGAGCCCGAGTCACCGCCGGCTCCCGTGTAGCCTTCCTCGACCCCGACGTTGCGCAGCGTGTACCACTTGGCTGCGAACGCGCCCATCCCGAGTCCAACGATGATCGCGAGGGATGCGGTCACGGCGATCGCCACACGGATCGCCCGGTCCATACGAGGAGTGGCCACGTCGCCAGCCTACGGGGCACACTGCATCGCAGGGGCGGAGCGGCTATGGCGTTCCCGTTGCGGTTCCGTGGCAGGTCCCGCTCCCCCGTGGGATGATGCGCCCCGCGCCGAGCCGAACCCGATGAAGGAGTGAACGCCGCACATGATCACCGAACCGATCGACCTCCTGCTCATCGGACTGACCGATGACGAAGCAGCGTCGATCCTGGACGACGACGGCTTCACCGTGACACGGGCGAGGTCGCTCGACGAGCTCTCGCAGACGACAGAGGCGGGTGCGGTCGTGCTCGCCCTCGAAGGCGACGGGCCGCTCGACGCGCTCCGCCGAGCCCGCGGGCTGGCACCCGACGCCGCGATCGTGGTCGTGAGCGACGACGCGAACGCCGCCGACGCGACCGTGGCGCTCCACGCCGGCGCCGAGGACCAGCTGCCGCGCGACGCCACGTTGCCGACCCTCCTGCCACGCGCGATCCGCTACGCGGTCGTTATGCGGCGCGTCCGGCGCGAGCTCGCCACGAAGGACGAGGCCACCGAGCTCCCGAACCTCCGCGGGTTCGCGGCGATCGCCGAGCACCACGTGCGGATGGCCGACCGGCTGAACGCACCGGTGGTCTTCGTGTTCGTCCGGCTCGAGGACCACGACCGGATCCTGCGGGAGGATGGCCCCGAGGCCGCCGACACGCTCGCCCGCGACGCTGCCTCCGTGATCCTGGAGGCGGTGCGTGATTCCGACTTGCCCGCGCGGATCGCGCCGGACACGATCTGTGTGCTGCTCACCGGTGCATCCGACGGAGCGGAGGGTCTCGTGCTGTCACGGCTCGTCGAGGCGATCGCGACGCACGATGCCCGTCGCGACGCGCCCCGTGCGTTGTCGCTCGGCGTCGGGACGGCCCGCTACGAGCCGGGCGCCGGGACGACCCTCGCCGACATCCTGAGCGGCGCGGTGCGGGGCCTCACCAGCAACCGCGCGGGCTGAACCCGC
>Ga0157378_10004486_pt1 | contig 12258 bp, 9 predicted proteins | sample M65metaG_FD_115309 | JGI IMG/M metagenome (GOLD analysis project Ga0157378, IMG submission 115309) | Miscanthus rhizosphere microbial communities from Kellogg Biological Station, Michigan, USA - M6-5 metaG | ecosystem: Host-associated > Plants > Roots > Rhizosphere > Soil | place: USA: Michigan...
CGGGTTATGTCAAGATAGTAGCCATTGCGCCCGTAAATCGGTTCACAAACGACAAAGCCTTCTATCCGTCCCAAGTTGTTCTCTGATCGTGCGACGTAATAACGCTTGGCAGACGGTCGTTCTAATCCGAGAGATCCGAGCAGAAAACCTAATTCATGGTGACCTTTGTCCTTCAGCCATTCTTGCGAGACTGCTAGTAGTTCCGTGTTGAGCTTCTGTGCATCATTCGCAAAGGGGTGATGTTCGGTGACAACTACTCCTTCGCGACGAGCCTTGTTCGTAGCTGCCCGTACTAGTTCCATCTGGCCACCCGCAAGTGTGAAACGTCTCAGATCGAAAATCGCCTCCTTTCCCACCTGAATGTCTGCGAAACCCTCGCGGCGAAATGCTTCTAACATCACCGGAGAAACTTGATACGCGCCCACTGGCCTCTCCATAGCCCCTACGAAATCACGTATGAGCTTTGGCGCTTCGCTTACAGCACATACCGGATCACCGGCGATTAAGACCATGCCAGCACTTACTTGATACGCGAGAAACCCATCAACGTGCGCGGAAGTGAAATACGACTTTATTCCTTCAAGTAGTACGTATGAACTCGAGTTAGTGCCGTAGCGTCTAACCCATAAATCGAGCTGCGCTTGAGTGGGACCGGACGGAGAAACGGGTAGCGGGGGTGGTTCTGAAATTTGAACTACAGGAGATGGCTGAACTAAGTGCATAGCTGTTTGCTGACTCACCCCCCACCCTTTGGTTGGAAGACGATCCTTCCGCTTAGCTCCGTCTGATGATTGTCTTGCTACCAACTGGTCTTGCGTAACGAAGCCGCATTCGGTACGCGTTTCATATGATTCTGCCTTCGATGTCGATGATGTTTGTGGTGTCGATGATGGTGCCCCCACGTTTTGGAATGGTTCGCGGGGTTTGGCTCACTTGCCTTGGCGGAGCTTGATGGCATACCAAGAGCGGCTGCAACAAGTAACAAAATCGCTCCCAGTAGTAACGGGGCAACTCTTCTCATGCTTTGTGTTCCTTTCTGAAAAGATTGCGAACTCTAATCTCCGATTGGCAACGTGTATGCCAATCTGCCGGACCCTATCCGGCGTCAAGCAACAGGCAGGGAAAGTGCGTGATTGCCCGGCAAACGAGGTCCATGGGGGTTGGTTGACTGTGACTTGTTTGTTGGTACGACAATAATGCCACACCGCTTTGATTAGCAGTCCGAGACTCCTTGGAGTGCGGTGGCCTGGCACCGCTTTGGTAAAGGAGTTCTTTATGATTGAGGATTTCGAGTTAACAAAGCGGTGCCAGGCCACCGCACTCCAAGGAGTATCGCAACCTTATCGTTCTTCAAGCGGCATGGTCCTTGCCGATTAGTGCGTTCGTTGTGGAGTCACTATTAATCAAGTACGGACTTCTTGCTGTCTTCCTGGCTTCACTCGCGGAGGCAGACGTCATCCCGGTTTTGGCCGGAGTGGCGGCGCATCGTGGATGTTTCAATCCTGCGTTTGGGATTGTGGCAGCGAGTAGTGGCGCGCTTGCTGGTGATTGTTTTTGGTTTTTTGTAGGCCGGCAAAAGACCATTCAGAACAGCAAGATGTTTCTTCGACTCCGACCAAAAGCCGAGAAGCTATTCCGCCGAGTTGGAATCTGGCAGATTCCCGCCTCACATCTCGTCTACGGAACGCGGCTCGCAACCATGACATGGCTTGGCGCGAGAGGTTCAGCCTTCGGCACATTTGCGCTGGCAGATGGTTTGTCTTCTTTCACACTTACGGCCCTCCTTCTATCTCTGGGCTTCGCGCTAAGCGCCAGCGCACCGATCATTCTGGTTCACGTCAGGCAGATAGAAGTCTCCCTGCTCGTAGCCGTGACTCTTGTCGGATTGATCGTGTATCGGTTGCAAAAGCTTCGGCGAACGAAATTCCTGCTCGCAAACACACCCGACACGGCACGTGGTATTGACTGCACGTCAACTGGCGAGCACAACCCGTAAGAGTGATAATGAATCGGCTGTATGCGTTCACTCAAACTCCACATCAAAACAACCCTCCTGAGCTCTGCGATTGTCGTGGTGATGTTAGTGGCGGCGCTTGTGCTCACCAGTGCTGCGATTGCGAATCTCGAGCGCACTGACGACAAGGCGCTGGCAGAGATTCAAGCCGGGCAACTCGCGCAGCACATCAGCGACATGGGGGCAGCCCGAGATCCGGAGTCGTTAGTACGCGCCGCAAATCTGATCAAAGGGTCACGCCCCAATATCGTTAGCGTAAGGATTTGGGAACTTTCAAACCAGGAAATTGTGGAGAAAGCGTCAGCTGTTGGAAGCACTCCCGCGTCGCCTGTACCGCCAGACATAAGAGACGCCATACGCACGGCAGTGGCTCCCAAAATGGAAAGCGCTAATTCCACAAGCTCGCCGTTATACCGCGTATTTGCAGTCACGTTTAATGGTGGTCATCCGAGTGGAGCAGTGGAAATTGTTCAGCGCCTCGACGGTGTTTGGGTAGTAGCGTTTCGCTATGTCAAAAGCGTCATCTGGATGTCGCTTATAGCAATCGTCCTGATTATGGTGGGCACTTATCTACTGTTTCGGCATCTTGTCTATCAGCCAATCGAGAAACTCCTGACTGCTATGGCTCGCGCTAAGGCGGGTGACCTGGATGCCCAGGTGCCCGTGCGTGCATCCGACGAGTTGGGCCTCGTGACACAAGAATTCAACAGTATGATCGGGCAGGTAAGAGAAATGACCAGGCAACGCGAAGCTCAGCAAATTGTGCTTCGTGATCGAGTGCATGACGCCACCATCGAATTGGAGAAGCGAAACCAACAATTGCAAGAAACGAACCTGGAATTGTGGCGTACGACACGTCGCATGAACGAACTCGGACGACTCGCTGCAGCTGGTCAAACCGCTGCTCACTTTGCTCATGAAGTCGGGACACCACTCAATTTGATCAGCGGGCACGTTCAGTTGCTCAAAGCTGATCTTGTGCGAGATCCGCGTGAGGCTGAATCGCGAATCAGAACGATTAGTGCTCAGATCGAACGCATCGAACGCATCGTTCGGAGCATGCTCGACAAAACCAGGTTTGAAAGTGAGCTGTCACCCCTGGATTTGAACGCTCTTCTCCGTAGGCTTTGTGATGCTATGTCGCCGGCGTTTGATAAGCGTGATATCCGGGTTGTCGAAGCCCTGGTAGACAATCTTCCGCTCATAGCAGGCTCGTCAGATCGCCTTCAACAACTGTTTCTAAACCTTATTAACAACAGCGTCGACGCGATGCCGAATGGTGGAGAACTTTACATCTCCACTACCGTTGAGCCAGGCAAGACAGGACGTCAGCAACAGGTTGTTATTGATTTCGCAGACACTGGAACCGGGATGACACCCGAGGTGATGAGTCATATTTTTGATCCCCTCTATACAACCAAAGAGCGCGGCCATGGAACCGGTCTGGGACTTGTGATCGTCAGTCAAATAGTTGCTGAGCATGCAGGCATCATTGGAGTTGAAAGTGAGTTGGGACAAGGAACACGCTTCCGACTAACCTTTTCGGCAGTCCCAAATGAGCTATCCGGTGCTGTGGACGAACATGAGCCTGCGCTGGAGCTTGGGATTAGATAGGCACTAATGAACCATATCCTTGTTGTCGATGATGATCAGGACTCATGCGATCTGCTGCGTGAGATCTTTAGCGTCGAAGGATGGTGCGTCCACACGGCTCTGAATCCCGCTCAAGCCTTGCGCGTTGCTGGAAAAGAGAAGATCGATCTCGTCGTGAGTGACGTAAACCTCGAGTCAGAACAGTCGGGACTCGACCTGCTTAAAGATCTGCGCGCCCAGTGTCCAGTCATTCTGGTAACTGGCTTCGGTACGCTCGACTCCGCCGTCGAGGCCGCGAGAGAGGGAGCGTGGGACTTCATCTCAAAGCCCTTCAAGGTTGAGGAAGTTGTGGCGATTGCTCGTCGAGCCCTCGCGCAAGATAAGAAGAGCACGTTAGAGACTCATAAAGCTGATCAACTTTCCGCCCCCTATGAACAGGGAGGCCTCGTTGGACGCTCTCCAGTAATGATTGAACTCTATAAGGAGATCGCACGCGTTGCGCCTACGAGATCCACGGTTCTGATCATTGGTGAGTCGGGGACCGGGAAAGAACTTGTCGCGAAGTCTATCCATCAACACAGCACTCGATCATCAGGCTCTTTTGTGGCCATAAATTGTGGTGCGCTTACTGAGACTCTGCTGGAAGCAGAACTATTCGGTCACGTGCGCGGAGCATTTACAGGCGCCGTCAGCGATCGAAAGGGGCTTTGGGAAGAGGCAGAGGGAGGAACACTGTTCCTCGATGAGGTCGGCGAGATGAGCCCCAGCCTGCAGGTCAAATTACTGCGGACGTTACAACAAGGGGAGATTAGACGCGTGGGCGCAACTCGCACGATCGGAGTAGATGCTCGAGTCGTTGCTGCTACCAATCGGAATCTCGAGCAGGAGGTAAAGGGAGGAACGTTTCGAGAAGATCTCTATTATCGTCTCAGTGTCGTAACGCTTCGAGTTCCAACGCTTAGCCAGCGTCGCACGGACATTCCTCTCTTGGCCGAACGCTTCCTGCGCGTGGCTGTCGACCGTAACGGACGCGAACCTATGAAACTGTCCGAAGAAACCGTTAGGACTATGGTTGCATATCCATGGCCTGGGAACGTTCGTGAGCTGGAATCGACGATTGAGTATGCAGTGTTACACGCGCGCGGCCACGACGTAGTCCCGGAAGATTTGCCAGAAAGACTTCAATCCCCCCAAGTGCGTGCAGCTGCGCGCTCACCGTTGTCAGCTCTTTTTGAGGATCTACCATCACTCGATGAACTGGAGCGTCGTTATCTTCTTTTTGTTCTGGATGTCGCCGCCGGCAATCGAACGCGTGCGGCCGAGATTCTTGGTATCGATCGGCGCACGCTTTATCGGATGGTTGAACGCTATGAAATCAATGGTGATTCTGAATGATCGCAACCCAAACTGCGGGCGGCTTCCAGACCCCTGCATTTCTGAGTCGCCCGCAGTTTACTCCTCGCTCGATCTGATGAACGACTCGATAGTAGCTCGCTTCGTTCATCTACCCGCTACATAGTCCATGACAGAGCAACGAACATGCCACCAGCTTGTCCATTCCACATGGGAGTTTTCATTGGAACCTTTTGAGATGAGTGTGGCTCTTTTGCCGCGCGAAACCATTTAGCCTCACTATTTCAAAACCGCAGCTTTTGACTCTTCCCCGCTGATCCATATTTTGTTGGCATAACTAACTGCTCGCTCGGAACGTCACCCGGCAGCAAAGGCCGCTCTGGCAGCGCATACTTCACTTCGACATACTTACCCTGGCGAAAAACTTTCATCCTGAGGACGGAACCAACAGATAAGGACCTCAGTGTTTTGATCATTGTTTCAGGCGATGTTAGAGCGGTGTCATTGATGTTAGTGACGATGTCTCCACCTATCAAAAAATCACGCCCGGCGACATTGAGTTCGAGGTCACCACCATGTAAGCCAGCTTTTTCCGCAGGACTGGCGGGCTCGATCACTTCAATCAGAAAGCCCTGCACTAGCGGAAAGCTGAAGACTTGTTGTAGTCCGTTTTCAATGAACTGCCCGTGGAAGCCCACCCATGGTCGCACCACTCTTCCATCTTTGAGGAGCTGGGGTACTAATAGCTTGGCCATGTTGATTGGTATCGAGAAGCCTATGTTCTGAGCGCCGAGCATGACGCTCGTGGTGATCCCCACAACTTCACCGCAACGATTTACTAACGGCCCACCTGAGTTTCCCGGGTTCACAGGGGTGTCCATCTGAATTAGTGGCTGCTCCATGCTGAAGGATGTTTCCGGGAGGAACCGATTGATCGCCGAGACGACACCGCGAGTCAAACTCTGATCCAGTCCCAGGGGGTTGCCGATTGCGACGACTTCTTCACCAACTCGGAGTCGATCAGAATCTCCCATTTCGGTGACATTCAGTAGCCCCTCTGTGGGCTTAGGGATTCTGAGTAAGGCAACGTCATAGATGGGGTCAGCTCCAATTACTCGAGCCGATACCGTCGTTCCATCGTCCAACGTTACAACGATCAACTGGCTGCCAAAAACCAGGTGAGAATTGGTAAGGATTAAGCCAGAACTATCGATTATGAACCCGGAACCGACCGCATGTTCGACCCGATCGTTCGGACGATACGGATTTATAGATACAGCCGTAACAAAAACAACTGAAGGTGAAACTCGTTTGAAGATAGAAGTAAGAGGTTCGTTGCAATGACCATCGTCCGGATCCGTTTGCGGCTGTGCCACCGAGAGCTTACAAGCAAACGCATATAAGAGAATCCAGAATCCTGCGAACACAATAAACCTCGCGCGTTTAAGTTGATTAAAAGTAGTCCTCATAGACGGAGGTGCATGGGAATTGCTGTGCCAGTGTCATTAGTATTCTTTTCGGTGGTGAGGAGAGCTGGGTGCGATTCAGGCTTAACCTACAATGGAAGATCTTACTGCTCGTCGCGCTCTCGATGTCGCTTATTGTTTTCGGCGCGTCCTATTTGCACAGCGTCCGAACGCGAGCGCTAATCGAGAAGGACCATCATGAAAATGCGGTTAACCAAACAGTCGCACTTGCGAACCGTATCTCAGAATACGATTACTTCTCGAGTCTGGAAGACTTACAACAAGAAATGCAATTGGTCGCGGGTTCGCGGCCCGACTTCAAACAGATTGATGTCTATCAGAACGATCACGACGGTGCCCGTGTGATAGCAACTACCGCACCTGGGGCAAATAGTCTTGCGTCGCTATCGACCGACCACCGCCTTGGTACAGAGCCCGCAGGCGCAAGTTCGGAGGAGATCTCGCGTGAAAACAGCGACTACTGGCTGATCACAACCACGATTAGTAACCCAAAGCACTCCGGTTTAATAAAGGTATTGGTGCTTCGGAGCTATCGCCACAAGTTGGTGAGCAGTCTTCATCGCCAATACAACCTGGTGCTCGTGGGCGCCACTGTCACTTCAGTCGCTTTGTTGTACCTGCTGTTTGTTTACTTCTTTCGGCGTCCCGTCAGAAACATCGTGCTAACCATGGCAGAGGCTCGCAAGGGCAATCTGTCAACGCGCGCTCTTGTGTATCGAGATGACGAATTGGGTGAGATAGCGCGTGGATTTAACCAGTTGATGGACGACATTCATGCGCGGTCGAGCGAACGAGACGACTTGCTGAACAAAGTTGGGGATCTAAACGATCAGTTAGTTAAGCGAGTGAATGCTGCAACTGGTGAATTGCGGAATGCAAACGCGAACTTGATCCGTACTCAGCAACGCCTTGCAAACGCGGAAAGGATGGCGGCCATCGGACAAGTCACGGCGTCGTTGGCTCATGAAATCGGAACACCTCTAAACGCCATCGCCGGACACTTGCAATTGCTTGCCCGAAACCACCCTGATTCGGTGGATACACAACGTCGCCTAAACATCATCAATTCCCAACTGGCTTCAATAGTACAAACCGTCAAAAGCTTGCTTGAAAGGACTCAGCGCCGACCAATTGCACCTCAATTGACTGATCTTAACGCGATGGCCCAAGACTTACTGTTACTGGTCGGTCCGATGCTTGATTCGCGCAACATTAAAGTCTCTCTTCGACTTGAAGAAGAACTACCGAGAGTTCTGGTTGACCCGGACAGCCTGCACAGGGTGTTTCTAAATTTGATCAACAATAGTTTCGAGGCGATGCCGGAAGGCGGCGACATGGAAATAGTAACGAAGTATCTGGTCGAGTCCGGAATGGTTGAGGTGAGGTTTATCGACTCTGGGATTGGCATAGCAGACAATGCCAAAGATCATCTCTTCGAACCGATGTGGACCACCAAACAATCTGGAAGCGGGCTGGGACTCGCGATCGCCCAGGAAATAATCATAGAAAACAACGGCGAGATCGAATGCATTACGGATGTGCAAAAAGGCGCGGAGTTTCGCGTGATCCTTCCGGCAGTTAGGTCCAACTCGCAAGCGTCAAGTTCCGATGAGGTCAAACGAGATGCCGCATAAGAGGCAGCAGATCCTGACAGTCGATGATGATTCAGTTACCTGCGATCTTCTATGCGAAGTTTTTACTCGCGAGGGCTTTGACGCCGCTTTCGCACACAGTGGCGAGGCTGCGCTTGAGGCGATGGCGGCGCAGCCACCGGATCTATTACTTAGCGATATTCGGATGAAAACCCGACTCGATGGTCTATCGCTATTGGAGATTGCACGCCACGAGTACCCTTCCCTTCCAGTTGTTTTGATGACGGCGTTTGGATCAATTGAAACTGCAGTCAGGGCAGTCAAACAAGGAGCTTTTGATTACATAAGCAAGCCGTTCAACATCGATGAGTTGGTAGTCATAGCGAGACGCGCGCTCGCAACTGGAACAGGCAAGCAAATGGCTTCGGCAAATGATGATGAAGAGCGAAGCTCGGGACTTATCGGCCGGACTCCATCGATGCTCGAAATCTATAAGTTGATCGCACGTGTTTCGGATTCACGCGCAGCGGTTCTGGTGACAGGCGAATCAGGAACCGGAAAGGAGCTCGTCGCTAGGGCTATCCACAACCACGGCGCACGCGTTGCGGCACCGTTCGTGGCGGTAAATTGCGGTGCGTTGACGGAAACCTTACTCGAGTCCGAATTATTTGGTCACGTCAAAGGGTCATTCACTGGCGCAATCAACAGCAAGCGAGGAATCTTTGAACAGGCCGGTGGCGGCACAGTGTTTCTTGATGAAATAAGCGAAACCAGTGCGGGCCTTCAGGTCAAGTTATTGCGAGTCTTGCAGGAGAGAGAGGTCGTCCCAGTCGGCGGCACAGAGCCAATCCCTGTTGGCGCGCGCGTGATCGCCGCAAGTAACTCTGACCTGGAAAAACTCTCGGCTTCAGGAACCTTCCGGCGGGATTTGCTTTATCGTTTGAACGTCATTCAATTGCACCTGCCGCCGTTGCGCGATCGCCGCGACGACATTCAACTGTTGGTCGCCCATTTCTTACGCAAGCATGCCCCCGAGCCCAAGTCAGTCGCGCTCGACGACAAGGCGATGCGGTTTCTTACGTCTTACTTCTGGCCGGGCAATGTGCGCGAACTAGAAAATGTGATTGAGCGGGCCATCACGTTAAGCCAGGGAGGTGTGATAACTACTGACGATCTGCCACCGCGAATTCGTCTTGGACAGGCACACAACACGCCACCGCTTTCAGCTGACGACCTCGCTGAACTCTTTGCGGGACTACCAAGCCTCGACGAGATAGAGAGGCGATACATCCTTCATGTTCTTGATGCCACGGGCAGCAATCGGAAACGCACAGCCGAGATACTCGGCATCAATCGCAAGACTCTCTACCGGATGGCAGCTCGCTATGAAATTGAATTCGGATCGACACCCTCGCATCCGGGCTAAGCAACAAAGAGATGGCGATACGGGGAACATTTGCAACTGTGTTTAATGATTTAGGCGATGCAAGTTACCAGTCGAGCGATACTTCACCGCAGGCCTGCCTCGTCGAGGCGAGTCTCCTATTTGGTACTAATCACAGTATCACTCATTCTGATCGCACTGTTGGATCGGGCAACCGGTGATGTGCCATTCCAACATCTTTACTATCTTCCGATTATTCTTGCCGCTACAGAGTTCAGGTTTCTGGGCGGAATAACGGTTTCGTTATGTGCAGTACTGCTTTACCACCTTGCGAATCCCAGGCTTCTTGTTCTTCAAGGGTTTCGTCAGGCAGACATAGTGCAAATCATTCTGTTCTTCACCGTCGGATTAATCGCATCTAAGCTGGTCCAGGATGCAAACCGTCTGCGCCTGCTCTCGATTACTGACGACCTTACCGGGTTACATAATTTGCGGTCCTTCGAGTCTCATCTCGCGACCTTCGTTAGTCGCGCTAAGAAAGATGGTTCGGTTCTATCGGTATTGGTACTCGATGTTGACCGTCTCAAGTCTCTAAACGATAAGTACGGTCACCTTGCGGGAGCTGATGCAGTTCGCACTGTTGGATATGTAATCGCTACTCAGACTCCCGACCGTGCGGTTGCATGTCGTTATGGAGGAGATGAGTTCGTAGTTGCCATTCCTGACTGTCGGAAAGAAGAGGCTCTGGAAATCGCCGAACGACTGCGCCTATCAGTTTCGAACGAGGAACCAGTTCTCGCTACACGCCCCTTCCCTGCCGGGACACTGTCGATCAGTATCGGCGCAGCCAGTCGCCTTATTGAGAAAGATGAAGCTCCGTTAGACGTCGGCGAACAGTTGTTCAGAGCAGCCGATCACGGCTTGTATCGAGCTAAAGCAATGGGACGCAACGGCGTCAGCACGGGTCAATAGAAGTTCGGCGGAGGAGTGCTCCTTATCTCTTGCCACAAGCTGTGGCTTCTTTTCTCCTGAATTCAGAAACGCCCCACTACCTCACTCCGTTTGCCAGAGAATTCGGCCTACTTAAACGGCACGCCTGTTGCGATTCTCGAGGTCGCTCCTGGCAGCGCGACAAGTCATGACTGCTTGGGGAGAGAGAGTGCGCATTAGCACCCAAGTCTGACTAATGTCAGTCTGCCAGGAGCGCAGTTAGTTGATGAATGGAGGAGGTAGCAATCATGAAAGCTTTTCGCATTTCTGTCGTATTGGGCGTGTTGTTGACCAACAGTATCGCGTTCGGCATGCACACCAAAACCGACTACGACAGGTCATTTGATTTCCATAAACTCCGGACGTTTACATTCAAAGATCAATACCGATCGGAGGGAAGAGTTCTCAAAGAAAATACCATCGTCGATCGGAGAATCAAGGATGCGTTGATCAAAGACCTCGAGGCAAAAGGCTTCCGTTATGCGCCTGAAGGCAACGCGGATTTCCAAATTGCCTACTACGCGCATGAAAGAGAGAAGGCTGAAATAGAGGGCTCAGGTTACTTAATGCCAAGAAGCTGGCGTAGGGGTTGGGGTCCAGATTTATGGACGCACTATTACACTGAAGGTTCTGTCGTAGTTGATTTCATCGATGCAAACAACAATCAGCTTTTTTGGAGGGGCAGAGTAACGGATACCGTAAAGGGATTGGACCAATCGGCGAAGCAGATCGATAAGGGTGCAAATAAGCTTGTCAAAGACTTTGTGAAGGACGAGCAGAAGCACAGTTGATCTGACGACGGGTTCCACAAGGGAGCGGGCAGATGAAAAGAGTGGCGGTACTAACTGTCGGACTACTACTGGCGCTGAGCGTGTCGGCTACAACTTTGCGCAAAGCGACGCTAGCAAAGCAACAAGAAACAGACAGTGGAAGCAGATTGTCGGGGCGGCAACAGGACATCAGGGTAACCATAACCACCGGTGGCGGTCTCTTTGGTCCAACCAGGGATCGCTTCCGGGTTAGTGAGCAGATACCAGTGACCATTACGATGACGAATACTTCCAACCAGCCTGAGTACGCTTGCGTTACTGGACCGCTCTACCAGGATCTTCCCCGACTTACTAACGGCGGCCGGCCACTACCTTACATGGAATGGCAATCTTACGAGCTCTCGACAGCCCAGAAGAACGGTACATGCTTTGACGAATCTATTCCGGAAATGGTGGTCCTTAGACCGAACGAACCAACAGTAGTCGATTGGTTCGTTCTTGCCGACTACACTGCTCTGGATGCAGACGCCTGGTATCACCCGCTTTCTCCGGGCTCGTATGAACTATCGATTCAACGACGTCTCGGCTGTTGCGATGGCGGGATGGTTGATTCAAATAAGGTCAATTTCGAGGTCGTGCCTTGACCCAATAACAAACCGAGTCCACCAGCCTTAGAACGCCAACCTTGCACCTACAACAATTCGCCGGTTACCGCCGTTAGTCGCCCATTGATTTAAGAAATTGGCTCCTGAAGTAATTACGCCATTTGGAATGCCGAAATTGCGAGAGTTGAGGGAATTGAACATGTCTACTCGAAATTGGAGCCGAACATTTTCTGATAAGCGGGTGTTCTTGATGATCCCAAAATCGACCTGGTTAAGGCCGTCCGACCGCAAAATATTTCGACCTGCATTTCCGACCCTCTGCCCCGGGTCAAGCCCTCGAAAAAGGTTCGCGCCACCGGCGGCCAAGATTTCGCTGATCGTCATGCTCGATAGGTCCAGATTAGAATTTAGATTCGGACGAATCGGATTCCCGTTAGGATCCGAACCAAGCGAAACAGTAAAGGGTGCAC
>Ga0157378_10004489_pt1 | contig 12255 bp, 10 predicted proteins | sample M65metaG_FD_115309 | JGI IMG/M metagenome (GOLD analysis project Ga0157378, IMG submission 115309) | Miscanthus rhizosphere microbial communities from Kellogg Biological Station, Michigan, USA - M6-5 metaG | ecosystem: Host-associated > Plants > Roots > Rhizosphere > Soil | place: USA: Michigan...
TTCCTGATAGCGGTTTAGATAGGACTGATAGGTGAGCCGAAGCGCCTCGGCATCGCGGACGAGATCATTGAGGGCGACCTGGGCGCGGTTGGTCGAGGTCAGCACCTCGCGGGTCGCATTGATGCTGGAGGTGAGCGAGATGCGCTTCTGGGCAGCGGCGGCGGCCTCCCCGCGAAGCTTGTCGATCTGCTGCTGATCCTGGGCGATCAATGCCGCGTTGGCACGGCGGGTTTCGGCCGCGACCGCGCGCTCAAGTTCGGCAACGCGAGCGACGGCGGACTGATAAGCTGGGTGCTTCTCACCGAATTTGAGCTGCGCTTCGCGCAAATCCTGCTGCGCGCCGGCATAACGGCCGCGCAAGTCTTGGAGGGCCTGTGAGGTCGAGGCATCTAGCTTGGCGCTGGCGCTTTGCGCGGAACTGAGGCGGCCAAAAGCTTCCAGCTCATCCGCTCGTGCACGAGCCAGATCATTGTCGATCGAGGCAATAGACTGTTCGGCGAGCGTGGTGCCGTTGACGCTCATGAGGCCATTCTCGATCTTGCACTGCTGAACCCTTACCTCAGCGAGCTTGACCTTTTCCGCCATCGACTTGACCCGCTCGGCCAGCAAATCGGTAGCGAGCTTGTTGGCGGCGCGCTTCACCTGGAGCTGAAACACAATGTAGTTATCGGCAAAAGCGTTGGCGATCCTCGCGGCCTTGGCGGCATCAGTCGATTCGAAACCGATGTCGATCAAATAGGTTTCCCCTACCCGGTGGATATCGAGATATTTGGCCAGATCGTCCGCCGCATCGCCGACACTTTTCTCGGGGTTGCCGAATTCGGGATCGCTCTCGAGATTGAGTTCGCGCACCACTTGCCGCGCGAGCGTTGGGGAATAAAGCGTTTCGACCTCGGTATCGATTGCGCTCTGATCCTTGTTCGGAAGCCCCGACATCACGTCCGGGTTGGTAGGCATCAGATTCTGCCGGCGCGGATCGACTACAACGCGCGCGGTGGCTTGATAGCGCGGCGTCTGCAGGAATGTGATCAAAACAGTCAGCGTGAAGATCGAGCCAAAAATCAGCGCGAAGAGCTTCACATGGCGCCGAAACAGCGCGAACAATGTTTCGGACGTGAGCATGTTGGCCGGGGCGGTCATCGTGTCACTTTCCCTTTCCGGACGGCTTTCCCGTCATCAGAAGATTCGTTCCAGCACGCGCACCGTGTCGCCCGGGCCGATCGGCATCGCCGGATTGGCCGAGACCTTTACCTCCGCCTGCGCCTTGGCGCGGCGGATCGCAATGGTGCCCTTGCGTGCAGCGATCGTGTAGCCTTCGGCTATCGCGACTGCCTGCCCAAGCGTCATCCCCGTAACATATGGATACTGGCCCGGCTTGTTGACCTCTCCCAGAATATAGAAGGGACGGAAGTTCACCACCTCCGCCGAAAGCCGCGGATCGCGATAATAACCGTCGGCCAGCTTGGCCTCTATCGCGGCACGAAACGCACTGACTGTCATTCCGCCAGCGGGCTGCGTGCCGATCAGCGGCAGCGACACCGTCCCATTATCCGACACCGCGAACTCGCCCTTGAAACTGTCGTCGCCATAAAGCGAGAGCCGGATGCGGTCGCCTGCATCAAGTACATAATCGCCACTTGCCACGCCCATGGCGGGCGTTGGAGCCGCTTCGGCAAAGGCCGTCACTGGCAGCGCCGCCATCAACAGGAGGGCAGAAGCGATCTTCACTATTCCGATCATTCTTACCTCAGCGGTTTTTCGGATTCTGACAGGGTTTTTCCAGCCTGCAAGCATTGCGTCCCAAATTTGCGTTGGTGCGATCCACTTGCGCGGCTGACCGTGGCAAAATCGGTTAAAGTTTGCGGCGTTGCAACATGCTTCCGCCTTTCCGCATGATTTTTCGCATATATTTCCGTCATAAGGTCTCAGGCTCCTCGCCCAAGCAGTGCGTGGGCACGCCGCCTCAGCTTCCTCGCCCAGTGGGGGATCGCCGCGAGAAAGGCATAATTAAACAGCGTCCGGAGGAATGCCGTGCGATTGCCACTATGGGCATGATGCACCACCCGTGCGGCACAACTATACATGAGCTGATGATAGCGGCGTCCGACCGTGATGCTAGCGCCGTTGTAGCTGCGGCGCACAAGCGGCTCAGGCACCGCCGCAAAACGGAGTCCGGCGCGGATCGCGGCAAGGTACAGAGCGTAATCCTGGGCGTTGACAAAGGTCTCGTCATATCCCCCCAGCGCCATGATCCTGTCGCGGCGGAAAGCGAGCGACGCATGGATCAGGACGTTGCGACTGTGAAGCGCGAGACGGATTCCTTCATCGTCGGCCGGACAGCTGATCAGATAGGGCTTATCCTCATGGCCAGCCACAAAGCCTTCAGCCCAGCTGAAGACGAGATCGGCACCACTGCTAGCAAACAGCGCAAGCTGCTTTTCAAACCGGTCGGAGCGATAGCTGTCATCATCGTCGGCCCGGAACACAAATTCTCCGGTCGCAATCGCCAGCCCGCGATTGACCGAGCGCGTGATGCCGAGATTGGCTTCGTTGAAGACGAATTCGACCTGCGGCCATTGCGCGCGGAAGGCAGCACGCTCCTCCTCCGCAGTCGGGCGATCGACCACCACCACGATTTGATCGGGCGCGACCGTCTGCCCGAGCAGGCCGGGCACATGCACGTCCCAGCCGGGGCCGGCACGCGTGGCCATGAGTACCGTAATCGTCACGCGCGCAGGGCGTTCTGCTTGCGGTAGGTACGGGTCCAGCGTCGCGCATCTTCGCGCACGACACCATTCTTATCCAGCATGGCCAACACCGTCACGAAAGCGGGAAGAAGATACCAGATGAAGAAATCCCCCTGAAATGGACCGTCATTGTGGTAATAAATATGAACCATATACGGGATGAACCCAATCCAGCAATAGAATTCATTTCGCGTTCGAGGGGCCGCGATAAACAGGATCAGCAGAACCAGAATTCCGTATTTGTTCAATGTCATCAGATAGTAATTATGGAGCGCATGTCGCCGTATCGCATAGGGATTTTCCATGTGGATGACTTCGTCGTCATATTCGTTGGCATAATCCGTGCTTTTGAAACCGAGACCGTAGCCGAGTGGATTGGCCTGTAGAAGCCGAACCCCCAGATACCGCAGCGTCGACCGCCCTTCGGCCGAGCTATCATCGCTGCGCGCAACCCTGACCCCAGACTTCTCGAGCATCGGCATTATCGCCAGGCCCGTTGCAGCAACAATCAGCACGATCGGGACCGCGAGCATGAGCAGGCGCCGCGACGCTGTCCAAAGATAGCAGAAGCCGAAGATGCCGATTCCGAGCAAAGGCGAGCGATTGCCCGACGAAATGCAGACGATGCCGCAGATCAGCAGCATCCCCAGCAGCTTTGGATCGACGCGACGCAGGATTGCGCCGTCACTCTGGTAAAGCCTCAGTGCATAAAAGGCGGCAAGCGCCAGGCAGGTCTGCGTCGCGAGGTGGATTGGGGTGAAGGAGAGACCGAGCGCGCGCTCCCGGCCCAGATAAGCGATATGTGCCCGCATCAGTTCTCCGAGCTGCTCGCGGGCTTCCCAGGCGAAGTCTAGTCCAAGCCCCTGGAGGAAAGCGAATATGCCCGAAACCCCCCAGGCAGTGAGGAAGATGACGAGAACAGGCTTCACGCCCATTTCCTTCACCAGGCTGCGCACGACCAGCAGGCTGATGACCGCCTGGACATGGATCTCGATCACCTGCTGGACGATCAGACCCGGCCCATCCCCTGCGAAGATGCTGACGATGATACCTAGCACCGTGAAGGCCGCCACCACCTGCAGAATACGCCGGAGATCACGCGCTGCCTCAACGAGCGCATAGGGCGCGCCGAGCACAAGAAGTCCCAACGCAGCCATCATGAAGAAGGTGCGCAGCGGAACGCCGCTGACCGAATAGCGCACGAGCATGATTGCACAAACCGCGCTCAGCGCGAACAGCAACAGCACGATCCAGTATAGCGCGCTGGCCTTATGGGGTTTCGCGGCCGTCACGATTCCGCGGGAGCCAGGGCGCCTGCCGCGCGAGACCGTCCGCCCCGCCCCGCCTGCCGATAGGTGGCCGTCATGGCCCGCAGCAACGGCCGCTCAAGCGTCAGCAGAACCACGACCGACGCGACAATCGGCACCACCAGCGCAATCGCGACGAACAGAATAGGAAGATCGATGCCGGTCTTCTTCCACAGAATGATAAGGATGTTCACGGTAAAGGTATGGCTCAGATAAAGCGCGTAAGACGCATCACCCAGGAGGGGCAAAAGTCCCCGGGTGAACGGGGCGGACGGCGACCGCACCTGCAAGGTGGCAAAAACGATGAGCAACGATGGCACCCCGCGCTCCAGCAGCCGAAGCCAGCCATTATAGGGATCGCCCTGGGGAATGAACAGGAACCAGAGCAGACCGGCGACGAAGATCGCGCCGGCAACCGGCGAGGACAGTCGCGGCAGGCGATAACGGTTGGCCGCCAGAAAAATGCCGCCGACGAATTCGAGCAGAATCGGTTCGGACGGGAAGTTGAGTACGCCTTCAAACGGGCCGAAAATAGTGCCGATCGCCACCAGCGTGACGAGCATTGCCGTGATCGCCAGCCCACGAAAATCGCGCAGAAACAGCGTAAACGCGAACAAGACGTAGAAGAACATCTCGTAATTGAGCGTCCACCCCTGCCCCAGCACCGGCCGCGGCACGATATGCCCCTCGGGAATGAAAGGGATGAACAGCAGCGACTTGATGACGACGCCGACGCTCATCCACTGGTTCTCGACATGCGCGCCGAAGAAGATGGTCGCCGCGATCATCAGGAAGGTGAAAAACCAGTACATCGGGGCGATGCGGATGATGCGCCGGATCAGGAAATCCCTCGCGACTCCTAGGCCATGCACGCCCTGTGGCCGGATATGGAAGATGATGAAGCCGCTGATCACGAAGAACAGATCGACACCCGCCCCCCAGGGGATATGCCGGAACACGGGAGGTATGAGGGCGATATCCTGCTGCCCCATCTCCATCAGCGCATGACCGATGAGAACCATGAACGCCGCGAAGAAGCGCAGTGACTGGAGCTGAAGGATCTTGTCGTCCTGCGTCACTGTCCCGCTCATGATATTTGCCCCGCCGGCGATACCTGGTTCGCCGCAGGCCCACGACCAAATCCGACGCGATCAAGCCCGAGCTTGCGGAACAGCGTGAAGAGCAGCCGATACACCGGATCCCGGAAGCGCCATTCCGCCGTCCATGAGGCCGCGACGGATAGAGCAAACGTGGCCATCAGAGCGATGGCGAGTGCGGGATCATAGCCCAACCATGTGCTCGTCAGCTTGATGATTGAGAGGCCGATCATCTGATGGAAGAGATACCAGGAGTAACTGTAATCCCCGATCGTAAGGAAGATGCGGCTGCGAAGCAGGATCCTGTCCAGCGTGACCAAGGCGGCGAGCGCAAGCACGAAGATGATGGTCGGCGCGAGTGCGAAATCCGCATCGCTGACGATCTCCTCGCGTGTCTGGACCAGCGCTATCCCGATCAGCAGCACGAGCAATTCGGGATTGCGGCGCGTCACCAGCAGCGCCCCGATCGCGAAGAACGACAAATAATGCGCAACGAACATGCCGTTGAGCGCCTGGCGGGCAAGGACCAATGCGGGCTCGCCCGACAACGACACGAGAAATTCCAGGCTGGACAAAATGATCGCGGCAATCGCGAAATGACGCACGAAATTTCTGGGGCTCAGCGCCGCCAACAGACCGATCCACATATAGAATTTGAGTTCGACCAGGATCGACCAGAAAACGCCGTCCACCCAGCGGAAGCCGAGATCGTTTAGAAAGAAGATATTGCCCGCCAGATCAAGCACGGTCGGCGGATCTGTGAAGAATTTCTTGGACCCGCTGGGGACGATCGGCGGCTCGACGAACTGAATGAACAGAAAGATCAGGACCACGGCGAGCGCAAACAGCGGCCACAGCCGTGAAATACGTTTCGCATAGAAGCTCGCAAGATTGCGGCTGTACTGCAGCGACTGGACGATCAGGTAGCCGGAAATCACGAAGAAGATCAGCACGCCGACCTTGCCCGAATAGAATATCAACGACGGGCCGCTATCCATCTCCAGATATTCGGGCGGAACCCTGGCCGAGAGGTGGAAATAGATTACCAGAAAGGCCGCAATCCCTCGCCACACCTGGATGAAATCATTCTTCTCGTGCCCACCGAGCGGTTTTGCGAGGTTGGACATCATACACCGCCCTCCAATGCGAGAGAGCGACGGTCCCGGCTGCGATAGTAGTTCATCAGGAAGATTGTTGATCCATCACGCACCGGATATTGCAATGCCAACAGTATCAGCGCGACCGGCGGCGGCGATACCAACGCCGCGCCAAGCAAAATCAGCGACAAAAGCGTACCCTGAACGGCTGCCCACAAGGCATGGCGGGCATCGGAATCCTTGTTCAGCGCAAAGGCCTGTCCATAGATCGCACGCACGATGCCGATGCCGTACGACAGGAACAGGATGACCGTCGCCACCGCGCCGGACGTAAAGCGGTGCATTTCCGGAATGTACAGGATGGCCAAAACGAAAATGGCGGCGTTGGCGATTCCGAACAGCGTGAAGCCGGCGCCGACGAAGCGAAGCAGACGCCAACCCGGCATGCGATCAACAAACCGCCGATAGTAGATGTAGAGCGCGGGCTTCAGCGTGTTATAAACAAAGCGCCCCGTGGTGTAGGCAAGCGCATAGACGCCGAGAAACTCCAGCCCGAACACCATTCCGACCAGCAGCTTGTCGACATGTTCGAGCGAGGACGGCACCAGATTGGCATAGCTGTAAATGCGGGCCTGCTTTGCCGGATCGGATTTCAACATTGCCCCGAAACGCGTGCGGACCAGCCCGAAATCGACGAAGGTGCGGGTCACCAGTGCGAAATAAGCGATGTGGCACAGCGCAATCATGCAAAGCTGGGCTAGCGTCGCCTGTGTGACCGACAGGCCCACTTCGATGGCTACGACAAAAGCGGCGAAGGCGAGCGCATATTTGATCAGTTCGGAAACGAACAGGAGGTTGAAACGCCCACGTGCCTGAAGCAGCGACTGATAGGAATCGAGCGGGTAGATGATCACCGAAAGCGCGGCGACCGCGACGACCGCTCCCGAAATCGAGGCGATGCCCAAAGCTTGCCCAACGAAATACCCCACAACCACAAGCAGGAATGCACCCAGGGTGAAAAGCAGCCGGTTGGCGAACAGCGCAGTCGTCGCCACATGGTCATCCGCCACAATCGAGCGGATGAAAACCTTGTTGGTTTCCATCATCGCGGCGAGACCGAGGAGCATGAAGCAGGATAGGAGAATGCGATATTCCCCCGTCTCGGCCATCCCCGCATCGTAGGCGAGATAGACGGTGATGATGAAGTTGACCGCGCCCGGTAGCGCCGAAGCTACGATCGCGAAGGGCGCATTGCGGGCAAAGTGGCCGAGCTTGCTCCGGAGCCCGTTCTGCTCCGCATACAATTTGAGCGCGGCGATCATGCAAGCGCCCGATAGACGTCTGCCTCGCGCGTGGCATAGCGTTCCAGGCTGAAGCTGTCCTCGATGGCGGCACGCGCCGCGCCACCCACCGTGGACCTCTGCTCAGCCATCGCGCGGCGCAGCGCGGCGGCGATATCGCCTGGTTCGAACCCGCGAATGAGATAGCCGGTCCGGCCGTCCTCAATCAGATCGACCACGCCCGGTATATCCGATCCCACGCAGACCAGGCCGCATGCCATCGCCTCGATCAGCGCCTTGGGCAAGCCCTCATGCAGGCTCGGCAAGGCGAAGATGCTATGCTCCTTCAACCGGGTGGCGAGCGCATCATTCTGGACGCGGCCGGCAAAGGTGACGTCGGCGCCGGTTTTGGCAGCGAGTGCCCGCAATTCCGCTTCACACTCTCCAACGCCAACCAGCACCAGCCCGCAACCAACCTCCGCGCAGGCACAGATCAGATTTGCGAGGTTCTTTTGCGGCGTCAGCCGGCCGACCGCGATCACCGGACTCGCAAAATCATAATCCTGCTTGGGCGTAAACGCAGTGACATCGACATAGGTGGGCGTCAGCATCAGCTTTTCCGCGACCGCCGGCCTGGCGCCGAGCTGGCCAGCCGTATCCTGCGACGTGACCAGCACCCGCGCCGCGGCGCTGCATGCCGTCCGTTCGATTATCGCCGCTACACGCGCCGCCACGCCGCTACCGTTGCGGCGCAGACGGCGCGACAGCAGATAGCCCATCCGGAACACGAGCGGCCGCCCTGTTAGCCAGTGCGACAAGATCGCGCTCCATGCCCCGCTTACCTGATTGGTTTTGAGCACAAGACTGCGACGGATTACGGCACGGTGGCGCAGCGGCCCCCACAGGCTCCACAGGATACGGCCGACGGCGCGGGGCTCAGCCGGCCGTCGAGGGGCCACGACTTCAATGCCATGATAGACCGGATCGGTCGCGGCAAGCCGCTTCACATAAGCCGGATCGCCGCCATGATAGGAAAATATGCGGACGCGATCAAATATGCCCGTCCGCAGGAAGTGCAGATAAAGAAGAATTTCGCGACTGAGGATTCCGTCCTTGTGCCAGCGGATGAGCGACCCGCCGTTGGAAAGAAACAATGTCAACGTGCGATCGCCCACCGGAATTTCCCGAACTAAAGAGGTCACACGGCAGGCTGCTCGATATGAACGGGCGCAGGAACCTCGGGCGAGCAAAGCATGGTGTAGATACGATCGGTCTGCCAGGCCACGTCCTCCCAGACCGGGAACGGGCCCTTGGGTGTGCGATACGCGTCGGGACTGGTGTAGGCACGGGCAAGCGCCTCCCCGATCACGTCGGGATCCTCGGCATTGAAATAGTTGTCGCCATCCAGCCCGAAATCGCGGTTTTCGGGAATGTCGCTGAGCAGGATCGGGCAGTTCCAGCTCACCGCCTCAAGGACCGCGTTCGAACTGCCTTCGTGGATCGAGCTGTTCACATAGACACTGGCATGTTCGTAAAGGCTGCCCATCGCCGAGCGCGGCAGCCGACCGAGCATCTTGATGCGATCGTCGAGCAGGGGCAGGATTTCGGCGTTGACGTAACGCTCGTCATCGATGCCCCCGGCGATCACCAGCCTCGCCTCGGGATGCTGATCCGCGAAGAGCTTGAACCCCTCGATCAGGCGGTGGAAATTCTTCTGGATGGTAACGCGCCCGACCGCAAGGATATAGGGGTGCTCGATTTCCGGCACATTGCCCTCCTGAAATTCCGAACGTGCATCGACTGCATTGGCGATGACGTGGATATTTTTGCCGAAGCCCCGCTCGCGCAGGCGCTCCGCAAGCGCCGGAGTGACTGCGATAACCGCATCGGCGAATCTGAGCTGGAATTCGGCGAGCCTGAACCCGATCCGCCCGATCAAACCCCACTTGGGCAGCAGATAGTCCGCCGACCCGTAGCGCACGACGATCCGGCATCCAAGCAACTTGTAAAATAACAGGAAGATCGCCGACCCAAGCTCTTGAAAATGAACGATATCAGGCCTCAGCCTCACCGCATACAACGCTGCACGCACATAGTAGAGCAACTTATCTGTCTTGAGCACATAAGATGTCGGCGCAGCCCACAACTCGACGCCGCGATAAGATGGCGTCTTGATGTTAGGCTTGAGCCCCCCAACAACGACACGCCAACCTTTTTGGACAATCAGCGGGAACAGGCGCTCGGCATTTTTTTCCGCGCCTCCCTCAACATCAGGTATTCCCCGAGTACCCACCACAAAGACGGTCCGCATGACGACCTCCAAACACGCTCCGGCCAGCGACAGCCATTCCTTTCAACGGCCCAACTGCCCTTAAGAGGACAAGTAATGCCGTACCATCTCCGCCAGAATCATAGTTTCGAGACACGCCAAACCACTACATTAACGTCTCAATGCAGGGCGAAAGCCGCATGAATACACCGCGATAAATGCGGCATCCCAGAATTCGCCCCCAAGTGCGTATTATTATTGAACATTAGTTATATTGCAACGCAAAAATCAAGCGCTGAACCTGTTACGCTAAAGCCATTTATGAACACGAACCCGTCAGAACCGAGACACCTGTGCCAAGCGCCTCTTGTCGTACGCTTTTCCACCTTACCCGGACTCCCAAACAACCAAATTGGCGGTTCGAGACTCTATGGTTAACGGTATGGCGCAACTTGAAAGCTTGCCTAGGGATTTTAGGCGAACCGACTCAATCGTGGGACGAGATGAGAAACCCGGAGACCTGAGCGCCTCAATTCATTCAAATTGCGGGACTTCAGTCGAGCGCGCGTGGGTACACGATGATGGATAGATAGCGTGCGGGGAGGACCGGCATGTCCTCGGGGCCATGCAGTGCGCCCGAATCAAAAAGGAAGGAGTCGCCCGGCTTTAGATGATAGACCTCGGACCCGTGGCGGTAGATGAGCTCGCCCTCAAATATATAGAGGAACTCGATGCCAGCATGACGAAAGCCGGTATAGGGCCGCGCGCCCTGATTAAGCGTGATCAGATATGGCTCAACCACGACATCGCCGCGCAGCACATGACCTAGCAACTGGTAGACATGGCCAACCTTCGTCCCCCGCCGCTCGATCGTCAGCCCCTGCCCGGCCCGGACGTGCGAGCTATCCTGTCGCTCCTCGAAGGAGGCGAATAGCGACGACAGCGGCACCTGCAGGGCAGTGGAAATAGCCTGAAGTGTCGAGAGCGATGCCGAGATGCCGCCATTCTCGATCTTCGACAGCATGCCGTTGGAGATGCCTGCCGCGCTAGCCAACTCGGCCACCGACAAATCCTGCCTTCGGCGGATCGCGCGGATTTGCGTACCGAGCGCACGCTCGAGACTGCGCTCTGGCGGCTGCGGTGCCGTCGAGCCGGTGTGATAAGCGTCTGTGAGCTGCGACATTGCACCCTTTGCAAAAGGACGTTCAGACCCCTCGAATTACTAACGGGAAACTATTTTCCTTTCAAGCGCAGCGAGGGAAAACATCACCCCTTGGGCGAGATCGGTAGACAATCCAACGCCGCGACGGCAGCAGCCGCGCAAAGCCGCAACGCCTCAGATCGGTCCTTGGCCGGGCCGATCTGCAGGCGAACCAGTCCTTTTGTGGGCGCCGTTTCATAATGCGGCTGAAACGCAGCGAGACCAGGTGCCCGCTTGCGCACGGCATTCCAGGGCCCCGGATCCTGAAAAGGCACCCAATTGCACGCGCCAGGGCGCCATGTTCGTTATTGGTTCCTTCTGGAGGGTAGCGGATCGTAGTGCAGGCTCTGTGGCGCGACCGCCTTCAGCGCGCCATGCGACCAGATCGCGCTGATAGGCTTGATAGGCGCGGTAGAAATCCTGAAAAGGCCGGTCCACGCGCTCTATTGCTACGACTGCGAAGTACTCGAATTCTGGGCCGGGAATTGATTGCGCATCAGCCGCGACGCGACCCGCGACGTTACAAAATTCACGTTGTGCAAACGGTTGTGCAAAGAAGTTATAAAGTCGCGTCATGTGACTATCCATTGCCGATGCAGACCCAGACTGCCGGGATTCGGATTGATTGGCTGCTGCCAGTGCTCCCCTCTGACGCTTGAGCAACGCATTATAGTTTGCGATTATAACGCGATCGTCGTAGGCCAGCGCCGCCACGTTTAGCGCGGAGCGGACATGCCAGACGGCTTCCGCTGGGCCGATGTCGCTGTTCATCGTCTTGAACCCGCCTCGGCCGTCGCCTTCGGGCAGCGTAAGATTTTGCACGGCGCCTGCGGGTGGGGCCGGCGCCTGCCGCAGCGGAACGGGCGGGGGCGGTGGCACCTTTGAGGGATGCGGCCCGCATCCGGCAAGCTGCAGCCCGGCCACGCCGACCAGCATCCAGTTACCAATCACAATGCGCAACACTTGCAACCGCATCTTCTCTCCCGGAGACCGGTCTGCTCCATTTGTCGCGCAAGGCAATTGTGCCCGCCGCGCCACGAATACTGCTGGCCGAGTTTCGATGAGCGGCGCAACCTCACATTTCAGTTTCCTCGCCCATGGCAGCCGTGTCACACGAAATCCGATGGGCAAGGGTTATGACGCGCTGATCGTTGGGGGTGGCCATAATGGGCTGGTCTGCGCCTTCTACCTCGCCCGCGCAGGGCTTACGGTGCGGGTGCTCGAACGTCGCCGCGTAGTCGGCGGCGCAGCCGTAAA
>Ga0157378_10004491_pt1 | contig 12248 bp, 11 predicted proteins | sample M65metaG_FD_115309 | JGI IMG/M metagenome (GOLD analysis project Ga0157378, IMG submission 115309) | Miscanthus rhizosphere microbial communities from Kellogg Biological Station, Michigan, USA - M6-5 metaG | ecosystem: Host-associated > Plants > Roots > Rhizosphere > Soil | place: USA: Michigan...
ACAGATAACCTATTCTATTAAATAAGACCACCAGGAAACATTCGGCACTAGTACCGGGCCTGTTACCAGCGGCAATACCCGCTCGGCAAATGGGATGCCCGGCGCACATTACTGGCAAAACCGTGCCGATTACAGCATCCGTGCTACATTGACCGAAGGGCAGCAGGATACAACCGTGACCGGCGAGGTGACTATTAGCTATACCAATAATAGTCCTGATAAATTGGATCATTTATGGCTGCAGCTTGACCAGAACCTGTTCAAACCCGATTCGCGCGGTGCAGCTGTTACCCCTATAACCGGCGATCGTTTTGACGTACGCGGGTTTGGCAGAGGCGGATATCATATCCAGTCGGTATCAATTACTTATAATAAACAAGCCTATAGCGTAACACCGGTAATTACTGATGCAAGAATGCAGGTGCGTTTGCATGCCCCAATGGCAGCCAACGGTGCTAAGATGGAAGTGAAGATAAAATACTGGTTTTCTATACCGATGTACGGCGCCGACCGCATGGGCCGCAAAAAATTCAAGGACGGCTATGTTTACGAAATTGCCCAATGGTATCCGCGCATGTGCGTTTATGACGATGTGGAAGGTTGGAACACCCTGCCGTATATGGGCTTAGGCGAGTTTTATTGCGAATACGGCGATTTTGATTATTATATAACCGCACCGGCCACTATGCTGGTCGTAGGTTCAGGCGACCTGCAAAACAGCGCCCAGGTGCTTACTCCAACACAAATTTCGCGCCTGGCACAGGCACGCACAAGCGATAAAACTGTGATGATAACCAAGCCTGACGAAGTATTGAAAAATGCCAATGCTACAGGCAACAAAACCTGGCATTTTAAAATGCTGAATACTCGCGATGTATCCTGGGCGGCATCAAAAGCCTTTATCTGGGATGCGGCACGGGTAAATTTCCCTTCAGGCCGCAAAGGTATTGCCATGGCAACTTATCCTGCTGAAAGCGCAGGTGATGATTCATGGGGACGGGCAACTGAATACCTGAAATACAGCATCGAGATCTACTCAAAAAAATATTTTGAATATCCTTGGAATTCGGCCGTTACTGTATCAGGCGTGGCCCTTGGTATGGAATATCCAGGTATAGTTTTCTGCCTTGATAATTTGAAGAAAGGTAATTTGTGGGGCGACGTAACGCACGAGATCGGTCATAACTGGTTCCCGATGATCGTAGGTTCGAACGAGCGCAAATACATGTGGCAGGATGAAGGTTTTAATACTTTCATCAATGAGTATTCGACCAAAATGTTTAACCACGGCGAGTATGATGATACCACTGCAAGACCCGCACATAACCTTGTTGGCTACCTGAATATATTGAAAGACCCGCTGATGGTTGCACCTGAAGCAATGGGACTGAATGATTACGGCCAGTATTATGTGAAAACATCGGCCGGACTGGATATGCTGCGCAACGTGGTGCTGGGGCCTGACAGGTTTGATTACGCCTTTAACAACTATGTGAAACACTGGGCATTCAAACACCCGCTGCCATACGACTTCTTCCGCGCAATGAATGATGCATCCGGCGAGGACCTGAACTGGTTCTGGAAGGAATGGTTCTTTACCACCTGGAAACTTGACCAGGCAGTGCAATCCGTAGCCTATGTAAAGGGCGATGCTGCGAATGGCGCTATCATTACCCTGGTAAACAAAGAAAAAATAGCCATGCCGGTCGATCTGAAGATCACACAATCCAACGGTAAGGTAGAAGTATTGCATCTGCCTGTCAACATCTGGCAGCGTATCGGCGGAGTATGGAAATTTAAATATCCTTCCACATCAACTATTACCAAAATTGAGATAGACCCGGATAAGCAATTGCCGGATTTTGATCTGAAGAATAATATTTGGAACGGGAAGTGATTTTGAGGTGAAAAGTAAAAGCTGAAAGGCGAAAGGTTAATTTTTCTTAATTATAAAAAGACCGGGTTTGAAAAGAATCCGGTCTTTTTGCTTTACACAGATAAGAATAAACCTTTTACCTTTATCCTTTCGCCTTTAACCTCAAAAAATGTCCAAACTTAAACTTGCCAAACTCATCATGCTGCTCGCCGCTATTTATAATGCGGTTTGGGGCGTTGTAATTTCTATATCTCCCCAGGTCATTTTATTTGGATATCCCTCCACCCCTTTTACGCTGATCCTGTTAAGATGTATCGGCATGCTGGTTGGCACTTATGCTATCGCGTATTATTTTGCTTCGCGGGACCCGGCAAAGTATTGGCCTTTGATCTTCGTCGGTTTTATCGGGAAAGTTTTGGGACCTATAGGCTCAGCCTATTATATCCTGGCAGGTGAACTAACACCGAAGTTTTTGTATGTCAACCTACTGAATGATCTGATCTGGCTCATACCGTTTGGGTGGATATTGTGGCAGGTGCGGGCAGGAGAACTTCGTTATTAGGTTGTATACCCAAGGCATGCTTTCTTTTTCATTATTTTTGTACAAATGTTTAACCCCGACGGGGTTATTTAAGTCACTGAATCCGAAAATGCGCCATCGGCGCAAAACGTTTGTAGAAAAAAACAAACCTTCACTAAACCGTGCCATAGGTACGGAACTTGGTCCGCATATCGGCATCAATTCTGCAAAAATGATTGCCTGAACGCCACCGGCGATTGGTTGGTTTTTTGTTTGAAAAGCTTATTGAACGACTGCGGGTGTTCGAAACCAAGCCTGTAGGCTACTTCCGCGATGGTAAGTGTGCTGGTGCTTAATATCTCTTTAGCCTTCTCGATCAATGTGTTATGAATGTGCTGCTGCGCGTTCTGACCGGTTAATGAACGCAGCATGTCGCTCAGGTAACGGGGTGAAACTTGTAGTTGGTCAGCAATATCCTGTACAGTTGGCAAACCGGTTTGCAGCGCTTTTTCCGTGTCAAAATAATCTGCCAGTAAAGTCTCCAGTTCGGTCAGCAAGTCATTATTAGCTGCTTTGCGGGTGATGAACTGGCGGTTGTAAAAACGGTTGCTGTAGTGCAGCAGTAACTCGATCTGCGCGACGACCACATCCTGGCTTAGATTATCGATAGGCAGTTCCAATTCATCCTGGATCATTTTGATGACCCCAAAAATAGTTTCCTTCTCTTTTTCTGAAAGATGCAAAGCCTCAAAGGCTGAATAAGAAAAGAAGCCATAGTTTTTGATGGTTTTTCCGAGCGGGTAATTCCGCAGAAAATCCGGGTGTATCATCAGCGAAAAGCCGCCGTAATCCTGGTCTCCCTCATCAACAATCATCACCTGATTGGGCGATGTGAAGCATAGCCCTCCTTCATTAAAATCGTAAAAATGCTGACCATATTTGAACCTACCCGTGAAATCGCTTTTATAGGATATCTTATATAAGTTCATGGTCATCGCGCCGCCAATCTTATTCCAGTCGGGTTTCATGTCCTTATAATAATTCAGGCTCACCAATGGGTGCAGTGGCCTGGGCAGGCCCAGCGCGTGGTTCAACTCCGAAACGGAGTTGAACACATGCGGCTGTTTGGTTTCTTTTTTCATTTTACAGGTTCGACTTAAGACTAACGACTCAAGACTTCAGACTTATTACAATGTGGCCATATCGATAACGAAACGGTAACGCACATCGCCTTTTTCCATCCGCTCGAAGGCCTGGTGAATATCTTTGATGTCAATAAGTTCGATATCAGATACGATATTATTTTCGGCACAAAAATCCAGCATTTCCTGGGTTTCTTTAATACCGCCAATGGCTGAACCGGCTACGCTTTTACGACCCATCAGCAGGCTAAAAGCGGAAATTTGTGCGGGATTAGATGGCGCGCCAACACACATCATAATTCCATCGGTTTTTAATAATGACAGGTACATGTTAAAATCATGTTCGGCCGAGACCGTATCCAGTATAAAATCGAACGAGCCCTGCGCGGCTTTGATCTGTTCTGGGTCGGATGTAACCACAAAATGATGCGCGCCCAATTTTTTGGCATCCACTTCCTTTTTAGGCGAAGTACTTAGAACCGTAACTTCGGCGCCAAAAGCTACGCCAAACTTAACGCCCATATGACCAAGCCCGCCCAAACCTAAAACGGCCAGTTTGTGACCTTTTCCTACCTTCCAGTGCCGCAATGGCGAGTAGGTAGTAATACCGGCGCACAACAAAGGAGCCGTGGCTGCAAGATCAAGCTTGTCGGAAATACTTAAAACAAATTCTTCCTGCACAACAATGGTATTAGAGTATCCACCATAGCTAGGCATTGAACCATCGCGCTCCATACTGTTGTAGGTAAAGGTGGGGCCTTCCATACAGTATTGTTCCAGGTCGTGCTTGCAATTATCGCAATGCCCGCATGAGTCAACCATACAGCCGGTTGCAGCCAGGTCGCCTACTTTAAATTTAGTTACATGGGAGCCCACCTTAACCACGCGGCCAACGATCTCGTGACCGGGCACCATCGGGAAAACGCCGGGGAACCAATCGTCCCTTATCTGGTGAAGATCGGAGTGGCAAACGCCACAAAATTGAATATCAAATTGTACATCGTGAGGACCTACCTCGCGACGATCGAAGCTCCAGGGAGCAAGATTAGATTTGTTGGTTTGGGCTGCGTAGCCTTTTGCTGAGATCATAAGTTTCTGTTTTTTTACAATTCAAAATTGAGCAATAAAATTTGAAGCTGTGTATCCATTCCGGTTTTTATTGTAGCCAAAATGCGGAGGGTGAGCTGAAAGCGGAAAGACCAAAGCTGAAAGCTAAATGTAGCTTCATTAGCGATAGTCGATTCCACGCCAAAATCTCAAATGCTTTGTGCTTTTAGCTTTCAGCTTTCTGCTCAAAATCCTAACTTCGCCCTGACAGAAAAGAGGAAAAGATATTGGATTATTTAAAAGGATTGAACCCGGCCCAGCAGGCCGCAGTATTGCAAACCAACGGACCGGTAATGATCATCGCGGGTGCCGGTTCCGGCAAAACACGCGTGATTACCATGCGGGTGGCGCACCTGGTGGCCAGCGGTGTAGATGCCTTTAATATACTGGTGCTAACCTTTACCAACAAAGCCGCACGCGAAATGCGCGAGCGTATTATGCACACCGTAGGCGCTGAAGCCAAAAACGTTTGGATGGGTACTTTCCACTCTGTTTTTGCCAAGCTTTTACGGGTTGAGGCTGACAAGATCGGCTATCCTAACAACTTTACCATTTACGATACCGACGACAGTAAAAGTGTACTACGTGCTATATTGAAGGAGTTGAGCCTTGACGATAAACTGTATAACCCCAATTTTGTTTATAACCGCATATCAGCCGCCAAGAACAACCTGATATCATGGCAGGAATACCAGCAGAACGACCAGATACAAGCCGATGATTTCTCGACAGGTCGCGGGCACCTGGGAAAGATATACGAAACCTATGCTACCCGCTGCTACCGCGCGGGAGCGATGGACTTTGATGATCTGCTGTTCAAAACCAATGAATTGCTGAAACGATATCCCGACGTACTTTACAAATACCAGAACAAGTTTAAATACCTGATGGTGGATGAGTATCAGGATACAAACTTCTCTCAATACCTTATCGTCAAAAAACTGGCGGCTATAAATGAAAACATTTGCGTTGTAGGCGATGATGCGCAGAGTATCTATGCCTTCCGTGGGGCGAATATTCAAAACATACTGAATTTCGAGAAGGACTATCCTGATTTGAAAATATTTAAACTCGAGCAAAACTACCGGTCGACCCAAAACATTGTTAACGTTGCCAACAGTATCATTGCCAATAACCAGGAGCAACTGAAAAAGAACGTCTTTTCAGAAAAGGAAGAGGGCGACAAGATCAAAGTGATGCGGGCCTTCAGCGATAACGAAGAAGGGAAGATCGTCGCTGAAAGTATTATGCAGGAACGGAGTACGAAGGGCATGAAGTGGCACGATTTCGCTATTCTGTATCGTACCAATGCTCAATCCCGCTCGATGGAGGAAGCCCTGCGTAAACTGAACGTGCCTTATAAAATATACGGCGGGCTCTCCTTTTACCAGCGCAAGGAGATCAAAGACCTGATCGCTTACTTCAGGCTCACGATCAATCCGAGCGACGAGGAAGCAATGAAAAGGGTGATCAATTATCCTAAGCGCGGTATAGGTGATACGTCGGTGGATAGGATAATCCTGGCTGCAGACCAAAATTCGACCACTGCATGGGAGGTTATTATTGATCCGTCAAAATATCTTGACGGGCGCACCGCAGCAGTTGTTAGCGTGTTTGCCACCATGATCCAAAGCTTCCAGGTGATCACCAAAACTCAATCCGCCTATGACGCAGCTTTGCATATCGCACAGCATTCGGGTATATTAAAGGACCTTTACGAGGATAAGTCAGTTGAGGGCCTGAACCGCTATGAGAATATCCAGGAATTACTGAACGGTATCAAGGAATTTTCTGAACGCGAAGATATTGAAGAAAAAAGCCTGGCCGTGTTTATGCAGGACGTGGCCCTGCTGACAAATGATGATAAAGATAATAACCCGGACGCCGATACCGTATCTTTAATGACTATCCACTCGGCCAAGGGACTCGAATTTCCGCATGTATTTGTTGTGGGGCTGGAAGAAAATCTGTTCCCATCCCAAATGTCGCTCAATTCGCGTACAGACCTGGAGGAGGAAAGACGGCTATTCTATGTGGCCGTAACCCGTGCTGAAACAAAGCTGACCATCAGCTATGCTACCTCGCGTTTTAAATTTGGCACCCTGATTAGCTGCGAACCCAGCCGTTTCCTGGATGAGATAGACGCCCGTTACCTTGAACTGGATTTTACCGCGAAACCGGCTGCAAGCAATTCATCGTTTTTTGATGATGAGCGCAATGCCTGGAGCAAACGCGCCGACACCTTCTCAAAACCTAAAGCAGCAACAACAGCGCCTGTAAAAACCACATCTATATTAGCTAAAGCCCATGTACCAACCCCTGGCTTTTCACCGTCCGATACCTCTGGTCTGCAGGTAGGTATGGAAGTGGAACATGAGCGTTTCGGTTTCGGAAAGGTAATAAGCCTGGAAGGAACTAAACCCGATGTAAAAGCCACTATATTCTTTAAGGAGATAGGCCAGAAACAATTGCTTTTAAAATTTGCCAAGCTGCGAATTATTATTAACTAATTGTTATATTCGTTGTTAATTTTTGTGATTGGATTTATAAAGTATTTCTAAATACATTAATTCATTTACAATTGGTTAAAAAATGCCGTGTGTTTTTTCCGTATCGTAGAATAATTTCCCCGCTATATAATTACAGTATTTGCTTTTTATGTAAAACAGACCTATTTAGGAGCAAAAAATTTGTGGCACACAGTTTGGATATGTATTCTCAACCCCCAATTAAGGCACACATATTGATTATGAACGATTCGACAAAAAGAACAGCAAACAAATCCGTAGGAAAGAGTATAAGGATCCTACGCCATCAGCACGGATGGAGCCAGGAAGATATCGCCAGCCGTTTAGGCATTTCGATCCCTGCATTTTCAAAAATTGAGACTGGTGTAACCGATGTCAACTTATCACGTCTTGAACAGATCGCGAACATTTATGAAGTCAGCGTTGTTCAATTACTGACCGTTGACAGCGAACAGGCAGAACCAGCACCTTCACACTTAAACGTTATGCAAAAAAAGCTTAACGACCGTGAAGCTGAGATCGCAAGCTTGCAACGCAAAGTTATTGAGTTGTATGAAGAGCTGCGAAACAAGAGTTCTGTTGCGGTATAAATGTCAATTGTTTAGTAAAACCGACACTTTATTGCTGATAAAGTGTAGCATTGCTATGTATTGAGAACATACACATCGCCCTCAAATTAATCACTAATTAACAATCTTAATCCTTAAAAACAAAGATTTCTAATTAGTAAAAAATCTTATAAAATATCTTTTTCCCGGGTATTTTGGAGTAATAATTGCATCATAAGTAGATAATAATAATATCTATCCTATGATGCTTAATTATTTGATTTCGACCACGGAGAGTGGATCTTCGAAAAAAGAGGCTATTCATGACCCTAAAAGCAAACTGAAGATCAGGGTATTTGACCTGGTAAAATCAAAGTTCAGGCCGAAGGAGGGGGAAGTAACTTATTATGTTACCGCCGGTGATGAAAAGATCGCTTTTGAAACGGAAGGCTACAAGAAACACAAGACACTGCTTATTCTCCACATGATATCATGGTACTGCATGTATCTTGGACTGATTGAAGCTCAGATACATACAAACTGGCCGTGAATTTAGTTGGGAGCTGGAAGTGTGAGTTATTTTAAAAGACACTTATTAACCGGAGTAGCATACACTATTCTTAACTCAATATTTAAGACTTATTGAAAGCTAGTTCTTTTGGGGTCGTGCAATATATCGGTCATGTCAATGATCTTTTCATCGATATCCGATACGCATTTGTTCATCATATTAATACACTCCGCCTGATCGACAAGGCCCTCTTTCTCTAAATTCATAAGGCCCTTAAGCGTTGCAATTGGTCCGCGTATCTGGTGCGAAAGGTAAGACGAGTATTCTGAAAGCTTTTTGTTTTTGATCTGCAGATCCCGCGTGCGTTCATCGATGATCTCTTCGAGGTGATGATTGATACGGTCAAGATTATCCTTCTGACGGGAAACCTCGCTGTTTAGTTCGGTAAGGCGGGCATTCGTCATCGCTTTACGTTTCACATTGCCAACAAGCAACGCAATTACCACTAATAATAGTCCTGAGCCTGATACAGCCCACCAGAATTTTACGCGGTCGTTCTTCTGCCGTTCAATGATCAGTTCACTTTCCCTCTGCTTTTCCTGTTGATCATGCTGCTCCTGCATCAGGCTCAAGTCTGACGATAAAGTGCTTTTCTGCAAAGTGCTGTCCCTTTCATATATATTATGGAGTATAGCTACAGCGCGTTCGTAATTTTTCCGATGAAGTTCAAGCTGGTAAGAGTTATAAGTAAAATCAGCCTCCAGTTTTTCGTCTTTAGTCACCTGTGCAAAAGCTACGCCCTCGTCCAAAAATTTCTGTGCTTTCTCATAGTCCCTTCTCTCAACATAAATCGATGATAGAGTAAGATCTATAATGCCAATAGATGTATTTAAATCTTTTGCTTTTGCCTGGTCATGTGCTTTATGCAGCAGCTCTTCTGCCTTATCGTATTCTTTTAGTTTATAATAGATAACACCGATGTTCTGCAAACAAATGATCATGTTGGTTTGATCATCCAGCTTCGTAAACAGTTCCTGACTTTTTGTATAATAATCGAGCGCTAATGAAAAGCTTTTCTTTCTGAGGTAAACGCTGCCAATATTAAGAGTGGTGGAAGCAATAAGCCTGGTATTACCAAGAGTTTGCGCCATATTTAACCCTTTTTGCAGGTAATCCAGTGATTGATCGTAATCAATAGTAAGATACAGAACGCCTATATTATTGTAAACCTTTGCCTGACCAAGCACATTTCCGCTCTTTTTGAAAAACGACAAAGCGTTAGAGTAGTCGGAAATTGCTTTCGCTTCCTGATTCGCATAAGCTTCGCCTATGCCCATTACACGGTAAGCTTCGGCTATTCCATTAATGTAATTCAGTTTTTTGGCAAGCTCCAACGCCTGTGCGCCTTTTTTAATAGTTTGATCGTGATCTGTGAGACGGCTTGTAAAGCCCTGCTTATTTAACAGGTTCACCTGTGCAGTATCCTGGCTGGCAAAATCAATAGAAGCATCTGCATGTACCCGGGCAAAGGCGATGAGTAAAAATAATATACTGAGATAAGCTCTTTTCATTAATCTGGTGTTGGCACACAGGCCCCGCCAAAAGCATAAACCTGTGTGATAACACCCTCTTACGTAAAAAATATAAAAATGATGCATAAAATATTCTTTTAATAAAATTTTTATTTGTTAAAAACATTATTACCTTTGTGAAGGTACTTTAGTTGACAAGCCTAAATACCTTACTTATAGCTTGTTATCTACGAAAAACTTATTGCAATTTTCATTATTTTTTATCGGTTTATTGCCAATTTTGCAATAAATCCCGGCCAAGTAATACAATAATTGCAATTCTTGAATAATAAACACGCTTATAGGCCTTTATGTGGCTTATGTAACGTAGATTAGAATATAAGTATTTTAAATACATTTTAACAAGAATATTAATTAACCATATACAGTAATAACCATTTCTAACACATTCAAAACAATGAAAAAAGTAATCTTCGCAGCACTTTTATTGGCTAGTTTCGGTACACTTTCATCTTTCAAAGGTGATACTACCGCTGTAAGACGCGATACCGTTTCTGACAAAAAAGAATTAGGTACTGCTGATGACAAGAAAGAGCTTGGCACTGCTGATGACAAAAAAGAGCTAGGCACAGCCGATGCCCGTAAGCACAGCACTGTTAACGACAAAAAAGAATTAGGTACTGCTGACTAATTAAAGTCATTGTTACCTGACAATAACTTGCAATAAGTTATTTGTAATGGGGTTGCATATATTGGACTATTCCAATATATGCACAATTGATCGGATTGAAATATCTAATTCGAAGATTGTATTCTTTTTTCAATCATTTTGAATACGAGCTATCGGGATTTTTCTCCTGTCTATCAAGATGTTAGCCTCTCGGAGGCCAATATATTTTATTACCTATCTAACACAGCCCTTTTCTTCTTTCCTCCTCCGGGACTGCTATTTTCATAGCTGAACGGACTATCTTTTAATTTTTCGCAGGTAAGTTTGCAATCATCAGAAACCCTATATTTGTGGTAAATTCTGACCATTTATGCAGCCTATTAAACAGTACGTTGAACAAAATAAGCAACGTTTTTTGGATGAACTGTTCGAACTCCTCTGCTTCCCTTCGGTAAGCGCTGACCCTAAATACAAACCGGATGTTTTGAAAACAGCCGATTATGTCGCCAAAAAACTGACTGAGGCGGGCGCAGACAATGTTGAGGTTTGTGAAACTGCCGGTTATCCGATAGTTTATGGTGAAAAGATCACCGACCCTGCAAAACCTACTGTACTGGTATATGGACATTATGATGTGCAACCTCCTGATCCTTTGGAGCTTTGGAAAACACCGCCATTTGAACCGACAGTGCGCGATGGCAAAATATATGCCCGCGGCGCCTGCGATGATAAAGGCCAGTTTTACATGCATGTAAAAGCTTTTGAATTGATGATGCAAAGTGGTGGCCTACCATGCAACATCAAATTTATGATAGAAGGCGAAGAAGAGGTTGGCTCATCAAACCTGGGGATATTTGTTAAAGCGAATAAGGCGCGCCTTAAAGCTGATGTAGTGCTCATCTCAGATACCTCGATGATCAGCATGGAACACCCTTCACTGGAGACGGGCTTGAGGGGGCTCTCCTACCTGGAAGTTGAGGTGACCGGCCCTAACCGCGACCTGCATTCGGGCGTTTATGGCGGCGCGGTAGCCAACCCGGCTACTATCCTGGCCAAGATGATCGCATCCTTACATGATGACAATAATCATATAACTATCCCCGGATTTTATGATGACGTGATCGATCTGACTCCGGACGAACGCAAAGCGCTGAATGATGCTCCTTATGATGAGGATGAATATAAAAAAGACCTCGGTGTAACCGAATTGTGGGGCGAAAAAGGCTACACCACATTTGAGCGTACAGGTACGCGCCCGACGCTGGAAGTAAATGGTATTTGGGGCGGATACATTGGGGAAGGGGCAAAAACAGTTTTACCGTCGAAAGCCAGCGCCAAAATATCCATGCGCCTGGTGCCAAACCAGCATTCGGATAAAATAACTGAGCTGTTCTCAAAACACTTCAAAAAAATAGCACCGGCAGGCGTGACAATAAAAGTTACTCCGCACCATGGCGGCGAGCCGGTGGTTACCCCTACCGATATCGTTGCTTACCGTGCAGCACAAAAAGCGATTACAGAATCATTCGGCAAAGCCCCTATTCCGACGCGGGGGGGCGGCAGCATACCCATTGTAGCCTTATTTGAAGCTGAGCTGGGCATTAAAACCGTACTGATGGGCTTTGGACTGGATAGCGATGCGCTGCATTCGCCAAATGAGAAGTACGATATTTACAATTACTACAAAGGGATTGAAACTATCCCGCTGTTTCATAAATATTTTGCGGAATTAAGTGATACCTGGAGGCTGTAATTAGTGATTGGTTATCTGTGATTAGTTAGCGGGGAGTAAGTATAAAACCGGTCATTAATAA
>Ga0157378_10004492_pt1 | contig 12247 bp, 11 predicted proteins | sample M65metaG_FD_115309 | JGI IMG/M metagenome (GOLD analysis project Ga0157378, IMG submission 115309) | Miscanthus rhizosphere microbial communities from Kellogg Biological Station, Michigan, USA - M6-5 metaG | ecosystem: Host-associated > Plants > Roots > Rhizosphere > Soil | place: USA: Michigan...
GCGACAGCGACGGCGGCACCGGCGTGCAGTCGAACTCCGTGTCGGTCTATGTCGGCACGAAACAGTCGACGGGCAGCGAGGTCGAGAGGGCGGGCCTGATGAACGGGACGCTGACGTTCGTCAACGTCGCCGGCAACCCGGTGGAGATCGTCAACAACACGACGCGCGCGACAAACATCGCCAGCGGCACCCGCTTCTCCCTCAGCGGCACGGCCTCGACGACGTTTTCACGGCCGGAGGACGGCGCGTGGGACGCGTTCGACCCGAACGTCTACTACTTCGTGACGACGGACCGGCTCGATACGCTGAGCGACGGCGTCGGCACGCAGGTCGGGCAGACGCGGCTGTGGCGCCTGACGTTCGATGACATCACAAACCCCGCGCTCGGCGGAACGATCGATCTGGTCATCGACGGCCGGACCGTCGGCGGCAAGAAGGTCAACATGTTCGACAACATCACGGTGAACAGGACGACCGGCCAGATCGTGCTCGTCGAAGACGTCGGCGGCGCCGCGCACAACGGCAAGACGTGGCTCTACGATCCGGCGACCGACGTGCTGACGATGGTCGCGAAGCACGACCCCGCGCGGTTCGGCGACATCGGCCTGCCGGCGACACCGCCATACACCAACGACGAGGAGGCGTCAGGCGTGCTCGACGTCTCGTCGATCCTGGGCGCCGGCTCCTACATCGTCGACACACAGGCGCACTACACCACGGGGGATGTGGAAACGGTTGAGGGCGGACAGCTCATGCTGCTGCACATCCCGCTGCCGGTGGCGGCGGCGAAGGACGAGTGCAAGGGTGGCGGCTTCGATTGGCATTTCCGCGCCGACGGCAGCGCGTTCAAGAACCAGGGCGACTGCATCCAGTACGTGAACACCGGCAAGTAACGCGAACGTAAGATAGGTGGGTGCTGGTCGTCGGCGCCCACCTTCTCTTCAGCGCGGTTGTCGCCGCCGCCTTCTCGGCGGCGTTCGGCACCAACGCGCGCGCCGCGGCGGCTCACGTCCTGCTCCTCGCCTCGTGGGACTTCGCGCTGCTGGCGTCCGTCACCGCTCTTGCGCTTCCACGGCAGACCTTTCGTATCGTTCTCGCGCTGACCTGCACGCTGCAGGTATACCTCTACGTCCTGAACATCGTCAGCTACGAGTCGTGGGACCGGAGCATGACCGTGCACCTGGTGACGGCGTTCTGGCCGACGGCGTGGTCGGGACGAGAGGCGTCGTTTCCGGTCGGCAAGATCGGCATCAGCGCGTTCTTCGCCGTGCCGCTCGTTGTCGTCGCGGGCGCATTCTGGATGTGGGGCCGCCGCATCGATGCCGCGGTCGATGTCTGGTCCACGCGGTCCGGGCGTGCACGAATCGCCGGGCTGGCCGTGGTGCTCCTCGCCGTCTTTGCGACGACGTTGCGGGCCGGCGTCGCCGGCCGCGACAATCTGTACTTCAAGCAGGAGCTGCTTTCGAGCTTCTTCCGCCCTGAAGGCTTCGCCTTCGAACCGACGGCTCGTCGCCAGGCCACGGCGTCCCACGACGCCGCGCTTCGCGCCGCGTATCCGCACACCGTCCCCGGCACTCGCCACAAGAACGTCGTCCTCATCATCGTGGACTCCCTGCGCGCAGACCGGATGCAGGCCTACGGTTACTCGCGGGAGACGACGCCGTTTCTGTCGGCGATGGTCGAGAGCGGACGGATGAAGCAGGTGCGCGACGCGTTCGCGACCTGTCCCGAGTCGTTCTGCGGGATCACGAGCACGCTGGCGAGCCGGGAGTTTCAGGACATCAGCGCGGACACCTTCAATGTCCAGGACGTGCTGCGCGACCAGGGTTACGCCGTGCACTTTCTGCTGTCGGGCAACCATCGCGCATGGAACGGCCTGCCGCGCTTCTATCACCTGCGCGACGGCGAGATGTTCGACGGCTCGCGGACCGAGCGCTACACCATGGACGACGATCGGCTGGTGCTCGAGGGCCTCGAGCGCGTGCCGCCGGCGTCAGCGGAACAGCCGGCGTTCTTCTACGTCCACCTGATGTCCACACATTACCTCGGCGTGCAGTTTCCCGAGTCGCACGTGTTCACCTCGGCCGACGATCGTGTCAGCCCCGGACTCGAGCCTTACAAGATTCTCGAGAAGCTGAACAAACCCGATCGGTACGACGACAAGGTCCTGCAGGCCGACGGCGTGATCCATCGCCTGTTCGATGCGCTCGACGCGAAGCACTATCTCGAAGACGCGATCGTCGTGGTGACCGGCGATCACGGCGAGGCGCTTGGCGAGCGCGACGATCATCACTGGGCGCACGGCTGGCATCTCTACAACGAGGACATCCGGATTCCGCTGCTGGTCTATGACTCACCCACCGCGGACTCGCCGGCGGCGTCCTATCCCGATCTCACGTTCGGCGTGCAGGTCGACATCGCGCCGACGATCCTCGATCGCCTCGGCCTTCCGGTGCCCGCGTCCTGGGAGGGCGAGTCGCTGCTGCATCCGTCGCCGCGGCGGTTCACGCGGCATCAGACGTACTTCGTGCCCAACCGCTTCGCCGTGCTCTATCGCGACGGCGGCTCGCTGTTCAAGTTGATCGCGACGCCGCAGTACGGCAAGGAAGAGCTGTTCGACCTGCGGCAGGATTTACACGAACACCACGACCTCGCGGGCGAAAAGCACTCGCTCGACTCGCAGCTTCGGGCCCAACTCCCGCCCTTCTAGTACTTAGTAGGACCCACCTCTGGCAAGACAATTGAAGGGCTCGCTCGTGCACCTTCCTATGGATGAGGCGAATTTATGTGGAAACAAGATCAGGCAGTCGCAACGCCACCACCACCCAACCCGGTGGCAGTGAATACATCGAGCGCAGTTCCCCCGGTTGTGCTTAACGATGCGGGCCAGTCCGTCGGCCAGTCCGTCAGCATCAAGGGCGATTTGAGCGGATCGGAAGACATGGTGCTGCACGGGAAGATGGAAGGCCGCATCAGCCTGCCGAATCACATGCTGACCGTCGGCACGCAGGCCGCGGTGAAGGCCGATATCGCCGCCCGAGCCGTGGTCGTCAAAGGCGTCGTGACGGGCAACGTCACGGCGGCGGAGAAACTCGAGATTCAGTCCAACGGGTCGGTGATGGGCGACGTCGTCTCACCGCGGCTCGTGATCGCCGACGGCGGCAGTCTGCAGGGCAAGGTGGAGATGAAGCCGAAGTAGAAAACAACGGCGGCCGCGATGGCCGCCGTTGGCGTCTTTGGTCGGCCTGTTATGACCGGCCGAGCGACTTCAGGAAATCCGCACGCGTCTGCGGCGCCGCCGACGCGTGCACGTTGATGTAGCGCTCGAACGGCAGCTTGAGCTTGTCGAGCACGATCGGCCCGAGTGCCTTGACGTGATCGTTCGCCGGCTCGCCGGGCGTGACCGTGAAGTCGCCCTGGAACAGCACCTTTTCCTTCGGCAGGTACGCGATCGTCAGGCCGTTGCTGTGCGGCACCGGCGAGACGTGGTAGATCTCCACCGTCCGCGTCCCGTCCGAGTAGACCTTCTTCTCGCCCACGCCTTCGATCTTCGCCTTCTTCGGATTCTTCGCCAGCGTGTCGGTCATCAGCGTGCGCGGCGCGTTGAGCGCCCCCTCGAGGAACTTCTTGTTGTTCTCCGAGGTGATGATCGTCGCGCCCTCGGCCACGAGCACGGGCAGGCCGCCCGTGTGGTCCGAGTGCGGATGCGAGTTCCACACGTACCGAATCGGCTTGTTCGGGAAGAGCTTCTTGGCCTCGGCGACGTACGCGAGCGCGCGCGCCTCCGACTGCCCCGCCTCGAGCATCATCACGTAGTCCTTGAACTCGACGAGGATCGAATCGTAGCTGCCTCCGCCGGTCGTGAGCCGGATCAGGCCGTCGCCGAGCTTCTCCTGCGTCACCACGAGCGCCGGAGCAGGACCGCGGCCGCCGCCTGCGCCGCCGCGACCCGCAGCGGGAGCCGGCGGGGGCGCGATTGACGCGACGTCGGACGGATTGGCGCGAGCCGCCGTCACGGTGACCTCGAAGAACGGCCAGCCGCCGCGCGTCTGCACGATCTTCGACGGCGCCATCGCGCCGCCGCCGAAGTCCTTCCAGCCGGAATTGGTCTGGACGATGTGCATGTCGCCCATGATGTTTTCGCCGAGCCACGTCTCGACGTGGTCGACCATGTTCTTGTCGTCGATATAGCCGTTGATCATGTAGTCCTTGCCGGACGGGGCCTTGACCTTCGGGCTCCACGACACGACCGTGAACTTGCCGCTCTTGCGCGCGGTCGCGTTGTGTTCGGCCGCTCCCTTCAGGAAGCCCCACGGGGTCAGATACAGCTCGAGCGAACCGTTCCACGGCTGTGCCGTGTCCGCCTGCTGCGCCGTGATCTGCTGGTTGAACTTGCCCGGCGCCACCGTCGTCGAACCGCCGGCGCCGATGTTGTTGGTGTCGCCGGTCGCCCGCGAGACCGGGCCGGACAGATCGATGACGCGGACGTAGCTGTCGATCGGCCGCATCGGATCATGCGTGCCCTGGCAATTCATCTGCGTCTTGTTGGCGCCGCACTGCTGGAACGACACGTCTTTCGCCGATCCCGAGTACGTAATCGACTTGACGTCCCCAAGCGCCTTCTGCGCGTTTGCAATGACGGTCTTCGCGTCCTGGGCCGCCGCGTTCACGGCCATCGTCAGACACGCTGCGATAAGAGTCAGTTTCCTCACGAGATCCCTCCTTATTACGGACGGCGGATTGTACTCAGGAACCGGACCCGAAGGCTTTAGGATTGTCGTCAAATCGCCCGATGAGAGCACTGGTTCGCGACCGTTTCGGCCCGCCCGACGTGCTCGAGGTCCGGGACGTCCCCCAACCGGTGCCGAAGGAACGCCAGGTCCTCGTCCGCGTCCGCGCGTGCTCGCTGAACGACTGGGACTCGGAGCTGCTCAGCGGGCCGACGTTCCCGTGGCAGAGCAAGACGGTCCCGCGCGAGCGGATCCTCGGATCGGATATCGCCGGCGAAGTCGTCGACGCCGGCAGCGGCGTCGCGCGCGATGGTGTCTCCAGGGTCTTCAGGCCCGGCGATCGCGTCTACGGCGACCTCTCCGGCCGCGCAGGCTTCGGCGGCTTTGCGGAGTACGTCTGCGCACCCGAGCGGCTGCTGGCGCCGATGTCCCCGCGGATGACGTTCGAGCAGGCCGCCGCGCTTCCGCAGGCAGGACAGCTCGCCGTCCAGGGAATCGCGGCCGCAGGTCCGCTGAAGCCGCGGCAGACGATCCTGATCAACGGCGCCGGCGGAGGCGTCGGCACGATCGGCGTCCAGCTGGCGAAGTCGCAGATGCCGGACGTCCACGTCACCGGCGTCGACAGCGGGATGAAGTTCGACACGATGCGCCGTGCCGGCTTCGATGACGTCATCGACTACGCGAAGGAAGACTTCACCAGGAATGGGCGTCAGTACGATCTGATCGTCGACACGCGGACGACCCGCCGACCCGAAGATCATGTGCGCGCATTGAGTCCCGGCGGCACCTATGCGACCGTCGGCGGCCCGTCGATCCCGCTGCTGCTCGGCATCCCGCTCGTCGGCTGGTGGTACCGCCTGACGAGGGGCAAGACCGTGACGCTCGTGGCCCTGAGACCCAGCCGGGATCTGTCCTACATGAACGAGCAGTTCGACGCCGGCAAGCTGACGCCGGTGATCGACGGCTCGTATACACTCGACACCGCGCGCGACGCGTTCCGCCGCTTCCACGCGGGCCAGCATCTCGGCAAGATCGTCATCACGATTGACTGAGGCGACGCATGCAGACGCTTTTTGATTCAGCCACCTGTGAGGAGCTGCTCCGGCGGATCGATTCGGTCCAGGCCGGCTCCGTACGGCAGTGGGGCAAGATGTCGGCGGCGCAGATGTTCGAACACACGGCGCGCACCCTCGAGATGCCGACCGGGCGGCGGCCGGCCAAACAGCTGCTCGCGGGCAAGCTTCTCAGCTGGATCTTCAGGAAGCAGTTCCTCGGCGAGAAGCCATTCGGGAAAAACAGCCCCACCGGCGCCGACTTCATCGTGCATGACGAGCCGGCGCTCGAAGCGGGCCGGGAACGGGTGAAGGCGCTGATTCGCGAGCTGCAGGCCGGCGGCGAGAAAGGCTGCAACGGCCGCGTCCACGCGTTCTTCGGTCCGCTCACCGGCGCGGAATGGGGCGTGTCGACGTATAAGCACGTCGACCACCACCTCCGGCAGTTCGGGGCATAGCTTTCACTTGCGCGGGAGGCGCGTTTTCCGCACAATCCCACCATGACAGAACTACAGGACAACACCGACCAGGACGACCCGGTCATGATGCGCTGGAAATTCACGCGCGAAGAGGCGCAGATCGACGTCTACCGGTCGAGCGCCATGTCCGCAACGCAGATCGAGGTGGCCGCCTCCGGCTCGATGCGGACGTTCCGCTTCCTCGACCGCTCGGCCGTCGTCGCTTTCCATGCCGGAATCGAGCACGCGCTGCTCGAGACGGGCTGGCAGCTCGAGGGGTTCGAGCCCGAGCGCCGGATGGGAAACGATCGACGCAATCTCCAGCGCGGCGTCGATCGCCGGGGAATGCTCGCCCTCGTCTGGTCTCGCTAGCCGCTACTTCGCCCGGCCCGTATAGCCCTGCGCGATCGTGGGGATCGCGATGATTTTGTTGCGGGCACTCGGCGTGCCCCACGTTCCGTAGAAGACGATGCCGAAAAGCGTCTTCTTGTCTTTGCCGCCGAAAAACGTCCCGTGCAGCCCGCCTGGCCCAGGGATGGTGCCGACGAATTTGCCGTCCGCGGCGAAAACGTCCACCGACGCGCCCGTCGCGACGTAGACGCGTCCCTGCTGATCGACCGCCGATCCGTCGCCGCCCTGGCCGCCCTGCAGCTTGCCGAACTCGCGCTGGTTCGCGAGGGACCCGTCGGCCTTCACCTCGAATGCCAGGACGACCGCGCCGTTGGTCACATACAGCGTCTTCTCGTCCGGACTGAGGATGATGCCGTTGGCAAACGTAATCCCGTCGCCGTACTGCGAGACGACGCCTTTCGGGTTGGCGTAGAACAGCCCGCTCTTCACGGCGCCGCTCACGGTGAAATACACGCCGCCGCGGGCATCCGCGACGAGGTCGTTGACGACCCCGCCGGCGCAGTCGAGCGGCTCGCCGTTGAAGGTGTTGGCGAACATCCGCCGCTTCGGCTCGAGCTGTTCGATGCCCGCGCCTAAACCCCGCTCGGCGACGAACAGCGCGCCGTTCTTGCTGCGGGAGACCGCGCCTGCGGTGTTGATGTCCTTGTACGCGACGGTCGCGAGGCCGGTCGCCGGATCCAGCTTCATGACGTTGCCGGCGTCGTTGTTCGCGAATAGCACCGTGCCGTTGTCAGCCGCGATCGGGCCGTCGACGTTGTTACCCTCCCAGGACCAGACGACCTTCCAGCTCTGCCCGGCGGCAAGCACGCCGGGAATCTCTTTCGGCTGCGGCAGCACCGGCTCCGGCGGAGCGGCAGTCGCCGCCGCGGCATTGCCCGCTCCGGGTATCGAGAACGCCGGCGGCGGGGTCCTGCATTTCGCGACCACGGCCTTCAGTCCTGGGTTCTGCCAGTTCTGCTGGTGGCTGCCGCGAGGAAATGACGAAGAGGGACTCTGCGCGAGGGCGATCGCCGAGGCACAGACAACAAGAGCGGTGAGCGGGATCATGCGTGCCGTCATGGCCGCATAGTATCCCGCAAACGCTAGTCCTCGCGCACGTACGCCACCATGAAACCGCCGGGAATCGCCGCGGCCTGCACGGGAAACGGCCGATGCCCGAGACGCGTGACCGTCCGGCCGGCGATGATCCCGAGCGCCGCGCCCGCCGCGACGTCGCTGGCGTAGTGGACGTTGTCGTGCAGGCGCGACATCGCGACGTAGGTGGCCGCCGCGTACGCCGGCAGGTAGTACTTCCAGTTGAAGTGCCGTTCGAGCGCGGTCGCGAACGCGAAGGTGCCGGAGGCGTGACCTGATGGAAATGAGTTGGCGCCGCTACCGTCGGGCCGCTCACGCTGCGTGGCGAGTTTCAAGCTCTGCGTCAGTATCTCCGCGACGAGCAGCGACTGAATGAGGTCGCTGCCCATGTGCGACCCCCGCGCGTTGCCGCGCGCCCGGCTGATCGCGTAGATCGCCACCGACACCGGGATGAGCGTGTAGCTCTGTCCGAGAATCGCGCCGGTCTTGAAGAACTTGTCGAGCGTCGGACCGCTGAGATTCTGGTTGGCGGTCGTGTCGAACGGCTTGACCGCAAATGCCCCGCCCGTGCCGATGCCGACCCACATCAGGTTCTCCGTCGACGGAAGGTGCCTGAAGTCGACGCCGAGTTCCCTGACCATCGCTTTGACGCCGGTGTGTTCGGGAATCGGCGGCGCCGGCGTCGGCGTCTTGATTTGTCCGGCCGCCGGCAGCATGAATCCCTCGGCGGCGGCCAGCGTCAGTTCCTGCGCGGTCAGCGGGGCGGCCAGCAGGATGAAGAGCAGCGTGAGACGCGCGGGGATCGGGCACATGGCACGCGGAGGTGCATCCTGCGTTCCGCGTTTCCTGACCCGGAAATCGCGTGAACCGCCCGGGCGATCACGAAGGGCTGTCAGCGGCTAGCGGGGCTTCCGGCGGCGGGACTTCTCCGGGCGAGCCTCGACGGGCGCGGGCTGTTCGGGTGCGGGATCCGTCCACCAGCGCCGCCGATCGTTCTCCACACGCGGAAAGTTCCGGCGATCGCGGCGGCGACGGTCGGGCTCGAATCCGATGAGCGACCAGCCGGTGTGCACGAGGACCTCCTCCATGTCGGTCTGAAAGGCGTTCAGTGCGGAGAGGTCCTGGAACGGGATCGTCGTGGGCGGGCGATCGCTGGCGATCACGACGAGCGTCAACCCCTGGTCGGTGCGCTGCCGCCGCAGGACGAGTCGGTCGTCGCCGCGGCCGAACGTCCACGTCTGTCTCGGCTCCACGACGGCTTTATCGGCCTCCGTGAGGAGGGCATGTATGAACGATTGTTCACGGTCGTGCGCGTGAACTGCGTCAGATTTACGCGGGACATGAGGAAGTCGCGGTGAAAACGGCCTGAAGAACGCCCTGTCGAGCTGGTACGTCTCATGCTCATCCGTTTTGAAACCACGTGAACACACGAGCCGATCGCGTGCAGACGGCGCCCATCGAAACGCGTCTCGGGCCGGCGTTCGGCCGGTTGAGAAACATCAGCGCCACGGGCGCGTTGATTCGAACCGAAGTGCCCGTGCAGACGGGACAGCAATACCCGATGTTCGTCAACCTGCCCGACGCATCGATCTCGATGTCGGTCCGGGTCGTGCGGTCCGAGGCCATCATGCCGCCGAACCACTCGGCCAGCCCTCGCTACCTCATCGCCGTCCGCTTCACGGAGTTGTCGGCCCCGACCAGAAGGGCCATCGAAACGCTCTGCCGGCCGGGTAGCGAACGACGCTGAGTTTCGACCGCGCGCGTCTATCTGCACGCCATTTCACTCCCGCGTGCGCCCTTCCGAGTCTATTTTGCGAGTGTGAAGGAGACGGGTTGCACTTGCGCTACGATTCCTCCCTTCACTCCTATCTAAAGACTCGAGGCCATGACTATCTCCCCCACACGTTCCCGCATTCTGCTCACGTTCCTCACCACGATCGCGATCGCCGGCTCGCTCGGATCGACGGTGTCCACACAACGGCGCCCGCTGCGGCGATCCGTCCTCGTCAACGGCCACGAGGCCGTCGGCGGCGAAGTGATCGTGAAGCTTCGACCGTCGGCACCGGCCGACCGCGAGCAACTCGAGCAGCAGGTCGACGCCGATGACAGCCAGGAGCTCGGCAACGGCCTCGGCTTCCGCCGGATCCATTCGCGGAGCCGCAACGTCGAGGATCTCGTCGCCATCCTGCGCACGCATCCCGACGTGTTGTACGTCGAGCCGAACTACGTGATTCACACGACGGCCACGCCGTCGGATCCGAAGTTCGGCGATCTGTGGGGGATGCAGAACACGGGGCAGACCGTCAACGGCGTCCCCGGCGGGATTCCCGGCGCCGACATTCACGCCACCACCGCCTGGAACGTGTCCACCGGCTCGCGCAACACGGTCGTCGGCACGATCGACACGGGCATCGACTACAACCACGAGGATCTCGGCGCCAACGTCTGGAGCGCCCCGGCCGACTTCACGGTGACGTTCGGCACCCTCACCATCACATGTCCGGCCGGATCGCACGGGTTCAACGCCATCCTCCGGACCTGCGATCCCATGGACGACAACGATCACGGAACGCACGTCGCGGGCACCATCGGCGCCCTCGGCGACAACGGCGTGGGCGTCGCGGGCGTGAACTGGACGGCGAGCATCATGGCCAGCAAGTTCCTCGACGCCACGGGCAGCGGCACGCTGGCCGCGGCCATCGACGCGATCGAGTTCACGATTCAGGCGAAAGCCGCGTTTGCCGCCACGGGCGGCGCGAACGTGCGCGTCCTCAACAACAGCTGGGGCGGCGGCGGCTACTCGCAGGCGCTGCTCGACGAGATCAACAAGGCGGGCGCGAACGGCACTCTCTTCGTGGCCGCGACCGCCAAAAACAACAACAACAAAAACATGTGGTCGCAGGTACCCGCCGACTACACGTACTTCGGCGCCACTATCATCATCGATGTCGCGGCCACCGAGAACACCGATCACCGCGCGTCGTTTTCCAACTACGGGGCGACGCTCGTCCATCTCGGCGCGCCCGGCGTCAACGTGCTGTCGACCACGCGCGGCAATACGTACCAGTACTTCAACGGCACGTCGATGGCGACACCGCACGTGTCCGGCGCCGCCGCGCTCATCCTCTCCAAGTGCACGCTGACGACCGCGGCGCTGAAGTCGACGATTATCGGCAACGTCGACGTGGTGCCCGGCCTCACGGGGTCTGTCTCGAGCAACGGCCGCCTCAACGTCGACAAGGCGCTTCGCTCGTGCGCGCCCGTGTCGGCACCGGCCGCCCCGACCGGCCTCGTGGCCGCAGCCACGAACGCGAAGGTCACCTTGACGTGGAACGCCGTGTCCGGCGCGGCGAGCTACAACGTGCTCCGCAGCACCACAAGCGGATCCGGCTACGCGCCGATCGCCACGCCGACGACGGCCGGCTACGTCGACACCAGCGTCTCCAACGGGACGACGTATTACTACGTCGTGACGGCGACAAACGCCGCCGGCACGAGCGGCAACTCGAACGAGGCGTTCGCGACGCCCGTCGCGCCGCCTCCCCCGCCGGCGCCGACAGGTCTCAGCGCCGCGCCCGGCAACGGCCAGGCAAAACTCACCTGGGGCGCCGTCACCGGAGCCGCGAGCTACAAGGTGTATCGCCGGCTGTCCGGCGGGTCTTATGGATCGCCGCTCACCACCGTGACCACCACGACGTACACGAACACGTCGCTGACCAACGGGACGACGTACTTCTACGTCGTGTCGGCGGTGAGGGACGGCGTCGAAGGGCCCCAGTCGAGTGAAGCGCAGGCGACGCCGTTCGGTCCGCCGCCGGCGCCGACAGGCGTGACGGCGACGACAGGCGCGAGCTCCGGTCAGATCCTGGTGAAGTGTCAGGCGTCGGCGACGGCCACGAGCTACACGGTCAAGCGCAAGCAGTCCAGCTTTGGGACGTTCTCGACCGTGGCCTCCGGCGTGACTGGCACGGCGTTCACGGACCACGGCCTCGTCAGCGGCCGCCGCTATTACTACGTAGTGTCGGCGTCGAACTCGTCCGGCCAGAGCGGAAACTCCAGCCAGACGAGCGCCATCGCGAAGTAAACTCCGACGGGACGCGGCCTAAAGCCCTTTCGAGGCCGTGTCCCAGTTGGTGTTCTTGCAGAGATCGCAGTTCTTGCCGGCGAACATCGCGCCGGCTTTCTTGTCCTTCTTGAACGTCCACATCAGCCAGTTCGACGCGACGTTGGCATACTCCCCGCCGCCGGGATGAAAGACGGTGGCGGTGTGCCCGGCGTTGTGCCGCGCGCCGTAGAACGCCGGCAGCTTCTGGATCGCGTCGTACGTCGATTTGGACGCCGCCATCATGAAATCGGGCTCGCTGCCGTTGATCAGCAGCACGGGCCCATGGAGCTTGGTCAGCCCCTCCAGCGTCGGGAACGGCGACGGCGGGCCGTTGGGATTCGCGGGCTGGACGCCCGAGTTGAACACGCCGATCGTCTTCACGCGCGGATCGGCGCCGAGCGCGATTGAAAGAAACCC
>Ga0157378_10004496_pt1 | contig 12240 bp, 11 predicted proteins | sample M65metaG_FD_115309 | JGI IMG/M metagenome (GOLD analysis project Ga0157378, IMG submission 115309) | Miscanthus rhizosphere microbial communities from Kellogg Biological Station, Michigan, USA - M6-5 metaG | ecosystem: Host-associated > Plants > Roots > Rhizosphere > Soil | place: USA: Michigan...
AAGCGGCCAGGCCGATCTGATCGCGATCGGCCGGCAATCGCAGTTCAACCCCAATATCGCCCATCATTGGGCGCACGACCTCGGCCTCAACACCCGTTTCGAGGACTGGTCGCCCGAATATGGCTGGTGGCTGGAAAAGCGCATCCGGACGCTGGAGGGATTCGCGACCCCGACCGGAGTGGTGACACGGCGAGGCTGAGGACCCTACAAACTACCGTGAATTTTCGTGTTCGAAGGAACGATGAATTCCGCCCGCCGTTTCGTTCTCATCAACGTTTGGAGAGTGAAATGGCAAATCTGAAGATAGCGGGAGCGCTGGCCGTGTCGGCCGCGCTCATGATCGCAAGTCCGGCGCTGGCGCAGCATCGTGGTGGTGGCGGCGGTGGCGGGTTCCACGGCGGTGGAGGCGGAGGCTTTCACGCCGGTGGTTTCGGCGGCGGCATGCGGGGCGCTATGCCGGGCGGCGGCGGTTTCCGTGCTGCCGCGGTAGGCGGCGGCGCGCCGCGCGCCGCGATGGCAACCAGCAATTTCCGCAATGCCAATGCCAGCATGGGCGCGGCCCCGCAGAGCTTCGCTGGGCGCAGCGCCGTCGTCGCCAGTAATGGCGGCCGTACCTGGAATGGCGGCTCGCAGCACCACGGCGGCTGGCGCCGTTATGGCCCCGGCATCGGCTTTGCCGCCGGTCTCGCGGCCGGCAGCGCGCTCGGCTATGGCTATGGCGGTTACTACGACGACGGCTACTATGCCGACAACGGCTACTACGGCGACCCCTACGCCTATAACGATGGCTATGTCACCACGGGCGACAGCTACGTCGTAACCAGTAGCGCTACCGACCCCGCCTCCTGCGCGCAGCGCTATCGGTCGTACGACCCGGCGTCCAACACCTATCTCGGCTATGACGGCCTGCGTCATACCTGCGGCGAGTAAGGTCTCCCATCGAACAGGAAAGGAGCGGTCCGCGTGACCGCTCCTTTTCGTTGTGGCCGTCGTTTTGAGCGAACCGAGGCAATCCATTCCAGCAGAGAGGTTGCTGGAATTGGAATGAAATGCGGCGACGTGGATGCCGATTGGAATCGTATCCCAATCGGACCCTTCCGCGGCGCAGGAAATTGAGAAATTTCACCCGTCCGATCCCTGTAACGTCCCGGCGTTCATCGAAATGTCGGGACAGTCCATGTCGCTTGAAACCCTCGATCGCGACCGCACCGTTCAGCCCTCCGAAACCGCGCTGCTGCGCCGGATCGACCTCACCACGCTGCGGCTGTTCATCGCCGTCTGCGAGGAGCAGAATCTGACGCGCGCCGCCCATCGCGAGGGCATCGCGGCTTCCGCCGTCTCCAAGCGCATGAACGATTTCGAACTGGCGTTCGGCGTCACGCTGTTCAGGCGGCTGTCCAAGGGCATGGCGCTGACGCCGGCCGGCGAAGCCTTGCTGCACCACGCCCGCGTCACGCTGCTCAATGTGGAGAAGATTGCCGTCGAACTCTCTGAATATTCGCAGGGCGTCCGCGGCCATGTCCGCATGCTGGCGAACCTCTCGGCGATCGTGCAGTTCCTGCCCGAGGACCTGCACGCCTTCTTCAGCGCGCATCAACTGCTGCGGGTCGATTTGCAGGAGCGTCCGAGCGGCCAGGTGGTGCGCGGCATCGAGGAAGGCGCGGCCGAGATCGGCATCTGTTCGGGCGAAGCCGATACGCGGACGCTGGAAGCGTTTCACTATCGCTTCGACCGTCTCGCCGTCGTGGTGCGATCGGATCATCCGCTGGCCGGGCGCGCCGACATCCTGTTCGCCGATACGCTCGACTACGACCATGTCGGACTGCATGCCGCCAGTTCGATCTATCTGCGCTCGCAGTATGCGGCGAGCCAGGCCGGCAAGTCGATGCGGCTGCGCATCAACGTACCCGGCTTCGACGCGGTGTGCCGGATGGTGCAGGCCGACATGGGCATCGGTCTCATTCCGGATCGCGCCTTTGAGGTGATCGGCGCCGGCATGGGCCTGCGTGCGGTCCCGTTGCGCGACGACTGGGCGCGGCGCGAGCTGAAGATCGTGGTGCGCGATGCGGCGCAACTCTCCGGCACCGGCCGGCTGGTGCTGGATCATCTGCGCAGCGCCGAGGCGTGAAGCCTCTTTTTTCTCCCTTGAAACTCCCGCGATGGCCGGACCGGCGATGACGCCGGCCCGGCCGTTCGTCGTCAGTTGCCGGTGTTCGGCATGCAGGGCGGCACCGTATAGGGCGCCGTCGCATAGGCGCCGACATTGGGCGCGCGCACGCAATCGCCGGCGGCAGCGCTGGTCGCCGTGGTCTGATTGTGCCGCGGCGCGGCATTGTTGCGGGCGGCCGAAGCCGCGCTTGAATATGCGGTGGCAGCAACCAGGGCAGCGGCAACGAAGGTGAATTTGGTCATGGTCTTCTCCGCGTCGTTTCCGAAGCCGAACAAGCTCGGCTTCTGAGAACAAGTGCGGCGAATGCTGGAAATTATTTCATCACATGCCATCACCGACGCGCGAGCGTTCGCATCACCCATGCCGTGCGTTGCGCCGCAATCCGCAGGTCCGGCATGTCCGGGGCTCGGGTTGACACACATGTCGCCTGGGCTAGGTTGCAGTACAATCGGGAAGCTTTCCCAACAAGAACAAGGAAAAGGGCAGGGCACGCCGTGAAACGCGTCACTGAGTCTTGAATGGACCTGACGTCGTGAAGGATCCTGATATTGCGAAGGCGCCTGGCGCCGTGAAGCGGGCCGCGCGGACTTCCGCGCTCGCGCCGTTCCGCATCCGCAACTACCGTTTTCAATGGCCTTCCGATCTGCTCACCTCATGGGCCTTCGAGATCGAGACGCTGGTGCTCGGCTGGTACATCATGGTCGAGACCGGCTCGGTGCTGCTGCTGACCGTGCTGGCGTCGCTGCAATATGTCGGCACGCTGATCGCGCCGGTGCTCGGGATGGTCGGCGACCGGATGGGCCACCGCGATCTGCTGGCGGTGATGCGCCTTGCCTATACGGTACTGGCCGCGACCACCATGACGCTCGCGTTGTCAGGATATCTTTCGCCGTTCAACGTCATGATCATCGTGGCGATCATGGGCCTGATCCGTCCCTCCGATCTCGGCGTCCGCGGCGCGCTTCTCGCCGACATCATGCCGCCGGAACATCTGGTCGGGGCCATCAGCGTCGCGCGCACGACCCAGGACAGCGCCCGCATTGCCGGCGCGTTGACCGGAGCGGGGCTGTTCGCCGCGCTCGGTATCGGCTTTTCCTACGTGGTCATTGCCTGTCTCTATTTAGTCGCCGCTGTCTTGATGATGTCCATGACCCGGCCGAAACAATCCGTCGCCCCGATCGATCCATCGGACGGCCTGCTCGGATCCTCGCTGCTGCGCGACCTCAAGGAAGGCATCGTCTATTCCTGGAGCGGTCCCGGCATGCGCGCCGCGCTCTGCGTCGGATTCCTCGCCAACCTCACCGCGTTTCCGCTGACCAACGGTCTATTGCCGTATGTCGCCCGCGATATCTTCCATACCGATCAGACCGGCCTCGGTTATCTCTCTGCGAGTTTCGCGGTGGGTTCGCTGATCGGCTCGATCACGCTCAGCATGGCCGGCGGCCTGCGCATCGCACGCCTCCTGATCGGCGCTACGCTGGCCTGGTACGCGATGCTGCTGGTGTTCGTCGAGCTCAGAACCATGCCGGTGGCGATGGCCTGCCTGGTGCTGGCCGGCGTCGCCCAGAGCATGTCGATGATCGCAGCCGCCGTGATCCTGATGAAGACCGCGAGCGCGCATCTGCGTGGCCGCGTGATGGGCGTGCGCATGATGGTGATCTACGGCCTGCCGATCGGCCTGTTGGCCGCCGGCAGCCTGATCGACTGGATCGGCTATTCGGCGACCGGCACGCTCTATGCGCTGTCCGGCTTCATCGCGATGGCTGCGATCGCGCTGCGCTGGCGCGCCGACCTGTGGCCGGTGCACGCGCCGGCCAATGCGCGCTGACCGGGTCGCGGCTCGCGATCAGGCGCCGAAATTGAGCAGCTTCTCGGCGTTGCGACCCATCATGTCCGCCTTGTCGTCGTCGCTGAACGAGGTCGATGCCATGATGTGGTCGACCGGCTGCAACTGCCAGGGGAACGGGTAGTCGCTGCCGAGCACGATCTGGCTGACGCCGACCTGCGCCGCCAGATGGCGCAGCGCCTCCGGCGTGAACACCAGCGAATCGAAATAGATCTGCTTGAGGTACTCGGTCGGCTCTTTCTTGAGCTTGATGTCGGGATTGCAGCCGCCCGGGTTGACCAGGCAGGCGTGATCCGACCGGTCGGCATAGGACGGCAGGAAGCCGCCGCCATGCGCCGCGATCACCTTCAGCTTGGGAAACTTGTCGAACGTGCCCTCGAAGATCAGGTGGGCGAGCGCGATCGAGGTTTCCAGCGGATAGGAGATCGCGTTCGACAGCCAGCCATTGCCGGCCACCTGCTTGTTGAGTTCCGGCACGCCCTGCGGATGGATGAACAAGGAGGCGCCGAGTTCTTCGGCCTTGGCCCAGACCGGATGAAACTGCGGATCGGCAAACGCCGTGCCGGCGACGTTGCCGCCGATGGCAGCCCCCTTCAGTCCCTGCTTCTTGACCGCGGTTTCGAGCTCCTGCACGGCCAGCTCAGGCGCCTGCAGCGTCAGCGAAGCGAAGCCGGCAAAGCGGTCGGGCTTCGATGCGCAGAGTTCGGCCAGCTTCTCGTTCTGGATCTTGACAACCTGTGCCGCCAGTTCGCGTTCCCTGGCGTACCAGTTCGGATTGATCGACAGCACTTCCATGTCGACGGCTTGCGCGTCCATCGCCGCCAGCCGCTTGGTCATGTCGATGACGACCTCGTCTCCGCCGCGTACCGTGTTCGGCGCGGCCGGGCCGAGCAATTTGCTGGCTTCGGGAATGACGCAATGGGCGTGCACGTCGATGGTCCGGACCCGTTTGCCGTTGACCATCACCGGCAGCTTCTGCCGCGACGCTTGCGCATTCGCGCTGTGCAGCAGGCCGCAACTGCAGAAGACGACGCCAGCGGCAGCGCCGCCCTTGAGAAAGTTACGGCGGGTGGTCATGACGGCTTCCTCCCATGATGGCCTGTTTGAAGGCTTATTTTGCGGTGCGGGATGCTTGATCGCGCCGGATTGCAAGCAAGCCTAGGTTATTGGCGAAACGACGACCAGCCACAATCGAGGCGAGCAGGTTTGTCGCAGGCGCAGGCGGCGTTGCCCCTTCCACGTCGTCGCCGGACAAGTGTAGTCTGTTGCCCGAGGTGTCCGTCAGAGCACGTCCGGCAAGCAAGACGGTGGAGGGAGCAGCATGAACATTGCCCGCCGCACATTCCTGCAACTGGGCGCAGGCGCCGCCACGCTGCCGGTCATGCCGCGCATCGCATCGGCAGAAGCCTATCCGTCCCGGCCGGTCCGCATCGTCGTCGGCTTTGCCGCCGGCGGCGCCACCGACATTCAGGCGCGCCTGATGGGGCAGTGGCTGTCGGACCGGCTCGGTCAGCAATTCGTGATCGAGAACCGCGCCGGCGCGAGCGGCAATATCGGCACCGAAGCGGTCGCCAGGGCCGCCCCCGACGGCTACACGCTGCTGCAGATCGTGACGCCGCACGCGATCAACGCCGCGCTCTATTCCAATCTCAATTTCGATTTCATGCGCGACATCGCGCCGGTCATCTGCGCCGCCAAGCTCGCTTACGTCGTCGTCGTGCATCCGTCGGTGCCGGCCAGGACGATCCCCGAATTCATCGCCTACGCCAAGGCCAATCCGGGCAAGATCAATTACGGTTCGGCCGGGCCGGGCACGCCGCAGAACATCGCCTGCGAACTGTTCAAGATGATGGCCGGCGTCGATCTCGTCCATGTGCCCTATCGCGGCGGTGGGCCGGCGACGACCGATCTGGTCGGCGGCCATCTGCATGTGATCTTCGCGCCGCTGTCGGAATCGATCGAGCACATCAAGGCCGGCAAGCTGCGTCCGCTGGCGGTGACGACCGCGACGCGCCTCGACGTGTTGCCCGATGTGCCGACGGTGGCGGACTTCGTACCCGGTTACGAAGCCACCGGTTTCGCCGGCATCGGCGTACCCCGGAACACCCCGCCCGAGATCATCGATCTCCTGAACAAGGAGCTCAACGCCGGGCTTCAGGACAGCAAGGTCAGAAGCCGGATCGTCGAACTGGGCGGCACGGTGGCCGGCGGCACGCCCGCGGAATTCGCTGCGGTGCTCGCCGAAGCCACCGGGAAGTGGGCGAAGGTGATCAAGTTCGCCGGCATCAAGGTGGAGTAGGGACGTCGCAGCAGTCGGGTCCGGGCTAGCGGCGTTCGCGTCAACCTGGAGCGCCGACAGTTGCCGCCGTGGCGGGGATGGCATCTTCCAACGATATCTCTTCAATCGAATTCAGTTCGCCTTCCCATTTTGCCACCGCAGCCGTCGCGATGCCGTTGCCGATGACGTTCGTCATGGTCCGTCCCATGTCCAGGAACTGGTCGATGCCCATGATCAGCAGCATGCCGCCCGCGGGCAGATTGAACATGGGAAGTGTCGCGGCGACCACGACCAGTCCCGCCCGCGGCACGCCGGCAATGCCCTTGCTGGTGACCATCATCACCAGAAGCATGGTGACCTGGCTCGTGAAGCTCATCTCGATGCCGTAGGCTTGAGCGACGAACAATGCCGCGAAAGCCTGGTACATCATCGAACCATCGAGGTTGAACGAGTAGCCGAGCGGCAGGACAAAGCCGGACACGCGTGCACTGATGCCGAACCTGGACAGTTGCTCGATCATCTTCGGATAAGCGGCCTCACTGCTGGCCGTCGAGAAGGCGAGCAGCATCGGCTGTCGCAGCAGCTTGAGGAGCCCAATCGCCGGCCTTCCGAGAACGACGAAGCCTGCGAACAGAAGGACGCTCCAGAGCACGGCGAGACCGAGATAGAACGTGGCAACGAACTTTCCATACGTCACGAGGACGCCGAGGCCTTGCGTGGTAATCACCGCCGCGATGGCGGCGAACACGCCAAGCGGCGCGAACCGCATCACGAAATTCGTGATCTGCAGCATGACGTGGGTCAATTCCTCGATCGACGCGGCGATGGTTTTCGCCCGCGTGGATTTCAGCCGGCTCAGTGCCAGGCCGAAGAACACGGCGAATACCAGGATCTGCAACACCTCGTTCGTGGCCATCGCCTGGGCGGCGCTGGTCGGAACGACGTGGGTGATGAAATCCTTCAGGTTGATGCCGGCCGTCTGCAGGTTGGCCGATGCGTCGGCGCCGGGCAGGGGCAGTTGCAGGCCATGGCCGGGAGCGAACAGGTTGGCGAAGACGAGGCCGAGGCCGAGCGAGACGACGGAGGCCGAAATAAACCAGCCCATCGATCTGGCGGCAATTCGTCCGACGGCTCCCCCTTCCGACCCGAGGCTGGTTATTCCCGAGGCAATGGTTGCGAATACCAGCGGGGCGATGATCATCTTGATCATCCGGAGGAAGACGTCGGTAACGATCGAGAAGTAACCGGCGATGTTCTTGGCGATCTCCGGTGTCGGAGCCAGCGTATGGCAGATGTAGCCCGCGACGACGCCGAGCAGCAGGCTGGCCATAAGGGCGTTCGTCAGGCCGCGGGATCGCTCGGTAGAACCGTCAACGTTGGTTGCCATTGCCATTTTCCTCTCCTGACCACGCAGGTATTGATCCGCTGAGGCTGTGCCTCTGTTTGGCTGACAGGCCCTTCGCGGGATGACGTGTGACGCCGTGCACGCAGATGCGGTGGCGGACATCAGTCCCGGCGAGCCTCTTTTTCTTGGTGCAAGTTTTCTTAACGGAAGTGTTCTTCCAGACCCGGGCAGCAGCGGTCCAATGCCATCTGGGAACGCATCATTCCGAATTTGCATAGATTTGATCGCCGCCAATTGGCATTCTGCCGCAAACGACGCCGTCCCCCGGATCGAAAGGTCTGTTGCGGGAGCTGCCGGCACGCGACGATCGAGGTCAGACTATGGAATTGAAGTGGCTCGAGGACTTTCTTTGCCTCGCCAGAACCCGCAGTTTCTCGCGCGCCGCGGATGAGCGGCATGTGACGCAGTCCGCGTTCAGTCGCCGAATTCAGGCCCTGGAGCTGTGGCTCGGCGTCTCCCTGATCGACCGCAGCAGCTATCCCACGGCGCTGACGGCCGAGGGACGTCAATTCCTCGAAACCGCGGAAGAGACCGTGCGCATGCTGTATGCGAGCCGCGTCGACCTTCAGGCCAGCACGCGGCCCAGCGCACAGATGGTCTCGATCGCCGCGCTTCACACGCTGTCTCTCCGGTTTTTTCCGCGCTGGTTTCGCAGCATTGAGGAGCAGGCCGGAAAAATCGGCAGCCGGTTGCTCGCTGACGACTTCCACAGTTGCCTGCAGGCCATTGTTGAAGGCAGCTACGATTTCCTGCTCACCTTTCATCACCCGCACGTTCCGATTCCACTCGAGCCGGAGTCGTTTCCCCATGTCGTGGTCGGACGCGACAGCCTGGTCGCGGCACAAAGCCCTTCGCTCGCGCGCGAAGCGGGTGAGGCAGCTCCGCTCCCCTTGCTCAGCTACGCGTCGAATTCGTTTCTGGGGCGGCTCGCCACCTTCGCGCAAGCCCAGGCCGGCGCGTTGCCCGCACAGGTGGCTCACACCAACGAGAATGCCATGGCAGACGCGCTCAAGTTCATGGCGATCGAAGGCTATGGCCTTGCCTGGCTGCCGCGCAGCCTGATTGCGCAGGATCTGGACGAAGGCTCGCTCGTCGTCGTCGGGCCCGCGATACCCCTCGAAGTCAGACTTTATCGAAGCGCGCGCCGGACCCGGCCGGTCGTCGAAAACGTCTGGAAGGCGGCGCGGATGCTCGCTGCCGAAACTATGTAGAAACCGAATAGCCGTTTCCATCTCGGCATTGGCGATGGCCGGGCCGAACGCGCATGATGTGCTCCACAGGGAGGACACGATGCTTGGCGTTCTGGGCGGCATGGGCCCGCTGGCGACTGTCGATTTCATGGACAAGGTGGTCCGGAATACCTCGGCAACCTGCGACCAGGACCATATCGAAATGATCGTATGCTCGGCGACGGGCGTTCCGGATCGAACCGCCGCGATACTCGATCAGGGCAGCGATCCGCTGCCGGCCATGCTCGACGCCTTGCGCCGGCTGGAACGGTCGGGCGCGACCCGTATCGCCATTCCCTGCAACACGGCGCACCATTGGTACGACGCGCTTCAGGCGAAAAGCCCGGTGCCTATTCTCCACATCGTGGACGCTGTCGCAGATGCTTGCGTGGAGCGAGGGATGCGGGGCACCACGATCGGCGTCCTGGCGACCGACGGTACAGTCCACGCCGGCATCTACCAGAAGCGTCTTGCCAACTCGGGATTCGCTTGCCTGATCCCGGATCGGAAGGCGCAGGCGGAGGTCATGCAAGCCATCCGCCTCGTGAAGGCCGGCCATATCGATCAGGCCGCCGCTGCCCTGGTCCGGGAAGCCCGGGCCCTTGTCGCGGCAGGATGTTCTCATGTCGCCATGGCGTGCACGGAAATTCCCCTGGCGTTGGCCACCGTCGATGCGGAGTTGAGAGAGAAACTGCTGGACCCAACCGAATTGCTGGCACGCGCCTGCGTCAAATCATGTCTGGCGATGCTCCAGAAGCCGGTGCGTCAGGTCGCGTAACGCGCATTGGTTGGTTCACTATTCGCGCGATGCGGATTTACCGACGGCCGACGGGTAAACCCGGATCGGCTTCGGCCGCTTGCGTGCGCCATCACATCCTACAGGACCCACCGTTCTTCTACCGCGAATTCAGCATGAGCCAACCTCGACTGGACGCCATAGCGGAACACAGGCACAGCGTGCGGCGCGCAGGGCGACTGCGCCTGCCGGCAGCACGCGCGGACAGAATGTCGCATTTTGCAATGCAGCAAAGTCGAAAAAGCAGCCCCTGCTAAAGGGGCAATGGCAATTGGGCCTGCTTCTCTGTAATGGTGCGGCCGGAATATAAGGTCGGGGCCGGGTGCATCCCGTGTCTCGCAAAAATAGCGCGGGAGGATACATGCGTGCATTGATTTTGGCTGCGGCATCGGTCGCGGCACTGGCTCTGGCCGGTCCGGCCGCGGCGCAGGCGCCGATCGTCATCAAGTTCAGCCACGTCGTGGCGTCAGACACGCCAAAGGGCAAGGCGGCCGACAAGTTCAAGGAGCTGGCCGAGAAATACACCAGCGGCAAGGTCAAGGTCGAAGTCTACCCGAACTCGACGCTCTACAAGGACAAGGAAGAGCTGGAAGCGCTGCAGCTCGGCGCGGTGCAGATGCTGGCGCCGTCGAACTCGAAGTTCGGCCCGATCGGGGTCAAGGAATTCGAGGTGTTCGATCTGCCTTATATTCTGCCCGACCTGACCACGCTGCGTAAGGTCACCGACGGTCCGCTCGGTGCCCGCTTGCTCAAGCTGCTCGACTCCAAGGGCATGACCGGTCTCGCCTACTGGGACAACGGCTTCAAGGAAATGACCGCCAACAGGAAGCTGATCGCGCCGGCCGACTACAAGGGGGTCAAGTTCCGGATCCAGTCGTCGAAGGTGCTGGAAGCGCAATTCCGCGCGCTCGGCTCGATCCCGCAGGTGATGGCGTTCGGCGAAGTCTATCAGGCGCTGCAGACCGGCGTGGTCGACGGCCAGGAGAACACCTGGTCCAACATCTACACCCAGAAAATGCATGAGGTGCAGAAGTTCGCCACCGTCACCAATCACGGCTACATCGGCTACGTCGTGGTCGTGAACAAGAAGTTCTGGGACGGCCTGCCGGCCGATATCCGCACCCAGCTCGACAAGGCGATGAAGGAAGCGACCGCTTTCGGCAACGGCCAGTCGGCCAAGGAAAACGAGGACGCGCTCGCCGAGATCAAGAAGTCCGGCAAGACCGAGATCATCACCCTGACGCCGGAGCAGGACGCTGCGATGCGCAAGGCGGTGGAGCCGGTCTACAAGGACGTTGCGAGCCGCGTCGGCCAGCCGCTGATCGACGAGTTCATGAAGGAAACCGGCCAGGCCGGCCACTGATAAAAAGACTCACCCTCTCCCGCTCGCGGGGGAGGGCCGGGGTGGGGGTGTTGCCGCGAGTCACGTTGCCGGTCGGAGATTTCCTCCGCTGCCGCTGTCGCGAGCTTGCCTCTCAGCGAGACCTGAATCTATCGAATGCACGTTGGGGGTGAGATGCTTCGTATCCTTGATCGTCTCGAGGAAATCCTGATCAGTTCGCTGATGGGGGCTGCGACCGTGCTGGTGTTCCTGGCCGTCGTGCACCGGTTCGGCACCGGCGTGCCGTTCCTCTATCCCTACCTGATCCATATCCACATCGCCTGGACCCAGGAGCTGTGCATCTACATGTTCATCTGGATGGCGAAGTTCGGCGCCGCCTATGGCGTGCGGACCGGCATCCATGTCGGCGTCGACGTGCTGATCAATCGCCTCAACGACCGCTGGCGCAAGTGGACCATCCTGTTCGGACTGATGGGCGGCGCGCTGTTCACCGCGATCGTCGGCAGTATGGGCGCCAAATTCGTCATCGAACTGATGTCGACCGACCAGGTCTCGCCCGACCTGGAAATTCCGAGCTGGCTCGTCTACGCCTGCATCCCGCTCGGCTCCTACCTGATGTGCTTCCGCTTCCTCCAGGTGATGTGGGCCTACTGGAAAACCGGCGAACTGCCACACCATGACGCCACCCATGTCGACGGCGTCGAAACCAGCAAGACTGCGCCGATCGCGCTTGGAGAAGCGTGATGAGCGCCGCCATTATCTTCGGACTGCTGTTCGCGCTGATGCTGACCGGCATGCCGATCTCGATTTCGCTCGGCCTCACCGTGCTGACGTTCCTGTTCACGATGACGCAGGTGCCGATCGAAAGCGTCGGCCTGAAATTGTTCTCAGGGCTGGACAATTTCGGGATCATGGCGATCCCGTTCTTCATCCTCGCCGGCACTTTCCTGACCCGCGGCGGCGTGGCGCGGCGGATGATCGCGTTTACGACCTCGCTGGTCGGGCATCTGCCGGGCGGGCTTGGGCTTGCCGGCGTCGCCGCCTGCGCGATGTTCGCCGCGATCTCGGGTTCGAGCGTCGCGACCGTGGTCGCGATCGGCTCGATCATGATGCCAGCGATGGTGCAATACGGCTATCCGCGCCGGTTCGGCGTCGGCGTGATCTCGACCTCGGG
>Ga0157378_10004497_pt1 | contig 12240 bp, 13 predicted proteins | sample M65metaG_FD_115309 | JGI IMG/M metagenome (GOLD analysis project Ga0157378, IMG submission 115309) | Miscanthus rhizosphere microbial communities from Kellogg Biological Station, Michigan, USA - M6-5 metaG | ecosystem: Host-associated > Plants > Roots > Rhizosphere > Soil | place: USA: Michigan...
GCCAGGTAAAGGATGCATACCAGGCGGCGCGCAGCGCGGGTACCTTGCGCGCGCCGATGGAGCGGCTGCTGCAGCAGACCTTCGCGGTTGCCAAACGCGTGCGCACCGATACACGCATCGGCGCCAATCCCGTGTCCGTGGCGTTCACGGCCGTGCGCCTGGCCGAGCGCGTGTTTGCCGACCTCGGCCAGGCCTGCGTGCTGCTGATCGGCGCGGGCGAGACGATCGAACTCGCCGCGCGCCACCTGAGCGAATCGCGCGTGCGCCGCATGATCATCGCCAACCGCACGCTGGAAAACGCACAAGCCCTGGCCACGCGCTTTTCCGCGTACGCGATCACGCTGGCCGACCTGCCGCAGCATCTGGCCGAAGCCGACGTGGTGATCGCCTCCACTGCAAGCCAGGAAGCAGTGCTCAGCCGAGTCATGGTCGAACAGGCAATCCGCGCGCGCCGACGCCGGCCGATGTTCCTGGTCGACATTGCGGTGCCGCGCGATATCGAACCGGCGGTGGGCGAGATCGAAGACGTGTTCCTGTACACGATCGATGACCTCAAGCAGGTCATCGACGACAACCTGCGCTCGCGTCAAAGTGCGGCACGCGACGCCGACGCAATGATCGACCTGCAAGTCGAGCACTACGAAGCCTGGCGTCGCGCGCTGTTCGCGCACAATCCACTCGGCGCGATCCGCCGGGACGCCGAGCAACGCCGCGATGCCGTGCTGGCACGCGCGCGCCAGTTGCTGGCAGGCGGACGCAGCCCGGAGCAGGCGCTCGAATATCTCGCCAACACGCTGACCGCCAAGCTGCTGCACGCGCCGAGCGCCAATCTGCGCGCCGCCGCGCAGCGCGGCGACGAAGACCTGTTGCGTGCAGCCGAGCGGCTGTTCGAGACCGGCACCGACAGCGACAACGGCGCCGACAAAGAAAATCGGCCGGACAAGGACGCATGACGCCGTCGATCCGCAGAAAGCTCAGCGAACTTGCCGAACGTCACCCGGAAGTCGCCGTGCTGCTCGCCCAGCCGGAAAGCGCCGGCGACCTTGCGCGCTTTCGCGAATTGAGCAAGGAATACGCGCAGCTGCAACCGGTGGCCAACTCGCTGCTGGCGTTCGACCAGGCCGGCAGCGCGCTCGACGCGGCGCGCGAGATGCTCGCCGATCCGGACATGCGCGAACTGGCCGCGCACGAGATCACCGAACTGGAGCAGCGCCGCGCCGCGCTCGAACGCGAGCTCAACCTGTTGCTGCTGCCGAAGGATGCGCGCGACAACGCCAACATCTTCCTCGAAGTACGCGCCGGCACCGGCGGCGACGAAGCAGCGATCTTCGCCGGCGACCTGTTCCGCATGTACGCCCGCTACGCCGAACGCCGCGGCTGGCACGTCGAGATCCTGTCGTCGAATGCCGGCGAGCACGGCGGCTTCAAGGAAGTGATCGCGCGCGTCGAAGGCAGGGGCGTGTTCTCGCGCCTGAAGTTCGAATCCGGCACGCATCGCGTGCAGCGCGTGCCTGCAACCGAGGCGCAGGGGCGCATCCACACCTCCGCCGCAACCGTGGCGATCCTGCCGGAGATGGACGAAATCGAAGACGTCGAATTGCGTGACGCCGACCTGAAGGTCGACACGTTCCGCGCTTCCGGCGCCGGCGGCCAGCATGTCAACAAGACCGACTCGGCGATCCGCATCACGCACCTGCCGAGCGGCATCGTGGTCGAGTGCCAGGACGAGCGCAGCCAGCACAAGAACCGCGCCCGTGCCATGTCGCTGCTCAAGGCGCGCCTGACCGACGAGCAGCGCGCCAAACAGAACGCCGAGCAGGCCGAGTCGCGCCGCCTGCAGGTCGGCTCCGGCGACCGCAGCCAGCGCATCCGCACGTATAACTTTCCACAAGGCCGCATCACCGATCATCGCGTGAACCTGACCCTGTACCGCCTGCCCGAGATCCTCGACGGCAACCTCGATCCGCTGGTCGAGCCGCTGACGCAGGAGTTCCAGGCCGATCAGATGAAGGCGTTCACCGGCGACTGACGGCGCTAGGCCCGCGCCGCGGTCTGTGGCAGCATCTAGCCAGTCGTTCTGCTACCGCGCGCGCCGTGAAATTCGACCCTGCTCTTGGCGTTGGCCTCACCGAACTGATCGGACTGATTTCGCACGGCGAACTCGTCACGGCCAAGCAGCGCGCGGACGCCTTGCTCGAACGCTACCCGGAGCAGGCCGAATTGTGGCGTCTGTCGGCGATCTGCGCGCTGCAGCAAGGCGAGCTCGGCGTGGCGCAGGGCGCGCTGGATCGCGCGCTTGAACTGGCGCCGAGTTCGGTCGAATCCTGGTGCAACCTGGCCAGCGTGTATACCGCGGGCGGCCGCTTCACTGACGCCGAACGCGCGCTGCGTCGCGCGCTGGCGCTGTCGCCGCAGCACGCGGCGGCGTTGAACAACCTGGGCAGCCTGCTCGACGCGCGCGGCGACTATCACGGCGCCGCCGATTGCTTCGCCAAGTCGATCCTGCAGAAGCCCGACTATGCGCGTGCCTGGCTCAACCAGGCGGCCGCATTGCTCGCCGTGCGCCAGCTCGACCGCGCCGAATCGAGCGCACGCCGCGCCATCCAGCTGGCGCCGCACTGGGGCGACGCGCAACTCGTGCTCGGCAACGTGCTCGATACCGCCGGGCGTCGCGACGCGGCCGCGCAAGCCTGGCGCGAAGCGGCGCGACTCGAGCCGGGCAACGCCGGATTCCAGTACCAGTTCGCGCTCGCGCTCGAGCATGACAACGACTACGCCGGCGCCCAACGCGCCTACGAAACCTGCCTGCACATCGCGCCGGAATTCTGGCCGGCACTGTCGCAGCTCGCCTTCCTGCATCGGCGCACCTGCACCTGGCATGCGTTGCCGCCATTGACGCGGCGCCTGCTCGAAGGCATCGACAACGGCGCGCCGGGCATCACGCCGTTTTCGATGCTGGTCGAGGACACCGCGCCGGCGCAGCAACTCGCCGTGGCGCGTTCGTTCGCGCAGGCGCGTCAGGCGCAGATCGCGCCGCTCGAATCGCACCTGGCGCCGCGCCCGCATGCGCGGCGCAGCGGACCGCTGCGTGTGGGCTTTCTCTCCGCCGGCTTCGGCGAACATCCCACGGCCCTGCTCGTGGTGGAATTGATCGAGCGCCTGCGCACATCGCCGTTGCACGCACTCGGCTACGCCAGCACGCGCGACGACGGCGGTGCGCTGCGCCAGCGCCTGCGCGCGGCGTTCCACGAATTCCACGACCTGTCGGCGCTTTCGCTCGAAGGCATGCTGCGCAAGCTGCGCGACGACCAGCCGGACATCCTGATCGATCTGGACGGCTACTGCGAAGGTTCGCAGCCGCAGCTGTTCGCGCTGCGGCCCGCGCCCCTGCAGGTCAACTGGCTGGCCTACCCGGGCACGCTCGGCGCGCCGTGGTACGACTACATGATTGCGGACCGCTTCGTCGTGCCGCCGGAGCAGCGCGCGCACTACAGCGAAAAGATCGCGTTCCTGCGCCGCTGCTATCAGCCGTCGGATACCACGCGCGCGCTCGCCGCGGCGCCGCCGCGCAGCGCTTTCGGCTTGCCCGAAGAAGCGCTCGTGCTGGCCTGCTTCAATCACAGCTGGAAGTATACATTGCGCAGTTTTGCGCGCTGGACGCGGATTCTCAAGGCGCTGCCCGCAAGCGTGCTGTGGCTGCTTGCCGGACCGCCTGGCAGCGGTGCGGAGGAACATCTGCGCCGCGCCGCGCACGCCGCCGGCATCGATCCGCGCCGGCTGTTGTTCGCGCAACGCGTGGCGCACGTCGATCACCTGGCGCGCTACACGGCGGTCGACCTGTTCCTCGACACGAACCCGTACAATGCGCATACCACGGCGAGCGATGCGTTGTGGGCCGGCTGCCCGGTGCTTACACAGCCGGGCATGACGTTCGCCTCGCGCGTCGCCGGCAGCCTGAACCATCATCTGGGCCTGGACGAGCTCAACGCCGAGTCGGATCACGCCTACGTCGATCTGGCCGTGCGCCTGGGCAGCGATCGAGATGCGCTGCGCGCGCTGCGCGAACGGGTCGCGCGCGGCAAGCGCGAGTCGGACCTGTTCGACATGGCCGGCTACGCGCGCGATTTCGAGGCGGCACTGCGCACGATGTCGTATCGCTTCGAGCACAACCAACCGGCACAGGATTTCGAGGCAGGCGCATGAGCTCAGCAACTGAATTCGTGCCGTTGTCGCTGTGCGTGCTGACCGTGTCGGACACGCGCAGCGCAGCGAACGACAGCTCCGGCGATTACCTGTGCGATGCACTGCGCGAGGCCGGCCACCGGCTGCACGAGCGCGCGATCAGCAAGGACGATCGCTACCGCCTGCGCGCAATCGTGTCCGCGTGGATCGCCGATTCGGGCGTGCACGGCACCATCCTCACCGGCGGCACGGGCTTCACCGGCCGCGACTCCACGCCGGAAGCGATCCGTCCGCTGCTGGACAAGGAGATGCCCGGCTTCGGCGAGATGTTCCGCGTGCTGTCGTTCGAGGAGATCGGCACCGCGACGCTGCAATCGCGCGCGTTCGCGGGACTGGCCAACGACAAGTTCGTGTTCTGTCTGCCCGGCTCGACCTCGGCCTGCCGCACGGCCTGGGAAAAGTTGCTGCGCGCGCAACTCGACGCGCGCACGAAACCGTGCAATCTCGCCGGACTGCGGCCACGCCTGAAGGAATGACGCCGCGCGCGCGGCCGAGGAGCGCATGAAGAAGCACAAATACGACGATCACCTGCAGCAGCTCGCGATCGAACTGGTCGAGATGCAGCGCTGGCTGATCCACAGCGGCCAGCGCCTGGTCGTGCTGTTCGAGGGTCGTGACGCTGCCGGCAAGGGCGGTACGATCAAGGCGATCAGCGAATACCTCGACACGCGCCACTACCGCATCGTTGCGTTGTCCAAGCCGAGCGAACGCGAAAGCACGCAGTGGTACTACCAGCGCTACATCGAGCACCTGCCGGCGGCCGGCGAGATCGTGCTGTTCGACCGCAGCTGGTACAACCGCGCCGGTGTGGAGCACGTGATGGGTTTCTGCAGCGACGCCGAATATCGCCGCTTCCTCGCCGAGTGCCCGGTGTTCGAGCGCGGCCTAGTCGACGACGGCATCATGCTGCGCAAGTACTGGCTCGCGGTCGATCAGGCCGAGCAGGAACAACGCTTCGCCGAGCGCGCCAGCGATCCGCTCAAGCGCTGGAAGATCTCCGGCGTGGACATCGCCGCGCGCGAGAAATACCGCCAGTACGGCGAGGCGCGCGACGTGATGCTGGCGCACACCAACACCAAGCATGCGCCGTGGCACGTGGTCGACTTCAACGACCAGCGCCGCGGGCGCCTGAATCTGATCCGGCACCTGCTCGACACGCTGCCCGACCGCAAGCTCAAGGTGAAACCGCTGAAGCTGGCCAAGCTCAAGGGCGACCTCGGCGAGGAGGAGCTGCCGGACAAGTCGTTGTGGGTGGAGAAGAAGTACTAGGATCGCGCGGCGAGAGGCCAGGAGCGAGAAACTCCCTCATCCGGCACTTCTATTCCACGAAGTAGTGCGGCACGAAGCAACTGGTATTGCGCGTGATGCGGTCGACATCCTCGCGCATGCCGATCCCGGCCGGTTCGTGTCCGATTACCCACGATCCGATCAGTGCGTGGCGCTCGTCGAAGCGCGGCAGTTCGCGGAACTGCTGGTAGACCTGCGGCGCCGTGGCGGGCGGCTCGTCGATGCCCGGACCGAGCACGATCACGCCCTCGCCTTCGCGACCGTGGCGCGGCTTGCGCACGAAAATGCCGGACAACTCGCCGCGCCGCTGCGCTGCCGGCAGCAGGTTCGGATGGCCAGGGAAGAATTCCCATAGCAGCGCCAGGATCGACTTGTTCGACAGCAACATCTTCCAGGCCGGCTCGATCCAGTGCAGGTCCACCTTCGGGATGTGCGCGGCAAACGGCTCGTCGAGCATCCACTCCCACGGATAAAGCTTGAACAGCGTGCCGATCACGCGGTTGTCGAGGTCGACGAAATCGGCGCCGGACCAGCCGACGTCCGCGATGTCGAGCGCGACATTCGCGATACCGGCCTGGGTCGCGGTGTCGCGCAGGTATTCGCAGGTGGCGCGGTCCTCGGCCTGTTCGTAGCAGGCCGCAAAATGGATTTGTTTATTTGTGGAAACCTGCTTCCAGCGCTCGATCAGCTTTTCGTGGATCGAATTGAACTGGTCCGCCTGCGCACGCGTGTCCTGCAGCCAGTGCCACTGCACCACCGCGGCCTCGAACAACGCGGTCGGCGTGTCGGCGTTGTATTCGAGCAGCTGCGGCGCGGCGCTGCCGTCCCAAACCAGATCCATGCGCCCGTACAGCGCCGGTTCGCGCGCGTGCCAGCTGCGCTCGACCAGGCGCGCGGCGGTGTCGTCCAGCCCCAGTTCGGCGCAGCGGCCGTCGCGCACGATGCGGTCGACCGCCTCGAGGCAAAGCGAATGCAACTCGGCGGTGGCGTCCTCCAGCGTGTCGATCTCATAGGCGCCGAAGCGATAGCAGACGTCTTCGCGCCAGTACGCGGCCCCGTCGATGGTATGGAAATCGAACCCGAGCGCTTCGACGCGCGCGCGCCAGTCCGGGCGCTCGGCGACACGCTCGCGCCGCATCAGCCGCGCGCGCTCACGCCGTGGCCGCCGAAACCGCCGCGCGTACCGGCTTCCACGCCCGACGGCGCATGCGTCGCACCGGAACTAAAGCCGATGCCGCCACTGCGGTAATAGCGTCCTGGTCCGGGATCGTCCGCGCCGCGCGCGCCGGCGTTGCTGCGATACCAAGGACCGTAGTAGCGCGTGCCGCCGACATAGTTGCCGCCGACCGGATAGTCGGGGCGGCACTGCGCTTCGGAATAGTCCGCCACGCAATCAGCCATTGCGGCGTAGCTGTTGCGCTGCACGTCTTCGCCGCAACCGGGTGTCGCGGCGATGCCGGCGGCAGCCGCGCCCATCAGCGCCAGGCGTACCGAGGCAGAACGCTTGCGCACGCCGGACTGCATCGCGTTCAGTACACGATCGCGGCCGCGTTGAGCAGGCCGACGGCAAGCTTCAGACTCGCCATGGTGATGGCGACGGAGACGCGATCGGCTTCGACATGCGCACGCAGGTCGTGGATGAGCAGCCGCAGCAGCAGCGAGGCGATCGCCTGCGCCACGCACGCGATTGCACCCCACAACAGCAGGTCGACCAGATTCACGCTGTGTGCCACGGCGCTCGCGAGCGGCAGTGCGAAGCCGAGCACGGTGCTGCCGAACACCACGCTCGCTGCAACATTGCCTTGCCGGATCAGCGCCATTTCGCGCTGCGGCGTGAGCAGCACGTACGCCGCCATGAACGCGATCAGCAAACCGATGCCCGCGCCGAGATAGATCAGGAAAGCCGGCAACGTCGCAACATAGTCGAGCATACGTCTCCCTTGCCTGCGCCTGTGGCGAGGCTAGCAGATTCGATACGCGCCGAGAACGCACATCACAGTGTGCGAAAGCCCGGCGCGGGCGTGTCCGTCGCGGATTCGCGCCGCACGCCGGCCACGCGCGCCGACGGCGGTCCGCGCTGCAACCAGGCTTCGAGCGCGAGCAGCGCGGCCTCGTCGCCGCAGGCGAGCACCTCGACGCTGCCGTCGTCGCGGTTCCTGGCGTACCCGCTCAGGTTCAGGCGCACGGCTTGCTCGCGCGCGGAGGCGCGGAAGAACACACCCTGCACGCGACCGCTGACGATGAAGCGCGCGCACGCCATCGCATCAACCGCCGATCGCGTCGCCCAGATCCTTCGCCGTCACCGGACCAAGAAATGCCTTGGCGACGTGCCCATCCGGCGCGATCACGTAGGTGTTCGGCAAACCCTTCGGCGGATCGAAATCCTTCGGTGGGTTGTCGATGTCGACTTGCGCGACCGGATAACTCAGCGGATGGCTCTTCAGGAATTTCTCCACGTCGGCCTTATCGGTGTCCTCGAAGTCCAGGCCGATCGCCACGACCTTGTCCTTGTGCGCACTGACGAACGCCGAGATATCCGGCAATTCCTTCAAGCACGGTGAGCACCAGGTCGCCCAGAAGTTGACGATCACCCACTTGCCGGACTGCGTGGACAAGTCGAACGTGGCGCCGTCGAAGGTTTTCACGCTGAGCGTGGGCTTGGTCGCGGTGGCAGCGCACGCCGCCGTTGCGGTCAGTGCGAAAAAGGCGGTGGCAAACAGGTGCTTCATGGAGTCTTCTCCGGTACGGGAACGATGTCTGGCGGCGAATCGGACCGTTCCGGCGCCGCGGCGATTTCAGTCGGGCGCGGCGGGTAGTCGAACGCCGCAATGCTTGCGCTCAGCGAGGCGCCGAGCAACACGAGGATCCACGACAGGTAGATCCAGAAGATGAAGATCGGCACGGCCGCGAGCGCACCGTAGATCTGCTCGTAGCTGGCGCCGCTGGTGATGTACGCGGCAAACGCGCGCTTGGCGACTTCGAACAGGAACGCGATCAACAACGCGCCGAGCACGCCGTGGCGCCACTGCACGCGGCAGTTCGGAATCAGCACGTACGCGGTCGACAAGGCAACCCATTGCATGACGAACGGCGCCACACCGAGCAGGCGCACGTCGGCCGGTTCCAGCAACGGCGAAGCAAAGATCCACGAACTCAAGGCCAACGCCGCCACCAGCAGCAGCGGCCCGAGCGTCAGCGTGGTCCAGTACATGGCGAAGCGCGCTGCCGCCTTGCGCTGCGTGGTCACGCGCCAGATGCGGTTGAACGCGTCCTCGATGCTGAGCATCAGCGACACCGCGCTGAACACCAGCACCAGCACGCCGACCGCAGTGGCCTTGTTGGCGTTCTGTGCGAACTGGGTGAAGTAAGTCTGCACCACGTCGCCGGCGGCCGGCACGAAATTGGCGAAGATGAACGCGGTGATCTTGTCGCTCCATTTCGCGAACACCGGGAACGCGGCGAGGATCCCGAGCACGACGGTGATCAGCGGCACCAGCGCGAACAGGCTGGTCAGGGCCAGCGCGCCGGCGGTCTGCAGGCAGTGTTCCTCCAGGAACCGGCGCACGGTGAAGCGCACGAAGGTCGCGGCACGATGACGGTCAAAGCGCAGCATCATGACGCGATGATAGCGTTTCACTATCGCCCATAGCGATAATCAACTTTGACCACCGGTCTTCGACTGCCACGGTGCCGCAATGAGCGAAATCCTGATCGTCTACTACAGCCGCAACGGCAGTGTCGCGCAGCTGGCGCGCCACGTGGCGCGCGGCGTGGCGGAAGTCGACGGCATGCAGGCGCGCCTGCGCAGCGTACCGCCGGTCGCCGCGACGACGCAGGCCGCGCAGCCGCCCGAACCCGAGGACGGCGCGCCATACGCGACGCTCGAGGATCTGCACGAATGCGCCGGCCTGATCCTCGGCAGCCCGACCCGCTTCGGCAACATGGCCGCGCCGCTCAAGCACTTCGTCGATTCGACCGTGGCCGAATGGGCTTCCGGCACGCTGGTCGGCAAGCCGGCCGCGGCGTTCACTTCCACCGCCACGATGCACGGCGGCCAGGAAACCACGTTGCTCTCGATGATGCTGCCGTTGTTGCATCACGGCGCGCTCATCGTCGGCATCCCGTACACCGAAGCCGCGCTCAACGCGACGCTCAGCGGCGGCACGCCGTACGGTGCCAGTCATGTCGCCGGCACCGACGGCGCGCGCGAGATCAGCGAACACGAGCGCACGCTGGCGCGCGCGCTCGGCCGACGCGTCGCCGGCATCGCCGCGAAGCTGGCGCGCTGATGTCGCGCGACGCGATCGCATTGCCGCTCGGCGCCGCCGCGCTGGCGCTGCTGTTGCTGCTGCAACTGCTCTGGCATGCGCTGCTGCAGCCGCCGCCGGCGAGCCGCCTGCTGCCGACGCTGGTACTGGCGGTGATGCCTTTGTTGCTCGCGCTTTGGACTTGCCTGGGCAACCTGCGCCGCGGCGTACTCATCGGCGGCATCGTCGGGCTGTTCTATTTCTGCCACGGCATCGGTGTCGCCTATGCCGACGCGGCGGCGCGCTTGCCGGCACTGGCCGAGGTCGTGCTGACGCTCGTCGTGATCGGCGCGCTGGGCTGGGATGCGCGCAAATACAAGCGGCCGCCGAAGACCGGTTAGAAAGATCCGCGTCGCCGTTGCGCCGGCAGCCGCGACCGTCCGTCGCTCACGCTGCAACCGCGCTTGTCGATTTTTTTGCAAGTGTGTAAGTTGCGTGCGCTGACCAGGGGAAACAAAAAAGCATCATGCCCTTCCTGCAATCCGCTCCGGTACTGAACAACCAGTACCTCGACGATCGCGTGTTGCGCTCGTATTTGCGCCGCGTGCTGCCGCCGGCGATGCTCGGCGCGATCGAAAACGATCTGACCGAGTTGGGCGAATTCGCCGCGACCGCATGGACACAGGCGCGCGGGCGCGAACGCAGCGAACCGAAGCTGACCCATTGGAACGCCTGGGGCGAGCGCATCGACCGCATCGAGCTGACCCCGGCATGGCTGGCGGCGCAACCGCTCGCGGCGCGCTACGGCCTGGTTGCCGCCGGTCACGAAACGACGCACGGCGCGTCGGCCCGGGTGCATCAGTTCGCGCTGGTATACTTGTTCCATTGTGGCAGCGAGTTCTACACCTGCCCGCTGGCGATGACCGACGGCGCCGCCACCGCGCTGAAGGCATCCGGCAACCAGCGCCTGATCGAACGCGCCGTGCCGCACTATCTGAGCCGCGATCCGGAGCAGTTCTGGATTTCGGGCCAGTGGATGACGGAGAACGCCGGTGGCTCCGACGTCGCCGGCACCGAGACGATCGCGCGCGAGGAGAAGGGTCGCTGGCGCCTGTATGGGCGCAAGTGGTTCACCTCCGCGATCAACGCGCAGACCGCGCTGGCGCTGGCGCGGCCGACCGGGGCACCGGCCGGCTCGGACAATCTCGCGCTGTTCTATCTCGAACCGCGCAAACCGGATGGGCGCTGGCGCCGCATCACGCTCGATCGCCTCAAGGACAAGCTCGGCACGCGCGAGCTGCCGACCGCCGAGATTCACCTGGAAGGCGCACCGGCGGAACTCGTCGGCGAGGTGCGCCACGGCGTGCGCCAGATCGCGCCGATGCTCAACGTCACGCGCACCTGGAACGCGATCGGCGCGCTCGCGACGATGCGCCGCTGCATCGCGCTGGCGCGCGACTATGCCAACCGCCGCGTCGTGTTCGGCAAGCCCCTGGCGGAACAGCCGCTGCACCAGGATACGCTGGCCGGCATGCAGGCCGAGTTCGAGGCCGCATTCCATCTCGCGTTCTACGTCACCGAGCTGCTCGGGCGCGTGCAGGCCGGCCAGGCCGACGAAGCGCAGCAGAACCTGCTGCGTCTGCTCACGCCGCTGGTCAAGCTGTGGACCGGCAAGCTCGCCGTGACGATCGCGGCCGAAGCCTGCGAATGTTTCGGCGGCGCCGGCTACCTCGAGGACAGCGGCATCCCGCAACTGCTGCGCGATGCGCAGGTGTGGCCGATCTGGGAAGGCACCAGCAACGTACAGGCGCTGGATTTTCTGCGCGCGTTCCGCGCCACCGGCGGGCTGACCCCACTGCTCAGCGCGCAGCGCGCGATCCTGTCGCAGGTGCAGGCGCCGGAACTCGAACCGTGCGCGAAAGCCGCGCGTGACGCGGCCACGCGCATCACCGAGTGGCTGCAGAAGGCGTCCGCCGGCGAACGCGAACGCATCGAGGCCGGCGGCCGCGAACTGGCGTTCGGACTGGCGCGCATGCTGGCGTTGAGCCTGCTCACACGTCACGCCGAATGGGCGCTGCGCGCCGAAAACGATCCGCGCCCCGCCGCCGCGGCGCGCCGCTTCACCGACCACGGCGTGCTGCGGCTGAAGTCGAACGGGCTGCATGATGCGCAGATGCTGGCGGCGGATAGGTACTGAGAGAGCGGGGAGCAGGGAACGGGTAGAGCCTTGCCGTCGCTTTTCCGTTCCCGGTTCCCCGTTCCCCCGTTCCCTGTTCCGCACTCCCCGTCGCTAAACTTCGCCACCAGCGCCCTGCGGAACCCCGCCATGCTCCAGCACCTCACCATCGTCGCCACCGGCGGCACGATCGACAAAATATACTTTGACGACAAATCCACTTTTCAGATCGGTGCGCCGCAGATCGGTGAGATCCTCACCCAGCTTGGGGTCGCGTTCCAGTTCGAC
>Ga0157378_10004501_pt1 | contig 12230 bp, 6 predicted proteins | sample M65metaG_FD_115309 | JGI IMG/M metagenome (GOLD analysis project Ga0157378, IMG submission 115309) | Miscanthus rhizosphere microbial communities from Kellogg Biological Station, Michigan, USA - M6-5 metaG | ecosystem: Host-associated > Plants > Roots > Rhizosphere > Soil | place: USA: Michigan...
CGTATCGCTGCCGCGGTCGGTCATACATGAAATTCGCGCGGCGCTGCTGGGTTTCATACAGTTTCAAATGGATCGAGAAATTAAATCGGCAGCTTTTTTATCCGCCTTTTCTGCCGCGGAATCCGACACGACTTAGACTCGCCAACACAGCACATCTACGGCAAAGTTAAATAACCTCGACGAGGACGCAAAATCATGCCGAACAAGAAAAGGAATATTTTCTTTTTTGGAAACGGGAAAGCTGAAGGCAATGCTAGTATGCGCGATCTGCTCGGCGGCAAAGGCGCAGGCTTGCATGAAATGACTCGGATTGGGATCCCCGTCCCGCCGGGATTTACGATCAGTACCGCCGTATGCGGCTACTACGATTCGCACAGCCATCGTTATCCTAAAGGTATCGAGGGGCAAGTCGCACAAGCCCTCGCGCGGGTGGAAAAAATCCTCGATCGGCGTTTCGGCGCCGCCGACAACCCTTTGCTCGTCTCGGTTCGCTCGGGCGCGCGCGAATCCATGCCGGGGATGATGGACACGGTTTTGAATTTGGGTCTTAACGATCGAACCGTGCAAGGTTTGATTCAGCGAACCAAGAACCCGAGATTCGTATTCGACTCTTACCGGCGATTCATCCACATGTACGCTGATGTGGTTCTCGGCATCAAGGCGGCGAGTAAGACTAACGGCGATCCCCTCGCTGCGATCCTGGAGCGAAAAAAAAACAGCCGCGGAGCCCGTTTTGACACGGATCTCGACGCCGCGGACTTACAAGACCTGGTTTGCGAGTATAAGGCCGAGATCAAGAAAACATTAGGGAAAGATTTTCCCGAAGATCCCATGGATCAATTGTGGCGTGCGATCGGCGCCGTATTTGGCTCGTGGAACAACGATCGCGCGATCGCTTATCGCGAGCTTTACCAAATTCCCCACGATTGGGGCACGGCGGTGAACGTCCAAGCGATGGTCTTTGGTAATCTCGGCGATGATTGCGCGACCGGAGTCGCTTTCACACGCGACCCAGCCACCGGCGATAAGCGCTTCTATGGCGAGTTTCTGGTGAATGCCCAGGGCGAGGATGTGGTCGCGGGCATTCGCACGCCTAGGCCCATTGCAGAACTTTGCCAAGCGATGCCCAAGGCGGCAAGTGAGTTGCAAAAGGTTTGCAAGCTCCTCGAAAAGCATTATCGAGAAATGCAGGACATCGAATTCACGATTGAAAAGGGCAAGCTCTGGATGCTGCAAACACGCGCCGCCAAGCGCACTGGGTTTGCCGCGGTGCGCATTGCCGTCGACATGGTCGAAGAACGCATCATCAGCAAAAAAGAAGCTTTGCTGCGCATCGAGCCGGATCAGCTCAACCAATTGCTGCGACCGGTTTTCGACCAGAAAGGCAAAGAAAAAGCTCATCTATTGGGCAAAGGTTTACCCGCGGGGCCTGGCGCGGCCACCGGCCGGGTGGTTTTTGATGCCGAGGACGCCGTCGAGTGGAAAAAGCGCGGCGAGCGAGTCGTGCTCTGTCGCATTGAAACCAGTCCCGACGATATCCGCGGCATGGACGCGGCGCAGGGAATATTGACAGCCCGCGGTGGCATGACCTCCCACGCGGCATTGGTGGCGAGACAAATGGGCAAAGTGTGCGTGGCGGGTTGTGAGGTTTTGCACGTCGACTATGCCGCTCGTACCTTGCGAGTCGATCAGACCGAGCTCAAAGAGGGTGAATGGATTTCGATTGACGGTAGCACGGGCGAAGTTTTTCAAGGCGAAATCCAAACTTTGCCGTCGGAGGTTTTGCGAGTTGTGCTGACGCACTCGTTAGATCCAAAAGAGTCACTCATTTATCGACAGTTCGCCAAGCTCATGAATTGGGCGGACGACGTGCGCACGCTTGGGGTGCGCACCAACGCCGATCAACCCGATCAAGCGGCAATCGGTAAAGCGTTCGGCAGCGAGGGCATCGGTCTTTGCCGCACCGAGCACATGTTTTTTCAGGGCGAGCGCATCCAGGCGGTGCGAGAAATGATCCTCGCCGATGACGAGGTCGGACGGCGGCGCGCATTGGCAAAGCTCTTGCCGATGCAGAAACAAGATTTCAAGGGCATTCTTGAAATCATGGGAACCTTACCTGTAACCATTCGGACGCTCGACCCGCCATTGCACGAATTCTTGCCGAAGCATGACAGCGAGATCGTCGAGCTCGCTCAGGTCATGGGAGTCGCGGTCGAAGTGCTGCGCGATAAGGTGAACGTTTTGCACGAATTCAATCCGATGTTGGGTCATCGCGGCTGCCGCTTGGGGATTTCCTTCCCCGAAATAACCGAAATGCAAGCACAGGCGATTTTCGAAGCCGCTTGCGAGCTGCGGCGCGAAGGCAAGAATCCATTTCCCGAGGTCATGATCCCTCTAGTCGGCTCTCTACCTGAGCTGCACGAGCAAAAGGCCATCGTAGAGCGGATTGCGAACGCGACCCAGAAGTCTTACGGCGTCAAAGTGCGCTACCTAATCGGCACGATGATCGAGTTACCGAGGGCTTGTATGGTCGCTGACGAAATTGCCGAAGAAGCTGAGTTTTTCTCCTTCGGCACTAATGATCTTACACAGACCTGCCTGGGCTTATCGCGGGATGATGCGGGAAAATTCTTGCCGAGCTACGTTTTACAGGGCATCTTGCCGGAAGATCCGTTCGTCACCATAGACCGAGACGGGGTCGGTGCACTTATGCGGATCGCCATAGCAAAAGGCCGGAAAACCCGCAAAAAACTCGAAATCGGCATCTGCGGTGAACACGGCGGTGATCCGAAATCGGTAGCTTATTGCCACGACATCGGCCTCGATTACGTCAGTTGCTCACCGTACCGGGTTGCGATTGCTCGATTAGCTGCGGCGCAAGCCGCGTTACGAAAAAAATTTAATTAGTCCAAATAGTTAATGGAATTGTATACGGAAATAAAACCTCATTCCTTTATTTGTCATCAGCTAGATTTTATTGACAGAATCTTGGTGATCTACGATAATTTGTCACTTATCGTAGGAACCTATGGAACCACGTTTTGCGGAATTGTTGGTAAAGGGAGGCGTAGTAACCCGCGAGCAGCTCACGGAAGCGCAAAAAAAAGAAAGAGAGAACGCTTCCAGTATCATTAAAGAAGTCGTTCGACTGGGGTATTCGAGCGAAGAAATCTTAAGCGCATTTCTCGCCAAACAATTTGGTATTGAAACCGCGGAACTCGTTCCCGGCGAAATCGAAGACGCGGTATTTGCCTTAGTCCCGCCGCAGATAATTCAGAAGCATCAGTTGGTCCCTTATAAACTTTTCGGCTCGACTCTTACCGTCGCCATGTCCGACCCGACGGATCTGGTCGCGATCAACGAAGTCAAATTCGTGACCGGTTACGGTGTGCGCGTCGTGCTGGTGACCCCATCGAATATCAAAAAGATGCTGGATCACCGCTTTGGCGGGGTGAGTTATGACGATGTGCTGAAAAAGTTCGGTGACGGCGAGATGGAGGTCGTCCAGGAGAGTGACGATGTAAACCTCCAGGAGTTGCAACAAGCCACCATGGACGCGCCCGTGGTGACCCTGGTCAACGCGATTCTCGCCGATGCGGCAAAACGCCGCTGCAGTGATATTCATATCGAGCCCTACGAAAAAATCTTTCGGGTTCGGTTTCGCATCGACGGCGTGCTGCAGGAAATCATGAGTCCGCCGCTGCGGCTGAAAAATGCTCTGGTGTCGCGCTTAAAAGTCATGGCTGGTTTGGATATAGCGGAGCGGCGGCTGACCCAAGACGGCCGCATCAAGCTCAAAATGGGCATGGGCGGTGAATTGGACGTTCGTGTGTCCATCCTGCCCACCTTGTTCGGCGAGAAAGTCGTGATGCGCTTGTTGGATAAGTCCAATCTGCAACTCGACATGGCCAAGTTGGGTTTTGATCCGCAGAATTTAAAGGATTTCCACGAAGCGATTCATAAGCCTTACGGCATGATTCTGATTACCGGTCCGACCGGAAGCGGCAAGTCGACCACGCTTTATTCCGCTCTATCGGATCTCAACAAGCCTGATGTAAACATTTCCACCGCTGAAGATCCGGTGGAATACAATTTGGTGGGAATTAATCAAGTTCAGGTTAGAGAACAAATAGGCCTCAATTTCGCTGCCTGTCTGCGTTCATTCCTTCGCCAAGACCCAGATATCATCATGGTTGGCGAAATTCGTGACCTCGAAACGGCGCAGATCGCTATTAAAGCCGCTTTGACGGGCCATCTGGTCTTGAGCACGCTCCATACCAATGACTGCCCGGCGACTGTGGATCGCTTGATCAACATGGGAACCGAACCGTTTCTTTTGACGTCGTCGATCAACATAATCTTAGCCCAACGGTTAGTGCGGAAAATATGCGATCAATGCAAAGAGCCAATTGAAATAAAACCGGAGGTTTTGATTAACCTTGGCATCGATGCTGCGGAAGTCGGCGCTGGTTTTCCAACTTTTCACGGTCGGGGCTGCAACAATTGTGGCGGTACGGGGTATCGGGGCCGATTAGCGGTGTATGAGGTCATGGTAATGCGCGAAGAGCTCAAAGAAATGATCTTGAAAGCAGCCTCAGCCATGGAACTTAAGCGTGAGGCCGTCAAGCTCGGCATGAGCACGCTGCGCATGAGTGCATTGCAAAAGGTGCGCGAAGGGCTGACCACCGTCGACGAGACTATTCGGGTTACCGACAACGATAAAGGTTTCGGTTCGGTTTTTTCGCTTGGATTCTAAAGCGAATGGGGTGATCGGCCGCATGCGCATAGATCAATTATTTTTTACGTGTTCGCGATGAAATCGATTTATTAGCAAGTTAACGGAAGACGTTATGGCGACATTTGTTTGGGAAGGCCGAACGGCCCAAGGAAGGGTGGTTAAAGGTGACAATCTCGAGGCGCCGAGTTTGGAGGCCGCACTCGCCCGCCTCCGCGAGCAGCGCATTCGACCGATTGCCAACCGGGTTAAAGAAAAGGGCAAAGGATTCGACAAAGAGATCTCGATACCCGGCTTTGGCGACAAGGTCACGACGAAGGATCTCTCCCTAGCTACCCGGCAATTGGCCACCATGATCGATGCCGGTTTGCCAATCGTGCAGTGCTTAGACATTTTGGCGGAACAATCGGAGAGCAAGCTTCTGCGCACTACGATAGGTACCATTAAAAAGGATGTTGAGGGAGGCTGCACGCTCGCGGACGCTCTAAGAAAGCACCCCAAGATCTTCGATGACCTTTACGTGAACATGGTCGAGGCCGGTGAAGCCGGCGGTATTTTGAACACGATCCTAAATCGGATTGCGTTGTTCATCGAAAAAGCCAACCGACTGAAGAAAAAAGTCAAAGGCGCCATGATTTATCCTTGCGCGATCGTCGGCGTCGCGGTGATCGTGGTCGCGGTCTTGATGATTTTCGTTATCCCCGTCTTTGCCGAGCTTTACGGCAGTATGGGAAAAGCTCTTCCAGCACCGACTCAGATTTGTATCAATATCAGCAACTGGTTTGTTGCCTACTGGTATGTGCTCGTGGCCGGCATAGCCGGCATCAGTAGCGGCACTTCCTTTTACTACAAGACGCCGCACGGCCGCATGAAAATCGATGGGATCATGCTCCGGATGCCGATCATCGGCGATCTTTTGCGCAAGGTGGCCGTGGCGCGTTTTTCACAGAACATGGCGCTGCTGCTGAGTTCTGGTGTTCCGATTCTCGATGGTCTGGCGATTACCGGCAGGACCGCAGGCAATAAAGTCGTCGAAAAGGCGATCATGGAAAGCCGTATAAGCATCAGCCAAGGCAAAACCGTTGCCGAACCGCTGCGTGATAGCAAAATTTTTCCGCCTCTGGTCTGTCAAATGGTGGCAGTGGGCGAAAGTACCGGTGGGCTCGACACGATGCTCAAGAAAGTAGCCGAGCTTTATGAAGAAGAAGTCGACGACGCGGTCAACAACCTAACGGCAATGATGGAACCGATGATCATGATCGTTCTCGGTGTCGTGCTGGGCGGCCTAGTGATCGCCATGTATCTGCCGATATTCCAGATGGGTTCATTAGTCGGCGGATGATTCGAACAAGGCTTCGACACCAACAGGTGAAAGACCAGCACGAGCCACGCTTTCGTGAATGATGAAAACAAAAAATTGACGGAAAAGATCCGCTGGCTGCTGCTGCTGCGGGTAGTGATTCTATCTTTTTTTCTAGGCGCAACGGCGCTGTTTCATTTCTTTGGAACAGAAGGAGACGTGGCCTATCTAATCAGTCTCTCTATCCCGCTGGTCCTCGCATATGTCATATCGATCATTTCCGTCGCTGTCTTGCCCAAACTAGGCAGCTTGCGCTTATTCGCTCACGCACAGGTTTGCTTTGACGTTATTCTGATCACCGGCATCATCTGGATCACCGGAGACGTCGCTAGCCCGTTCTCGGTTCTCTATAACCTCGCCGTCATGAACGGCGCTATTTTGCTTTTTTATCGCGGTGCGTTTTTTACCGCGGCGTGCTCAAGCCTATCCTATTCGGCGTTGCTCCTGTGGTCGCGCTTTCTCAATTCGGGCCAGGGAACGCCACTTACGTGGTCGACCCTCATCCCGATCGTGCTGAGCATCAGCAGTTTTTTCGTGATCGCATGGCTCAGCGGCTTTCTGGCCAATAAACTGAGCGAGACCGAACAACTGCTAAAAGAAAAGCAAATCGACTACCAAGAGTTGGATGCGTTCAAGGACGCGCTGTTACAAGGAATCGGAAGCGGCGTGGCAATCACCGATCCCGATGGCCGAATCAACTATTTCAATCAGCAGGCGCAAGCGCTGACCATGCTCGATGAAGCGAACCTAAAGGGCAAGCGGCTCGATCAAGTCTTCCCGGGTTTGAGCTATGACTTTCAACGCAATCGCAGCGCCGGTGCGCTCGTGACGGATGAATTGGCTCTTGCCAATTCATCGGCTCAGGGTGCAGCCAAACAGATTCGCCTGACGCTTGCGCCGCTCAATAATTTGAACGGCCAACCGATTGGCTTTCTTTCGATCTTCGAAGACATCACTCGACAAAAACAAATAGAAGAAAAAGTACGGCTAGAGGAAGAACTGCGCAGGGGAAGGGAAGTTGAATTGAACCAGACCTCACCTGCGAGGGATAACCCCGAGTTTCACTTTGAAGGCGTGATCGGTAAAAGCGGTGGAATCGAAAAAATCTATCACCTGATCCAGAAGGTTGCGGCCAGCAGCACAAATATTCTGATCTCCGGTGAGAGTGGCACCGGCAAAGAGTTGGTGGCGCGCGCGATCCATCTAAACGGGCCGCGCCACGGCAAACCGTTCATCGCCGTCAATTGTGGCGCGATTCCGGAGAACCTTATTGAAAGCGAGCTCTTTGGACATGTGCGCGGCGCTTTTACCGGCGCCGTATCGGATCACACCGGACTCTTCAAGCAGGCCGACCAGGGAACGATTTTTTTAGATGAGGTCGGTGAATTGCCGCTCCATCTTCAAGTCAAGCTGTTGCGAGTTCTCCAGGAAAAGAGTTTCACCCCCGTCGGCGGCAGCAAACCGATTAAGGTCGACGTGCGAGTGATTTCCGCCACTAACCGGGAATTGCGCAAGGAACTCGAAGAAGGACGATTTCGCGAAGATTTGTTTTATCGACTGAACGTCGTCCAGATGGTCATGCCGCCACTGCGCACCAGAAAGGAAGATATCTCCGCTCTCGCACACTACTTCTTGCGGAAGTTTGCCGCCTCTCATGACAAAAAGGTCGAAGAAATTTCTAGCGGCGCCCTGATGCAACTGATGAATCACACCTACCCGGGAAACGTACGGGAGCTCGAAAATATCATTGAGCATGCTGTTGCGGTGACCAATAAGAATATTCTGGCGGAAGAGGATTTGCCGCAACATATTAAGAGCCTGCCGCTTGGCGAAGAAGTGGACCTATTCGAGAAAACCGCGCCCGGCGGCGCGGACCTATTTTTTAGCAAGGGCTTGTCGTTGGACGTGGAGCTCGAAACCCATGAAAAGTGTATTTTGCTAGGGGCGCTGAAGCGCGCCAACGGCGTGCAGAAAAGGGCCGCTGAGATCCTTGGTATTAACTATCGATCGCTCCGTCATCGTCTGGAAAAATACGATCTACTCAATTCTAAAAGCGATTCCCCCAGCGACCAGCAGTAACAAAATTTGTCACTTGGCTCACTGGTAAAATTCCGTAATACCAAAGTTTAAATTTTGCGTGGTGTTTGCCAGGCGCCACAAGATCGAGCTGATATAGGGAGCAACTTGCTAAAAGATAAAGGCTTTGGTCATGGCTAGGAGATTTATCGATGTGCCGACTGTGGCCGTTATATGACAGGAGTAGGCGAATTTATTCTGGCCCTGCTTTTGCTCGCTAGGCGTTGCAACGTTTCAGTCGAAAATACGACATCGACACCCAAAGGAGGTGACGCATCATAAGCATCCAGATCAGAAGAGCATTGGACATCGAACGCAGGTAGTTAGTTTAGAAGAAGTCACTAATAGAGATTACAAACAACCTAATAATAGAAGGGAGTATTGGTAGATGAATAGACTAAGATTACAGAACGAATCGGGGTTCACCCTGATTGAGTTGTTGGTTGTCGTTGCCATCATTGGTATCTTGGCGGCCATCGCGATTCCTCAGTTTGCGGCATATAGAAAGCGTGGTCATGAGGCGCAGGTCAAGTCTGACTTGAGAAATGCAGCGGTGGCCGAGGAAGCGTATTTTGCAGCTCAATCTGCGTACAAATCATCTACTTCTGCATGGACCGGTGGTGCATCGCCGACCGTCCCGGGTTTCAACGCCACCACTGGAGTAGCTGTATTTTCGGTGGCTGGAACCAACACGTTTTTGTTGACAGCGACGCACGCGAACTGCGGTACCAACGTCTGGACCTTCAGTAGCGGTAACGGCACGATTACTGGTAGCGCTTGTCCATAAGCGGGAAATACGTCTGGTAACCCGATATCGGGATTCAAAAAAGGGGGCCACATTGGGCCCCCTTTTTTTCAGCTTTAAAAATCATATAACGAGGTAAATTCCTTTCGTAGATCCATATATAGGTTATAGGTCACAACACGTGCTCGAGAATCGTAAATCCGTTAGAGAACAATTTCTTGCCATCGCAGCCCTATCGGCAATGGTGATCTGGTTTTGCGACGAGATGATTTTCTCGCAAAAAATCCCATTCTTTCGCGACCTGGTCACATATTTTTATCCGATTAAATTCAGCGTTGCGGAAGCCTTCAAAGCTGGCTCACTGCCTATGTGGGACCAGCATATGGCAACGGGTTTTCCAATCATGGCCGAGTTTCAATCAGCGGTGTTTTATCCGCCCAGCATCGCCTTTTATCTCCTACCGTTTTTTACGGCCGTACGGTTTATCTTCGTTTTTCATTACGCCATTGCCGCGATCGGTTCCTACATTCTGTTCCGATCATGGAAATCACCAGTATATGTTGCTCTTATTGGAGCCGTCCTGTTTGCCTTTGGCGGCACGATGGTTTCGCTGACAAATTTATTAAATCATTTTCAAAGCGCGGTTTGGTTACCCTGGATTATCTATTTCTGGGAAAGCGCGGTTAGAGACAAGCGAGCAAGAAATGTTGCCATTTTCACGATTATTGCGCTTTGCCAACTACTCGCGGGATCGCCCGAGATATTCTTGCTTTCCATTGGATTGGCACTGCTTGATGCCATTCGGCTCCATCGCGAAGATCAAAGCCACGGCTTGTTTCGGGCAACGATTGTACTATTGGGGTCGGGATTCGTGATTATGGGGCTCGGCATGGTTCAACTGTTGCCGACCGCTGAGCTTGTAATGCAATCCCGTCGCGACCAACCGATCCCGGTCGCCGAAGCGCTCGCGTGGTCTTTACAGCCGTCAAGCTTGATCGGGCTTTTGTTACCCACCCTCGAAGCTGACTCGTCCCTATCGGTCGGTGTTCGGTTGTTACTTACGGACGGAGTGCCTTTTCTCCTTAGCCACTATATCGGCGTCATCGGAATTTTGGGCTTGTGTTGTTGGTTCAAGGCTGCACGAACAAAAGAGCGCGTTATCATAACGGGACTAATCGGGCTCTCGTTGGTACTGGCGTTCGGAAGCTATACACCGATCTACGCGTCTCTCTACGACGCGATACCTGTACTACGTGTCATGCGTTTTCCCGAAAAATATTTCTATTTAACCTTTGCAATCTTGGTATTCACGATCGTTCGCGGATTATCTCAGACGACGGACGCGAAAAATTCTCGGATGTGCTGGGTCTTTGCGTCCTCAATGCTTGTCCTATGGCTCGTTGTTTATGTAATTTTTCGATCACAACCAGAGTTACTCGCAAAATTTCTTTATTCTCTGAACACTCACCGACGTGCGGGCGAAGTCACCCCTGCGACAGTAGCGGCCATCTTTGTGGTCCTAGAAAAACAAATTGCCGTCTCTTTGGTTTTGTCATTGCTATTTTGCCTAAACCGTTACGGAATTTTGCGCGTAACATTGTTTCAACCTTTGCTCGTTTTATCGGTGTTTCTCGATCTGAGCTCTGCTAATAAACCGCTGCATTTTCTGCGGGACGAAAAGCTTGTCCAAAACGTAGCGCGAGTTATGGAAAAACCGCCCGTCGATCACGGCCGGTTTTTCTATTACCCACCGTCAAATAATCTACACCCTAGTTTCATGAGAGTAAGCGGCAATCTGACTTACGATAAGGCAACAGAGATTGCGCTAAATAATTTACTACCCAATGCCGGCATGTTGTACGGTTTTGAATATTTTCAAGATATAGACGCGCTTGGCCGCCGCAGCTACACCGATTTTCTGAATTTCATCAATTCTCTGCCGGCCGACCGACGGGGCAAACTGCTGCGCGCCGTAAACGTGAAACATGTCGTGGCGTTTCATTCATTGGAAGTGAAAGGTCTGGAGCTTGTCGGAGAATTTCCCGAACATTACTCCAAGCTATACGAGGTCACCGATGCGGTGGCGCGAGCTTATGTTGCGGCGCGCGCGATCTATGATCTGGACCCGAAGAGCACTTTGGAGCGGATGGCCAGCGACAGCTTCGACCCGCTGCGAGACGTGGTACTCGACGTGCCGATTCATTTGGAGACTAAAGGTATTTTTCATGGTGAAGCGGCGATCAAACTTTACGAAAACAATCGCGTGCAGATTAACGCCCAGCTTAGCGAACCCGGTGTCCTCGTGTTAACCGATGCATTTCATCCGGGATGGAAGGTTTTTGTCGATGGTAAAGAACAAACAATTCGACGCGCCAACTATCTGTTTCGCGCCGTAGAATTGCCAGCCGGAAATCACCGAGTGGAGTTCGTCTACGATCCCATTTCATTCAAACTCGGCTTGGTTATCTCATCGCTGACTGCGGCTTTATTCATCACAATACCCCTGGTTGGTTGGCTTCGCCGGCGGGCCGCTCTTACACAATCTCGCAGTGCATTTTCGCCATCGCCAGTGTCCTCAATTGCCGATCGGTCGAGCTAGTTGTCGCTCGGCGGTTTAGGATCTATTTTCTAATGTGGTCGGCTTAGTCGGCGCTTTAACCTCAAAAACGGAAACCAACGGGACGCCTGCGATATCCACGGCTAGAATTGGCTTATTGAGCGCGTTAACGAGAATTCGTTCCTTTGGTGCCAATACGCTGCGCCGATGGAGTATGATGTAATAGTTACTTTGGCCGCCAGTGAGTTTGATATCGGGCCGTAAACGTCCTTCTTTTTGATAAATGCTGAACATGAAATTGGCTACCGATGCATTCACGCTTGCGTTCATTGGTAGTTTGTCATTGAGCGCGCGCAAGAAGTTGGGCGTGATGGCTTCCATAAAGTAAGTCGTCTCCAGTCCACGCTCATACGCACCACGGATACCGCCAACAAACCGGTTATAAAAACTAAGTTGAAACGGGTGACACAAGTAGACATCCAACACAGGACTGAAGCAAGCCAGTAGAACGAAGATACCGGCAACTTTTGTCTTCAGTCTGGTAATTTGCATCGGGACAGGCCGGTTTCGGAAAAAACTCATCGACCAAGTGAGCATAGTGCGAAAACCCACTCCTGCCAAAGCTGCAATGAAGGGTAGCACTGACAGCATCTGCCGGACGCCATCGTGAAGGACGGCACCGGGCATAAGGCCCAAACCCAGGATGAAAGTTGCATGGAAAAAAAATAGGAGGGCGACGGACCAATGCTCTTTTCTC
>Ga0157378_10004502_pt1 | contig 12228 bp, 15 predicted proteins | sample M65metaG_FD_115309 | JGI IMG/M metagenome (GOLD analysis project Ga0157378, IMG submission 115309) | Miscanthus rhizosphere microbial communities from Kellogg Biological Station, Michigan, USA - M6-5 metaG | ecosystem: Host-associated > Plants > Roots > Rhizosphere > Soil | place: USA: Michigan...
AACAATTCGCTCTCAACCGTGCCTTCGGAAAACGTGGTGCAGTCCACCACTTGAAACGGTCCGCTCCGCTCAGCGCTCAAGTCGTGGATCGCCCTCGCAATGAGTTCCTTGCCGGTACCGGTTTCTCCAATGATTAGCGTCGTAGATTGGACCCGAGCCGCGGCGGCAATGAGGGCCGTCACATTCCGGAAAGCAGGACTGACGCCCACCAGTTCTTTGAACTGAACACTTTCGGATTGTTGCGGCGGCTCGTACCGAAAGAGAATTTCAGAGATCCGCATCGCGCGATGGATACGCGCCGTCAGATCGAGCTTTTCGAACGGCTTGGTGACATAATCGAAGGCACCACAACGCATGGCCTCGACCGCCGTATCGACCGTGTTAACCCAACTGATGATGATCACAGGAATCCGACGGTCCCTGGCTTGAATCCGTCGAAGCAGCTCGATGCCGCTCATCCCCGGCAGCCGAACGTCTGTGATGACAAGATCAACACGCCGTTCGTCCAGGATGGCAAGGGCTCCTTCCGCGCGTGCGGCGATGACCAAGTCGACTTGTTCGTCCTCCTCGCGCGGCAACTCTTCTTCAACGGTCCGGAGGAACATCTCCACGTCACCACCGTTGTCATCGACGAGAAGAATCGTGAAGACTTTTTGAGCTGTGCTATTCATGTGGTGCTCTCCTCTGAACCAACGAGCATGCCTCGCCCGTCCGCCGTGTGTTCTACGCCTCCTTCACATCCGACGGCCTGCGCGCTCGGCATCTGCTCGGATGATTGGGAAAGAACCGGCAGCAAGACAGAAAACGTGCTCCCCGCACCGGGTGAAGACTTTACACTCACCGACCCTTTGTACTGCTCGACGACCGTCTTGACGATGGAAAGCCCGATACCGGAACCCGCCACCTCCTCACTGCCCAAGCGGACGAATGGAAGGAAAATTCGGTCCAGCATGGACGGGTCGATGCCCACCCCGTTGTCGCGTACGAAGAGGTGTATCCCCTGCTCGTTCTTCATCCATCCAATTTCGACTTGTGGATGAGATTGCTGCTGGCCCATGTACTTCATCGCGTTCCCGACGAGATTTTCAAAGATCTGTTTGACATGGATCCGACGGCAAAGCAGCTTTGGGAGGTCCGGCGCAATGGTGACCCGAATGCCTCTGTTGCGGCCGTCCTGTTTCAACAGGGCAAGGATCTCGCGAATCACTGAGCCCACGTCGACGCTTTCCACGGGAGCTGGCTGATGATTGATCCGGACCCAGTCCAATGTGCGCTCTGCCAGCGTCGCAAGGTCTTTCCCCTCATTCTTGATCCAGGCGAGGTATCGTAGTCCTTTAGCGTCCAAGAGCCGGCCATAATCACGTTCGATCCAGGAAGCGAATTCAGCCACGCGACCGGCGGGCGCTTTTACCTCGTGCGTGAGTTCTGCGACATGCCGCTTCACCACATCTAATTGCTTTTGGAGGTCTTGCGATTCGGATTCCAGCGCGTCGAAGAGCCGCGCGTTCTCCATCGCGACCGCCGCGTGGGACGCGAACTGCTGCGCCATGCGGATGTCCCACTCCGTGAACAGTCTGACCCGGACGGTGCTCAACAGTACCAAAACGCCCGGGCAATGGTGGGGACCCCGCAAGGGAACGCCCAGATAACTCTTTGCATGAAATTCATCTCGGAAGCGCATCGGCCCGTTGTAGGTCGATACGTCGGCAACCACGACAGGTTCTTTGGTATCAATCGCCTGATTGGAAAACGGTGCTTCTTCAAGCAACACAATCTGCTTGCGAATCTTATCGAACTCCTGGCCGGACGCGGCTTCTACCAGCCAGCATTCCATGGTGGGATGACGCACCATGACGACTGCTAAATCTGCTTCAAGCGACTCCGCCGCCCGGTCCGCAATGCGGCGCAGGACGTCCTCCAAGCCTCCCGACTCAAGCATAGTGATTTCCTGGCCAGTCGCGTGAAGACTGTTCAGCTCGCCGATGTGATGTCGGATAGTTTCTGCCATGCGCTGAAAGGTTCGAGCCAGCTGACCAAGCTCGTCGTCAGAGCGAACCCGGATCTCAGCGTTGAAGTCACCTGCGGCCAAACGGTCAGCGTCCGCGGTCAGCTGTTTGAGCGGGGCACGCACGAAGCGGTGAAGAAACACTACGGCCGCCGCCATGAAGCCAAGAAAAATAATCAGAAACCAGGCTTGTCGGTGACGTACTGTTTCCAGTCCTGCGGCGGCTTCACGTTCCATGAGTTGGACGAGGTGATCCCACCGGGCGACGAAATCGTCGGCCTGGTTCAAATAACTTTGTACAGCGGGTGACTGTCCCCCGTCTTTCAAGGCAAGTTCCAAAGCTGCCTTGAGTTGCATTGACCATCGAGCTTGTAATTGGTGAAGCTCGACCGGAAGAAGAGGATTACTTGTAAAGGTAATGTGGTGTGGTGCGTCGAAGTCCAAGCCTTCGACAACGCTCTCGAACCGAGCGATCTCTTCGCGGATCGCGGCCCTCTCGAGTTCCGACGATGACGGTGAGATTCGTTGAACCAAGGAGGCAAGCTTGTAGACACGCATCCGCTCGGTCCCTGCTTGCTCGATCGCTTTGCTCACTCCGGTCAGTCGACCAGTCAGAGTAGATGCGGTGATGAGATAGGTGCAGACTGTCAAGGAGAGTAGGACAAATAGCGCTCCAATCCTCAGGAGAATGGAGCGCTTCCAGCAGGAAAGCCAAGGCCAAGATGTCGATTGCATCGCCGCCATATTTGCAGCGACCCCAGCCAAAAATTGCCAGCGTATGCTGGACCAGCAAACGCATTTTGACTAGCCGAAGGATAATGGCGGGTATAGTACGCGCTTCACCGCGGAGAATACTAGTAGGTGTTATTGACAAGCGGGGGAGGGATACAGCCATTCATTCGAGATCATATGCTGGGGCTTACTACGGGAAGTAGCATAAATCCTGTTTAAATCAGCGCGATCTCTTGCCTTTCCACTTCCGCGTTACCCGCGTATAGAGTTTGTTACCTATCTGCGATTTGGACCGTTCTACTGAATCGCTGCCCCACCTCAGAACCCTCAAGACGAGGAATCAGCTGAAAAAAGTGGAGATTTGTCATGGTGAGTCTTGCGCGAAGTGATGTTCGCAAGAGGGCCGCGATGCTCGGTATGACAACCCAAACACTTCTGCTGTTGTCCAATGACATCCCGGTGAAAGGTTGCCGTTGAAGGTGTTGAGCCTGCCGCAAAGTATGCCTCTGAGTGGCACTGGATGCATTTGGCACTCACCGGCCCGCGAAAGGGCTCATGACAGCTCATGCAGTGTGTTACAGCAGCATGATACCGGCTTAAGTCGCCCGGAGCCCAGAAACCTTCGGGGTCTCGTATCGAGCCCCATCCAAGCCAGACGACCAGAACCACCGTGGCTATCGCGACGGCCGGAACCACGGTGCGAGGCAATGGCAAATAGTGCATGGGTCAGAATCCGCCAAAGTACAGCGCTCCCATCACGTGTATGGCCGCAAGAACCAGAAACATGAGTGTCATTGGCGCGTGAATCGATTGCCAAAGGCGAAACGCTTCTTCCTGTGCCGCCATCCGGTGCAGGCGAACCTCAACGTCGTCAGCGGCGAACCCTTCGTCATGGAGCTGCCGCCTAGTATCGTTCAAATTCCTCAGCACTAAATAATGAACACCTTGTCCCACAATTCCACTCACGACGACCACCGCCATCGCTGCCAGTGCGAGTAACGGCACGAGTGCGTGAAGATGTGCGCCGGAGTGAAGAAGAATCACCAAGGGACCCATCACTCCGGCCACCATGTGCACGCGAAACCAGTTGCGAGGCCACCGGCGATTTCGGTCTACGCGCTTCTTCATTGGATACACGAAGACCAACAATATCAATCCCAGCCCGACCCATCCCATGAAGTGTCCGGTAGTAGAGTGGGCGAACGGTGAAGGCTTTCCGATACTGAGAACGGACTCAAACAGCCAGGCACCGACGATTGCGGCAGTAATGCAAATCACGATGGTCACCAAGCGGCGGATCACAGGAGTCATCTCAATACTTCTCAACCCCCTTGCTTCCCCCGGCATGGCAACGGAGACAATCTGCAAACCGGCCTGGTCCATGGATGCCTTTCGCTTTGTCGCGAAGCTTCCTTACAAGATCATTGTCGAGTGGTTGCGCGATGAGACCACCGCTCTTTCCAATACCATGGCAATCTGTGCACGAATTCGCTCCCGTTGCTCGGAAGATGAGATCACTATGGGGGTTTGGTATCTGATTTTCTGTGTCCCGGTTTCCAATAGGCCTTGCCGTTTCTGAGTGGGCGATCCCAGCATGGGGGGGAGAAACCAGATTGAGCGCGACCATTCCTACGACATGCAGTACACAAAGTATTACTCGTCGGTTGATAGCCGTCACAGATTCACTTTATGTCAGCAACGCCTCTTACGGTTCAACGACGTATGATTCACATCGGTAGATCATCAGCCGGCGGTCCAGGCAAGAATAGGCCTTATTAATGGGGAAATCGACAGGTTTACTAGCGGCACATAACACAGGATGCGTTGTCCTGCCCTGCCCTGACAACAGCGCGATTGACAGGAACACTCGTAAGGAGCTACCCTGCATTGGGAATTGTTTCCCAATTTTATTCAACGTGAGGCCCGCCAGCTAATAAAATAAATTTAGGTTCTTCATATTTCGAGGGCAGAGGGCGATGCCTTTCATCATTCGAACAAAGTCCATTTTGCACCTGCTCACTCTACTGTGGGTCATCACGTGGGTTGCGACTGTCCCTCTCTTCCATACTCATCTGCCAGACGTAAATGATTTAGTCTCCCGTCAAGGATTAGCACACACCGTTTTCTCTCCCGATCTTCCCGGTGAGTTTTTCTGCGATCACAGTACGGGTTTCCACCTGTCGACCAAATCCCAAAACTCTCCGGAGCTTGGATTCGTCCTCTCAACAGCAGAGGATTCAAAAAAAGGAACCTATCAAGCGCCAGGGGTGTTCGCCATTTGCTCCTGGCAATTCGATAGGCCACTCCTAGCGCAGTCTGCCGTTCAATCACGATCTGCACACCCCAAGTCTAATCTTTTGGCTGGTCATCGCACCTCTCGTGCACCCCCCTCCCACGTTTCCTCGTAAGTTTCCTGAAACACAAAAACACAGTAGCCCGGCCTCGAATAACGAGAAGCCGTTAATGGGCGAGTCATTGGGTGACAACATCCGTTGGCTCAGCCGGTTCTGTGTGGCACTTACGAACGACGTTCATTCGTAAGCGATTCTGATTCGACGCTCACGACATGGTGACACATGGGATTGGACCTTTTTCTCACGCGCGCAATCAACGATTTCGCCGGAGAGACATCGTGGATTGACTGGGCCTTTTTGACTCTATGCGAGCCTGATACGTTGTGGCTGCCCTCTTTTCTGCTGGGGAGTTATTGGATTGTGCGGTGGCCACGGGAAGCATTGGTCGCCGCTCCGGTGATGACGGTATTAATCGGATTGGTTGATTTTATCGGGGCACAAATCAAACATGCCGTTGCGCGTCCGCGTCCCTGTTTCAGCATTGCTGATCTCCACCGACTCCAGGCCTGCGGCGGGCACTTCAGTTTTCCGTCCAACCACGCACTGAACACCGCGACGGTGGCGGCGTTCCTACAGGTGCTTTACCCTCGCTCCGGCAGGGTGAGTTGGCCGATCGTCGGTCTCGTCGGGCTGGCGCGCGTGTATCTCGGCGCCCATTATGTGACTGATGTTCTCGGTGGACGGCGCATCATCAAAAACTGAGGCACCGGTGCCGCCTGGCTCTTGCTGCAATGGCCGCCGTTTCGTCAGCAGGAGCTGTCGCCGTCGCATTTGAGTTCGACGAAGCCGTCAACGACGGGGGACAGATACGTGTGACATGGTTCATTCCAAAAGGGAGGTTGATCATGAGGCAACTCAGCGAGGAAATTCTCTTGTACAGTCGCGCCTGTGAGCATCTACTCTCCACAGAAGGTACGCTGAACGATGATGAGAGCAGCCTCGTTGCATATTACATTCAAGAGCTGTCTTGCAAATTTGGCTCTTCTGGCCCGACTATACAAAACACGGCGGACAATACTGACGTACAGGCCCGAGTTGCGCACAATGATAGGTATTGAGATCATGACATCGTCCTAACCCATCTCTTGCGTTTGGGTATCATTGCGCTGCGGGTCTTGAGCATCATGCACATTCTTTTCCCAATCTGGTCTCTGTCGCTCGTTATAATTGTCGGGTGCGCCGTGCCTGAACATCACGCCAATGAACCGCCGGCAGAGGCAGTCTCCAGGTCAAGTCTGTCGCCGGAAGAGATAACCCACAGATCCGATTACTGGCGTGAAGAAGCGAGTGAATTACACGAAATGGCTGCGCGTAGAGAGCGTGAAGCGGATGTGCTTTCGAAGAAAAAGCAAGAGACTTCGGGTGAGGAATTCGTCACCCGCATGCGCGCGCTGGCTAAGCAACTTCATGCTGCGGCCGAGTATGCGGAAGAGCAGGCCCAGGAAGCCCAGCGCCAGTCCGCCAGGGAATGAACCAATGATGATGTGTGGACCGTTCCGACACGTGAGTGCATCCGAGCGAGAACAATGCCTTGATCCCGTTCCACCGGCAATCTCGTCGCAGGATCTTTCTTACTGCCTAAAAGTTCAGCGACAGACAATCATGCGGTGCCGAGTGAGCTTCCTCGTGGTCTTCAGCATTACTCTGCTGAGCCTGGCAAAGCCCGCGTTTCCTGCAACCGCTCCGTCCACATATTCGGGCTACACGGGGACTGATCCAAAACCCATCCCATCACCTCCACCCGTCTTAGGGCCGATGAATTCTATCTTGACTGATCCCACCTTCGGCTCCCGGATCCTGCGTGTGACCGATTCCAAAACGGCAGGAGGCGCGTCATTAATTTCGGAGGACGCCGGTTACTTCAGAACCTGGAATGCTGATTCGACGGCGATAAAACTCATGACCACGACGGGCAAGTCCTGGTGGGTCGAGTTTGATCCCGTCAATTTCAAAGTCGGCGATGGCTCATCTCGGCCCACGTTGCATCAGTTGAACTTCAACTATAAATGGGAATGGTCGGCGGTGGATCCTGATGTCCTCTACTTTCTGAATGGCAACCAACTCAGCAAGTACAGCAAATCCGCTGAGGTCGTGACTCATCTAGGGGGCCCGCCCAGTGGCGAACCGGTGACCTATCACGTCGCGGTAGTCGGTCAAGACAGCTGGGTCTGCTCGGCCGCAGGAGCCGGTGCTCAGGGCACGTATACAAAGCTCTTCTGCTTGAATCCGAACAGCCCCTCTCAAAGCAAATTCATCGACATTGCGAACAGGACGATTAATGGGATTTCTCAAGTCGATTCCAACTGGCCAACCGGCCAGAAGATTGGAATTCATTCCATCTTCGGTAGTGCTGGAGGGACCTGGCTTGGGGTTATCTTCCACGGGCAAAGCTGGGGCAAGGGCGTGGCAGTTTTAAATCTCGCAACAAATTCGTGGTCACTGGCGACCGGCGTTCTGCATCAGTCCGGCCACCCTTGCCTCGGCCACGGCAGATACGTCAATGGGAGCGGCTCTACTAATGGAAAGGATTCGCGTGGCGCGATCCTTCGAGACCCCGATCATCTGATGGATTCTTCCAGACAGAAGTTTCTGATGCAGCCTGAGTTGACCATTGGGTGGCACGACGCTGAGCACAGTTCCTGGTTTAACGCTTCGACGAACCCAGACGCGCCGATTTTGTTCTCCCGGTACAACATCACCAAACCGCCTAGTCCCTTACCCTGGTACGGGGAAATTATCATGGCGGCGACGGACGGGTCGAACACAGTCTGGCGGTTTGCTCACAACCACAACGGTGGTGGCAGCTTTTATGGCCAATCGTTCGCCCAAATCTCCAATGATGGACGCTGGGCGCTCTTTTCCAGCTATTGGGATGGCACGCTGGGAGCTTCTACGAATAGTGACTCCGGTATGTCGACTCGCCTCGATACTTTCATCGTGGAGCTTGTACCGGCCGAGAGATCTTTGAATGAACGCGTAAAATAGTGCCGGAGGCCATCAGTCATCGCCGACAGAGACAGTTTATCCCATGCCTGCGGACAGATTATCCCATTAACCAAGGCAGCCTAGGAAATTCTGAGGTTCTTCTCAGTTTTTTGAAAAAAAGAAAAGGCATGAGCTTTGCCTTCTTTAGCCAAGCCGGGAGACGTCACTCCAAGGAGGCGTGGAGTATGGCTAGAACACTCCTAGCCTTGCAGAGCCTCTCCCCTGGTTGCATTTGACGTCTACCCGGCACCAGCCTCACCGAACTCGGGGCGCCCGACTGGACGCCAAACAAGACCTTCTTGTCTCGAGGCACTAATCTTTTCCACTGGCTTTCCGAACAAAGGTTGCATATTCCTGGATAATAGCATCTAAGGTTCCCCTCACCGTCTCGCTTGTCTTGTCTGCTGGTCCGTACCCGAGACTTGCGTAATGCCACTCTCGTGGTTCATCCATTGACCCGCCGGCACACTGAACATGAAAGGCTATTGGGTAGTTGACACCCACCGTCCAGGTCTCACACTCGAATATTCCTATTTCCCACGTTTGATAGGTCTTCTCGAACACGAAATCGCTTTGGAGAAAGGCAAACTCGTTCAGGAACTTCGTCCCAATAAAGCTAGAAAGACTTTGTCTGTCCAGTCCAATCTTTTCAGCCGTACCCCTCAACTGAATTGTTGGCTCAGCGAACTTCTTGATACCGCCTGCCGGTCGGTACTCATTGTCTTGCATGGTATCCTTAGGACCCTGCCCCTCAGAATTCTCGTCCATTCGGATGACTGTTCCCCATCCGGCATAGAATTGGTCTAGAGCTGACAGCTCCCTATCGAGAAGCAACTCATACGCTTCGCCACAACGCAGGCTAGGATACGCCAGGATCACAATCGGTAGGACGAGCGTGGATGCATACCACTGGTGCGGAAGCCAGTTCATCCACTTTGGCATGATGGACATCTTAACTGGGATTCTCTCGTTTGATTCACAGCCACCTGACCTGACTTCCACAGAAATTTAAAACACTAGGGCCCGAAGCGAGAAACCCCTAATCCGATTTATCACAGTAATTTAGATGAAGAGGAAGGCCCGAGTAGTGAAGCCACTAGGGACCAACGAAATTATCCCTAGTCCGGCCAGCGGTATACATCATCGAGGGGCGGGAGGCTGGTCAATCTTGCTTTGCACTTCGTTGCAATAATGTTTCACGAGCAAAGCTTCATCTTGAGTCAGTGGTCGATTGATTGCGATGCCTGAAAGAAGGCGCTCGCAGGCGTTGATGAACTTTTGCACGTCCTCCGAGAGTTTCATGATCCTCCCTCCGACAAGATCAGTTGTCGAGAATACATCCGTCCTGATTTGAAGGTAACGCATAGCGTTGGTTCGGGTAAGACCTGAAAGCAGTACTTCGGAAGAGGGGAAACCCAATGAGAACGACAGAGGCCTGAGGAGTTTCTTCAGCCAGAAGCTGATTGGCTAGGAAAAGGAGAGGGCAAGAGTGCTGAGCTTTGAATACTTACGCTATCATTTGTGTGTTTCGATCGAGTTGCATATTTTTTAATCTGAAGAGGATCGACACAGTTTGACCCTAGTGATTTCCACTTCTCCCCCGCATTATGCGATGTTCACCTGTCAGGTGGAGATGCTGAACAGTAGTGCTCGGACAGTCCTACGGGTATGGAATGGTGTGTGTCTTAAAGAGGCCACACGTAGGACAGCGAGTCATCGGCATTGGCCGACTGACGGTCAGGTAGAGACGGATACGCGGCCGCGGGGATCACACAGGTTCCTACGTAGAAACTCAGAAGCGTGCACGAAAATAGGAGCGGGTTTGGCATCTTTTGCATTGCCATGGATACCAGCCCAACCAGCGCAACAGATGGTCGCTCCATCGCCGACGGGCCACACGTGCCCACGTACAGCGACCTGCATGCTTGGACCTCAATGGGGTACGTGTTTCTTTTGGAAGCAGCAGTGTACTTGTCGAGAGGGAAAACCACTGTCGCAAATATCCAATAGCGTGACCGATGTGACTCGGAATCCCGGCTGAAAATGTCTGTAGTCCGTGAATCACCATCCACCGCCTTTTAGAACGAAATACCCAAGCGCCAACAAGCCTAGTCGAACGCGCAAAAGGCAACAACCTATCTTAGGTAGGAGATGGTTTCTACGTAGAGCATGGTATAAATGCACGTATTCCTCTGGGCATTCCTGCACTGAGCCGTTTGCATGCTACGTAATTAGCGCTCGACCATTTCCTCGGCTCCATAGCCTCGGCATGAATCTTTCACTTAAAGCTTTCAGCTACCATCAAGGTTGTCAGGAATAGACTTACAGAGCGGGCATATGGAACCGCTGGAGCAAGCGCAGCCAGTCACAGTTCTTCTCATCGATGACAATCCTGAAGATAGGAAATTTTGGTCGGCGGCTCTAAAAAATCCTCCTTTCGGGTTTTTCGTGCTGGAGGCCGATTGTGGAGAGTCGGGGCTCAAGCTCTGTGAAAGCCAGCACGTTGATTGTGTCGTCTTAGATCTCGAGATGCCTGAGAGCGGCTTGTTCACCCTGCTACGACTAATTCCTGATCCAACGCGCCGACACGTTGCTGTGGTCGTTCTGACCAAGCTCGCACAGCCGGCCTTGCTTCGATTAATGAAAAACCTCGGAGCTTACGAGTGTTTGCTAAAAGAATATTGCTCAGCGGAAAAACTGGCGAGTACCATAGGCCAGGCGATGGCGTCCGCCAAATCGAAGCGTGCGATTTAACGCCAACGTGCAGCTAATTGCATGCTTGCCACGCAGATGACGGTTCTGACAGGAGGGAAACAGGGGACAACTTGTCTCAAGGAGACCAAATGTTCCTGAGTTCTGCAGATCAAACGGCACTCGGTGCGGAATACAATACGTGCCATTCATCAGAAGTGATGTGAGCAACCTGCCATCGGTTTCGCGTTTGATCTTGCCTCACCGATCCTGTTTTCAGAAAGCGAAGGTCAGATCTGGGAATCGGTTGTCATTTGCCGGAGGCAGATGGGACGTTTTGCTGGACACGTGCGAGATACGTGGCCATTAAATGTTCGGGTACATCTTGAATGCTCAGGTTCTTCAAATTATCCCAGAACGAGAACACCGACGAAAGTTCCGACGGATGTTCAGAGTAGTAGCGGTATTTGGCTCCCTCTTCGAGGACGACCTCAGAACCGAAGTGCAGATAAGGACCTTCATCTAAGACAGCAAACAACTCGAACGGCGGAAGCGAGGGCACTGGATCTTTGGCGTTGACAAATCGAAGCAACGGCAACGCACGATATTTGCGAACTCCATCGCGGTTGGTGACTTTAGGTTGGCCGAACGTCATCGCTTGTCCTAGCTTGAATCCATCTTCCTTGAGCAGCATGAAGACGATGACGGCAGCGGCTCCACCATAGCTATGCCCCGTGACTCGAGTCTCATATTCCTTGTTGAGAAGCGGCTTGGCGAATTGATACACCTGAACGGCGGCATCGGCAAACCCTTTGTGAAGCGGAATGCCGAGTCGAGAGTCGACGACTTTATTATAATCGACGTCCGATCTGATGTTGACCAAGCTTGAGGTGCCGCGAACGACGATCCATTGCACACGCTTCGCCTCATTGACCTCCACGTAGGCTTTCATTCCAGACGAAACGGGACCACTAATGCTGACTTTGACATCGGTGCCACTCTGCTTCTGAATGGTCGCATCCTGTTCATAGGCAAAGGCGGCTCGCTGGGCATATTGAAGCACGGTAGAGAAGTCGAGCGGCTGTGGCGGCATCGAGGGTGTGGCCTTCTTGCCACAGGAGGAAAGCGCTCCCATCAGTACGAAGGCGCAGAGAAGGCCCGTGCAGTGTAGAAAGGACGATTTAGCCACCAGCATCGGGTGTTGACTCCTTTCAGAGCGAAGGGATCAGAATGCTGAACATTGTCACGGTCTCACCAACTGACATACTGGGAAACCCACTAGACTCAGTGGGCCCATGGATTAGAGGACGATCGACGCTGTCGAGACTCAGCGGTGAAAACTTCCCCTCACGTGAATCTGGCTTTTGCCGACTTCGCAGTCGGAGATCCCGGGACACCGAAGGCCAGGACAACAAGCAGCCCGAGCACTGAATGCGAGCTATAGCGTATTGAACATCGGGT
>Ga0157378_10004506_pt1 | contig 12226 bp, 5 predicted proteins | sample M65metaG_FD_115309 | JGI IMG/M metagenome (GOLD analysis project Ga0157378, IMG submission 115309) | Miscanthus rhizosphere microbial communities from Kellogg Biological Station, Michigan, USA - M6-5 metaG | ecosystem: Host-associated > Plants > Roots > Rhizosphere > Soil | place: USA: Michigan...
AGTTCCTGATCGACGCTGCGATACAGCGTGTGCTGGCCCGCGTAGTGAACGGAGACCAGCGTTCCTGCCTGCAGGACGACGAGTCCCGCGATGACGAGGATCAGAAACTTCGTCTGAAAGCTACGAATGGCCATGCGCGTGAATGACGAACGAAAGGTCGACGCGCTCGCTGCCGGTGACGGTGATGTTGCCCGGCCGCGGCTCTTCGCGCATGTCGGGATACCAGATGTGAACGACGTATCGCCCCGGCTCGATGTCGCGAACCGAGACGTGACCATCTCCGCCAGTGCGATCGAAGTAAGGAGTATCGACGACGATGATGAAGGCGCTCATCTGGTCATGAATGTTGCAGCCGAGCGTGACGACGCCCGCTTTATCGAACAGAACAGGACTCGCGGGCGTCCCTTTGTAGAGCGGAAGCTGAAATGGCTTCGCGGGCGAAAAGGAGTAGACGTGATGGCGGATGTCGTCGGAGTTCGGGAAGCTGACGGACGTACCGGTCTGAATCGCGAGGATGTGCGGGATGAACATGCGGTTCTTCTGATCCATCACCGCCGTCTTCCTCGCCAGCGGGAGTGCTCTCCCCTCAGGAACTACATAGACGACTGCATCTTTGATCGCCGCGCCACGCTCGTCCTGCACGCGCACCTCGACGGTTCCGGCGATGACCGGGAGAGCGAGGAGGAGGGTGGCAAGAAGGAGGGGCCGCATTGCTATGCAGATTATGAACCCAGTGACCGAATGCAGAATGCAGAATGCAGAATGCAGAATCGGCTCGACCGCACGTGCAAATTCTGCATTCTGCATTCTGCATTCTGCATTTCTTCTATGATTCCCTCATGCGCCGCGTAGGTTTGACGCTCGCACTTTTCTTCGCATTGCAGGCATCCGCCGCCGACTCCCTGCAATGGGGAGGCTTCGCACTGCTGCGCGCGTCGAACACGCCGCAGCGCTTACCGTTCGACGATCATGCGGTGTCGGCGCAGGTTCAACTCGGCATCGACTGGGATCCATCGATCCACTACGGTGGCCATGTCCACTTCATGGCGCGCAACGATGACGATGGTGGACGCCATGCGCGCTTCGGCGTCGTTGAAGCGTATCTCGAGCAGAAGTATTTTCCCGGCGAAGACAAGATCCGCATCATGGAAGGAGCATTCTTCCTTCCGACGAGCCGCGAGAACGTCGACGCCTTGTGGGAATCGCCATACACAATCACTCCCTCGGCGCTGAACAGCTGGATGGGCGAAGAGTTCCGCCCGATCGGCATCGATGCGGCGTACACGTGGCGTCACGCGATCACGATCGGCGGCACGGCGTTCACCGGCAACGACACGTTCGGCGCGCTGCCCGCAGGACGTGGATGGATGCTGCGCGATCATTGGGCAGTTCTCGGCGAACATCTCCCCGCCGGCTTTGGCAATTACTCATCGGTCTCCGCGGAGACGGATCATCGCCTCGGATGGTCAGGCCGCGCGCGCTGGAGCAACGACTATGCGCTGGTGCAGCTGACGCACATCGACAATCGCGGTGATGCACTCCAGCATGGAGAGCTGTACAACTGGGAAACGCGATTCGATATCGCCAGTGCGAGCCTCACGTGGAACGACTGGAACGTTGCTGCAGAGGATGGTTGGGGGCCGACGACGATCAACGTCTTCGGAACGAACTACACGGATGATCTCGTCGCAAAGTATCTGCTCGTATCGCGGCGCCTGGGCAGGCATCGCATCTCAATCCGCGGCGACGGATTTCAGGCCGGTGAGTCGCACAGGCACGCGATGACGGTGGCCTGGTTCTGGTCGCCGCCAGGACCATTTCGCACCGGTGTCGAAGTGATGACGAGCGGCGGCGATCACAAGGTGTCGGCCGAAGTGCGCTACACCTTCGCTGGGCGGTGATCTCTCCGACATCCTGTCATCCTGAGCGACCCACGGCGCGCGAGCGCCGCGTTTGAGATGGAAGAAACTCGCGACGGGTTCTGCCTCGTTCAGACAGCCGACAGCCGACAGCGGGCCGGAGACGTGCAACCCGCATAAACGCTGGGAGTTTCTTGGAAGCGAAGCGAAGGACCCTTATTTTCTGCAGGGGGTCCTTCGGCGTCTTCGCGCCTCAGGATGACGGTGGGGCACAGGCGCCCCGCCTGTGCTCATCCCCTCCTACCCATCGCGATCCATCCCACGAACACGAGCAATAGCAGCGCGAAAAACAGCGAGTGCATCGCCACGCTCGCGAGGCGCACGGCGGCCCGCAGGACGAATCCCGCGAAAAAGATGAGCACGATCGCGACGATCGCGAGTTTCACGGTCTTCGACACTTCGGACGTACTATAGACGCACACCACCAGTACAGGAGTAAAGGCCGTGGCGATCGTAGCGCGCGATCAGGAGAAGCCTCGGCGCGAATGGACCATTCGCGTGACGGTGTTCTACGCCATCACCGCGGCGGCCATCCTCATCGCCCACACGATTCAGCATCGCGATGAAGTGGGCCTCGTCCTGTCCCGCCTCGATCATGCGCCCTTCGTCGTCGGCACGTTCGTGGTGTTTGCCTTCGCCGTCTCGCTCCTGAAGTTCAAGCTGACCGATAAGATCTTCGTCTCCTTCATCGTGCCCGCGTGCACTGCGATGGCGCCGTTGCTGGGCGGAGTGCTCTGCGCGTGGATCGCAGTCGGCACCGCGATCATCTGCCGCATCCTCGCGATCAATCGCATCGGGCCGATCAAATACGACGGCAGCGATTTCGTCCTCGAGTACGCGCGCGCCGCGGGCCTGTTCATGGTCTACGGCGTTCCGATTCTCGTCGCGTCGGCCGCCTACAACGTGCTGGGTGGTGCCGTTCCGCTGATGACCACGACCGGCATCGACGCGCTGCGCATCGCCGCCTTCGGCGTCGTCGTCTCCGCCGGCAACACGATCGTGATGGCTCCCGTGCAGAAGACGTTCGGCTACAGGTGGTCGAAGATCCTGCACTCGTCGCTGATCGACGTGTCGATCTATACGTTCGGCCTTCCCTACGTGATCGGCCTCGTCTTCAGTGAGATCGCAGTCGGATGGCCCATGCTGGTGGGACTCGCGTTTGCCGGCGTGCTCACGAATGCACTCGGCCGCCGGTTGACCCAGGCAACGGATGCAGCACAGCGACAGCTGGAGCGAGCCACCTCTCTCACCGCGATCGGCAACGCAATCTCGCTCGAGCTCTCGGAGGAACGCTTCTTCGTCACGCTGTACGAAGAGTGCGCACGCGTCATCGACGTTGCGAACTTCACGATCGCGATCGTCGACGATCGGAATCGCGAGCTCCTCTTTCGTTTCAAGATGCGCGATGGAGTCAGACAACCGGCGATGTACAGCCGGCCGCTGGGTCTCGGTTACAACTCCTGGGTCGTCGAGCATCGCCAGCCACTGCGTCTGCTGCGCAAGGGTGCGGTTGGTGTCGCTCCGGTGAACGACGGCTTCGAATCCGAATCGTGGATGGGAGTGCCGATGCTCGTCCGCGACCGCGTCATCGGTGTCATCTCGGTGCAGAGCCGTGCACGCAATGCCTACTCCATGGAAGACGAGCTGCTGCTCATGGCCATTGGAAATCAGGCAGCCGTTGCGGTCGAGCATGCGCAGCTTTATCGCGATCTCGAAGTCAAAGTGCGCGAACGGACGATCGATCTGGCGTCAACGGTCCGCGCGCTCGAGGCTAGCGGCGCCGAGCTCACTGCTTTGAATCAGATCTCGCATGTCCTCACGACGACCGAAGACCTCGACTCAATGCTGCAGCAGATCGCGGCGGAGATGGCAACGGCGCTCGGGACGCGCAATATCGCGATCACGCTCCTGACGCCCGAGAAAGACGAGCTGTTCGTCGCGGCGGACTACGCGCTCGAGCCGAATCAGAACGACACGACCGGCATGCGCGTGCCGATCGACAGTGGCGCCGCGTCGTCCGTCGTTCGCACGCGACATCCGACCCTCATCGAAAATCCGCAGCATGACCGGCGGATGACCGGCTTCCGTGAGCTACTGCGGCAGCGCGGCGTGCAGTCGCTCCTGCTCGTTCCGCTGATCACGCGCAACGAGGTGATCGGCACGATCGCGGTGGATGTGAACCGCCTCGACCGATCGAAGCTGCCGGCCGCCAAGCGGCTGGCAGTGACGATCGCAGGGCAGATCGCCGGCGCGATCGAGCGGTCACGTCTCTACGCGGATGAACATCGTTCGCGCGAAGTTGCGGAGCACCTCGAGGCCGCGGCGCGTGTGCTGAGCGAGAGTCTCGATCTCGACGTCGTGCTGCCGGCGATTCTCGATCAGCTGCGCGAAGTCATCGAGTACGACAGCGCTGCGATTCACATGCTCGAGGACAACTCGTTCCGCGTTCTCGCCGTGCGCGGGCTGCCCGAATCAGAGATCGGCCGCGTACGAAACATCAGCGACCATGAGTACAACGCTCACCTGGTGCGCGACTCCGAGCCGTTCATCTACAAACCTCGAGCCGATGCCGCGCACTGGTCCGCCGAGTTGTTCAAACAGATCCGCTGCAACATGGGCGTGCCGCTCGTCGTGCGCGATCGCGTCATCGGAGCATTGACGATCGATAGTCACCAGCCAGATCGCTACGGGCCTGACGATCTGAAGACAGCCCGCATCTTCGCGCGACATGCCGCGCTGGCAATCGAAAACGCGAAGCTCTACAGCTCCGCGCAGCGGGCGACGCTGGCGAAGTCGCAGTTCCTGGCAAACATGAGCCACGAGATCCGCACGCCACTCAACGCGATCCTCGGCTTCGTGCAGTTGATGATGCGCAACGAGCAGCGCGATGCCGACGATCAGCAGAACCTCGGTATCATCATGCGCAGCGGACACCACCTGCTGAACCTCATCAACGATGTTCTTTCGGTGGCGAAGATCGAGGCCGGCCTCGTCGCATTGAGCGAAACGACCTTCGATCCACACGCTCTCTTCACCGGGCTGCGCGAAACATTCGCTCCACGCGCTTCCGCGAAGCAACTCGATCTCCTCTTCGAGATCAGCAATGACGTCCCGGCTGCCCTGCGCGGCGACGAATCGAAACTACGCCAGATCCTCTACAACCTCCTCGGCAACGCGTTCAAGTTCACACCCAGCGGCGCCGTCACGCTGCGCGCGCGATGGAGCGATGGCGTCGCACATCTCGAAGTGCAGGACACCGGCTGTGGTCTGACCGAGGAAGAGATCGCCGTGCTCTTCCGCCCCTTCGTACAGACGGAGAGCGGTGTCGCAGCTCGCGAAGGAACGGGCCTTGGACTCGCGATCTGCCGCAGCTATGTCCAGCTGATGCACGGCGAGATCGGCATCCGAAGCGTGCCGGGAAGAGGATCGACGTTCTACTTCGAAGTGCCGCTGCCGCGCGCTGAAGAGGAGCAGCAAGTCCCCGCGCCGGTGCGCAAAGTCGTAGCGCTTGCACCGGGACAGCCGCACTACCGCATGCTGGTCGCCGACGACACAGTCGAGAACCGCATCCTCCTCGAGAAACTCCTCGCGACCTTCGGCTTCGAAGTGCGCTCGGCGATGAATGGACGCGAGGCGCTCGACACGTGGTCGGAGTGGAAGCCCGATCTCGTCTGGATGGACATCCGCATGCCGATCGTCGACGGATATGAAGCGACACGGCGCATTCGCGAAGCGGAGCAGCTGAGCGGCAAACACACGCCCGTCATCGCGATCACAGCGAGTGCGTTCGAGCACGACAAGGAGCGGATCCTCGCTGCCGGCTGCGACGACATGGTGGTGAAGCCCTTCGTCGAAGAAAACATCTTCACGGCGCTGAGCCGCCACCTCGGCGTCGAGTGGCAGTACGCCGATGAAGAGCCGCGAGTCGAGCCGGCGCGGCTCTCCGCCGCGCGGCTCGCGCAGCTCCCCCGCGCCGCACTGGAGAAACTTCGCGAGGCAGTGACCGCGGGCGATATCGACGAGACATACAACATCACGAACGAGATCGAACGGATCGATCCGCAAGTCGCAGAGCAGCTGCGAACGATGTTGAAGAACTATCGCCTGGATGAAATTCAGGCGGCGGTGGAGCGGTGAGCGAAATGCAGAATGCAGAATGCAGAATGCAGAATGCGCTTCGCCTAAGTGCCGCGCGAGTTCCTCATTCTGCATTCTGCATTCTGCATTCTGCATTCGTCATCCTCTTCCTCGCGCTCCTCGCGCCAACGGCCCTCGCCCTTCCCGCCGATCGCGCGATCAGCCAGTACGCGCATCGAGTCTGGCGAATCGAAGATGGACTCCCGAATAGCGTCGTCCGCCACATCGTGCAGAGCGACGACGGATACCTCTGGCTCGGAACCTACGACGGCCTGACCCGCTACAGCGGCGACTCCTTCACCACCTTCGACAAGAACACGTTGCCGGAACTGCCGGGCAACACCGTATACGCGCTGGCGAAGGCACATGACGGATCGTTCTGGATCGGCACGGCCGGCACCGGCGTCGCTGTCTACTCGCATGGACATGTGAGAACGATCTCCATGCGTGACGGACTACCCGACAACACGGTCGGCGCGATCGCCACCTCCGCCGACGGGGCGATGTGGATTGGAACCTCCGGCGGATTATGTGTCGATCGAAACGGCAAGATCGAACAGATCGCCTTGAAGACGTTCCCCGCCAAGGCACCGATCGCAGCAATCGCGGAATCCGGCGGTTTCACATGGGCCGGCACTCGCGGCGGCGGATTGATCGCGCTGAAGAACGCGAAGACCATTCGCGCATACACGACTGCCGATGGCCTGCTCGCCGACACCATCTCCGCAGTCTATGGCGATCGCGATGGCACGCTGTGGATCGGCACTTCGAAGGGCCTCAACCGGATCCGCAACGGCCTCATCGAAAAGGTCCCCGGTGCTCCTGCGGACGAAGTGACGTCTGTCCTTCGCGATTCCAACGGCTCGCTCTGGATCGGAACCTACACCTCCGGACTCTTTCGCTCGACGGATGGAGAACACTTCAGCGGCTACACGGCTAAGGAAGGACTTTCGAACAACTCGGTTCGCTCCATTTTCGAAGATGCCGAGAAGAGTCTCTGGGTCGGCACGAATGGCGGACTCGATCGCTTCACTCAGTGCCGCTTCATCACAGTGGGTGCGCCCGAGGGACTCGAGGATCCTTACGTGCGGACGGTGTATCAGGATCGCGCTGGAAACGTCTGGATCGGATCGGCGCACGGACTGTTCCGCATCGACCCGAATGGCGCCATGTCGATGTTCACGGCGAAGGATGGTCTAACCGCCGACTACATCCTCAGCATCACGGACACACCCGACGGTGCGCTCTGGGTCGGAACGCCGGCGGGCCTGAACCGGCTGTATGGCGGCCGCGTCGAGCGATTCGACGTGCAGCATGGTCTGCTCAATTCATTCGTTCGCGCACTCTTCGTCGATCGTGCAGGAACGGTCTGGATCGGCAGCGATGGCGGTTTGAACTGGTTCCGCAACGGACGCATGGAGGCACCATCATTACCGGGCTTCGACAATTCAGACATTGAAGCGTTCGCCGAGGATCGCGACGGAAGCATCTGGCTCGCGAGCGAAGAGCGCGGGCTTGGACACTGGTCCAACGGCTCGTTTTCGCGCGTCGCAACGAACGAAGCGTTGGCGACTCCGAACATCCTCTCTCTCGTAGTCGGACACGATGGTGCGCTCTGGATCGGAACGGACAGTGCGGGTCTGATTCGACTGAAAGACCGACAAGTCTCACGGATCACGACGAAAGAAGGCCTTGCCGACGACAAGGTCGTCCAGCTCCTCGATGACGGAACGCGGCTCTGGATTGGAAGCAGCCGCGGGATCTCGTCCATCGATCACAATCAGCTGGACGACTTCGTTCAGAAACGGCGTCCGAACATTCACCCTGCGTTCTATGGATACGCCGACGGATTGCGCAGCGTGCAGTGCAACGGAAGCGTTTACCCGGCGGCGATTCGTGCGCGCGATGGGCGTCTCTGGTTTGCGACTGCGAATGGCGTCGCGACGGTATGGCCGGATGCGCAACCCATCATCAACGCGCGGCCTCCCATCGTCGTGATCGAGAGCGTGCTCGCGAACGACAAGCCCGCAGATCTCAGTTCGCTCGTGCTCCAACCCGCAACGAAGAAGTTCGAGCTTCACTACGCCGCGCTCAGCTACGTCGCACCGGAAAAGGTCCTCTTCCGCTACAAGCTGGAAGGCTTCGATCGCGACTGGGTCGACGCTGGCACGCGCCGCGTTGCCTACTACACGAACATTCCGCCCGGGCACTATCGATTCGTCGTCAAGGCCTGCAACAACAGCGGCATCTGGAACGAAGCGGGAGCTTCGGCTGCGTTCCAGTTGCTGACGCCACTCTGGAAGACACCGTACGCCTACCTGATTTACGTGCTCGCAGCGGCAGCTCTCATCTATTCAGTGGTTCGCTGGCGCATCCGGAGACTGCGCGAACGCGCGGACACGCTGGAGCAGATGGTCCGCACGCGGACGACCGACCTCGAGACGATTGCCACCGAGAACGCGCGGCTCTACGAGTCGGCACAAAACGAGATCGCACAGCGGGCCCGCGCTGAGGATGCGTTGAAGCTGGCAGCGCAGGCCGCGGAGTCGGCCACCCTGGCCAAGTCGCAATTCCTCGCGAACATGAGCCACGAGATCCGCACGCCGCTCAATGCGATTCTCGGCTTCGTGCAACTGATGCTGCGCAAGGAGCCACGCGACTCCGATGACCGCGAGAACCTCGCCGTCATCATGCGCAGCGGCCATCATCTGCTCGGGCTCATCAACGACGTGCTCTCGATGGCAAAGATCGAAGCCGGAATGATCGCGCTCACCGAAAGCAACTTCGATCCTCACGCGCTTTTCAATCTGCTGCGCGAGACGTTCGAGCAACGCGCCGCCTCTCGACACCTCGTGCTTCACTTCGAGATCAGTCCGGATTTCCCACCAGCCGTTCACGCCGACGAGGCCAAGCTCCGGCAGGTTCTCATCAACCTCCTCGGCAACGCCCTCAAATTCACACAGAGCGGCGAGATCACGATGCGCGCGCAGTGGAGCAACGGCCTTGCGCATATCGAAGTCGAGGACACGGGATGCGGGCTCACAGACGAAGAGATCGGTATTCTCTTCCGACCATTCGTGCAGACCGAGAATGGCGCGGCCATGCGCGAGGGAACGGGACTCGGCCTGGCCATCTCGCGTAACTATGTGCAGTTGATGCGCGGTGAGATCCGCATCGAGAGCGAGAAGGGAAAGGGCTCGACCTTCATCGTGGACGTTCCTCTGAGTCCGGTCGAAGAGCAGGTGCCAGCAGCTCCGACGCGAAAGGTGATCGCGATCGCGCCGGGGCAGCCTCGCTATCGCATGCTGGTCGCGGACGACACGCCCGAGAACCGCATCCTGCTCGAGAAGTTTCTCGTTTCGTTCGGCTTCGAGGTTCGCTCGGTCGTGAACGGCCGCGAGGCACTCGACGTCTGGACGGAATGGAAGCCGGATCTCGTCTGGATGGACATTCGCATGCCCGTCGCCGACGGCTACGAGGCGACGCGGCGCATCCGTGAAGCGGAACGCGCGAGCGGAACGCGAACGCCGGTCATCGCGATCACGGCCAGCGTGTTCGAGCACGATCAGGAAAAGATCCTCGCATGCGGTTGCGATGAAATGGTGCTCAAGCCATTCGTCGAGTCTAGCATCTTCGACGCGCTCTCCCGCCACCTCGGCGTGCAGTGGCTTTTCGCCGATGAGGAGCCAAAGGCAGAGGCAGTGACGTTCTCGCCCACGCGGCTCGCGAGTCTTCCGCGTGCAACGCTGAAGAAACTGCAAGAGGCCGTAACCGCCGGCGACATCGAAGCGACTTACGACATCACGACCGAGATCGAGCAACACGACCCGCAGATTGCGGCGGAGCTGCGCGCGATGTTGAAGAGCTATCGGCTGGACGAGATCCAGGCGGCGGTAGAGCGATGAAACGACACCTCGTCATCCTGAGCCGCGGAGACGGCGAAGGACCCCCAGTCGCACAGCGAAATGCAGAATGCAGAATGAAGAATGCAGAATGGAAAGCGCCGCGCCGCGCGAGTCTCTCATTCTGCATTCTGCATTCTGCATTATGCATTTCGCTTCTCACTCTCCTCCCCCACTCCGCCTTCGCCCTCCCCTCCGATCGCGCGATCAGCCAGTACGCCCATCGCGCCTGGAAAATCGAAGACGGCCTGCCGAACAGCGTGGTCAAGAGCATCGTGCAGACCAGCGACGGCTATCTCTGGATCGGAACCTACGATGGACTCGCACGCTACAACGGGGACACGTTCGCGCGCGTCGGCCTCCCGCGCGACACGGTGCTCGCGTTCGAGAAAGCGCGTGATGGCTCGCTCTGGATCGGCACGAACGGTGGCGGCGTCGCGATCTATTCAAAAGGCAAAGTCCGCCGCATCACGCGCAAGGATGGACTGCCGAGCGATGTCGTCCCCGCGCTGTTGCAGTCGCCAGACGGCACGATGTGGATCGGGACCAATTCGGGCCTCTGCAGCTGGCGCAACGGACAGTTAGGGAAGACTCCGCTTCCCTTGCCCGCCTATCCCTACTCGCTCGCCGAAGCTGGCGGCGTGGTCTGGGTAGGGACTCAGGGCGGAGGACTCGTCGGATTCAAAGACGGAAAGCTGGTGAACGCTTACGGCGCGAGCGATGGACTGCTCGACAATGGCGTCTTCGCTCTTTTCACCGATCGCGACGGCTCGCTCTGGATCGGCACCAGGCGTGGGTTGAATCGCATGCAGCACGGCGCGATTCAAACCGTGACTGCCTTCCCGGTCGACCAGGTGATGGCGATCCTCCGCGACTCCGGCGGCACGTTGTGGGTGGGCTCCTACGGCCACGGACTCTACCGCTCGACCGACGGCGAGCACTTCACGAACTTCTCCACGAAGGAAGGACTGCTCAATAACTCGATCCGCACATTGTTCGAGGACGACGAGAAGACGTTCTGGGTCGGAACGAACGGAGGTCTGGAGCGATTCACCGCCGGACGTTTCATGACGATCGGCGCACCGGAGGGCTTGCAGGAGCCCTACTCACGCACCGTGTTCGAGGATCGGGAAGGCAATGTCTGGATCGGCACCGCTCAAGGGCTCGCGCGCCTCGATCCGAACGGCAACATCACCACGATGACGACGAAGGATGGTCTAACCATCGATTACATCTTCGCGCTCGCACAGGGAGCGGACGGCGCGATGTGGGCCGGCACGCCGACCGGTTTGAATCGCATCGCGGGCGGCCAGGTGCAGCGCTTCGTCGAGAAAGACGGTCTCGTCAGCGCTTCGGTCCGCGCGCTCCACGTCGATCGTGACGGTACGCTCTGGATCGGCAGCGACGTCGGCGTGAACTGGCTCAAAAATGGAAGAATCGAGACACTGTCACTGCCCGGCAGGGACCAGACCTTCGTCCAGCGGTTCGCCGACGACCGGAACGGTGGAACCTGGTTCTGCGGCGATGGATGGGGAGTTGCGCATTGGGCCAAAGGAACGTTGACGACATACGGAGAGCGCGAAGGCCTCACGGATCTTCGCATCTTCTCGATGCTCGTCGGCCCGGATGATTCCCTCTGGATCGGCACCGACAGCAGAGATCTGTTCCGATTGAAGAACGGGCGGTTGAAACACTTCTCCGCCAGCGAAGGTCTGCCTGACGACAAGATCCTGCAGATGGTCGATGGCGGCAACGCGCTCTGGATGGGTGGCTCACACGGAGTCTTCCGGGTCGACTGGAGCCAGTTGAACGATCTCGCCGAAGGTCGCCGCAAGTCCGTGACGGTCACGTCCTATGGTTACGGCGACGGTATGCGGAGCGTGCAGTGCAACGGCAGCGTCTATCCATCCGCAGCGCGTACGCGCGACGGACGGCTCTGGTTCCCCACCGTGAACGGAGTCGCAACGATCAGGCCCGACAGCGCGGCAGCGATCAATCGCCGCGTTCCGCCGGTCATCGTCGAAGACGTCGTCGTCGACGGAAAGTCCGTTCCACTCGACTCGCTGATACTGGAGCCCGGCAAGGAAAAATTCGAGTTCCACTATGCCGGCCTGAGTTTCATCGCTCCGGAAAAGGTTCTCTTCCGTTACAAGCTCGAAGGCTTCGACAAAGAGTGTGTCGCCGCGGGTACGCGGCATGTTGCGTACTACACGAACATACCGCCGGGCCGTTATCGCTTCCTCGTAAGGGCGTGCAATAACGACGGCG
>Ga0157378_10004507_pt1 | contig 12218 bp, 9 predicted proteins | sample M65metaG_FD_115309 | JGI IMG/M metagenome (GOLD analysis project Ga0157378, IMG submission 115309) | Miscanthus rhizosphere microbial communities from Kellogg Biological Station, Michigan, USA - M6-5 metaG | ecosystem: Host-associated > Plants > Roots > Rhizosphere > Soil | place: USA: Michigan...
TCCTCCCGGTCCCAGGTAAATCGTCTTCGGCGATTCCTTACGCAGAAACGCACCAAAAAGCTTCGCATCCCGCGCGAATGCCGCGGCGTCATATCCCTTCGGAGCATTTCCCGGCCCGGGAATCGTCGGCTCATTCACGAACTCGGTAGCAGCCATCGTCCCGCCTTCCCGGCGCGTGTAGTCAAACAGCAGCTTCGCCTGCTCTGGAGTCCATGCGCCGTCTTTATCTCGGACCCCGGCATTGATCGCCACCGACGTCACGATCTGCGCATCGGCCGCATGAGAGAAGTCGATCACGCCCTTCCACTCCGCACGAGTCAGCACGCCTCGAAATCCCTCAGGAGGCTGAGCCGGGGCCGGCCCATCGCTGTCCTGAAAGAAAGTACTGTTCGCCCACGTGCCGCTCACCCGCATGTACGCGGGCCCCAGCGCCGAGGCAAGCTTGAGCAGTCGGGCATTGGAAAGATCAATCGGCTTCCGGTATTGAAAGAGATTGGGATCAAGGCCGGCCGGCTGATTAGGATCCGGCCGCGTCGGAGGAACTGACTCCCCCGATGCTTTGTAAGGCGCCCAGAACCTGCCGCCGGTCACCTCGACCATCTCAACGTTGTACGACAGAAACCGTGGATCCACCGTTGCCGTCTTCGCCATGCTGCCCGGATTCAGCTTGAGCGGAACCTCGTTCTGCGCGGAACAGACCAGGCCCGCTGCCGGCACTCCCACAATCAGAACTGCACACCACACCGCTGTACGCATCCGGTCCCCTTTTCCGCTCCGCTGACTAGATACGACAACGCGAGCCCTACGGATCTCCACCGGAAATCCTACATGCTCGTCAGCGACCGGGGACGTGAATTTAATTGCGCCGGTCTGGAGACCAAATCAAACCCGGCTGCACTCTTCCACCGGAATCGGAACCTGCTCCACAATCTCCAAGCCGAATCCTTCCAACGCCGGAATGTGCATTGGCGTATTCGAAAGCAACCGAATCCGCTGGATCCCCAGGTCCGACATAATCTGCCCGCCCAGCCCGATTGCACGAAGAATCCTTCCCGTCCGCGCCTGCGAGCCCTCCCGCGTGCGCAGCTCCTGGTGAAGGATGAGCCGCTCGGCGCGCCTGGACCCGGCAGGTGAAGCCACACCGGCAATCTCAAAAGGCGACGCCACTGCGGGCTGCTTGTCGACTTCGAAGCCCCGAGACGTGTTGTGCAGATACAGAATGGCTCCACAGCCTTCTTCCGCAATCATCCGCATCGACTGATCCAGAACCTCGCGGCACCGGCAGTCCGCCGCGAACACATCCCCGGCCGTACAGCGCGTATGCACCCGCACCAGCACCGCATGGGAACACGGTGCGCGATTTGTCCGCGGATCGCCCGGAACATTCGCCGGACCTTCCGTACATGCAGGACAGCTGGGGCAAAGATCGCCGCGCACAAGCGCAATGTGGCTCTCGCCGCCATTCACCTCGCTCTCGTACGCAATCATTCGGAACTCGCCATACTTCGTCTGGATGCTCGTCTCGCCCGCGCGCACGATGTAGCGCTCGTTGCGAAGACGATAGCGGATCAGCTCGGCAACCGTAAGAATGCGCAGCTTGTGCTCGACGCAGAACGGGATCAGGTCCGGAATCCGTGCCATCTCTCCGTCGTCTCTCATGATTTCGCAGATCACGCCCGCGGGACTCAGCCCCGCCAGCCGTGCCAGATCGACAGACGCCTCTGTCTGCCCCGCACGGACCAGCACGCCTCCCTGCCGCGCGCGCAGGGGAAAAATATGTCCCGGCCGGGCCAGGTCGGCTGCCGTAGACTTCGGATCGATCGCAGTGCGGATCGTGTGCGCCCGATCCGCTGCCGAAATCCCCGTCGTCACGCCCTCGCGAGCCTCAATCGTTTCGGTGAACGCCGTTCCAAAACGCGACGAATTCTGTTGTGTCATCGGAAACAGCCGCAGATAATCAGCCCGCTCTTCAGTCAGCGTCAGGCATACCAGCCCGCGCCCGTATCGCGCCATGAAGTTGATTGCCTCAGGCGAAACATGATCGGCAGCAAGCGTCAGATCGCCTTCGTTTTCGCGATCCTCATCATCGACAACAACAACCATCCGGCCGGCACGGATCTCTGCTACGGCTCCGGGGACATCGATGAAGGGCGGCTCGAAAGTACGCTGGATCTCAGGCATGGGAACAACTCATTCTCGCCGATTGCAAGCCCCGCGGCAAAGACCGTTACTACACCATTACTTTAGAACGACAAAAACGCCGCCCGAAGGCGGCGTTTTTGTTGACAGAGACTAAAGCAGAGATCTACAACGTAGACTCGATCTCAAAGCCCCATGCTTCAAGGAGCGCCTCAGGAATGTACTTGGAGTTTTTATTCCGACGGGCCCACTCACGGAGTCGGGTGGACCGGATGTACTGATCCGGGGTCAGCTTGAACTCCTTGACGATCTGTTCGAAGGAGGTAACGGTGGGTACAACTGGGCCGATGGGCTCAGGCTTGCCCCAATTCGGATTTCCTCTGCGTTTTGCCATTTGTTTTTTTGTTCCTCAGAAAGGAGTGGGATTGCTTTCCAACTACCTCGGGCGACTGGCTGGGGGTCCTTGAGGCCCTGAGGCGACTCTATGGGTTCTATTTTAGGGATATTCTCTATAAAAATCAATAGCTAACGCCTTAAAAGTTAAGCGTTTTCACAGTCGAAACTCCTGTGGAAAACCGGGGCGCAGGTAACTCATAATGAATGACTTAATTGAGATTATGTCCTGCAGCCTCCTTCCCTGCCCTCGTAACGCCTTTCCTTTCATCCAATTTCGCCTTGCGAGTGACATCTTCAGCATGTTGATGGCACCATAAAAACCTTGAGAAAACTTGGGCTCATGGAGCTTGCAGCTTCCTCCTGTTGGTTGCCGGAGCTGTGTGACATCAGCGTAAGGTGACCGCTCAGGTCCCCGAACGGGCTCCATCCGCCGGCCCGACATCGAATGTTACCGTAGTCCTTGCATGAACTCACCCACAGCCGCACTCCTCGGCGAAATTGGGCTGCCCGTCTCGATCCGCGAGCTTTCCACCAAAACCTGGGACGCGATCATCGTCGGTGCCGGACACAACGGCCTCGCCTGTGCCGCCTATCTTGCCGGCGCCGGCAAGCGGATCCTCGTCATTGAAAGCCGCCAGCGCGTCGGCGGCGCATGCACCATTGAAGAGCCATTCCCCGGCGTTCGCATGTCCCCCTGCGCGTACCTCGCCGGCCTGCTCCATCCGCTCGTCGTCGAGGAGCTCGATCTGCCCCGCCGCGGCTTCCAATGGACGCCCGCCGTCAACGGCCTCTTCGTTCCCTTCCTCGACGGCTCCAGCATCCAGCTATGGGACGACGATGAACGCTGCGCCGAAGCCGTACGCAAACTCGCACCAGCCGACGTAGATGGCTGGACCGCCATGTGCGCCGTCATCCGCCGTCTTCGCGACGCGCTCCGTCCCGCCGGCAAAAGCGACCTCTGGATTGGCGACGCCCCCACCCGCGACGAAATCGAGAACAGGCTCGCCAACGACGCCGAAGCTAAATCAGTCCTCTTCGACTGGTCCATGGCCGAGATGGTCGAGCACTATCTCACCGACGAGCGTCTTCAGATCGCCATGCTTGGCCAGGGAGTCATCGGAACCAACGCCAGCCCCTTCGACCCCGGCACCGCCTCCATCCGCTTCCACCATTCTTCAGGACGCCTTGGCGGCATGCCCGGCATGTGGGGATACGTCAAAGGCGGCATGGGCATGGTCTCGTTCTACTTCTGCGATGCGGCCCGCGAAGCCGGCGCCACCGTCGTCTCCGGTGTACCCGTCGCGCAGATCATCCCCGGCGAAGGCGTCCTCCTCGAAAGCGGCGAACGCATCCCCGCAAAAATTGTCATCTCCAACGCCGACCCCCGCCGCACCCTCTCCATGCTCGGCAACTCCGCCGACGCCGCGTGGAAACAACGCATCGAAGAGATCCCCATTGAAGGCTGCACCGTCAAGCTCAACGTCCACCTTCGCGAACTACCCAACTTCACTGCAAGCCCCGGGACCAACCAGGCCCACCACTACGGCCAGATCAACACGCCGCTCACAAAAGACGAATGGAAGGCGGGCTACGCCGCAGCACGTCGCGGCGAACTCCCCGACCACCTCTGGTGCGAACTCTACTTCCAGAGTGTCCACGACTCCTCCGTCGTCCCCCACGGCGAGCACACCATGAGCGTCTTCGCCCAGTACGTCCCGTACAAATTCGCCCACGGTAGTTGGGACCAACGCCGCGACGAGGTCCGCAACCTCGCCATGAAATCCCTTGCCCGCTTCTGCGGCAACATCGGCGACGGGATCCGCGACTCCGCAGTCCTCGACGCCCAGGTCCTCGGCCCCCCCGACATCGAGCAGAAAGTTGGCCTCACCGGCGGACACATCTTCCAGGGCGAGTGCCTCCCCGCCTACATGTGGGACAAACGCCTCACCGCCCGCACCCCGATGCGCGGCGTCTATCTCTGCGGAGCATGTACCCACCCCGGCGGCTCCGTCATCGGCATCAACGGCCGCAACGCCGCCATGGCAGTCCTCAAGGACTTGAACGAAATCTGACCCCGCCCCTTACAAACAGAAATGCGATGGGAAGTAATTGCGGATCGAAAACTTCGCTCGGATATTCCATAGCGGCTGTCATGTTGAGCGGAGGTCGCTACGGCGACCGGAATCGAAACACCCGCAGTTGTTTTTCCAGACAAGAAGCCTGAAACCTCACACATCTTCGGTCTCTAAGCTGCGATTTCTAATCCTCAATTCAGAAATACGCTCTGATTCGGACGATCCAGCGAGAACGTCGGTATCTCAATATCAAAACGCTCACCGCTTTCAGCCTCCATCTGGTAAGCCCCGCCCATCATCCCCGACGGCGTGTTGAGAGGCGCGCCACTCGTATATTCAAAGCGTTCTCCCGGCTTCAGCACCGGTTGCTCCCCAACAACGCCTGGTCCCTTCACCTCGGTCAATTCCCCGCGCGCATTCGTGATCATCCAGTGCCGGCTCAACAGATGCACCGTTTCCCGACCGTGATTCTCGATGACCACCCGATAAGACCAGAAATACTGCGAGGTGTCAGGAGATGATCTCGTCTCAAGGTAAGTTGGCTCAACGCTCACTGCTATTCCTCGAGTGCTCGCCATGTACGGCGTCCGATTGTCCATGAAGAAAGTCTAGATCAAACCACAACCAGCGCGCCCAAAGATTCAGCGGGCGCACCTCACGGGATGATTGGAGACATCATTACGTTTTCGAATGCCTTCACAATTCTCGATCGTCATTAGCTTGGCCTTGAGAGTTGCCCTGTTCGGAAAGCTGACTCACTTGCATGTCTCTCGATCGGAATCACGGCTGCTCGAAGTGACTCGGCAGGGTCGGCTGAGGTGATCAAGAAGAATCAGATCGCACACATAATCTTGCTCACCCTGCGCGAGATCGCCTTCATTGTCGAGCCGAGTCCACTTATTTCGATCGAGCTGTGCGGACAAGCCATTCGATCCCATCAAGAAAGTTCTTATGATGTTTCCACTTGCTAAAGAGAAGTGCTGATGCCAGTGACCTGCAGGAAACGAGCACCTTTGCAAGGCACCTTTCAGTGATGAGCGTCACTGTGGTTATCCACTCAACTGGTCATGCTGGTAATAGAAACTCAGGATCCGGCGAGATCCCATAGGCCTTTTGCTGCATCCCTCATCCTTTGCCGCAGCATATTTTATTGCCAAGCCCAGAAGGCACCTCCGAGCTATGAGACTCGGCGTGATTCCTTCCTACATGTATTTGGAGATTCCAATGGACCGGCATCACTTTCCCCATTATGACAACCGTCTCCCCAACGCGTCTCACCCGCTCGGAACAGTCGTTTTCTGTGTTCATTGTTTTCAGACACTCGGAACGGACACTCCTGTAACCCCCCGCAGAGTCTTGTTGGCAAAGCACAGTTGCGCAGAGAGCATGTTGTCGAAACAACCGGCAGCACCTGCGCCTTATAACTAAGCGATTCTGCAAGGCAGCAGCAGGTCGGTTCTTCCCCGCTCGGTACTCACCTACTGAACCTGGCCTCTTGAGCGCCACATATCTCATGAAAGGAGCAGTCGAGGCATGATCGTCACAATGCAAAGCAATGGGCACTCAATCACAAAAATTCGCATGGGCATGTCTGACGCGCGTCGCTTCTTTCCTCCAGGTCTCGCATCTGTCGATCTGGAGTTGGATGATCTGCGGATCCAGTGCGATTTGCGAACCCGGAAATCGCCCAATCGAGCCGAGATTTCCGATCCGAGACTGACGGCCTGGCTCAATGAAAAGTTCTACTGGCGGAAACTGCCCCACACTCCCGTGTCACTGGAACTGGTGCAGTGCGGAGACTCTTACCGCCTGCAACTGATTCCCTCACCTCAGACACATAACCCCGGTTTCGGCCTGGTCGCCTGATAGGACCCGCTTCTTAACAGCCGCGCCACGAGGACGCAGGCAGTCTTCGTCTGGAAATTTGAATTGTTCCCGGTGGTTGGCTCTGCTATCCTCCGACGCACATGGCTGCCAGTCCGGCATTGAAACGGGGCATCCGCTTCCGCGACCTCGCCCTCTTTTACGTCGTTGTTGCCCTGAACGTGCGCTGGACCTCCGCCGCAGCCGCGGCAGGGCCCAGCATTCTCGTTATCTGGCTCGCCGCCCTCACCTGTTTCTTCATTCCACTCTCCGCCAGCGTGATGGAGCTTTCGTCCCGTCATCCCGACGAAGGCGGAATCTACGTCTGGACCCGCCACGCCTTCGGCGACTTCACCGCCTTCATCGCCGCCTGGATGTACTGGATGAGCAACCTCCCATTTTTCGCCAGCGTGCTCTACTTTGGCGCGGCCTCCGTCCTCATCCCTTTCGGCAGCCGCGCAGACCGGCTCGGCAGCAGCCCTCTCTACTTCATGAGTTTCGCCGCCTTCTGGCTCACCGTCACGGTCGTGCTCAATGTCCGCGGAGTGGACTCCGGCAAGTGGCTGAACAACATCTGCTCCGTCGGAAGCCTCGTGCCTCTCTCGCTGCTCATTATTATGGCTGCGGTCTCATGGCATAAATTCGGTTCTGCCACGCAATTCACCGCTGCAAGCCTCACGCCGCACCTGTCGCTCGACAATGCAGTCTTCTGGTCAGGAGTCTTCTTCGCATTCTGCGGAGTCGAAGCAGGCAGCGCCATGGGAGATGAAATCCAGAACCCCCGCAAAACAATTCCCTGGGCAATCCTGGTCGGCGGAATCGTCATCACCGCCGGCTATATCGGTGGAACCACCGCACTCCTGGTCGCTCTTCCCAGTAGCGCAGTCAGCGGCCTCCAGGGCTTTGTCAACGGAGTACATGCACTCAGCGATCATCTCGGCCTCGGCTGGGTCGTGATCCCAATAGCCTTGCTCGTCGGCGTAAACACCGTCGGATCCACTGCCGCAAACCTCTCCTCCACATCGCGGCTCCCCTTCGTCGCGGGAATCGACCACTACCTCCCGCCCGTCTTCGGATCCATCCACCCGCGCTACCGGACACCGTGGGTGGCCATCGCCGTGTACGGCGCAGCCAGCATTCTCGTAGCGATTCTCGGCCAGGCAGGAACAACGGTTCGCGGAGCCTACAACGTACTCGTCAGCATGGCTGTCATCTCCAACTTCATCCCCTACCTCCTGCTCTTCGCCGCCATGATCAAGCTGCAGAATGAACCCGCCGGTCCCAACATCCGCCGCGTGCCCGGCAAAAAACCTGTTGCCATCGCGCTCGCCCTCATCGGATTGCTCGCTACCGGCACGACCATTGTGCTCTCGCTCTTCCCTGGCGCAGATCAGCCCAACAAGGCGCTTGCCGTATTCAAAGTCGTCGGCGCCACCCTCGTTCAGCTTGGCTTGGGAGTCGCTATCTTCACAGCGGAAAGGCGCAGAGCGCGCCGCGACACTGTCACCGCATAGCAGGCAATTCCGGCTTCCTACCGAGGAACTTCCTCGCCACCAACGAACACCTGCGGTCGAGCAGGAGCGGCAATGAAGTAAGCAAGTTCGCGATAATCCGTAAACTCGTGGATCAGAAAGTCAGCCCTCTTACCCGGTTCAATCGATCCCACCTCGCCCCCCAGCCCCAGGCTATGCGCCGCATTGATCGTTGCCGCCGCAAGCGCCTCCGCTGGCGAAAGCCGCATCTCAACGCACGCCAGCGACAGCATGAACGGCATCGACGCTACCGGCGACGACCCCGGATTGAAGTCCGTCGCAATCACAATCGCAAGCCCCGCATCCACCATCTTCCGCGCCGGCGGATACTGCGTCCTGCTCAGCGCAAATACCGATCCGGGAAGCATCACCGGTTGCACGCCAGCGGCTCGCAAATGTTCCAGTGTCTCGTCTGTCGCAGTCTCCAGATGATCAGCCGTCGCCGCGCCCAGTTCAGCGGCGAGATCAGCACCCGTGCCCGATCGGAACTGCTCCGCATGAACACGAAGCTTCAACCCATGCTGCTTAGCCGCTCTCAGCACCGTGCGAGTCTCTTCAACCGTAAACGCGTGATCGTCACAGAACGCATCGCAGTACAGCGCCAGCCCCTCCGTCGCCACCTCCGGAATCAGCTCCTCCGCGACAAACCGCACATACTCCGCCCTGCGATCCTTGTACTCCGGCGGAACCGTGTGTGCCGCCAGCAGCGTCGGCACCATCCGCACTGGCCCTTCCACATTCAGCCGCCGAATCACGCGCAGCATCTTCAGCTCCGTCTCGCGATCCAGCCCGTAACCCGACTTCGCCTCAAGCGTCGTGGTCCCGCCGCGCAGCATCCAGTCCCGATGGCGCCGCGCCGCAACAAGCAGTTCGTCTTCGCTCGCCGCGCGCGTCAGCGCCACAGTTCGCAGGATGCCCCCGCCAGCCGCCGCAATCTCCTGATACGTCGCCCCTGCAATCCGCTGCTCAAACTCCGCCGCCCGGTTTCCGGCAAATACCAGGTGCGTGTGCGCATCCACAAAACCCGGCGTCACACATCGTTGCCCCGCATCCACTATCGGCGCACCTGCCGGGATGCGCCCCTTCACATCCGCATAGCGCCCCACAGCCGCTATACGATCTCCTTCAATCAGCAGTGCACCATCCTCAATGATGCCCAGCTCAGTAAGTCCGGCGCGGACTCGCGGGCTCGCGGGCCCAGCGATCGTCACGAGTTGGCCAATATTCACGACAGCAGTGATCATGCGTTTAAGTCCAGTTCTCTTGAAACCAAACTCCCGGGCTAGGCTCAGCTCTTCGGATAAAAATGAATCGAAGATCCAATCTTCTGTTCAATCCTGCACCCCTCGAGTTGCTCGCCAGGCAGATAGCAGATGCTTGGATTCTCAGGATCGTACTGCACGGATATTCTTCGCCCCATCATCTTGTTCATGACCGCATCAACCGTCTCGGAACACATTGAGAGCGCAAACCGTTCGGCATATGGCTTATCCCGGACCACATAACTCAGCTCAAAAACAGGCAACTGAATATCACCGAACCGAAGGTGGCGAACCAGTTCTACATTTGCCGACCGAACTGTCGCCTCAACGGCAGGCCACGACTTTGTCTTCTTCGCCTCATTGAGTCTGGCAACTTCCTTGGACAAAAACTTCGCCGCCAGGACGGCTGCGCTCAGGCAAATCAATGCATAGATCGCGTCCTGCATGTCTCGTTTGCTTCCCCGCCATCGGAATCCGAATCCCCTTCTCCTGCGCCGTCTCCTGCGCCAGCCCATATCCCGCGTCCGCATGGCGTGCCACCCCGATCCCAGGATCGTTATTCAGCACCCGCGCGATCTTCCGCGAGGCCATCTCCGTGCCATCCGCGACTGTTACCTGTCCGGCATGCAGTGAGAATCCCATTCCTACACCGCCGCCATGATGGAAGCTAACCCACGTAGCGCCTGAAGCAGTGTTCAAGGCAAAATTCAACAGCGGCCAATCCGCCACCGCGTCCGAACCGTCGAGCATCTTCTCAGTCTCGCGGTAAGGGCTAGCCACCGATCCCGTATCCAGGTGATCCCGCCCAATCGCAACCGGCGCAGAAATCTTTCCCTTCTTCACCAGGTCGTTCATCGCTTCGCCCATCCGAGCGCGATCGCCGTATCCAAGCCAGCAGATGCGCGCCGGCAATCCCTGAAATGCAAACCGACCGCGCGCCAGCCTGAGCCAGCGCGTCAGAATTTCGTTCTCCGGAAACAGTTCCAGAGCCAGTTCATCTGTCACGTCGATGTCTTTTGGGTCCCCCGAGAGCGCAACCCACCGGAATGGCCCCGCTCCTGTGCAAAACAGCGGACGAATATACTCCGGCACAAACCCCGGAATCAGAAATGCATCCGCACATCCCGCATCGAACGCGAACCGCCGTATGTTGTTGCCATAATCGAACACCACCGCTCCAGCACGCTGCAGTGCAAGCATCGCATCCACATGCGCCACCATGCTGGCCGTCGAGCGGCGAACATACTCCTCCGGATCGCGCTTCCTCAACTCTGCCGCCGCATCCAGCGTGAGCCCGTGGGGCACATATCCATTCAGCGGATCGTGCGCGCCGGTCTGGTCCGTAACCACATCCACCTGCACCCCACGCCGCACAATTTCCGGCAACATGTCCGCGCAGTTGCCCACCAGCCCCACTGAGAGCGCGCGTCCGTCCCGCCGCGCCGCCTCGCAGAGCTTCAGCGCTTCATCCAGATCCTCGCTGATCGTGTCGCAATAGCGCGTCTCCAGCCGCCGCTCGATGCGGTGCCGGTCCACATCGATCACCAGCACCACGCCGTCATTCATCGTCACCGACAGTGGCTGAGCTCCGCCCATCCCTCCCATGCCGCCGGTCACAACGAGCTTATGCTTCAGGCTTCCGCCAAAGTGCCGTTCCGCCAGCGCAGCGAAAGTCTGGAACGTTCCCTGCAGAATCCCCTGCGTGCCGATATAGATCCACGATCCCGCCGTCATCTGCCCATACATCATCAGGCCCTTGCGGTCGAGTTCGTGAAAGTGCTCCCACGTAGCCCACTTCCCCACAAGGTTCGAATTCGCGATGATCACTCGCGGAGCCATGTCGTGTGTCGGAAACACCGCCACAGGCTTCCCCGACTGCACCAGTAGCGTGTCCTCTGGCCCAAGTCGCTCCAGTTCCCGCACGATCGCGTGAAAGCACTCCCAGTTCCGCGCCGCGCGTCCGATACCTCCGTAGACAACAAGATCCGCCGGGCGCTCCGCCACTCCAGGATCAAGATTGTTCATCAGGCAGCGCAGCGCCGCCTCCTGCTGCCAGCCTTTGCAGCGAAGCTGCGTGCCGCGAGGCGCTTGAATCACGGGAGAGGTTGCAGTGGTCATGGGGAGCTCCTGCTCGATAGCCAAGTAGAGAATACTACCGCGGCCATTGCCCAGTTCACACAGGCAAAACGGCTACTACCGGATATTGCGCAGCACTAAAATCAATCACACTTTGCCTGCAATCTGCCGCTCATAATCGCTCGCGTCAAAACTGCCGAGCGACTCCTGGATCAGTCCGTCCGCTCCGATGCGCCAGCATTCGAAGCCGCTGATGCGCACAGCATGCCCAGTTCCGCCCGGGCCTGTGTTCGTCCCCGTAAGCGTCCAATGGTATTCGACGCGATCCTCCGCGGGAACGAGCCGATCCATCACAACACGCAAATCCGGAAAAGCAATCATGAAAGACCGTGCAGCCTGCGTGATCGCCTCGCGCCCCACCGCCGGCGCACCAAGATTGATCGTCAGCGATCCATCCGGCGCAAAGAACGCCGCGACCCTCGCCGGTTCCTGGCTGCACCACGCATCCGTATACCGGTCGGCGAAGTCCCTCAGTCCAGGTAAATGCTCCTGCATGGATTCCATCCTGACATGCAACAGTCTTGGTTGGGAACGGCTTTGAATCTCTCGCCGCACATAGCCCGCTGATTTATCCTTCTCTTCGTGTCAAACACATTGGTAGAGTGCGTTCCCAATTTCTCTGAGGGCCGCGACAAGGCAAAGGTTGATGCCATCGTCGAGGCCATGAAGATTCCCGGCGTCTATCTCCTCGATCGCGAGATGGATGCGGATCACAATCGCTGCGTCATCACCCTCGTCGGCGAGCGCGAAGCTATCCAGGAAGCTGCCATCCGCGGTGTAGGCAAAGCCTCCGAGCTCATCGACCTCACGCAGCA
>Ga0157378_10004508_pt1 | contig 12217 bp, 11 predicted proteins | sample M65metaG_FD_115309 | JGI IMG/M metagenome (GOLD analysis project Ga0157378, IMG submission 115309) | Miscanthus rhizosphere microbial communities from Kellogg Biological Station, Michigan, USA - M6-5 metaG | ecosystem: Host-associated > Plants > Roots > Rhizosphere > Soil | place: USA: Michigan...
CCAGGGGCGGCGGAGGATACCGACTACATCGGACGTTGTGGGGGCAACGAGCCCCCCGTTCGGGCGACTTCCCCCCGTCTCTTCGGCGTTGGGGTCGTTCTCCCGTTGTGCGTGGAGAGGACAGGTGCACGCCATCAAGGCTTCAGGCTGGGACTCGGATCCCGCCGTCGCGCCCGTTGCTTCGGTCGCGCCCGTCGAGCAGGTAGCCGACGAAGAGCGCCACGACGCGCTCCGCTTGGGCGAGCTCCTGATCGAGAGCGACCTCGTCACCGCCAGCCGGTTGGACGAAGCACTGTTGCAACAGTCCGCTTCGGGCAAGCGCTTGGGGGAGCTGCTCGTCGAGTTGGGCGCGATCGACGACTTCGACCTGGCCCGGGTCTTATCCGGGCGTCTCGGGGTCCCGCTGGCCGACCTCCGGAAAGACACGCCCGACGAGGGTGCCATCGCGCTGATCCCCGAATCCTTGGCCCGCTCGCATGTCGCGATCCCGGTCGGGAAGTCCGACGCCGGTGTGCGGATCGCGATGGCCGACCCGCAGAACGACGTCGCGGTGAAGGAGCTCTCGGACGCCGCCGGGATGTCCGTGATCCCGATGATCGCCCCCCCGTCGGACATCCGGCGGGCGATCGACAAGTCCTACCGCGCGCTCGCCGGTGTCGGCCGGCACGTGGACGCATTCCTTGCAGCCGAGGCCATCAGCGTCCGGACCGTCGAGGCGTCCGACACGGCGGAGGACGCACCCGTCGTTCAGGTCGTGAACCTGATCGTGCAGCAGGGCGCGCGTGACCGCGCTTCGGACATCCACATCGAGCCACAGGAGTCCCGTGTCCGCGTTCGATATCGGATCGACGGCGCGTTGCACGACGTCCTCGCGCCTCCGCCGAACATGGGCCCGTCGGTGATCAGCCGGATCAAGGTGCTGGCCGGCATGGACATCGTCGAGCGACGCAAGCCGCAAGACGGTCAGTTGGCGATCGAAGTCGACGGCCGTCCACTCGACATCCGCGTCGCGACGACAGCGACGATCTGGGGCGAGAAGTGCGTGATGCGGCTGCTCGACAAGAACCGTCAGCTGCTTCGGCTCGATGACCTCGGGATGCCCGAGGAGACACACGACCGCTTCTCCAAGCTGATCCGGTCGCCGTTCGGCATGGTCATCTGTGCCGGCCCGACCGGAAGCGGCAAGACCACAACGCTCTACGCGGCGCTCACCGAGATCAACAACAGTGAACGCAACATCATGACCGTCGAGGATCCGGTCGAATACGTCCTCCCGTCGATCAACCAGATCCAGATCCAGGACCAGGCGGGCGTGACGTTCGCCGGCGGACTGCGCGGGATCTTGCGCCAGGATCCCGACATCATCTTGGTCGGAGAGATGCGCGACGTGGAGACCGCGCGCATCGGGATCCAGTCGGCTCTGACGGGACACTTCGTCCTCACGTCGCTCCATGGAACCGATGCGGCCGGCGCGCTCGAACGGTTCCTGGATCTCGGGATCGAGCCGTTCCTGGTCGCCTCGTCGGTGGTGGGCGTCGTCGGGCAACGCCTGGTCCGTCGCATCTGTCGCTCGTGCTCGACGACCTACAAGCCCTCTGACGAAGAGATCGAGTTCTACCTGCGGCTTGGCGGCACGCCGAAGGAAGAGTTCCTGCGGGGCGAGGGCTGCAACTTCTGTTTCCAGACCGGGTTCGAGGACCGGATCGGGGTGTACGAGCTGCTCGTCGTCAGCGAGCCGATGCGCCAGCTGATCGCGCGCAAGGCCCGGCACGACGAGATCCAGGAGCTCGCGGTGGCCGAGGGGATGCGGTCGCTGCGTGACGCGGGGATCCAGCTGGTGGCCAACGACGTCACGACGATCTCCGAAGTTCTCCGGCACATCTACGCGATCTGAGGACGCCATGGGCAGATTCCGATACCAAGCGACCACCGAGGAGGGGAAGCGGATCAGTGGTGTGACAACCGCGACCTCGATCAAGACCGCGATGTCCGGCCTGGTCGAGCAGGGGTACGACGTTTCGACGCTGCGGGCGAAGCGCAACGTCCTGCAGTTCGAGATCACGAAGAAGAAGCTCAAGCAGGACGAGCTGATGCACTTCTCGCGGCAGCTGTCTGCGTTCGTCCGTGCAGGCATCCCCTTGATCGAGTCCCTCGAGGTGATCGAGGAGGAGACCGACGACAAGGTCCTTCGCGAGGTCTTGATCGGGGTCCGGGACTCGCTGACCACCGGGGAGACGTTCTCGGACGCGCTCCGGCCGTACGAGAGCCTGTTCCCCAAGTTCTACGTCGACATGGTGCGAGCGGCCGAGATGACCGGGAGCCTCGACGACGTGCTGGCCGAGCTCGCCGGCTACATCAAGTGCGACCTCGAGGCACGCAACAAGATCAAGAGTGCCCTCGTCTATCCCTCGATCGTCCTTGTCATGGCGGTAGGCACGGTGATCGTTCTCTCGACCTTCGTGCTGCCGAAGTTCAAAACGTTCTTCGAAGGATTCAACGCGACGCTTCCGTTACCGACGCGGTTGTTGCTCTCGTTCACGGGCTTCATGACGTCGTATTGGCCCTTCGTCCTCCTAGGGCTCGTGCTTCTCGTCGCGATCCCGATGGCAGCTGTTCGAACGTCCTGGGGCCGGCGATGGAAGGACAAGCTGATCCTTCGCCTTCCCGTGATCGGTCAGGTGGTGCTGTTCGCGATCATCGAGCGATTCTGTCGCCTCCTCGCGACGATGATGCACGCGGGTGTCCCGCTTCCTGAGGCGATGGGCGTCCTCGGGGACTCGACGAAGAACGTCATCTTCAAGCGCGGCCTCGACGATGTGCACGACGCGATGATGCGGGGCGAAGGCCTCGCGCGGCCGATGGCCGATACCCACCTATTCCCCGGCGCCGTCATCCAGATGGTCAAGGTCGGTGAGAACACCGGCACGTTGAACGAGCAGTTGACGGTCGGCTCCGACTTCTACGGCGAAGAGCTCGAATTCAAGATCCAACGCCTCACGTCGCTGTTCGAACCCGCGGTGATCCTCTTCATGGGCTGCGCGGTCGGGTTCGTGGCCATCGCGATGATCTCTGCGATGTACGGCATCTACAACCAGGTGCAGTTCTGATGGATGGCTCGGGGCTGCACGTGGGTGACGAAGGGGGGGATGGCTCACGACTGTGCGCATATCGGAACCAGACATCGCAACGTTGTCAGTAGAGAGGAGGAAAACATGCAACGCATGATCAAGCGGGCTCGCGAGGAGGGGGGTTTCACCCTCATCGAGCTCATGATCGTGATCGTGATCCTTGGCATCCTCGCCGGGATCGTGCTGTTCGCCGTCGGTGGTATCACCGACCGCGGGACGACGGCCGCCTGCAAGACGGACGTCAGCACGATCCAGACCGGCGTCGAGGCGTACTACGCGAAGCACGGATCCTATCCGGCGCACCTCGTTCCGACGCTGACGAAGTCCGGCGTCGGTAGCGACCAGTTCCTGAAGTGGGACGCCGGCTTCACGGGTACGACCGCCGAGGATGGCCCCGGTGCCGCGACCAGTGACGTGCATCAGGGGACCGGGTACCTCGTCACGTACTACCCGACGGCAGTTACCGGGCACAACGCCGGTGATGTCGCTGCTGACGTCTGCTAGTCGGCGGCAGCAGGAACGAAGAACCCGGCCGCTGAGGCGGCCGGGTTCTTTCACGCTCGGGTCAGCCGCGATTCACGCGGAGGCTTGGAGACCTGCGGGGATGCTCGTCGGCTTCACGAGCTCTTTGGGATACAAGCTGCGCCCGAGCGCCTCTTCGTAGTCGACGACCCCTCGCGAGACGAGATCCGACAACGCCATCTCGAGCGTTCGCATCCCCTCGCTCTGTCCAGTGAGCAGCACGTTCCGTAGCTGGTTGCTCTTCCCGTCGCGGATCAGGCTTCGCGTCGCATGGTTCGCCACAAGCACTTCGAACGCGGCGACTTGACCGCCGTCGATCTTCGGGAGCAGCTGCTGGTACACGATGCCGGTCAGGGAGTTCGCGAGTTGCACGCGGATCTGCGCCTGTCGGCCTGTCGGGAAGACGTCGACGAGCCGGTCGACCGCCTGGCTCGTGTCGTTCGTGTGCAGCGTGCCCAGCACGAGGTGCCCGGTCTCGGCCATCGTGAGCGTGGTCTGGATCGTGTCGAGGTCACGCATCTCGCCGACGAGCAGGACGTCGGGGTCGGCACGGAGGGCCGCACGGATCCCCCGGACGAATGAACTGGTATCCAATCCGACCTCACGCTGCTCGATCGCCGCCATCTTGTGCTTGTGCACGTACTCGATCGGGTCCTCGATCGTGATGATGTGGCACGCGCGGTTCTGATTGATCCGGTCGACGATCGACGCGAGCGTCGTCGACTTACCCGCGCCGGTCGGGCCGGTGGCGATCACGAGGCCGCGTGGCACGCGCACCCATCGCTCCATCACTTCGGGCAAGCCGAGCTCCTCGAACGACGGGATGCGGAACGGGATCAGTCGCAGGGACAGACCCATCGCGCCGCGCTGGACGAACGCGTTCGCACGGAAGCGAGCGCGCTCCTCCCAGCCGAAGGAGAAGTCCGCGTCCTTCTCACGAAGGAACTCCTCGGAGCTTTCCACCGGCAGGAGCGACGTGACGATCCGTTCGGTGTCATCGCGCGTGAGCGGCTCGGCGCTCTCGGCCGGACGCATCACACCGTCGACGCGAAGCATCGGCGGGAGGTCGACGGTGAAGAGCAGGTCGGTTCCCTTCGCCTCCCAGAGCTGCCAGAGGAAGGGCTCGATCTCGGTGGGGGTGATCTCGGCCATCGCGCGATTGTCGCAAGGGCCCTTCGGCCAAGCTACGGCCGAACGGCTACAGCCCTTAGCATGCGCCTCCATGCCCGCAATAGACCCATGACTGCACCTCGGCGGTGACGGGCGACCAGTGGTCGTGGAACAGCACGGTCGCTTGCACGACCGGCTCGGTGGTGCCCGCCACGAACGTCGTGAACGTGACGGTCCGGTCGGGCGCCAGGAAATCTTGCGACCACGTACACACCACGTTGGCCACCGTCGCGTCGGAGGTTGTCGCCGTCGTCGTAAGCATGACCGTAGAGCCAACGGTCGTCGGATTCGACGTGACGCATCGAGGGTCGCCGTATGCGCCGAGACCGATGTTCTTCAGCGAGACATGGATCGCCGCATCTGTGGCACCGTCCGCGGCGTAGACCGTCGAACGCTGTACGCGGAGCTGGCTCGACGACAGAACGCTCGCTCCGGCGAGAGACAACAAGACGCCGATCACGAGGCCGAAAAGCATAAGGAACGCGAGGGCGAGGATCAGCGCTTGCCCTCTTTCGCTGCGAAGGTTCATGCGATCGCCCGCTTGAGGACCTGCACCGTCTCCGTGGCCTGACCGTCGGATGAGGCGGCGACGATAGTGATCCGTTGCAGCCCTTTGTCCCCGCCAGCCGGGCACGCGGGTCCGATATGTGATGAGAGGTCGTACGTTCCCGTCGCGGCCGGCGCCGCGCCATCCCAATACCCAACCTGGGTGATCGTCGCCGAATATCCCGTGGGCGTTGCGAGCCCGTTCAGCGAGTACATAGCCGGGCCATTGCAGGTCGCGCGGTATGGGTTCTGAGAGATGTCCTTCACCCATTCGGCAGCCGAGCGCGCGACCGCGTCGGTGGTCGCCTCCGTTCGGTGGGTCGCCGAGACTCTGATGGTCGTCATGAGGCCCGTCAGGATTGCAACGAACGTGACGCTGACGAGGACGATCGTGATGAGCAGCTCGGCCAGCGAGAATCCGCCTTCGTCACGCAGATCTCGGGAGAGTCGCACGATGAGTTCCTTCAGCCGATCGTGACGGGAGATGAAACCTTGATCTGCTGCGCGACGATCGCCTTCGCGCTGAACGTGGAACTCCCGGTCGCTAACGTGACCTGGGATGCCCTAGGGACGTAAACGATGCCGTTCAAGGAGTTCGGGCCAGAGGTTCCCGCGATCTTGACAGGATTCAGATTCAGCCGAGCCTGGAACATCACGATCCCGTCGTAGAGACCACCTGCGAACACCTTCGAGCTCAGCGCGGGGAGGTTCACGCTCGATGCGCCGGTGAAGGAGACCGCACCGCCTACATCGACATAGATCATGACTCCGCCGGTGCATGGAGCTAGGCAGGTGATGGCGGCAGTGCCCGATACCTGCAGGCCCTGCTTCAGCACGTAGATACCCGGACTGAGCTGCGTCGGCTTAGTCAGCGAAAGCGTCGCTTGGTATTTGCCTGGCTGGCATGTGCCGCCGTCGATGCAAGTGCGGGAAGGCATGGTTGAGTCGTCTGGCGCCGGCAACGAGCGAAGCGGGTCGGGGATCGTGGGGTAGTACCAGCTGACGGGGTTTTGACCGTTCCACGCGCAAGCGAGGCATTTAACGGTGCTGTTGGTGCATCCCGAACAGGTTCCTCCACTTTGTAGCGTGTTGTCGTTGGCGAGCATCCTGAAGTCACCCACGGCGCCGTTAGCGCCGTTGGTGATCGTGAGTTGCGGCGATCCCGATGACTTGGCCCCGTACAGATGAACCGCGCCCGGCAACGTGGAGTTCACGAGGAGGGGGCCCTTGATCGTCAGGAGACCTTGCGGCGTTGCTGTGTCCAGCGCTATGCCGTCCAGGTTGACGACGTCTCCATTGGAGACTTTGAAGCCGAGAACGAGGTTCGCATACGCGGTCGTGGCGATCCCACTCACCTGACAGTCGTAGTTGCCGACTCCGTTGATAGCCTGCGTTCGACAGGTCGGTGGGCTCGCGGACCCGTCGTAGACCGTGAATGTGATCCTCGGCGCACTGCCGGAGACCTTCGCAGCATGAACCTCGACAATGGGGGTGAATCCGATGTCAGGCGCGTTCACGGGCGACAAGGTCACTTTCGCCTCGGCCGAGCTGGTGTTCATGACCGCGGTCGACTGATTCTGATCGCCCAATACGCTCCAGAGAGAGGGTGGTGTCGCCCACCCGGTTGTCTGGACGTCGGGGTTGATGGGGGACGCGGTCAACGAGGGATCCAACGTGCAGGCTGTTGAGGGAGAGGTTCCGGGATCGTCACACTTCCCTTGAACCGTTAGCGGGCTTCCTGCGCCGGTCGACAAGAGCGTGACGTCTCCGGGGAGAGGCCCGCCGCCAGACGTCACGGACGCTGGGTTGTAGCTCCGACGGGAGCCGAAGAGCGTGTAGGTGCAATCAATCGTGCAGTCGCTCGGCTTCGTGAACCGCATCGTCACCGACATCGGGACCGGCGGCGTCGACGAGTCGTAGGCGACCGCGACGGACGGCCTCGAGGTCCCTGCGAAGTGGGCGATAACGATCGGCGCGCCGCCGTTGAACGTCCGCGTGACCTGGGTTTCACCGTTCGATGCCGTGCCGCACCTGTAGACGGCGGTCGGGTGTGCGGCCGACGCGTACGTGAACGTGACGAGCGTGATGAAAGACCCGGAGCAACCGCTCGCCCCTGCAGCGACGTTCACGTCGGACGCACTCTGGACGTCGTTCGCCAGGTAGGACGACGTGATGAGCACGTCCTGGCTCTCGTGCAGCCGCTGTTCCGTAGACCCAGTCGTCTTGAGGCTGACGATCAACGCGCCTGCGATAGCAACGATCAGCAACGACATGATGACCATGCCGATCATCAATTCGGGAAGGGTGAACCCATCCTCGTCGCGCATCCGCGCTGGCCAGAGCATGTGCAATGGTCGTCGTGCGACGTAAGAGGTGTCAAGGAAACGCCCTATCGTTCGGCGTAGGCCGAAGGTCTGTGAAATCCGACTGACCCAAGGCGGCCGATCGGCAGTGGCACACCGCCTGAGTAGCAGATCGGGGTTCCGCCCTGAGTCCAGGGTCACGTGAACTCATGGATCGCGTCCAACATGCGTCGACCCTGTGTTGCGTGTTGCGCGATGGTGACGGCTCAGTGACGCTCCAGTCGCCCTACTGGCGCTTGAGCAAAGTCTCCCTCGATGCTGGCCCGAACCAGTCCGAGAGAGGGGCAGATCCTTGGGCACACGTGCCGTTGTGTCGCGGACCACACGCGCTATGTTCAACCGGCCGCTGCGCGTGAAGATGATCCTGCCCGCGCTGATCGAGGCGAACGCACCAGGCTACCGGCGCATCAAGTACGCCCTCTTCCCGCCGCTCGGTCTGGCGTCCCTCGCGAGCTACTTGGAGCCATCAGACGACGTGGAACTGCTCGACGAGCACGTGCACGCACCGCTCGAGCTCGACGACCAGCCGGACCTCCTCGTGATGAGCGTGTACATCACGTCGGCTCGCCGCGCGTGGGAGATCGCCGATGCCTATCGCGCGCGTGGCACGTACGTCTGCGTCGGCGGTCTGCATCCGAGCTCACTTCCCGAGGAGGCGACCCGTCATGCGGACACGGTGATCGTCGGTCCGGGCGAGGGCGCATGGCAGGCGTTCCTCGGCGACTTCCGCGCCGGTCGACCACGGTCGCGGTATGAAGCGTCCCCGGCGATGCGCACGCTCGCCGGCGTACCGCCCGTCCGTCGCGACCTGATCGATCGCCATCGGTATCTGTGTCCGAACTCGCTCGTCGTGTCACGCGGCTGTCCGCATCATTGCGACTTCTGCTACAAGGACGCGTTCTACGCGGGCGGGCGGTCGTTCTACACGCAAGAGGTCGATGAGGCGCTCGGCGAGATCGATCGGCTGCCGGGCAGGCACCTCTACTTCCTCGACGACCATCTCCTCGGGAACGAGCGATTCGCCGCTGGACTGTTCGAGGGCATGCGCGGGATGGGCCGCCTGTTCCAGGGAGCGAGCACGGTAAAGGCGATCCTTCGGGGCGACCTGATCGAGCGAGCCGCCGAGGCCGGCATGCGGAGCGTCTTCGTCGGCTTCGAGACGCTCGGCCCGGACGATCGCCGGCTCGACGCGAAGCGCCGCCACCGCGGGCAGGGCTACGACGAGGCGATCCACCGCGCGCACGACCTCGGGATCATGGTGAACGGCAGCTTCGTCTTCGGTTTGGACGGTGACGGCCCCGACGTCTTCGCGCGAACGGTGGATTGGGCGATCTCGCGGGGGATCGAGACCGCGACCTTCCACATCATGACGCCGTACCCGGGCACCGCCCTGCATCGGCGGCTCGCCGACGAGGGACGCATCGTGTCCGAGGATTGGGATCGATACAACACGCGCAACGTTGTGTATCGCCCGGCGCAGCTGTCCCCGGAGGAGCTCGAAGCGGGCTACTGGCGCGCCTACCGCGACTTCTATCGCTGGAGCTCGATCTGGCAGGGAGCGGCCGTCCAAGAGACCGTCCGGGCCAGAGCGCGACACCTCGCGTACGCGGGTGGCTGGAAGAAGTTCGAGCCGCTCTGGGATCTGATCATCAGGTCACGGCGCGTCAACGCGATGCTGCCGATGCTCGAGCGGACGCTGGATGCGTTCGTCGGAGCGCGATCGGGTCGCAGCGACCGTCACGGGGTCTCGCCGCCGCGGGATGCGTCCGGCGGCTATCCGGCGCCTGTGGAGTCCGACGACACCGTGTACGTCAGGTAGGCGAAGCCGCCCAGGATCTCGGCGCTGGTCAGCGTCAGCCGTGGCGACGTGATCCGCCGGGGGAGCAGCGGGGCGCCGCCGCCGAGCGTGACCGGTGCGACGTGGAGCTGGATCTCGTCGAGGAACCCCTCGTCGGCGAACGCCCCGACGAGCTCACCGCCCCCGACCAGCCAGATGTTCTTGCCGCCGGCGACGGCGGTCATCTCCTCGTGGACCGCGCGCACGTCACCCTGAACGAACCGGATGTCGACGTTCGGGATGGCCGGCAGCTCGCGATGCGTGAACACCCAGCTCGGGATGTCGCCGTAGTACTCGTGCCACTTCTCCGGGTTCTCGAGCAGTTTGTCGTGCTCCAGCACCCACTCGTAGGTGGTGGCTCCCATCGCCATCGCCCCGACCGCACCGATGAAGGCGTCCCACTGGCTCTCGTCGTGTTCTTGGTGGGCCTGGAACAACCAGTCCAATGAGTTGTCCTCGTCCGCGATGAAGCCGTCGATGCTCGTCGCGGTGAAGTACTGCGTCTTCGGGGCCTCCGTCGGCGCCGTCATCGCGGGCTCGGGTGTCGTGACCTCGACCGGGACCGCCTCGACCTCGGAAGCCGGCTCGATCGCAGGGATCTCGAGCATCGCCTCGAGACGCTTCGCCATCTTCGGCGACGCGCCCTCGTCCTCATGCTTGAAGTAACTGAAGATCGTCGCGCCGCCGTCGAGCGCGGGCTGGATCCGGCCGGCCCACTCGCGGAGCTCCTCATCTGAGTACTCGGTCTTCCGCAGACGCAGATAGCCGACCGGTTCCCACGACAGGTCCTCGGGCTTGGGGTCCTTCTCGTCGGTCTCGGCGACGCACCACCCGACCCCGGCGTCGAGCAGCCGGTCGCGCGCTGCCGCCCACGAGTCGTGCCGGAACTCCATCGCGTACGACGGCCCACCCGCCGGCAGCGTCGCGAGGAACCCATCTAGCAACGCCGCGTCGTACTTCAGCGACGGCGGGCACTGGAACAGCACGCACCCGAACCGATCGCCGAGCAGCTTGCCGCGCGCCACGAAGTCGCGGACGTCCTCGCCGACGTCCTCGAGCTTCTTCCAGTGCGTGATCCGCTGGTTGGCTTTCAGCGTGAACACGAACCCGGGCGCCGCCTTCGACTTCCACTTCTCGACGGTCTTCTCGGTCGGGAACCGGCGGAACGTGTAGTTGATCTCGACCGAGGACAGCTGCGTCGAGTAGTAGTCGAGCATGTCGTCCTTCTTGAGGTCCTCGGGGTAGAAGACCCCTTTCCGCCACTCGTCGTAGGCGAATCCCGACGTGCCCAGGTAGAACCGACCGCTCACGCTGGCATCATGGCAGGTGATGAGCGAACGGTTCCGGCTCGAGGCCCCCAAGGGTGAGGTGTCCGCCGCATGGCACGATGGGGGGAAGCGCGCATCCGCCCTGGTCGTGGCACACGGGGCCGGCGCCGGCATGGACCATCCCTTCATGAAGGGGTTCTGCGAGGAGCTGGCGGCCGCCGGCGTCTCGGCCCTCCGCTTCAACTTCCTGTACCTCGAGGCCGGCAGGAAGAGCCCCGGCTCGCCGAAGGACGCGACCGCCGCGGTGGTCGCCGCAGTCGGGGCGGCCACCACCCGTACCGGCGGCCGGCCGGTGTTCGCCGGCGGCAAGAGCTACGGCGGTCGGATGGCCTCGATGGCCGCCGCCGACGGCATGCCGGCCGCCGGCCTGGTCTTCCTCGGCTACCCGCTCCACGCGCCGGGCCGATCCGACCAACCCCGTGACGGGCACCTCTACGGCCTCAAGATCCCGATGCTGTTCCTGCAAGGGACGAAGGATCCGTTCGCCGATCCCGACGTGCTGGCAGGCGTGCTCCGCAAGCTCGGGAAACGCGCGACCTATGTTCCTTTCGAGGACGCCGGGCACTCGTTCGAGCGGTCGCGCAAGGACAAGCCGCGCGACAACACGGCGCAGCTCGTCCCGCACGTCGTCGAGTTCGTGAACGCGAACAGCTGATGCCTCGGAAGAACAAGCGTGCGCCGCTCGAGTACCTCCCCTCTCCCGCGCCCGTGGGCGGGCCGCGCGCGCCTGCCTGGGCGGTCGTCGAGGGCTTCGAGGTGCGCGAGGTCGCGAGCGACAAGGAGTACCGCTGCCCCGGGTGCGATCACATCGTGCGGCCCGGCCTCCGGCACCTCGTCGTGGTGCCGAACGGCGCGGCCGAAGACCGTCGCCACTGGCATACGGAGTGCTGGCGCAAGGAGCTTCGGCGTCAGGGCCTGCTCCGCGGTCCGGGGGCCGGTTGAGCGCTCCCTCGGGTGTCGGGAGCCAGGTGTAGGGTCGCGACGATGACCGATCAGAGCACGCAGCAGGCGCCCGCCTGTCTCCCGGTGAGCGAGTCGAAACGGCTGCCGTGCGACCTCTGTGGCCACCCGATGGAGCCCGAGCACGCCCACTACAAGTGCCCGAACTGCAGCTATATCCTTCCGTGTTGCGGATGGTAAGGCCGGTCCCACGGGAACCGATCCGCGTCGCTGAGCGTCCACCAGACGCGCATCCGTGCGCGACGACCCGAGGGGGATCCGTGCATCGAACGTTCCGGGCGTCGCTGGCCCTGCTTGCATCGCTCGCCGTCATCGGCTCCATCGTTGCGACAGGTCCCGCCCAGGCCGTGCCGAAGGGAGCGA
>Ga0157378_10004509_pt1 | contig 12216 bp, 12 predicted proteins | sample M65metaG_FD_115309 | JGI IMG/M metagenome (GOLD analysis project Ga0157378, IMG submission 115309) | Miscanthus rhizosphere microbial communities from Kellogg Biological Station, Michigan, USA - M6-5 metaG | ecosystem: Host-associated > Plants > Roots > Rhizosphere > Soil | place: USA: Michigan...
AATCCACGCTTCGATGTTTTTCGAAAACAAAACGACCGCTTCATTAAGTGGGTCGGAACCGCCGAAAGCCTAGAAGATTTAGACAAACTTATCCGAATAGACTCCACTAACGCATCTCAAGACGACTATGTTATCTACCGTTCAGCTTACGGAGTCACGGAAGTATTGCGCGATTTACGAACTTCGCGACCTATTTCATAGGCGGAAACCCTAGCCGTACGGAGCAGTCTTCACAAAGAAGCACACTGTAAGACGATGTTTCGTGTTGCGTCACCTAGCCGCAACGCGACGGATGTAGCCATCGCCGAGCGGCATCGGCTCACCCTGGAATGGAATGTGATATAGCGTCAGCGGGGCATCTTGCTTACCGCAGCCCTCGACTTCCTTAGTTGTCATTTTGGAGCGGTCGGTTTGGGTGGGGAGAACCGCCTTAGCGAGGGATGCTACCACAAATTAAACTGTCCGTCCGGTAGAGTTGGTGGTAGCAACGCGTCAACTCGTTCGAGCAGCTTTGGAATACCGTCCACTTTCGAAATAAAATCCACGCCAAGAAACCCGCTAAGAGCGTCGGCGCTCAATTCGGTATACATCGTGAACAAAATGATCGGAGTTTGCGGCAGAGTGTGTTTCAAAACCGTCGCTGCCTCCGCCCCATTCAGGCGCGGCATAGCAAGATCAAGTAGTATCAGGTCGGGCCTGATCTGCTTGGCTTTTTCGATGGCGTCAACGCCGTCCACGGCTTCACTGATCATGAGTTCCGAGTGACGGCGCTCAAGCAGGAATCGGACGGAACGGCGCATCGATGCGCTGTCATCCGCAATCAGCACACTCTTGGACACGGCCTAAAGTTAATGCTTTATTTTGGCGTGTGATTCAATACGGGGGAATCCGTAGTGCATCCTACAAGCGCGCAAAAAGGTGATTGCATTCATCGTCGATAGTGCTATGTTCATATTCCCCTCCCCCGCAGTTTCCCCGATACAGCATGCATGAGGAGTCTTCCATGCCAATCGCAGAGCGTCGCAAAGCGCGTCGTGTCACGCTCCAGATTCCCGTGAGAGTTCGACCTTGGGAATCAGTCATTCCAGAACAGAAGGTTGAGTGCTTAAACATTTCGGAACGTGGTCTGTACTTCGCGAGCGGGACAAGATTCAACGCCGGGGAACGTTTAGAACTGGTTCTGAAGATGCCGGAAGACATCTTTGGGCGAGAAAATCCAAACTGGCTCTGCGTCGGTCAAGTTGTTCGTACGCATGCGCTCGACTCTTCTTCTTTGGCACTTGGGGTGGCTGTGGAGTTTGAACCTTACCCGCCTGTGCGGTAGACGGATGCCTGCGCCACGACAGGGTTCCCGCAATCCAGAATCGTTAGTCTGGAGGGTTCACATAACTGTAAAAGATGCGAGGAACACTCGCGGCTCTGTGATGCGTCGCTGCCAGCAAGACGTACAACGCTTGCTCCCCTCGAGGCCGAAATTCAACCGCAACCCAGACCGCAATTGGAATGCAGTTGAATTTCAAGGCGTAGTCCTGTCCAGCCACAGACCGAAAATCACCGAACACGATTGCACCGACCAGAAGCAAACTGAGAAGCGCAATGCTTTGCAACACAACCCGTCGTCGCCGGCCAAGAGCTTTTGTTCGCGAAGACCATAGAAGGGAGCTTAACCGCCGAAGATATGAAGAAATGCGATTGGGTTCGACCTGAACTCGTGGCCCAGATCGAATTTTTAGAATGGACCGACTCGGACCATCTCAGTCATTCGAAGTTTGCTGGCCTGAGGGAGTGCAAAGACCCGAAGAGTGTGGTCAAAGAATTATTTCCGAGTGCGTCGTGACAGCACACCAACCGTCCAGGGTGCTAATCATCTCGTAGAATTATCAAGCGTGTAAAAAGCTTTGATAGGCCAGCAATGCACCTATGGCCATAAATGCCAAAACCAGAGAGGAAATCCAGAACGCTAATTCCCAGTTGAATACGCGGGCCCGTTTCCAGACACCCATACTAACCTCTCCCGCCTCTCGTAACGTTTTGCCGCTCTAGCACGCTGCGTGGAGGGTACGAGGCGACTCCAGTGGACGGCAATGGAGCAGTCGTATCAAATCCGAGGTAGTACTCCAGTTCCAGGACCACGTTCAGGTTTCTATGTCTTGATAAGCGTCAGCATCCAGTGCCTCTAGTCCAGGCGCGAAGCCGACGTCCGATTCCCGTTTTTCCAACCAATGCCAACCTGATTCCAATCAAAAATTCAGTCCTCGAGGGTCGGCAAGGTCTTGAGCATGTCGTGCGCACTCGGCCTGCTAACGACCAAATCGTCTTTGCGGATCTTTCCGTCACGAAAGACAAGCACTCGTTTGGCAAACTGCGCTATGTCGTGTTCGTGCGTGACCAAGACAATCGTCAGCCCCGCGTCGTTCAATCTCTGACAAACTTCCATGATCTCCACCGACGTGCGGCTGTCGAGGTTTCCGGTCGGTTCATCCGCGAGAAGAATGGACGGGCGGTTTACAAGCGCCCGTGCAATCGCAACCCTCTGCTGCTGCCCGCCCGACATCTGCGAAGGAAAATGGTGCGCCCTGTCGGCCAACCCGACCATCGCTAGAGATTGTGCGGCACGCTTTTCGCGCTCCGCCTTGGAAATTTTCGTATAGAGCGTCGGGAGTTCTGTATTCTCTTGGGCCGTAGTCCGCGCCAATAAATTAAATCCCTGGAACACAAAACCGATCTTCTGATTTCGAATCTGTGCCAGGGCTCTCTTGTCATGTCGACTAACGTCGATTCCTTCGAGCACGTATTTTCCGGAAGTAGGTTTGTCCAGGCACCCGAGGATATTCATGAACGTGGATTTGCCGCTGCCGCTGGCGCCCATGATTGCGACGAACTCACCGACCCCAATATCGAGACTCACACCACGCAATGCATGAACGCGCGTTTCGCCCAATTCGTAATACTTGTGCAGGTCTTCGACTCGAATGACCGCACTTGTGGTCGACGCAGGGTAGGCCTGAGTTCGGTTGGCGTCGACAAGTGTCATGAAATCTGTCTTTGCGCCGTCATCGGCGCAGGGTGCCAGGAGCTTGATTTTTCGGAACCACGGAACGAATCACCAAGGCATCGCCGTCTTTCAGTTGGCCTTTCAAAACGGCCGTGATTTCCGTGAAGGCGTGATCCGTGATCCCCAGGGAAACCTTAACCGGCTCCAGTGTGTTGTCAGCGTGAAGTTCCCAAACAATGGCCGTATCGCCTTTCGGAGCGCGCGGCAGATTTTGAGCAGCAGCGCTGGTTTGCTCTGACGCCTGAACGACCCCGGAACTCGCCGTCGCGACCTGCCGTTCGCCTCCATCGATGCCGTATTGTTTGTAGATCGCGAGAATTTCCTCCGGAGACATAGGCGGTTTGTAGCGCAGGGCCGTGTTCGGAAGTTTCATTGCGTTCTGCACCGTGGCGACTGGGATCGTCACATACGCCGTCATGCCCGGAAACAACTTCAGTTCGGGATTTGCGAATTCGATAATCGTGTCGTAGGTGACCACACTCTGCACGGTAGTGGCGTTCATCCGAACCTGGCTGACTACACCATGAAACGTGTCTTTCGGAAATGCATCCACCTTGAAGCTCACTGCCTTCCCTACCTTGATATTGCCAACGTCCGACTCATCGGTCTTGGCATAAACCCACATCTTGCTCAGGTCCTGAGCGATCGTGAAGATCGTCGGAGCCTGCAACGACGCAGCCACTGTTTGTCCGACGTCCACGTTGCGCGCCACAACGGTGCCATCAATGGGAGAGCGAATTACGGTGTAGTTCAGGTTGGTTTGCGCGACTTCCTGAGCAGCTCGCTTCTGACTTACCTGGGCTTCCCCCTGTGTCACGCTCGCGGCCGCAGCACCTACCGCCGCTTTCGCGGAATCATAATTCGCCTTGGCAAGATCAAGCTGCTGTTGACTCATGATCCCACCTTGAAACAGGCCAACCGTACGGTCATAGTCAGCCTTCGTCTGAACCAGTCCCGCTTTCGCTTTTTCAAGGTTGGCTTGCGCAGCGACTAGATTCGCTTTGGCGTTCTCAAGGTCCGCTGTCGCCTGCAGCAGTGCGCCCTTGAACAAAGCGGGATCGATCAGCGCTACGACATCGCCCTTGTGTACGCGGGAGTTGAAATCGGCATTCAGTTTCGCGATGGTTCCCGACACTTGAGAGCCAACCTGTACAGTGATGACCGCATTGATCGTCCCGGTCGCCTCAACCGCGTCGTTGATGTCGCCTCGCTCCACTTTCGCGGTGAAATGTTCGGTTTGCGCTGTCCGATTCAAGCCAAACGCAACGAGCAAGCCCGTCACGACGACCGCCGCAGCTAGAAGGATCCATTTCCTCTTAGACTTCATTTCCCCTTCGCTTCTACCCTTCACTCGTATCGCAAAGCTTCGATCGGATCGAGCAATGACGCCTTTCTTGCCGGGTAATATCCAAAAAAGACTCCGACAGCGATCGAAAACATCGCCGCTACTAGAATCGCTTCGATCGACATTTCCATGGGCCAATGCAGCGTTTGTCCGACCAGATAAGAACCCAAAATGCCGAACAAAACCCCGGCTCCGCCTCCCACCAGGCTCAGCATGACGGACTCGCCGAGAAATTGCAGTTGAATCGCTTCTTCTGTCGCCCCGACCGCGACGCGTACTCCGATTTCGCGGGTCCGCTCCGTTACGGAAACAAGCATCACATTCATGATGCCGATTCCTCCTACAATCAGCGAAACCGAGGCAATCGCGATCAGCAGGATCGTGAGCGTCTTGCTGGCGTCAAGTTGCGCCTGAATGATGTCTTCGGGATTCCGAATGTTGAAATCGTCTTCCTGTTCGGGGCGAAGGTGATGGCGGTCCCGCAGAAGCGCTGTCGCTTCCTGTCCGGCGGTCTTCACCGCGTCCTGGGAGACGGCGGAACACAAAATATCATCGAGCCAGGTGATTCCCTTGATTTTCTTCTGAGCGGTCGTGTACGGCAGGATGACCGTATCGTCCTGGTCTTGCCCGGAAAGCGAAAGCCCCTTCGGAACAAGCGTAGCCACCACCTTGCAGGGAATATTGTTCACCCGCATAACTTTACCGACGGGATCGTCCACGCCAAAGACCTGCTCGCGGACCGAGCGGCCAATGACACACACATCGGCTGCGCGATCCACGTCGTCTTGCGAAAAAATAGCGCCCTGATCGACATACCACCGCTTGATCTCAAAATACTCAGGCGCAACGCCGCGATACGAGGTATGCCAGTTCTGATTGCCGTAAACAACCTGCACCGGATCATCCACGTTCGGCGAAACACTTTTAATAATGGATATCTGATTCTTGATGGCAATCGCGTCGGAAACAGTAAGCGTCTTGGTGTCATGAGTTCCCGTTCGTACACCGTTTACGGCCCTTCCGCCTGCTTCGATCCAAACGAAGTTGTCTCCCAGGTTGTTCAATTGCTGCTCTACCCGCGCTTGACCTGCCTTGCCAATGGCGACAACACAAATGACCGCCGCGATCCCGATGGTGATTCCGAGGACGGTCAGCAGACTCCGCATCTTGTTCCGCGTCAGTGCCACCAGTGCGGAACGCAAAAGGCCGGCGTAGTTCACGATTGCCCTCTCATCGAGTTCATTCTGCGTTTGCTCAAAACCAATTCGATCTCCTAGCTCGCCAGTATTCTACTTCCAGCGTGCCCGGCTAGAGTCGGAACGTCCAGCGGAGCTTAACCGCGATCAGATCGCTCTGCGGGACGATGCTCACATGCGGATCGGTCACGATGCGCTGCCAACCCCTGTTCCATACGATGAAAAGGTCGTTGCCTGGTTTAATGGTCCAGCGCAAACGTGTATTGGTACCGACGTTCTGGGATCCGGTGTCGTACTGAATGAAACTCGACAGCACGAGATTGGGATTCCAGGCGTACGCTGCACGCACGGACCACAGGCGCTGGACAAAATTCCCGGTTGGCAGATGTCCGAAATCGTTTTCCGTGTCGAGGTCGAGTTGGACCTTGCCTCTGGGCGACGTCCAGCGCAGATAGTTTTCCCACTGTGTGAGATGTCCGTTATAGAACGTCCCGAACCAGGTCGTGGTGCCAAATTGCAGCGGCCGGTGTTCGCTCGACTGCGCTTCCAGTCGCCACCGCGTGAAATCATAGGAGCCGGGAGGAATCACCACACCCGGCGCGACTTCGAACGGAGCAAGCAGAGTCTCGCCGTGGGGATTCCAATTGAATTCGAAGCGGTCTCCCGATTCAAACCGGACATTGACCGGGGCCATGAAGTATTCCCAGGACTCGACGATTCCCCTTGAATCCGTGAACCGCGTGTATTGATTTTCGAAGAACTCCTGGCGGATCCACCGGAACGGCCCGTCCTTCGAGGGCCGCGGCTGGAAGGCGCAGCCGGCATCCGTGCGACGGACACCCGGACGTGGCAAAAACCCGAGGAGGGGGTCGAGTGCGTCCCCGTACTGGTTGACGCTCGTGTTGCAGTCCCACAAGTCGTTCGGATAGTCGATCTTGAATCCCCAGCCAATTTTGCTTCCCGGACCTACATCCCCCTGTGTCCTCGCGCTCCACGCGCCCAGCAGGAGATTCTTGTTCCCGCGAAACTTGGAAGTGCGCCAGATGGCGTCCACTCCCACGAGCGTGTTACGGCGAAACCCCGCGGGATCGCCGTTCGTGAAGATCGTGCCTACGCGCAGGTTCTCATTGAAATCGTAGGAAATACGCGCGGCCAGCAAATTGGTGCTGGGAACTTGCGAGGACGGCAAGGCGAGATCTTCGACGACCTGTTGTGAAACGACCGTTTCGCGTGTCTGCACGTCGAGCAGGGCCAGGTTCCACTTGCCCACGCGCCCGTTGAGCTTCACGCCGGCATTGATCGGAATTTGTTCGCCATCAAGTAAGCCGATCTCGCGGCTGAAAAAGGGAATAAACTGCGGAGATTCGCCGCCGAGGCCGAGACCGAAATCGTATTGGTTCGCTCCCTCCAGAAAAAAAGCGCGCTTCTCCGGGAAGAACAGCGGGAACCGGGTTAAATTGATCTGCCGGGTGTCCACTTCCGTCTCGGCAAAATCGGTGTTGACCGTTAACACCGTGACGAGTTGCGGGGTCGCTTTCCATGTGACTTCGCCCCCCACTGCGCCTTGCCAACTCCGGGGACTCTCGCCGTAAAACTGTTTCGTCTTCCCGATCCCATACGGCGCGAATTCGATCCCCTTGCCCTGCTGCAGGTCATTCAATCCCGCCAAATTTCCCGTCCGGCTCAGGTCATACAAAAACGAATCGAGCGTGGGTGACGACCAGCGAAGAGCCATGCGTTCGCGCGGAACATATCGCTCGAAATTCAATCCCCACTCGTCGAGCCCACGCGTAAAACTGAGTGTGCGCGACGGGATCACGATCTCGGCCGACCACCCGTCCGCCGTTCTCGCCGTGCGCGCATCCCAGATTCCATCCCAGTCGAGAGAGGCCGATTGGGGATCGGAAATCAACCCGTCCGTTCGCGTGCCCGCCGCGTTGATCTGGAAAAAATAACCGGTCCGGCGATCCCCATAGGTATCAAGAATGATGCTGACGGTGTCGTCGGTCTTCGTGGCTCCATCGCGGCCCATGGTTTCATCGCGCCGCATGGTGTGAATGGAAATGTGGCGCGGATCGGGGTCCTTGCACTGGAAGCCAAAGTAGATGCGGTCACCCGTGACAATCACCCGGACTTCGGTATCGTAGGGCGTCGCCGCTCCCGGCTTCGGAGACTGCTGTACGAGGTGAATCGCCGGTGCCTCGCGCCACGCGGGCTCATCCAGTTTGCCATCGAGCGTGATCGAGACCTGGGTCCTCACAAGGGCTTGCGCACTTGGCCGGTCCTCGGACACCGCCCTCGTGCAGGATGTCCCAACCAGAATGAAAGAGATATAAATTCGCCTGCGCCATTCGTCCCAGAAGGCGCCACGACTCCAGTCCGTGGCTTGTGGCGTCCGGCGAATCACGATTCCTCCGGAGGCCGAAGTTTTTGAAACGAAAAATAAAGCAGCGGGTCGTAGATGATCTTCAGCGTGCCGGCGATAAAGAACGGAGCACTGATTAACGAAGGTCGCGCGAACAGAAATCCCGCGAGTAGCGGACTGATGGCCGCGCCCGTAGTGCGCGCGACTCCGGTAAATCCACCCGCGGCGGATCGCTCTTCGGCCGGAACGACGGCCATCGTATAGGACTGCCTCGTGGGAACATCCATCTGGCTGATGCTGAAGCGGAGAAGAAGCAACAACACGGCGAGTGAGAGATTGGGCATCAGCGGCACGAGGATAAGAAGAATGTTCGAAGGCAGATGCGTGACTACCATCGTGCGGATGAGACCGATGCGCCCCGCAAGCCGGGAAGCGAGAAGAGCGGAGATTCCTGCAAAGACATTGGCCCAAAAGAAAATCGCGCCAAGTGCGGCAGGTTGAACACCGAAGCGCAGATAGAACCAATAGGCGGCAAAACTCTGCACGACGAATCCGCCCGCAAACGAATCCAGAGCAAAGAGACCCGATAGTTTCAGAACGACGTTTCGCGACCGGGCAATTCCGAAAATATTTGCGACGCTTGAAGATGCGACTGGGCCGTTTAAAACCGGGCTGACTTCCACAGATGCCGATAGACGTAGGAACAGAAACGCCAGCGCAGCTCCCAAGGCGGCATACAAAAACACCACGGCCCGGTAGCTTTGAACGTGCGTCATGGCCGTGTTTTGCAACGCCTCTGTCAAACCGCCGCCACAGAGCGCGCCCAGGGCGGTCGCCAGCGAACCAGCGAGCGTGTACCACGCAAAAACTTCAGTGCGAGCCGCCGCCGGAACAATATGGGACAGCGCAGCTTGTTCGATGGAGAGAAACGGCCCAACTTCATGGCCGCTTGGACTGATGACGCCGATGGTGCCGGCGACGACGAGAAAGAGCAGGTTGCTGGTACATGCGAAAGCCAACCCCGCAGCGGCCATGAGAATTGAGCCAACGATCAACATGCGCCGCCGCCCGATACGATCCGCTCTTGTCGTGAGGTAAAGCGAGACGACGACATCACCGACGAGGGTCAGCGTGAGAACGAGGCCGGCTTGGGCTTCCGTGAGCCCGAGACCAACCAGATAGAAAACCAAAATGACGGAGAGCGAACCGTATGCGAACAGCCGTGCAAATCGGGCGACGAACAGAAGCCATCCGTCATGCGGCAGAGTCCTGAGCACACTCGGGATGAAATTGGTTGTCGCCATTCGCTAAAGGCAGCCTCTATCGATTCGTCACGGCCTCGTAAACCACCATTCGCGCGACGAGCTTGCCGTCTTCTTCCTGTTCTGGCGTGTACACTCGGTGCGTTTTGAGATCGACCGCCAAGCTATGCACCGCGTGCTGCACGCGAAAATCCTCTAGCTTGCGATAATGGTCTGGGTCGTCCTGGTGAAAAACCGCAACCGCGCCGCTGTAGCACGCGACGTAGATGCGGCTCAACCCTGGGTCAAACTTGATCACGTCCGGACCGCCGGGCATTTTGAGAAACGCGATGGGCGCGTGCTTGTCCAGGTCGAAAACCGTCATCAATTCGTTGCCCTCGCAGGAGAGGAATGCACGATGGTGTACGGGGTCCAGCGCCATCCCGTGGTTTCCCTCGCATTTCCCGACTGGGTAGCGCCCAATGACTTGGTCCGTCGCCGGATCAGTTTCGGCAAATAGATTCTGATCCTGCAGATTCACGTACACCTTCCGCGCAACGGGGTCGTACTGCGGCATTCCCGTTTCGCTGTCGAAGCGCAGCGTCTTTACGATCTCGTCTTTCCTGACATCGACGACGGCTTCCGCTTTCCCGCGCTCGTTGGAAACGTAGAGCTTGTGAAAGAGAGCCGCGTAGGTGCTTCCGTCGGGCTTCGACACCGTCTTGAGCTTCTTGATGACCTTCATCTGTTTCAGGTCCACGACACCAATCGTGTTGTCGTGCGCATTGGACGTGTAGGACTTCTTGAGTTCCGGAACGTATTCCACGCCTTCCGCGCCAGGTGTGTCGGCAATGGTAGCGACGACTCGATTCGTGGCGACGTCGATCACGTACGTCTGATCGGCCCCGAGATGCGCGGAAATCAGGTAGTCGTGGTCCGCGTCGATCGCCAGGTAGTCGAAGCGCTTTCCTCCCGGTCCCGGGAGATCAATCGCTGTAACGTTCCGAAGCGTTTGTCCTTCGGCAAAAACGCCAACCAAAACGTAAACAGCTAGAAAACTGACAAGCGATCGTTTTTGCATCATTACGTCCTTCAGGAAAATCTGCTCTCTCAGTTCAGGCTTTGGGCGTCAGTGTTTTTATGAGTGCTTCGATCTTATCCACGATAACCGTACGAGCACGTTCGTAGTCTTCGCTGGTGGAAGGTACATCTTGCCAGTCCACCAGTTTGCCTGCCGTAATCTTCTCGGGAAACGGCAGTTTGCAGGCAAACGTTACGACTCGCGCTGCTTCCCGCACGTCTTTTTCAGCGACCAGCTGCGGCTTCCATGCTGCAACGTCCAATCCGTCCTTGGCGAGATTGACCCTGACCTGTTGCGGTATCTCCGGATCAGGATTGATTCCACGAGCAATGGCGCGGTACGGCAGTTTCCTTTGTCCCACCAATCGGTTGAAGTGCGCAGCGGCGATAACGCTTTTTGCCGATCCGTGTTCGCAAACGAATAGGATTGTTTGATTCTCCTGCTTATCCTGCCCGGGACCCGCGACACCTCCCAACAGCAGGATCGCTGCGACTATGAAGGATCTCCACATCCTTATCCCTTCTTTCCCAAGTCGCCGAGGGTTGCCTTGAACGTATTCGCCAGTTTTTCTGCGGGACCCCGTCCCCAGTAGTGCAGGAAGATCACCATCGGCTTCTCTTCCGTCATGTGATGATGAATCGCGACCACGTCGATGCTGTTTTTGCGCAGCGTTTTGAGGACCGGCGTTACCTCGCTTTCGAGCATCGCTACGTCACCGGCAACAACAGCGTCTTCCTGCGTGCCGGTAAATGCCGCCCACGTGTTCAGCCCCATGCGCGCACTGATCACGGCACCGTGTTCCTTCATGCCAAGGTCATCGCGCCCAATCGTAATCTTGTATACGGCGCCCGACTGCTCACCCTCGTGCCCGACGATCTTGGCAAGCTTCGCCGTATCGAGCGGCGTCCCTGTGGACGAGAACGGAACAACCGCTGGGGCTGTGACGTGGCCGATCAAATCCAAACCTGGCTTCACTTTGCGCGCCAAGTCGCTGGCTTTTCCCATGCCGTGCACATGCATGTAGTACACGCGCGGCTCGTCCCAGAAGAAATGGTTGTGGAGTGCCGTGACTTCGATTCCGTTGTCGAGAAGGGCCGACATGACGGGATTCACTTCTTCCTGCAGGAGGACGAGGTCACCCATCATCACGTCCGTGCCGCCTGAAGCCTTCGTCAACGCGATCCAGCCGCCAAAACCAAACGGCGTAGGCGTCGGCACGCCCTGGATCGTGATTTTCAAATCATTCCGCGGGATGTTCACTTTCAGAACTCCCGCTTTGATATCGCCCTTTCGGTCGAGCGTCTTCAACACTTCCTGATAGTCGGGCGGAACTTCCTGCGCAAAGGCGGGCACTGCGAACCACACAAGACAAGGACACAAAATGAGAATGGTACGTTTTCTTAACTGAAGCATCGAACTGCCTCCTATCGACGAATCGGCAAGTGTTCTTGCTTCATCGTCATTTCCGAGTTTCCGTCTCGGCTGGAACTTGTTTGGTGAGAACGTGAACACTTGGCCGCAGCTCGTCGGTCCCGCGCGCTGCGACCTCATCCCCGTCGCGCAGTCCACCGGTGACTTCGATGGACTTGCCGTCGAGCTCGCCCGTCTGGACCTTCACCCATTCCGTATCGCCGGCGCGAATGCGGACGACGAACGTTGCCTCCGTAGTTCTCACAACCGCAGATACCGGAACGAAGAGCGAAGGTCCAGTTCGGCGCACGGCCCACACCACTTCCGGAAACATTCCGGAACTCAGGCGTCCGTCCGCATTGTTGACTTCGAGCTCCACAGGCATCGTCCGCGTCTTTACGTCAACCGAATGAGCGATGCGCGCGATTGTTCCGGAGAACGTTTGACCGGGATACGCCGGAACACTGAATTCGATCCGCGTTCCCTCGGCAATCCCTCTCGGAAATTCTGACTGAAAAACTCA
>Ga0157378_10004512_pt1 | contig 12212 bp, 8 predicted proteins | sample M65metaG_FD_115309 | JGI IMG/M metagenome (GOLD analysis project Ga0157378, IMG submission 115309) | Miscanthus rhizosphere microbial communities from Kellogg Biological Station, Michigan, USA - M6-5 metaG | ecosystem: Host-associated > Plants > Roots > Rhizosphere > Soil | place: USA: Michigan...
GGCCACCAGCGGACAAATCAAACGCATCGAGGTGATGAGTGGCCTCGGGCACCAAAGGAATCAAATGCACAAGAAAGAATTGGAGATCGGCGGGCGCACGCTTTCGCTCGAGACCGGTGCGGTCGCGCGCCAGGCCAACGGCGCCTGCGTGATCCGTTACGGCGACACCGTCGTCCTTGCAACCGCCTGCTACAAAGACGGCGTCGTCCTCGGCGACTTCATGCCCCTCACCGTCGACTACAAGGAGTACACCTACGCCGGCGGCCGCATCCCGGGCGGCTTCTTCAAACGTGAAGGACGCCCCACCGAGAAAGAAATCCTCACCTGCCGCCTCATCGATCGTCCCCTCCGCCCTTCGTTCACTAAGGGCTACCGCCAGGAGACGCAGATCATCGCCCTCGTGCTCTCCGCCGACGGTGAGAACGATCCCGACATCCTGGCCATCAACGCCGCATCGACGGCGCTGGTTATCTCCGAGATCCCCTTCCCGAATCCCATCTCCGCCGTGCGCATCGGCTACATCGACGGCAAGATTGTCGTCAATCCGACCAACGCCCAGCGCGACCTCTCCGACCTCGACCTGGTCGTGGCCGGAACGCCTGATGCCATCGTCATGGTCGAAGCAGGCGCCCGCGAGGTTGACGAGAGCGTCGTCCTCGACGCCTTCGAAGCTGCTCACAATGAAATCCGCCGCCTCTGCGCCCTGCAGCTCGAGCTGCGCGCCGCCGCCGGCAAGCCGAAACTCGAAGTGACCTACACGCCGAAGTTCACCGAGGAGCTGGTGAATGAGTTGATGGGCCAGTACGGCGAGACGCTCAAGACGGCGATGCAGACCAAGGGCAAATTCGAGCGCTACGCGGCTCTCAAAGCGCTCAAGGCCGAGATCCTGGCCACCGTTCCCGCCGACGACACCGAGCGGCTCACCGCCGTCGGCGCCGCCTGGGGCGAGATGGAAGTGCAGATCTTCCGCAACCTCATGCTCAAGGAAAACAAGCGCGTCGACGGCCGCTCCTTCACCGAGATCCGTCCCATCACCATCGACCTGAGCGTGCTTCCGCGTACGCACGGCTCGGCCATCTTCACCCGCGGCGAGACCCAGGCACTGGTCACCGTCACCCTCGGCACGCCGCAGGAAGCGCAGAAGATCGAAGACTTCGAAGGCGAGACCTTCCAGCGCTTCATGCTTCACTACAACTTCCCGCCGTTCTCCGTCGGCGAAGTGAAATTCATGCGCGGCCCGGCCCGCCGCGAGATCGGCCACGGCAATCTTGCCCGCCGCGCGCTCGCGCCGATGCTGCCGCCGCAGGAAGAGTTCGCCTACACCATCCGCATCGTCAGCGACATCCTCGAGTCGAACGGCTCGTCGTCGATGGCCTCGGTGTGCGGCGGTTCGCTGGCGCTGATGCAGGCCGGCGTTCCGCTGCAGTCGGCCGTTGCCGGTGTTGCGATGGGTCTGGTCACCGGCGAGCACGCCAGTGAAGTGGCCATCCTCTCCGACATCGCCGGCATGGAAGACCACGAAGGCGACATGGACTTCAAGGTCGCCGGTACGCGCAAGGGAATCACCGCGCTGCAGATGGACATCAAGGTGGCCGGTCTGCCGCGCGAGATCATGGCTCGCGCGCTGGCGCAGGCGAAGGAAGGGCGCATCCACATCCTCGACAAGATGGATGCGGCGATCTCGGTTCCGAGCGCGGAGCTCTCCGAGTTCGCGCCGCGCCTCTACACCATCCAGGTTCCGAAGGACCGCATCCGCGACGTCATCGGCTCCGGCGGCAAAACCATCCGCTGGATCGTCGAGGAGACCGGCACGAAGATCGACGTGGCGGACGACGGCAAGGTGACCATCGCTTCGAACGATGTGGCATCGGCCAATCGCGCCATCGACATCATCAAGGGCCTCACCGCCTCGGCCGAGATCGGAACGAACTACAAAGGCACGGTCAAGCGCATCGAGCCGTACGGAGCGTTCGTCGAGATCCTGCCGGGTCAGGACGGACTGCTGCACATCTCCGAAATGGCCCACGGCCGCGTCGGCCAGGTGACAGACGTCATGCAGATCGGCGATGAAGTCGAAGTGCAGGTCGTCGGCATCGAGCCTGACAGCGGCAAGATCCGCCTCTCCCGCAAGCCGCTCCTTCCGCCTCCGACCGAAGAGGAGGCCGCAGCCGCTGCGCGCGCCCCGCGGCGCGACGGCCCGGGTGGTGGTGGCGATCGCGGAGGCCGCGGTGGTTTCGGCGACCGCGATCGCGGACCTCGCCGTGACGGCGGCGGTGGTGGACGCGGCGGATCCGATCGCGGCCCGCGCCGCGATCACGATCGCCCGCGCCACTCCGGTCCCCGCCACGAAGGCGACCGCCCGCCGCGTTTCAACGAGGGCAGCGGCTCCGACACCCCGAAATCGGGCGGCGGAGATGAGGGTGGGAACGCGTAGTTCGTATTGATCTGCTACTAATGAAAACGCCGCCGCAAGGCGGCGTTTTTTTTGGTCAATCAGACACTTATCCGCTCAAAAGGGCGTCGATTGAGCATTCTTGCGGGCCCCGTCACACGATTTTTCCAAAATTGTAGGTAGGGAATTCCGTCCGTCGGTCACTCTCCTATCAAGAACCACAATCCTCGGCGTGTACGACATCCATTCTGGAAAAGAAAGGGTCTACCGATCATGCGTCTGCGAATTGCCTTGCTCATTCTTCTCGCCGCTGTTGTTGCCACCACCGTTCAAGCCGGCTCGTGTCTCAAATGCGATCAGTCCACCGGCTATGCATGCTTCCGTAGTTTCATCAACGCCACGCACTCGGGATGCGACACACCGTCGGATGCGGGTTGCGCTCTGTGGGGAACCTGCACCGTCAGCAATTCAGGGGACGATTGCCCGGATAATGACTGTGTCTTCTCGCTTGGTCAGGCTGCGCCGATGAGCAATGACATGGAGGTCGTCGCCGTGACGATTTCCGTTCCCTCGCCCCGATCCGGACCACGCCCCGCGGCGACGACGGCCCGGCAGACGGCGATCTGACATGAGCGTGTTCTGGTTCGTGAACCTGCTCGCGCTCGTCGCGGCATCGGCTCCCGTCGCCACGGACATCGCGCCGGCCAGTCTCACGCGCGTTTGTTACGGCGTGCTGCACGCGCCGCAGGCCGACTGCGATACGAGCGATAGGGAGTCGGCGGCGCCGGCGCCCAAACGGCTGGGTCAGGGCGTCGCCATCGTCACGCCGAGCTTCATCGCCTTCGACGTCGTCGACGATTCCTCGGTCAATCCCGCCCGCGATGTGCAGCGGCTGCGGCGTGTCCCGTTTTCCGCGTCGATCTCCGATCCTGAGCGCGCGACCTCGGTGTCAGTCACCGTGCGCGATGCCGGTGCGCCGGCGGTCGCCAAATGGACGATCACCCTGTCGCCGGAAGAGCTTGCGGCCGCGAACGCGATCATGGTTCCCGAGGGGCGATATGAGATGGCGGTCTCGGCGCCGCACTATCGCAGCGTCACCGCGGCAATCGACGCACATGCGGAAAAACCGCCGCGCGCCTCCATCGTCATGCGCCGGATTCCAACGATCGCCGGCCGCGTGGTGACGTGGGCAGGTGTCCCTGCCCTCGACGCCTCCGTGCAGCCATTACCGGGGCAACATCCCTGCGCGACGAATACGGCGGGAGAGTTCACCTGCGAAGCCGGCGGCGAATGGCCGGCCGCGCTTCGCATCGCCTATCCCGGCGCAGGAACGAAGGTCATTCCGATCGGGCCGAACGTTCGCGACGTCCGACTCGGAGAGATCACTCTTCAGCGTGCGGTCACGCTCAAGCTATCGATTGGCGCTCCTTCCAATGTGCGGTCCGTTTCCGCCACCGTTCTTCGTGAGGGCGATGGGCCACCGGTCGAGGTGGCGACGCGCTCCATCACCTTTCCTGCATCGGAACCGGCTGTTCTGACCGGCTTCGAAGCGGGCGACTATCGTCTCGTCATTCGGGGCGAGAAGCCGTTGCAGCAATTCTCGAAGACGATTCGCATTGGCGAATCGGAGACGAACGAGAAGGTGATCATCCACGAATCGCAGCTGACGGTGAACGTCACTTCCGGCAGCAAGCGCGAGCCCGGCGCATCGGTCACGCTCAAGAGCATTGCCGGCAAATGGCGCGGCAATCTCACCGTTGACGAGAAGGGATCCGCGACCGAGCCCTTGTGGCAGCCGGGAGAGTTCTCGTACGCCCTTCGCGCCAAAGGAGCGACGACGCCATTGATGGGCCACGGAACCTTGGGCGACGACGAGTCGCTGCAATGGACTCTGGAGTTGCCGGCCGCACAGATCGAGGGGAAGGTACTGGATGACGGAGGCTCCGCAATCGCCGACGCCACCGTGGCATTGACCACCGACGACGGCGATATGCAGACGTCGATCCGGACCACGTCCGACGCGAACGGCCATTTTGCGTTCGAGCACGTTCGCAAGGGATCGCAGACCCTGACGGCGACCGCCGACAAGTACCTGCCGAGCGAGCCGGTAGCGTTTGCGCTTTCACCGACCGACATGGAGCACGTCACGGAGCTTCGCCTGAAAAAGGGAACGTCGATGCGCGTTTCCGTCGTCGATCGCAACGGCGTTCCGTATCCGAGGGCGATCGTGTTCGAGGCGGTCGACAACGTTCTCGTGAATACGTTGGAGACCGGTCCATCCGGAGACGTCGAAGTGAAGATGCCCGAGAACGGCGGGCCCGTGGTGCTGATCGCGGTTCCCGCGTCGGGCTCGTTCGGTGTGCGGCGCATTTGCGCCGCCGATCGCGAGGCGCACGCGGTTCGGATCAATGTTGCCGATGGCAGGGCGACGCTCGAGATCAAAAGCGAACGGGCGGATCACGTTCCGGTTCGCGACGTTCACTTCCTGGTCCGCTATGACGGCGAAATCATTCCCTATGAAGTCCTGATGCGCCTGACTCAATGGCGCATTTTCGAATTTCAAACAGGCGCCGAAGGCGTCGGCACGATCCCGAATCTGCCCGCCGGTCTCTACGAGCTTTGGCCGTACGCCAAAATGACGGACGTCGATATGCTGACCTCGGGTATGGACGTCCCGGCACCTCTGCGCGTGGCGTTGGGCGAAGGCCTGACGTCAGCGACGATGACGTTTCGCAAGAAGGGGCACTGAAGAGGTCAACAGTACGTAGCAAACGGTCAGCTCCACCGGTTCCAAGCAATCGTTTGTGGTAAACATGCGCCCCTCGGAGGGAAGCGCATGAATCGTGTTTTGCGTCTGCTGTTCGTTGCCGGGTTGCTGGTCACGGTTGCCGAGGGGGCGACGCCGCCCAAGGCGGCATCACCGGCGCTGCCGGATGCATCCATCCTGAAAGCAATGCAGTGGCGCGAGGTCGGTCCGTATCGCGGCGGGCGGGCGGACGCGGTGGTCGGAATCGCCGATCAGCCGAACGTCTACTACTTCGGATCGACCGGCGGCGGCGTCTGGAAAACCACCGACGGCGCGCAGACGTGGAAGCCGGTGTCGGACGGATTCTTCGGCGGAACGATCGGAGCCGTTGCGGTCGCTCCATCCGATCCGAGCATCGTCTATGCCGGCACCGGCGAGGAAACGATCCGCGGCAACGTCTCGCCCGGAGCGGGCATGTGGAAGTCGACCGATGCCGGCAAGAGCTGGACGCACATCGGGCTCGATGACTCGCAGCAGATCGCCCGCATCCGCGTCCATCCTTCGAATCCCGATCTGATCTACGTCGCGGCGATGGGCCACGCATTCGGTTCGAACGACATGCGCGGCGTCTACCGTTCGAAAGACGGCGGCAAGAACTGGGAGCGCATCCTCTTCGTCAACAAGGACTCCGGCGCGGTCGATCTGAACATGGACCCGTCCAACCCGCGCATTCTCTACGCGGCCACGTGGCGCTTCCGCCGCGGCGCGTATTTTTTCGACAGCGGCGGGGAAGGGTCGGCGCTCTGGAAGTCGACCGATGGCGGCGACACCTGGAAAGAGCTGTCGCGCAACAAGGGCATGCCGAAGGGAACGCTCGGCATCATCGGCGTCAGCGTGTCGCAGTCGAATCCGCAGAATGTCTACGCCATCATCGAAGCGAAAGAGGGCGGCGTGTTCCGCTCGCGCGACGGCGGCGATACGTGGAGCAAAACCAGCGACTCGGCCGATCTTCGCCAGCGCGCCTGGTACTACACGCGGATCTACGCCGACCCGAAGGATGACGACACGGCCTACGTCGTCAACGTCCGTTTTCATAAGACCAAGGACGGCGGCCGGACCTGGAGCGCCATCAACACGCCGCACGGCGACAACCACGATCTCTGGATCGCGCCGAACGATCCGAAGCGAATGATCGAGGCCAACGACGGCGGCGTGAACGTCACTACCGACGGTGGCGTGAACTGGACCAAGCAGGACAACCAGCCGACGGCGCAGTTCTACCGCGTCTCCGTCGACACCGATTTCCCCTATCGCCTCCTCGGGCCGCAGCAGGACAACACGGCCGTGCGCATCCGCCATCAGGGCGCCGGCGGCGGCATCGGACCGCGCGACTGGGAGGAGACCGCGGGTGGCGAGAGCGGCTACATCGTGGCCGATCCGAAGAATCCCGACATCGTCTACGGCGGCTCGTATGGCGGGCTGCTGACGATCTACAACCACAAGACCGGCGAACAGCGCGACGTCAATCCGTGGCCCGACAATCCGATGGGCTGGGGCGCGGCCGACATCAAGCATCGCTTCCAGTGGAACTTCCCGATCTTCTTCTCGCCAAACGATCCGAACAAGGTCTACGCGGCGTCGCAGTTCCTGATGGAGTCGACCAACGCGGGGCAGAGCTGGAAGGTGATCAGCCCCGATCTGACGCGCAACGACAAGTCGAAGGAAGGGCCGAGCGGCGGGCCGATCACCAAGGACAACACAAGTGTCGAGTACTACGACACGATTTTTTATGGAGCAGAGTCGCCGGTCGAGGCGGGCGTGCTGTGGATCGGCTCCGACGACGGCCTCGTTCACGTTTCGCGCGACGGTGGCGGGCATTGGGACAACGTGACCCCGCCGAAGTCGATCATGCCCGAATGGATCATGATCAACGAGATCGACGCCAGCCCCACCGACAAAGGCGTTGCCTACGTCGCCGCTACGAACTTCAAGTGGGACGACTTCCACCCGTACCTGTACAAGACCGCCGACTACGGCAAGACCTGGACGAAGATCGTCGATGGGATTCCAGCGACGGAGTTCACGCGCGTCATCCGCGCCGATCCGAAGAAGCGCGGTCTGCTCTACGCCGGCACGGAGCGCGGCGTCTGGGTTTCGTTCGATGACGGCGGCCACTGGCAGTCGCTCCAGTACAAGCTGCCGATCGTGCCGATTCACGATCTGCTGGTTCACGAAGACGCTCTGATCGCGGCCACGCACGGCCGCAGTTTCTGGATGCTCGACGATCTCGAGCCGCTGCGCCAGATGACGCCGGAGATCGCCGCGAAGCCGGTACATCTCTTCGCGCCGGCGCTGACCTGGCGCACGGGCGGTGGCGGGCGGGGCGGTGGCGGTCTGGCGGGAACGAATCCGCCAAACGGCGCGGTGATCGATTACTACATCCGCGACCAGAAGCCCGGCACGAAAGTCGTCATCGCGCTCCTCGGCGGCGACGGCAAAGTGATCCGCGAGTTCACCGGCACCGTGCAGGCCGAGGCGGCCAAACCGCGCGAGGCCAGCGGGACCGCGCTGGCTGCGGCTCCTGCCGCGGCGACCGAAGCGGAGCAGCCGAAGGAAGGCGTCAAGTCCGAGGGCGATGCTGCCGAGGAAGAGGGCGGCGGCGAAGGCGGGCGGCGAGGCACCGATTCCAACAAGCTCACCGAGATCGTCAACGGCCACAATCGTTTCGTCTGGAATCTGCGCGTCAACGAGGCCAAGCGCTTTCCGGGTTTGATCATGTGGAGCGGCGGCACGATCGGGCCGCGCGTCATTCCGGGGACGTATCAGGCCCGGCTCACGGTCGGTGATCAGCCGCCGGTCACGGTTCCATTCGAAGTCCGCCAGGATCCGCGCAGCACTTCCAGCGCCTCCGATCTGAAGGCGCAGTTCGATTTCGTCACCAGCGTGCACGACAAACTCTCCGAGGTGAACGAGGCGGTCTCGCGAATCCGCGAAGTGCGCAAGCAGCTGACCGACGTGAAGAAACGCGTGGCCGACAACAAGGCCGTCGTGACCGCAGCGAACGATCTCGACAAGAAGATGACCGCGGTCGAAGAGGCGCTGTACCAGACCAAGAACAAGAGCTCGCAGGATCCGCTGAATTACCCGATCCGCCTGAACGACAAGCTGGCCGGCGTCGGCGACTCCGCGGCGAGCGGCCCGTACGCGCCGACATCGCAACAGATCGCGGTGCGCGATGAGCTGATCGCGAAGATCAACATCGAGCTGGCGAAGTTGAAGGCGATCTGGGATACCGACCTGCCCGCGTTCAACAAGCTGGCGGCGGGGACTCCGGTGGTGAAGTAACAACTTGAATGCTGCGCGCGCGGTTGCGCGCGCAGCATGCGTTGCGTCACAGGGGGACCCATGCGCCGTCGCGCGCACTCGACTCCCGCGCCGCGTCGAGCACTCGCTGTTGCGCGAGCCCATCGTCAAACGTCGCTGCGTCCGCAAGTGCGCTGCGATTGCCGTCATCCAATGCGCTTCGAAGCGCTTGGCCGAGGAGGAACGTGCCGCTGCCGAAGGCGCCGCCGGCGGAGTTGCCGCGGCGTTCGGATAGCTCGCCGCCGGCGGCGAGGGTGAAGGGCTCGCCGCGCATCGCGGTCAGCAACTCCTCGCCGATGAGGCGCATCGCCCCTTCTTCGCCGTGGATCGTGAGCGTGGCCGGTTCGTCGGGGCCGGAGGCGACGGTGCTGAAGGTCATCGCGGCGATGGCGCCGGCGGTGGAGCGGAGGTTGACGGTAGAGAAGTCGTCGGAGGTGACGCGGCGCATCGCATCTTCGAAGGGACGCTGGTCGATGATCGTTCGCAGTGTGGCCTGAACCGCTTCGATCTCCATGCCGAGGAAGCGGAGCGTGTCGACAAAATGCGAGCCGACGGCGCCCCAGATGCCGCCGCCGTGATCGGCATCGCTCCACCAGTTCCAGGCGCGCTTCCGATCTCCTCGGGCCGGACTGGCGTACCGCACCTCGGCGTAACGAATCCCGCCGAGGTCGGCGATGCGGTCGCGCGCGGCGCGGAAGGAGGGGAGAAAGCGCAGCTCGTGATCGATGAGCGTGATCCGGTCGGGATGCTTCTTCGCGGCGGCGACGAGTTGCTTTGCCTGGCCAGCGTTCATCGCTGTCGGCTTCTCGCAGAGCACGTGTTTGCCGTTATCGAGCGCCGCCATCGCCATCTGCAGATGTTCCGAGGGAGGCGTGACGATGGTGACCAGATCGACGTTTGATTTGATCAATGCGCGCCAGTCATCGAACGGTTCGATGCCGAGCTGCTCGGCGGCGCGGCGCGTCCGCTCGGCGTTGTGCCCGGCGATGGCGACTACGTCGAGGCCGGCCTCGCGGAATGCCGGGACCTGCACGCGCGCTCCCCAGCCGGTGCCGATGATTCCGATGCGCGCCATGACGCGGGATTATGTGGCTTCCGCGGCCATCGGGGTACCCAGGCCGCAGAATAGTCCGACCAGATCGAGCAGCTCGGGAACGTCGAACGGCTTCTCCAGGATCACCGCGGGCCGGAGCTCTTCATCCGCCTTGTCGAGCTTGTAGGCAGAGATGATGATCACCGGCGATTCCTTGCGGCAGCCGCGGAACCAGCGCAGCCACTCGCGGCCGTCCATGCGCGGCATGGCCAGGTCGAGGATGACCAGGAGGATGTCGGGATTCTGTTCGACGATGGGGATGGCGTCCTGTCCGTCGCCCGCGGTCAGAACCTGAAAACCGTACGGAAGCAGCAGGTCGCGATACAGCGCGAGGGTTTTCGCGTCGTCGTCGATGACCAGCAGCTTGCGGAGTTTGAACGGCGTTCGCCGGGCTCGAATGCTCACCTATTCTCCGTACAGGTCGCGTAAATCGTTGAAGTTCCGAGACGCGGAAGTGGACTGCAAGCGGCGTACCGTACGCGACGGTTGGCAAGGGTTTGCTTGGTTGCTGAGTTGCTGGGTCTCGCGGGTTTCCTCCTCCGCGTCTCCGCGCCTCCGCGTGACACAATTCCTGGCAATGCTCGATGTCTCCCTTCACAGCGTCGCCGCACCGTTCGCACTGCAGGATGTGACGGTGGCCTTCGCAACTTCGACGCATACCGCGATCGTCGGACCGGCAGGATGCGGGGCCTCGACGTTGCTGAAAATCATCGCCGGGGAGCTGCGGCTGGAGTCGGGTGAGGTGCGGATCGGGTCGCGCGTAGTCAACGATCTCAAACGCGGGCGGCGTCCGGTGCTTTACACGACCGCGGCGCTCGACGCGCCCGGCCGCTGGTCGGTGCGGCATCTGCTCGTGGCGGCGGCGCGGCAGCGAACGATCGATCGCGAGGACCGGCAGCAGGAGATCGAACTGGCATCTGCGAAGTGGAAACTGGATGCGCTGCTCGACCGGCGAATCGATACGCTTTCATCCACCGAGGGGACGCGGGCGAATCTGGCGCGAATCGAGATCCTCAAGCCGGCCATTCTGGTCGCCGACCGGATTCTGGAGCGGGTCAATCTCTCCGAGCGCGTCGATCTCGCGGACGAGTTTTACCGGACGCTGCGTGTGATGGGGACGACCGTCATCACCGCGCCGTCGTCGATCGTCGAGATTGGATCGACGGACCGGGTGGTGGTGCTCGATGGTGGCCGCGTCGTGCAGGAAGGGATTCCGTCGGAGGTCTATGGCGATCCGGTCAGCGCCGCCGCGGCCGCGGCTACCGGCGACGTCAGCATCGTGCCGGTCACGATTCGCGGGACGGTGGTCGAGTCGGTGATCGGCTCATGGGAGATCGATCCGCCGCCGTATCAAGGGGACGGTATCGCCCTGATCCGGCCGGATGATTTCTCGGTGGCCGCACCGGGCGAGGAGTCGGATCTCATCTTCAGCGTCGAAGAAGCGAGTTTCTACGGCGGCGCGTGGCATGTGCGCGGCGTGCTGAGCAACGCGTTTCTGCTGCGGGTCACGCTGCCGGGAAACATCAGCATTCACAAGGGGAAGTTGATGGCGCTCCGGTTTGACCCGCGGCGATTCCGGCTGCTGTCTACCGCTGACGGCGCGGGTTCCCATTGAGCTTCGGGCGCTGCGTCTGCGCTCCCAGCCGGTCCAGCAGGCCGCTGCGCATTCGGTTCCACTGCGCGTCGTTCAGCACCGCGCGCATGTCCACCAGCATCGTCAGCTCGCGCTCGAAGAGGCGGCCGCGGGCGTCCGACAGCTTCTGCGCATCGCGGCGGATGGCGGCGCGATCGAGCTGCTGCTGATCGAGCTCGCCGCGCAGATTGATGTTCTGCTTCTCCACCTCGCCACGCAGATCGATCAGATCACTCGACGCGGTGCGGAAGATCGTTTCCAGCTTGTCTTGCTGTTCCTCGGAGAGATTCAGCGTCTGGACGATCTCCGGCCGCCGCCACCACTTGCCTTGCGGAAGGTTTCCCTGCGCGAACGCCGAGCCGGCGATCGCCAGTGCGAATACAACCAGTGCGATCCGCTTCACAGTGAATGTCCCTTGCTCGTCGATGCCTTGTCGTCCGGCACCCACGCTTCCCACTCCACGACGTTGTGGAAGTCTTTCAGCTCATCGGACTGCCATGCATCGTGAAGATCGATCGTCGGTGCGGGAGCGGTGACGGTCGTGGGAGCGGCGGCGACGACCACCGGCACCACCTGGTGCTGCACCGGCTTGACCGTCTCGTAGACCACCGCGCCGCCGAGGAAGAAGGCCAAGGTCGCCGCGGCGGCAACGCGGAGCGTGCGCGCGGCGGTGTTCGCCTGTGCCTTGTGCGCATCGACGCGGCGCATGATCTGCAGCCGCTGGCGCGTCCAGAACGTGGCCGGCTTTTCGGTGCTGCAAACGGCTGCTTCGCGCAGCTTGCGTTCCAGGCGTTCGTAGCGCGCGGCGCAGTCGGTGCAGCTCGCGAGATGCATCATCACCGGCATCGACTCGCCCGGCTGTGTGTAATACGTCTCCAGTAAATCTGCTTCGCTATAGTGCTTCATCGCTGACCTCTCTCAACGTGACCCACTCGGCGAGCTCTTTGCGCACTTTGTGGATGGCACGGAACAGATGCGCCCGGAC
>Ga0157378_10004513_pt1 | contig 12211 bp, 13 predicted proteins | sample M65metaG_FD_115309 | JGI IMG/M metagenome (GOLD analysis project Ga0157378, IMG submission 115309) | Miscanthus rhizosphere microbial communities from Kellogg Biological Station, Michigan, USA - M6-5 metaG | ecosystem: Host-associated > Plants > Roots > Rhizosphere > Soil | place: USA: Michigan...
CCGCCGCCAATCCCGCCGCGGCGCAGCCCCGGCTGGCCGGCGGCGAGCGCGAAGGTCATGGCGTCGGCGGCATCGACGCCGGTCGCCGCCAGGCTCACGGCCCGCAGCCGCCCCCGATCGTCGCGTGCCGCGATGGCCAGCAGGCCGAGGGCGATGTCGCGGCTGCCGGCGACCCGCGCCATGGTCCTGCCGGTCGGGTCCTCGACGGGGAAGCCAAGTGCCCGCAGCGCCGGCCGGGTCGCCAGCGCGGCACCGACGCCGATCGCGAGCCGGCCCGCGGCGATCGCCAGGATCGCCTGACGGGCGAGGGGGTCAGGGCGGCGGCGCATGCCACGAAATTTAGCCCCGCGATCCGTTGCTCGAATCGTCTTCGGGCAATTGATGCCCATATAGGGGCGCAAACCGTCCGAGGATTCCATCGCGGCTGTTCATGATTGACGGATGGCCGAGGGCGACACCATCCTGCGGGCGGCGCGGCGGCTGGAGCCGGCGATCGGCGGCGAGCGTGTCTCCGTGACGACGCCTAACCCGCGCGGCCGGGCGGCGCGGCTGGAGCGGCTGGACGGCCGCCGCCTCGACGCCGTCGACTCGCACGGCAAGCACCTGCTGCTGCGCTTCGACGACCTCGTCCTTCATAGCCACATGGGGATGAGCGGCTCCTGGCACACCTACCGGCGTGGCGAGCGCTGGCGCAAGCCGCGCCGCTCGGCCTGGGCGGCGCTGGCGGCGGAGAGCCAGGAAGCGGTCCAGTTCGGTGGCCCGACTCTGCGCCTGCTGGCCGCCGAGAAGGTTCGGTCGGATCCCCAGCTGGGTCGTCTCGGCCCCGACATCCTCACCGACGAGTTCGACCTCGAGGCGGCCGCCGCGGCCTTCCGGGCCGAGCCCGAACGCACGCTCGGCGACGCCCTGCTCGACCAGCACCTGGTCGCCGGGATCGGCAACATCTTCAAGAGCGAGGCCTGCTTCGCCGCCCGCGTCGATCCCTGGCGGCGGATCGGCGACCTCGACGAGGAGGAGCTGCGGGCGGTCCTCGACGTGGCTCGCGGGCTGATGCTGGACGCGGTGGCGAGCGGGCGGCAGCCGCATGCGATCTACCGACGCCGCGGTCCCTGCCCCCGCTGCGGCGGTCCGGTCGGCTCCCGTGGCCAGGGCGACGCCAACCGCATCACCTACTGGTGCCGGCGCTGTCAGGCCTGAGCCAGCGCCCGCAGTCGCTCGCCCTCGACTCGCAGCATCGTCCAGTCGTCGAGCCGGGTGGCGCCGAGCTTCTCGTAGAAGTTGAGCGCCGGTTCGTTCCAGTCCAGCGCGCACCATTCGAGCCGCACGTGGCCGCGCTGGACCGCGATCGCGGCGAGGTGCTCCATCACCGCGCGGCCGATACCGCCGCGGCGGTGCTCGGGGCGCACGTAGACGTCCTCGAGCCAGACCCCCTAGCGGCACTCGAAGGAGGAGAAGGTGGTGAAGAAGATCGCGTAGCCGATCGCCTCGCCGCCGCGCTCGATCAGCAGCGCCTCCGCCGCCCGCTCCTCGAACAGCGTCCGCCGCAAGATCTTGGCGTCGCCGTTGACCTTGTCGGCGAGCTTCTCGTACTCGGCCAGCTCGAGGATCAGTCCGAAGAGCGTCTCCATGTCGCCCTCGGCGGCAGCGCGGATGCGGGTCTGCTCGGCGGCGGCCACGGCCTGCGACTGTACCGGCCGTGACGACTGCGCCTCGCCGCCGCCCTCGCTCCTATTACCTCGTCGCCGGCGTCCAACTGGACGCCGAGCTGGAGCGCCTGCGCGAGCTCCAGGCCTTCGCCGCCGGGCCTCTGGCCGAGCGCTCTCCGGAGCTGCGGGTGCGGCGGGCCCGCCGCCGTCCCAACCGGCTCGGCTTCGCCGTCCCCACCCAGTTCCGCCTCTCGGTCACCGCCTACCCAGGGATTCGGCCCGGCGACGTGCTGGAGACCCTGCTCCACGAGCTCACGCACCTGCACGTCGGGCGGGCCCCGGAAGCTCACGCCTGGCACGGCCCGACCTTCAAGCGCACCCTCGCATTGGCGATGCGCGAGGCCTACGGAGTCGCGGACGCCGCCCCCCGCAGCACCCTCCACGGCGTCTACGCCGAGGCGATCGAGGCGCGGCTCGGCGCCGCATCGCGACAGGCCGAGAGAGCCGACGCCCGGACTTGAACCGGGGACCCCTTCATTACGAATGAAGTGCTCTACCAACTGAGCTACGCCGGCGCGGTGGCTTCCAGAGCCAAACTTGAGCACCTTGCCCGAGGGGATGGCCCTCAACTGGTCCTCAATTTAGCGGCTTATGCTGCCACCAGCCGTTCAGTTTGAGCGCTCGCAGATGGCGAGGCAGGCCAGCTAGGAAAGAGATCGCCATCTCGCGCAGCCGTGCGGCCTTCTCCGTTTCGCTGCAGAACCTTGCGAAGGCCTCGTCACGTAGGGGCTTTGTCTTTAGCCCGCGGTCATTCTGGGGGCGGGTTAAATCGTCCAAGCGGACGAGTCGCAGCAGCCAGTCTTCGGTCTCCTCGCTCCACTCCCGTTCGGTTAGCGCAAAGAAGGTCTGGATTACCAGGGCGTGGACGCGCCGAAGCTTCGGCGCGTCCACGCCACTCAGCATGAGCTGCGCATCGGCGACCCAGGCGTCAAGGATCTGGGCGCGCAGCGTCGGAACCTTGCCGAAGCGCATTCGTCCCGCCGGGATAGCGATCGCCAGTGCGGCGCAGTAGAGCTCGGTCGCTTCGCAGGAGATCCCAAGCTCGAGATTCTCCGCCAAGCGCTCCTCGCCATGGAGACGCCGAACCTCGGCGATCGCCCACTGAACCCATTCGATCGCACCGCCAAAATCTCGCGCGCGGTGAGCCGCCCGTGCACAGAGGATCGCTGCCCAGACTCGCGGCGCCGCCGGATCGACCCCTGCATCAGCGCAGAACTTGTTAATGGACATCCGCCAAAAGGCGGCGAGCTCGCAAGCCTCATCTGCGTGGTCGCTATCCCAAAGGACCTCGGCGGCGTGCGAGACATACCAGAAGTCGGCAAGGACGTTGATGCGGAGGCTTCGCGTCTTGAGCCGGGCGGCCATTTGCCGGGCGGTCTCGACCGCGGCGTCCCGATCGAGACCGAGGTCCCACTGCTCGAACAGCCTGCGATCGAGTTCCGCGAGAGTGGGTTCGTCCCTGAAGCCTGTTTTCGTCCCGGTTGTCACACCTTCCTCCTTTGCCGTCGGACCGTGAGGATAGCCTGAATGAAGAGATATTGGTCTACTTCTGATGAGAAAAACAATGCAAGGAGCGGGAAACTGGATGCGAAATTGAATCCGAATTGGCAAGGTACGGGTTGAGGGTGAAAGGCCTCAGCTAGTGAGGCGCCCCAAAGACCTTCATACGACCAGCTGGGCCCGGGCCACAGTGCTCCCGGTCCCCGCAGGAGATGCGCTCATGACTAACGCCAGCCTTACGCAGCCACTGCAAAGCAACCAAAAAGACCCTGCCGCAAGCGAGGTCTCGGCCACCCGCAACCGAGTTCAGGCTCTTCTCGACCTTGGGCTCGAAGCCGAGGAGCTGGCCGGGGCCTTCGGGGTCAAGTCGTCGACCACGATCCGCAACTGGGCTAACGGCGACGCCTCGCCTCGCCGGGCCGGGGTCCGAACCGCCGATGATCTGCGACGGACTGTCCTCCTGCTCGACGAAGCAGGGATCAAAGGAGAAGACGCCGCCCAATGGCTACGCAGTCGCCAAGGCGGAGTTCTGGCGAATGACCGACCCCTCGACGTGATCCTCGACGACCCGGTGAGGGTCCTCGCTGCTGCCAACGCCCTCAGCGAACCACAGTCCGCCTAGGGTTCAGCGCGTCGGCTCGAGGGACCATGCGGACGGTCCCACTCCCGGCCAACCGGTGGTTGGCTGGCGCCGAGCGCGGCCGCAGAACGTGACGACGTGTCGCCGTGCGGAGTAGCGAACTGAGACCGCGGAATGGTCTCCGCTCCGGAGGGAGCCCCGGATCCAAAGCTTGCATGGCGCGGATGATCGAGCGGGGCGGCGAAGAATTTGCAGGTTGCATTTCCGCCTTCCGCCACGCTTGACTGCCTGCGACTACGATGCACTAGCATCCCGCTTGTTTAAGCAGTGGAGCTGAGGGGATTTGCACCCCTGACCGGTCGATTGAAAGCCGGCGGTCCCGCTATGGCAGCCCCAGATTTCTCGGCCCGCCACGTCCCAGGAGGTGGCGGGCCGTCTCTTTCCGATTCACATCTTTGTGAGCCTTCAGCCGAGCTCGGCCAAGTCGGTGGAGTTCCCCTGTCGCAGGATGAACCGGTCGAAGAGCGGGACTGCCAGGGAGTATTTGCCCCATCGGTTCTTGTAGATCAGACCCGATTTGCTGAGCGCCGAGAGCATCTGGTTGGCATGGGAGCTACTGAAGCTCTTCGTCAGCAGGCGTTCGGTCGAACCGACGACCTCCTGAACCGAGAACTCACCCTCGGAGTTTTCAAGGTTCGCCACGCACCAGAGGAGCTGTCGTTGGCGATCCGTAACCCGCGCCCACCTGCCGGCGAAGAAGTCGGTGTCCAGCTTCTCAACAATCCCGTCCATCGGGACAGGCGTTGGGGCACCGGTGTCTTGCTGCGATTGGATGAAAGCGTCGTAGATCTCCCGACAGATGAATTGGATGAAATACGGGTAGCCGCCCGACTGATTGCAGACCACCTCCACCGACTCGTCGGTAAATTTCACCGGGCATTCGGCGTGCTCGATTGGTTTGGTTACTGCATCCCGGCTGTCGGCGGCGTCCAAGCGGTCGAGCATCAGGACGTGGAACATCCGCTCGGCGAAGGTTCGGGCTTCGACTAGCTTCGGGAACAAGGTCGGCAGCCCGGTGAGGACCAGCATGAACGGGATGCCTTTGCGCTGGATCGACTGGAAGACGTCCAGCAGCATGGAGAGGGGGTACTGATCCTCGGGTTGGCGGTCGGCGAGATTTTGGGCCTCGTCATAAGCAAAGATGACGCCAGCCTTGCCTTCGGCGGCCGACGCCGCCGCGACCACTTCGAGGATCGCCTTCATCTTGTCGAGCACTAACCCTGGGGTTCTGTCGTAGATCGCCCGCAGCGTGGCGAAGTCGAGACTCGTGTCCCGATCCTCCCCGGTGAAGCCGACTGCCCGCTCCCGGCGCACAGTCATCGTTGAGCCGATCACCGAGAGGTCCGCACAGAGCCGTAGGGCCAATGCCTCCTCACTGACGCTGACGGACTCCGAGAGGTCGGCGCCCACCCAGTGCCAGTTGCTGGCGAGGGCGATCGGCTTGAAGGAGTCGAGCAGCACCGTCTTTCCAACGCCGCGAAGGCCGGTAAGGACCAAGTTCTCCAAAATCCTTGACTGGCGGAGCAACCGTTCGAACTCTTTACGCTCGGCAACTCGTCCGGCCAGATAGGGCGGTGCATGACCGGCGCCTGGGGTGAACGGGTTCTGGAATGCATTAGTTGTATTCATAGTAGGTGAGTCTCCCTGCTAATAAAGCTTATGAAACTAAGTTTAGTCTTCTGGCTAAAAAAAGTCAAATGGCTAAGCCAGGCTCGAACCAGTCCGAACTCGGTCACGTCTACTCACCGCGAAGCGGGCAGGACCGGGCCGGGGTTCCGTCGCGGCCGACGTCGATGATGCCGGCCATGGCCAGGCCCCGGGAAAGTCGCCGCCGCGAGGAGAACGAGATCGAGTTCGCGCGGATTGTCGCCTTCAGCGACGGAGTCTTCGCGATCGCGATCACCCTGCTGGTGCTGACCCTGAGCGTGCCCGACCACCTGGAACACGGCAGGACCCTCAGCGACGAACTCTGGGACCTGCGGCATGCCCTGCTTGCCTACGCGATCAGCTTCGCCGTGATCGGCCGCTACTGGGTCAACCACCACCGCTTTTTTTCCAGCGTCACCGGCTTCGACGGCCGTCTGTTGGCGATCAACATCTTCTACCTGGCCTGGGTGGTGCTGCTTCCCTTCAGCACCGACGTGATCGGCAACCACGGCGGCGAAGCGGCGGCGGTGATCCTCTACGCGGTCAACCTCGTCGGCGTCTCATTGGTCGGCCTCTGGATGGCCATCGACGCCGCCTCGGCAGAGCTCTCCGAGATCAGCCCCGAGGACGCCGCCGCGCTGCGCCACAAATCACTCTTCGTGGCCGCCGTCTTCCTCGCCTCGATTCCGGTCGCCCTGGTCGTGCCCGAATGGGCGCCACTCTTGTGGCTGGCGCTCTTCCTCGACCCGGCGGATCGCCGCTTCAGTCGCCGCGCCGCGCGATGAACCCGACCGTGCGGCCGGGGCGGGCGCAGCTGACGGCGATGCCACGGTCGGCGCGCACGGCGCCGCAGCGGTAGGGGCCGACCGAACAGCCACCTCGCGACGCGCCCTCGCCGAGCCGGCAGTCGTCGCGGCGACTCCAGCGGATGGCGACGCGACGCGCCTCGGTGCACGAGGCCGCGGTCACCCGCAGCCCTTCGATCGAGGTCGCCGCGGCGGCACAGGAGCGCGCGGCCCCAGCGGCCGGAGCGCTCGGCGCATCGGTGCCCGAGTCGCAGCCGGCCAGCGAGCTGGCGGCGAGGGCGACGGTGACAAAGGCGGCGGCGAGCCTCATCGGTCGCCGGCCAACCTATCTCTCCGCCACCTCCGCCACCGGTTCGCCGGCGACTGATTCGCTCTGGCGTGCTCCCTCCGTCAGCTTCTCCTCACCGGGCTCGGACTCCAGCGGCTCGCCGATCTTCTTGTGGTCGAGGTGGCCGCAGACCGGGCACTCGGGCTCAGGCACGACCGTCTCGCGATCGATCTCCCTCGTCCGCAGGTCGTAGACGTGGGCGACCCCCAGCGTCGAGGGCGTCGCCAGCCCGGTCAGCAGGTGCAGCACCTCCATCGCCACGTGACCGCCGGTGATCCCGCATGGCGGCCCCAGGGTCGCCGCCGGCGAGGAGCGCCCGCGCTGCTGCTCGACGGCGACGTCGAAGAGCGGGTACTCGCGCCGGTAGGCGATCTCCTGGCATGCGTAGCAGCCGGTCGTCCCGGGCACGTAGAGCGGTCCGACCCGGGCGATTGGCGGCAGGTGGCTCATCGAGATGTAGGGGATGCCGGCCTCGAAGCATGCGGCGTTGCACCAGCGCTCGATGTCGTGGGCCGGCCAGTCCGCCGCATCGATGACGACGTCGGCACCGGCGATGAACTCGGCGATGTCGGCCCGGCTCTCCAGCCGCCTCGCCGTCGAGGTCAGCTTCATCGCCGAGTTGAAGGCGCGCAGCCGCCTTGCCGCCGCCTCCACCTTGAGCAGGCCGATGTCGGCCTCCGAATAGAGAACCTGCCGATTGAGGTTGCTGATCTCGACCCGATCGCCGTCGATCAGCCACATCTCGCCGACGCCGCAGCAGGCCAGCCACATCGCCACCGAACCGCCGAGGCCGCCGACGCCGAGGACCGCTATCCGCGCCTCGCGCAGGCGTCGCTGACACTCCGAGGGCGTCAGTCCCGGCCCCGCGACGTCGCTGAAGTAACGGAGTTGGCGATCGAAGCGAGCCCGTTCCTCCGCTCCGACGCGCTCATCGTCGGCACCGTCCTCGATCACCTCCAACTGCTCCATCTGGGCGAGCGTGTCGCTGACTTCCTCCTTGCCGAACTGCCCCTCCAGCTCACCGACCGTGTGCTCGCCGTCGAGTGTCTGGAGCAGCAGCCGCTGCTCGTCGTTCGGGCTCTCCACCCGGATGTCGTTGGCCGCGCTCGGGCGCAGCAGGTAGATGTCCCCGTCAGGGGTCTCGATTACTTCCGTGGTCCGTTTGATTCGTGGCCGTAGCACCAGCCGCGCTCCTAGTTCTGCTTGTGGATCGCGGCTGCCGGAACGACGCTCCCACTTGTGTTGAAACTCATTCGATTCCTCTCTCCTGATGCCGAGTTATGCCTGCACCAGCCGCATCGGCCGGCACACACACGCCGGTTCCCAGCCGGCATTGCTTAAGACCCGTCCAGCGATTAATGCGTTTCACACAGTCGACAAGTTTACCCGAGAATCCCTGCAATTTTGCCCAAAACATCAAGTACTGGCCATAGCATGTATTGATCAGAGCTTCCCCAACGAATGGAGATCCCATGGCCACCCCAGAAGACGGCAAGAACGGAGCCCGAGATAAGGGCGCCGCTCCCGAAGTTGTCGATCAGCAGTTGATCAAAGCCCTCGCGCACCCGGTCCGGGCGCAGGCGCTGTCGATCCTCAACGAAAGGGTGGCCAGCCCCAACGAAATCGCCAAAGAGCTCGAGCAGGGCGTCGGGCACGTCAGCTACCACATCAACGTGCTCAAGCAGTGCGAATGCATCGAGCTGGTCGGCACCGAGCCCCGCCGCGGCGCCGTCGAGCACTACTACCGGGCAACCACACGGATTTTCCTCGACGACGAAGACTGGCGCCGCCTGCCGGCATCCGTCCGCCCCGGGATGTCGGCTTCGCTGCTGCAGAACGTCGTCGGCGACGCCGGCGCCGCGCTCAGCTCCGGGACCTTCGACGCCCGTGAGGATCGCCATCTGGCCTGGACGAAGATGATCGTCGACGAGGAGGGCTGGAGGGAGCTCAACGAGGCGATGGCCGAGAACCTCGAGCTGGTGCTGAGAATTCAGAACGATGCAGCGGCGCGGCTGCGCGACGCTGGCGAGACGGGGTTCCAGGTCTCCGCCGTGACGATGGCCTACGAGACCCCCGGCGAGGGCGATCGGCGTCCGGTGCCGCCGATGGATGGGGCCGGCGCCTAAGGAGGGATTTGGCGAACCCCGGCGATCCCTCCTAGCTCGCGAGCTCGCCGGCGCGGGCGAACACGGCGTCGATCATCGGCACCGTGAGCCTGCCGGTGAAGGTGTTCTGCTGACTCGGGTGGTAGCAGCCGAGGAGAAGCCAGCGACCGAGGTCGGCTTCGGCATCATGGCCGAAGCGGGGCCGCGGTCGCGGCACCTCGGCACCGAGCTTCCGGGCCGCCCGCAGGACACCATCCCAGGCGAAGCCCCCAAGGGCGACGATGACCCGGCAGCGATCGAGCAGGGCCAGCTCGCGCTCCAGGTAAGGGAGGCAGTTGTCGCGCTCGGTCGGGGCCGGGCGGTTGGCCGGCGGGGCGCAGCGGACGACGGCGGTGACGTAGGCGTCGCTTAGGCGCAAGCTGTCGCCGCGCCGCTCGGACTCGGCCTGGTTGGCGTAACCGGCGCGGTGCAGCGCCGCGTAGAGCCACTCGCCGGAGCGGTCGCCGGTGAACATCCGGCCGGTGCGGTTGGCGCCGTGGGCGGCGGGGGCGAGGCCGACGATCGCCAGCCGCGCCGCTGGGTCGCCAAAGCCGTCCAGCGGCCGCGCCCAGTACTCCTCGCCGCGGTAGCGCCGGGGCGGGTCGGCGGCGCATGCCTCACGCCACTCGACCAGCCGCGGACAGAGGTGGCAACCGTGGATCTCGGCGGCCAGAGCCGCCAGGCCCCTCTCGCCGCGGCCGGAGGCTCCGCCATCGTCACTTAGGGTTCGGCGCTTGCTCATCCTCGGGAACCGAATCACGCGCCGCGGCGCCGCGGCGCGCGCTCTCGTCTCGGTCGCGGCAATGCTGGCCGTGGCGCTGGCCGGCTGCGGCGGTGGGGGTGGCACCACCACCGCCGTCCCCGACAAGGCGGCCGACGCGGAAATCCTCAACGGCGTGCTGGCCCGGGAGCTGGCGGCGGCGCGGGCCTACGAGCGGATGCTGCCGCGGCTGCAGGGCAGCGATCTCGCCATGGCGCGGCGCTTCCGCGCCCAGGAACAGGAGCACGCCGACGCGATCATGAGGGCGCTGCGCGGCCTCGGTGCCGAGGCCGAACCGACGGAAGAAGAGATCGAAGCCGAAGGATTGCGGGCCCGGGCCGACGTCCTCGGCTTCCTCTACGAAATCGAAAGCGTCTCGATCGGGGATGGGCTGCGGGCGATCGCCAACCTGACCGCGCAGCGTTCGCTGCTCGGCTCGATCGTCGCCAACCAGGCCCAGCACCTGGTGCTGCTGCGGCGGGCGCTTGGTGCCCGGCCGCTGGAGACGGTGCCGGAAGCCTTCGAGAACGGCGCCGCGCCGCCGCCGGGTAAGGAATGATTGCCCGGTGACCGCGCCGCTCTACGCCATCGGTCGGTTCTGCGCGCGGCACCACTGGCCGGTGATCGCAGGCTGGATCGTTGCCGCGGTCGCCCTCGTCGCGATCTCATCCGCCGCCGGGTCGAAGACCAGCGAAAACCTGACTCTGCCCGGGACCGGCTCGACGACGGCGACCGAACTGCTGGAAGAGAACCTGCCCGAACAGGCCTACGGCTCCAACCCGCTGGTCTTCGAAGCGCCTGCCGGCAAGAAGCTGACGGAACCGCAGTATGCCGCCGCGATCGAAGAATCGGCCCGGAACCTGGAAAAGCTGCCGAACGTCAACTCCGCTCAGAGCCCGCTGGCGAAAGGCTCGAAGACGATCAGCGAAAACCAGCAGATCGCCTACATCCCGGTCGTGCTCGGGGTCGGGCCGGGAGAAATCAACGAAGAAGAATCGGAAGAAATCCTCGCGGCCGCCCGTCCGGCGGAAAGCGCTGGCATCGATACCTCGATCGGGGGGTACGTCGGCCAGCAGCTCTCGAAACCCGATACGGAGTTCGCCGAGGCGGTTGGCCTGGCGGCGGCGGTGATCATCCTCCTCTTCGCCTTCGGTACGGCAACGGCGATGATGCTGCCGATCGTCAACGCGGTGATCGGCCTCGCCTGCGCCCTCTCGATCATCAAACTGCTCGAGCACGTGCTCCAGGTCCCCGGCGTTGCCGCGACCCTGGCGACGATGATCGGGCTCGGGGTCGGCATCGACTACGCGCTGTTCATCGTCACCCGCCACAAACTCCAGCTCGGCGAAGGGATGGAGGTGGGGGAGTCGATCGCCCGCGCGACCGCGACCGCCGGGGGCGCCGTCGTCTTTGCCGGCTTCACGGTGATGATCGCGCTCTGCTCGCTCGCCTTCGCCGGCATCCCGCTCGTCTCGACGCTCGGCTTCACGGCCGCGGTCGCCGTCGTCGTCGCCGTGTGTGCGGCGGCCACCCTGCTGCCGGCGATGCTGGGCGCGCTCGGCCCGCGCATCAACAGCCTCCGGGTCCACCTCGGCAAGACGCACCCGGACGACAGGAAACCGCACGGCTGGCTGCGCTGGGCCGACGCCGTCGCCGACCGGCCCTGGAGGTCCGCCGCTGCCTCGATGGTGATCCTGGCCGTGCTGGCGCTGCCGATCTTCCAGCTCGAGCTCGGCCAGAACGACATCAGCGCCCTGCCCAAGGACAGCACCTCCCGCGAGGCCTTCGAAGGCCTCGACGCCGGGTTTGGGCCTGGCACGTACGGGCCGCTGTTGATCGCCTCCGAATTCAGCTCGCCGACGGAAGCGAAACAGGTGCTTCCGGTGCTGCAGAAGGAAATCGGCGCCGCCGGCGACGTCGCCGGCGTCTCCCAGCCAAGCCTCGACAAGGCCGGGACCGTCGCCGTCTTCACGGTGATCTCCAAATCGGAGCCGTGGAAGGACGCCACCGTCGAACTCGTCGAACACCTCCGCGACGACGTCATCCCGAAGGCGCTGGCGGGGACGGAGGCCAACTCCTACGTCGGCGGCCAGACCGCCGGCTACATCGATCTGGCCAGCAAGATCGCCGAAAAGCTGCCGCTGATGATCGCGATCGTCGTCGCCCTCAGCTTCATCGTCCTGCTGATCGCCTTCCGCTCGCTGCTGGTGCCGATCAAGGCGGCGGCAATGAACCTGATCTCGGTCGCCGCCGCCTACGGGGTGGTGACCGCGGTCTTCCAGCTCGGCTGGGGCTCCTCGCTGATCGGGCTCGACCACGCGATCCCGATCGTCAGCTTCGTGCCGCTGCTGATGTTCGCGATCCTCTTCGGGCTCTCGATGGATTACGAGGTGTTCCTCCTGACGCAGATGAAGGAACACTTCAAGGAAAGCGGCGACGCCCGCGCGGCGGTCGTCCAGGGCCTCGCGAACACCGGCCGGGTGATCACTTCGGCGGCGGCGATCATGGTCTGCGTCTTCACCAGCTTCGTCCTCGTCGAAGATCCCGTCGTGAAGGAGTTCGGGGTCGGCCTGGCGGTCGCGATCGCGATCGACTCGACCCTGGTCCGCTGCCTGCTGGTCCCCGCGGTGATGGTCCTGCGCGGCAAGCGCGCCTGGTGGCTGCCAGGCTGGCTCGACAG
>Ga0157378_10004515_pt1 | contig 12209 bp, 11 predicted proteins | sample M65metaG_FD_115309 | JGI IMG/M metagenome (GOLD analysis project Ga0157378, IMG submission 115309) | Miscanthus rhizosphere microbial communities from Kellogg Biological Station, Michigan, USA - M6-5 metaG | ecosystem: Host-associated > Plants > Roots > Rhizosphere > Soil | place: USA: Michigan...
AATGCTAAAATTGATCGTGCTTCTGTGAATAAGCTTGTAGTAGTAACTGCTGATATTGCAGACGCTAATATCACAAATGCAAAGATTGCTAACTTGGCTGTAGACTCAGCTAAAATTGCTGATGCCTCTATTACGAATGCTAAGATTGGTAACTTAGCTGTAGACAGTGCGAAAATCAAAGATGCTTCTATCACTACTGCGAAAATCGCAACGGCTAGTATTGACACAGGTTTAATTAAAGACGGTGCTATTACATCGGCTAAAATTATGGACGCTTCTATTAGTACTGCTAAAATTGCTGATGCAAGTATCGTAGATGCAAAGATAGCTAACCTTTCAGCTAACAAGATTTCTACGGGTACATTAGACGCAAATAAGGTGACAGTTACAAACCTTAAAGCAGATAGCATTATCGCTGGTAGCTTGACTATTGACGGTGATAATAAACTTAAGAACTCAGAATTTAAAGACGGTCTTAATAATTGGGTTGTTGGTGTTAATGTTAATGTTGATGTCAATGTTAATTTTGACGGTAGTAATACAATCAATTCTCTTCAAAGTGGATTAACATCTGCTGGATGGAGAGGTGCAAAGAACGATTATTATATACCAACAAGTGAAGGGCAAACTTGGGTTGCTTCTGTTTATTCTATGTCTGATGATATAACAACATTTGACGGTGGGGTTACTTTGGAAATCAACTACTACGATGCTAACAAAACACGTATTGCTGGTTGGAAAAGTACAGACGCTAAACCAACTTCTAACAACACTTGGAAACGTTCAGTTCTTTCATCTACCGCACCGGCTGGAACTGCGTTTATTGCAATGTATTTTTATGTTACTACGAATGGAAGATGTTGGTTCGCACGTCCAATGTTACAAAAAGGTTCTGTTGCTTCTGAGTGGAAACCACACACAGATGAAATCATTTCAGACGGTGCTATTGATAACAGTAAATTAAGTGAAGGTGCTGTAGGTGAGGATAACTTACAAGACGGTTCTGTAACTAACGGTAAGGTAGCTAATGCTTCTATTGATACAGCTAAAATTGTTACGGCAAGTATCACAACAGCTTTAATCGCTGATGCTAGTATCTCTAATGCTAAAATCATGGATGCAACTATCGCTACTGCTAAGTTAATGGATGCTAGTATTACAACAGCTAAGATCGGTGACGCACAGATTACTAACGCTAAAATTGCTAACCTTGCTGTAGACAATGCTAAGATTGCTGATTTATCTGTTTCAACTGCTAAGATTCAAAACCTTGCAGTAGATAATACTAAGATCAAAGACGCTACAATCACTACTGCAAAAATTGGAAACGCACAGATTACCAATGCCCTTATTGCTGATCTTGCTGTAACTGATGCGAAAATTGCCAATGCTACTATCTCTAGTGCTAAGATTGCTAGTTTAGATGCTGGTAAAATCACTACTGGATTCTTAAGTTCAGACCGTATTGACGCTAACACTATAACGGCTAAACAGATGTTAATAGGTTCGTGGGAAAACTTATTCCAAAACCCTGACTTTGAAAAAGGTTCGGCTGGTTGGAAAAGTGCCTCTATTTGGTCTGTAGCCAATGACCCTACAAACGCCTATATGGGAAATCAATATGCTGTGGGTACATGGGGTTCAAGTGGTTCTGTATCGTATTACAATGACACTTCATTTACGGTTCGTGCTGGTGAACAGTACTATATTGAGGGTTACTTTAGAACAGATAAAGCAACGTCAACTAAAACCCGTACAGTGTTAGTTAAATACACAGATAAGAACGGAACGGATTCATGGTTTTTACCTGAGGAAACATTGTCTACTACTTGGACTAAATTCTCTTATACATTTACTGTTCCTGCTGGAACTGTTTCTATGCAGATCGGTTTAAGTGTTAAGAGTGGTCAACCTAGTGGTTATGCTACGTGGGTAGACAATCTGTACTGTAAGAAAATGATTAGTGGAGAACTACTTGTAGACGGTTCTGTAACTGCGAATACAATTAAATCTTTAAATGGTTTAAATGTTGGTAACGGTCAGTTCACAGTAGATGCAAATGGTAACGTTAAATTAGGTGCTGGTGCTGTTTTAGAATCAGTAACTATTAAAACATCTACCTTTGAATCTCTAAGAGGTAACACTTTCTATCTTGGTGACGATGGGGCTAAAATTGATTACTCTATCGCTGGAACCATTAAGCGTACACGTTATGGAACGAATGACTTGACATATTTGGCGATTGATGATACACCAGCTTACAATTTTGTTATGAATGGTGCTTTTGATGTTGTTTTACAACCTTATGGTTCTCATTACGGGCTTAAGTTGGGTTCACCAATCATTAAAGGGTTAAACGGTACTGATGCTGTACAAATTCGTAACTGGAATGATACAGATTATGCAGACATAGCTAGTAAGAACGGAACATTCACAAACTCTATTGACGTATGGGGTGCTTCTTCTCTTAAAGGTGTAACCACTATTACATCTAGTACGGGCGGTATGCTTAAGTTAGTTGGTACGGCTGATAGTTACATTGAGTTTTACCCTGACGGTACAAGTGCTGGAAGAAAAAGTTTTATCGGTCATGAATCAGCAACAGGTAACAACCTTGTACTGAAAAGTTCATCTGATGAAATTATCATGCAGACCGATGTAAACAGGGTTAAGATCGATAACGGTGTCGCTGGTGTTTACTTCCGTAACTCTGCTGATTCTGCTTATGTACCTGTATATGCTTCTGCTTTCACGGTTAACTCATTAAGGGACAGTAAGAAAGACATTACACCTTTTGTAGAGACTTCTATGAATCGTTCAGCTTTAGATGAAATCTTAGATACTACTATCTATAACTATCGTTTGAATGAGGAAAATGAACATGACCCTGCACACGTTGGTTTAATCTATGAAGAATCTCCAATGGAGGTAGTTGATCTTAGAGGAAAAGGGATTGATTCATACGCTATGATTGCCCTTTCATGGCAGGGATTAAAAGACTTAAATGAAAAACTAGAAAACAAGTTAGCTGAACTAGAGGCTAAACTTGCAGAACTTGGAGGAATTTAAGAATGGAATTAAAACCTGAAACAGTAATTGCTGAGTATCAAACTAAAGTACTTGAATTAAGTCATGAGGTTATTATGCTTAAGGCTTATATCAAGGAACTAGAAACTAACAAAGAAAGTAAATAAAGGGAATTTTAAACCTCACCTGTAAAGGGTGGGGTTTTTACTTACATATAAAAGAAAAAGCCTCAACGATTGGAGGTGAGATGATGAGATGAATGAAATGGATTTCTTACAAATGATAGGAAAGGAAAGTATTGTTTTCGTTGCTATCTTTGTAGTGTACTTTCTATTCGTTAAACCTAAAGATATTCAACTAGAAAAGAAAGATTCTCAGATTCATGAATTGATGGAAACAAACCGTCAAGTAGTTACTGAGAACAGTGAAACATTAGCTGATATTTCTTCTACTATGGAAAAGATTTCTTGTGAGTTAACTAACCTTAATGACAATCAGGTTAAGTTAAAAGAAGGTCAAGACGAATTATGGAAAGAGATTATTTACTTAAAAAAGGAGAGATAATTTTCTATGGGTAAAATTGTAGACATTTCTAAATGGCAAGGTAACATTGATTTTCCTAAATTTGCAACAGAAGCAGATTTAGCTATTGTTCGTGTTCAATATGGTTCATCCACTGAGGACACAATGCATAAAACTTATGAAGCTGGTTTAAAAGCTAATGGTGTTCCGTTTGGGGCATACGCATATGCACGTTTTGTAAGTGTAAATGATGCAAAGGTAGAAGCACAGGATTTCTTAAGTCGTGCTGATTCTGCTACTAAATTCTACGTGGTAGATGTTGAGGAATTAACTTGTCCAGTAGATCAAGTAGTACCAGCTACACAGGCGTTTATTGATGTGCTAAGACAAGCCGGTAAAAAAGCAGGTCTTTATACTGGTCATTCATTCTATAAAACTTATGGAATGTCAAAAGTAGATGCTGATTTTGTTTGGATTCCACGTTATCAAACTAATGATGATGGAACTGTTCACCAATACACACCGGATATGCCTTGTGATCTATGGCAATATAGCCAAAACGGGCGAATTGCTGGTGTTGCTGGTGCTGTAGATTTAAACAAGTTAAACGGTGAAAAGTCTTTAGACTGGTTTACTGGTAAGGTGTCACCTTCAATCTCTGAACCTACTGCTGTAGGTGATGTAAAGGTTTATCCTTATGTGAAAATTACGTCTGATGTTTGGATGCATAGTACACCTGACTTTAATGAAAGTTCCCGTGTACGTGTTTTAAAAGCTGGTGAAATCTATAAGAATTATGGAGAAGTAAACGGCTTAATCGGAATTGGTGGCGGTTATGTTTCTGCTAATTACGTAGAGAACACTAATCAAGTAGCTACTACTACTTCTGATGTATGGACACACTCAACACCGGACACTGAAACAGCAAGCCGTGTGAAAGTATTATCTGCTGGTACTGCTTGGAAAGTATATGCAGAAACTTCTAACGGAATGTTTAAGGTTGGTTCTGAGTACGTTTCTAAATCTTACATGACAATTAGTTAATCTAGTTGAACTTAAGTTAGACTAACTCACGGTAAGTTATCTTGCCTTAAGGTTAGTTCACCTTAAGTTCATCTTATATATTTACTTAAGTTTATCTTAAGTTCACCTTAACTTAAAAGGAGGTGAAAACATGCAAAAGTTACTAGTTCGTTTACGTAACAAGAAAGTTTTACTTTCTGTAATCTCAGGTATTCTATTAATCCTAGTTCAACTTAACGTTATTGACGTTGCTATGTCTCATAGTGTTGACGTGGTTGTAAATACTGTACTTGGTCTTTTAGTTGCAATCGGTGTCGTTTCTGACCCTGAAAGCCATATTAAAGGCTAACCAAAAAGCCCACTGTAAAAGGTGGGCTAATTTTTATTGTTCTAGCCAATTAAACATAGGTATTTTAGTTACATAGTTTGCTTTACGTGATTCTGCTTCTTTTGCTTCATTTATCTTTCTAATTCCACCGTTAATAAATGTTTTCATAGCCTTGATTGGTTCAGGATATTTAGCCATATTGTCAATAACCTTAATTACAGTGTCAACAGGTTCTTTAGTTGAAATAGCCCACTCTTTAAGTTTATGTAAGTTGACTTCATTTTTAACAAGCTTGTCCTCATTAAGATCAATTTTAAGTTTAACTTTCTCATCAAGTTCAACATTAGTTTCAACTTCAATGTTAGTGTCAACATTAACGTTAACTTCTTTCTTTGGTCTACCGCCTTTTTTAGTGAAATCAAATTTTTCATTAGTGCGGTTTTCCCAATCACGAATTTTAACCAATGGACGCATTAAATTTTCTTCATCGTTTTGAGGTGCTTCATATACAATAATGTTCTCAGCAACGTTACCATTTGGTGCTGTCCACTCTTTGTACTCAATGAAACCATATTCATATAAGGATTTTAAAAGCTTGATAAGGGTAGGTTTAGAGATTCCTAGAGACTTTGCTAGTTTAGCTTGTGAGTACTTAACCGTGTTTTTCTCGTTGTCAGTACGATCTACTTTAGCTAATAATTTAAACCATAGTAAGTATGATTTCTCACCTAGCTTCTCTAACCAATCATCTACTACTACAAAATAAGGTTGTGGCAAACGTAGTTGGTGACGTGGTTTCTTTCCTAATTGAAGTGTTGTTTCGATTGTAGAATTTGTCATTTTAATTTCCTCTTTCCTGTCATTTATTGACGAGAAAAAAGGACAAAAAACATAGTGCTGCTTATTGCAATCTGCCTTAAAGGATGTTAAACTAAGGTTAACTTAACATTAGTTAATAAGCCTCTTACACAGGCTTGAAATTTTATATGAATATGTCTATGTTTTTCGTCCTAAGACACTTGCTATCGATAGCTACCAACTATCGTGTTAACAGCAAGTGTCTTTTTCCGTCTTAAGATCATAGTAAAGCATTTTCATGGATTCGTCAACTCTTTTTTATATTACGATATATTGTAATTTAACTTACAACTTGTGTTCCTCATTGACAAACCTCAGTATACACCAATTTCAACTTATCCACAATAGGCAAATTTATACCTAGTTAAAATAATTTAACTACCCTAGTTAAGAAAAATTAACTACCCTTACCCTAGTTAAAAAAACTTTACTACCCTAGTTAAAATAATTTAACTACCCTAGTTAAGAAAATTTAACTCAAATAATGTTTCAAATATCTTTAATAATGTTTTCAAATATCTTTAATAATGTTTCAAATATCATTTATTCTCTACGTGTGTAGAATCGGCTGTTTAGGAAAAGAAGGAGAATTAATAAATAATCGTATATAAAATTAGATTTAAGTTAATACTTATTTTAGAGGTGCGAGTAAAACGTTTGTAGATATGCGTAGCAGTTTTTCGTAAGGTTAACTCTTTCAAAAAGGAGGCATTCCATAAATTGGAGTGTCTCTTTTTTTTATTAATCACAATTTGAATGTCCTTAAATGAGTGATTAATGCAAGTACATAAGTGTAAGGCTATTTTAGAAAGGAATGAATCACTTATGGAAAGCAACATTTTAACAGTGTCACATAATAAAGAAATCAATCTAGCAAACGGGGAAACTAAACTAAATGTCTATGTACGTGTTTATACGTCTCTATTTACCTCAGGATTGGTTGCAAAGATGGGTTCTAATAGGTTTACTACCTTAATGGCTTTAGCCTCTTATATGGACGCACAGGGCGAATGCTACCCAACACAATTACAACTAGCAGATGCTATAGGGGTTCATAAGAACACTATCAATAAATATATTAATGAGTTACTAGAATTTGAGATCGAAGGCAAACCACTTGTTACTAGAAAGAAAGTCAATCGTGGACAAGGTAAAATTTCTAGCTACTACAAGATTCATCCGTTAAGCCAATTGGCTAAGTTTAAAGGTGAGGTTGAAATCATTAATCACAAAATCAGTGACGAACAAATCACAGATGGTAAGGACAAGCTAATCACAAATGGTAGTGACGAACTAATCACAACCAACTGTGACGTAATTACAATTAAGAATAATAGTCAATTAATAATAAATAATTCTAGTGATGCTATTAAATACTTTCAGAAAGTCTATCAAGAAGAATATGGAGTTAACTATACAGTTAGCAATTATGGTAGAGAAGGAAAGTTAATGAAAGATAAGGTACTAGCAGATCATAAAGAAATGGCAAAAGAGATCATTCAAACAGGAATTAAAAGATACAGTGAGTTTTCTAATAATCCTAAATTTCCACGTCCTAGCATTGGTATGTTTGGTTGGGCGGTAAATAAAATCATTCCACTTATTGAAGAGGAACGTAAGGCAAATGAAGTTGCGTTAAATTCAGTTAACTTAGAAGAACAGGCTGAACTTGAAATGTTAGCTAAACTTGAAAAATTAGGAGGCGGTCAGTAATGGAAAAGATGAACCATATTTGTAAACTAGCACCTTACTGTAAAGTAGCCGGACAAGACGGTTTCTGTAATGCACTATGTAGCCCGTTTATGTTGTTACACGGTGAAGGTGAAAAAGGACTATGGAAAGCTACAAACGTTCCTCCTAAATATAAAAAATGTTTCTTTCATAACTTGCCAATTAAAAATGACAATCCTGTACCTTATGCATTCATTAAGAGATACGTAGGAAACATTTTAGAGAATGTTGGACAAGGTGTAGGACTTTTCTTTTACAGCATTCCAAACGGGGCTAACAGATTCGGCACGGGTACGGGCAAGACAACCTCAGCTGTAAGTATTTTACATGAGTACTTACTTGAAAGAGTTAAAGAGGAATCAAAGGGAGGTAAAGTGATTCAGCAAACACCTTCATTTTTCTATAAGGCTAGTGAACTGCAAACACTCTATAACTCACGTTTTGCCGGTACTTTCTCAATGAAAGAAAAAGCAGATGCACGTTATTACAAAGTTAAAGAACTACTTATGAAAGCTGAATTAGTAGTTTTAGATGATGTTGGAATCAGACAGAAAATAACAGATGCATTTGAAAATGAACTAACTGAAATTATAGATGCTAGAGATTCTAAAATGCTGGCAACAATCTTCACTAGTAACTTACCACTTGATAAATTAGCCGACACTATGGGAGATCGTATTGCAAGCCGGATAAACGGAATGACAGAACAAATTGCATTTAAAGGCGAAGATCATAGAAAAGGCGGTATCTTGTAATGGAAGAAGCAAAATTATTATCAAAGGTTATTGATGAAAACAGTTTTTATACTTTAACAAAATACAATATTCATGCAGAAGATTTTGAGGCATACCCACACGTTTATAGTTATGTTCGTGAATACGTAAATGAGTATCACCAAACACCTGACTATAGAACAGTAGTTGAGAAGTTCTCAGACTTTGATTATAAGGCAGATGTGAGTGATAACTATGCTTTCCTATGTAAGAAGATTAAAAGCTTCTCAGCGAAGCGTAAAGCCGTTTTAAAGCTGTCTAAAGTAAATGAATACTTTAATACTATGAGTGGTGAAGAATTTGCTAGATGGCTAAAAGAAGAAGCAACAGCATTAGAAGCAATTGCCCTTTCTAGTTCAAGTACAGCTACAAACTATGCTACAAATGGTGCTGAACGTAAAGAGTGGTATAACGAGAATAAAGAAAACCGTACCTTAACTTACATTCCCACGCCTTACGAAACCTTAACTAAATGGTTGGGCGGTGGTTTTGAGTTAGGCGATATGACCCTGCTTATGGCTTACACGAACAAAGGAAAAAGCTGGATAGGTTCACACATTGGAAATACAGCACATGAAGCCGGTTTCGGTGTCCTTCACTATAGCCCTGAACTTTCTAAGAAACAACAAGTCTATCGAAACGATACCTTAAGAGGACATTTTGACAATGTAAAGATTAGACGTGGAACATTGGACAATGAAGAAGCTTACTTAGAATACCTTGACGGATTCAATGAATCAAACGAAGTTCCTTACTATGTAAAATCAATGGAGGACTTACCAAACGGCTTAAGTACAGAAGTTATTAAGGCTGACCTAGAAATGCTTGGAGATAAAATTCAAATGGTTATCATCGATGGTTTCAACCTCATGAAATTTCCTAAGATTGGTAGAGACGGAATGAGTGCAACGTCCCGTGAATTACGTCAAATCTTTGGTAGACATAAAGTAGTTGGACTTGTGATACATCAAACACCAACAAGTGCGGAGAAAGAACAGAAGATAGATGAAGATGAAATGGATGCTGAACTACCAGTACCACAATTAACGGATTACAGCGAAACAATTTCACTGATTCAAGATAGTGCAAGCGTGTTGACGTTCAACCAAAAAGACGGGCGAGGACGATTGTTTATAGCAAAATGCAGGGAACCACATGTAGGTAAATCTGTTGATCTGCGTTGTAACTTTAACTTAGGTTACATTACAGAAAGTTCACCTGTAGATTATTTTTAAAAATTAGGTTAGGGCTTAATGTCCTAATCTTTTTATTTTTAGCAAGTACAGAAGTGAGGTGATTAAATTGGAAAAAGAAAAATTGAAATTCAAACTATCAGAAAAACTATTTAACAGAATTGGTATGACAGTATTTGAAAAAGACACAATGAGAAAAGGAATGATTAGTAGTTTCATGATCTTAGATAATCCTGACGATTCTTTTAGCATTAACTATATTGTGTATTTCAAAGAAGGAGAAAACATTAAACTTGAATCAGTTCATGAGTCAAAGTTAATTCTTCTTAAGGGTTCGGAAATATGATTAACATTTATAGGGACGGTGTAACGTATGATCTTCCTGTAGACGTACTAGAGGAAATCAGTTATTACGATTGGCACAGGGCAAGACCAAAAGAAGAAGAAATGGTGGCTTGTAGTCCTTTTCGTGATGAAGATTCACCTTCATTTTCGATCAACTTAGAGAACGGGTTGTGGCGAGATTTTGGGGCTACTGGTGAGTTCGGACAAGGTAACTTAATTACATTGCTATCCTTCTTAAGAAATGAAACACACATTGAGGTAGAGGATTACTTATTAGAAAAGTACGGGATTGATCTGTCAGACGTAAGTAAGCTTAAACTTAACTTTGATCTTAAAATTGAAACTAAAGTTAATGTTAACATTGACATTGAAACTTACAAACAGTTTGCTTTTCGTTCTCCTTATCTTGCTACAAGGGGAATCACTGAGAAAGTGCAAAAGGCTTTTAAGATCGGATATGACAGAAAAAGTAAATCTGTGGCTTTCCCGTGGTTCGATACAAAAGGGAACATTATTAATATTAAGTTTCGATCTACTGAAAACAAACGATTCTTTTATTATCCTACTGGACAACCTATAAAAAATCATATTTACGGAATGCACTTTATTTACAGATCAGACATTAAGAAAATCTATATTGTTGAATCGGAAATAGACGCATTGTATTTATGGTCAAATGGTTTTCCTGCTGTAGCCTTAGGAGGTTCTAACATTAGTGAAAAGCAGAAGCAATTGCTGTTAAGGTGTCCGGCTGATGAATTTGTTTTGGCTACTGATAACGACAAGGTGGGGAAAGAGATTAGAAAGAAATTGATTGATATGTTTGTAGGTTCTAAACAATTATCAGAACTGATCTTACCTGAAAGTGTCAAAGATGTGAACGAACTCAATTCTGATCAGATCAAGAAACTAGCAAATGACACAAAACCTGTAGAGTTTAGAATATTTTAGTTGATACCTAGCCTAAATTTTGGCTGGGTTTTTTTATATTTTGATAGGCTATTGTAACCATTTTCATTTTCAAACTAGTAATTTTTGGAGAGGTACGGACAACCAAACGTTATAACGGCTAGGGCTAGAGAATTTGCTGAATTTTCACTACTGAAAACCATGTGAAATCCTTTGTATTACACAGTTTACAACAGTGTTACAAAGATAGTATAGTAATAGAGAACCAACCTGTGTACTACACAGGGAATCAAAAGGAGACATACATAATACAAAGGGTAACAAAAAAACACATAGCTGCTAATTAAAAAAGACAGTCTAATAGAGGCTTATTTTGTTGTGCCTGAAAACGATTTCAGCACTTCACCTACTACCAGTCTGTCTTTTTTTAAGTCTGAGAGGTCAGACGACTAACTTCTATGTTTTAAAACTTTTTTAAAAAAGTTGTCTTTGTCATGTCCTTTTTTAAGTCCCAAACGCAAGTACATAAGTGTAGAGGTTAAAAAACTTTTTAAAAGGTGGAACTTAAATCATGAAAACTTACTTTGAAATCGTTGGAAACAAAAACTATCGTCAATTATCTAATACCCAAATTGAAGCACTTCAAAACCGACAAACGGAATTAGCTTTAATGTGGCAAGACGAAACTAACGAAATCAAGCAACGTGAAATCTTTGACGAATTACACGCTTCATTAAAAGGACTTGTTAAAGCAAAGGCACGTAAAGAAGCAGAACGTTCTTATTCAGTAGAACAAGAGGACTTTGAAGGCATTCTTTACTTAACACTTGCTGAAACATTAATTACTTTTGATCGTACTTTGGACAAGCCTTTTCAACCTATCCTTATGTACAACATTAGTAATCAAATTAAAATGATGTATCGATCAAAGAAATCAGATGTTCATGAAACTACTTATCACGATAAGAACCGTTTAGACTCAATCGCACCGGATGATGAAACTTTAACAATGGCTGACACAATCGAATGTGAACACGCTTTTGAAGAAAACGTAGAACATAACGTATTTGTAGATCAGATCGTTAATGAAGTTTTCAATGGTGACGATAAGAAACGAACAATCATTCACATGAGTATTCAAGAATTTAAGCGAAACGATATTGTTTCAGCTATTAAGGAAGAAGGTAAGTCAACTGATTCTATTGCACGTTTAGTTAATCGCACGGTGAATCAATTTAAAGATGCTTACCTTAAGTTAACTTAACTTAATTTACTTTAAGTGAACTTTTCCTATTGAAAACAATCTTACCACTACTTTCCTACGTTGGAAAGAGAACGGCTGTTCTATTTGAAAATTAATATTCAATTCCTCCTAGCCCTGACCAATGGCATTAAGTCTTAAAACTGTTTGCCTCAAATTTCAGCTTATAAAAGCTACTAGGAGGAACTTTATATTATGTCATTATTTACAGCAACAGGTGAACAAGCAAAACAATCAGC
>Ga0157378_10004517_pt1 | contig 12208 bp, 11 predicted proteins | sample M65metaG_FD_115309 | JGI IMG/M metagenome (GOLD analysis project Ga0157378, IMG submission 115309) | Miscanthus rhizosphere microbial communities from Kellogg Biological Station, Michigan, USA - M6-5 metaG | ecosystem: Host-associated > Plants > Roots > Rhizosphere > Soil | place: USA: Michigan...
ATTGAAGCCCTTCTCAGCGGCGCGCCTGGCGACCTCGGTCGCGCGCCTGCGCGAAAGAGTTGGCGGTGTCCCGGCGCCGATCGGCGGACTGCTCGAGGTTCTCGAAGCTTCCGCCAGCCCCGCCAAGGAGTATTTGCGCTGGATCACGGCTTCGCAGGGCGACGATCTGCGCCTCATCACGGTCGAGGAGATCTGCTACATCCGGGCAGACAACAAGTACACGGTAATAGCCACGCCTCATCAGGACTCCCTCATTCGCCGGCCGATCAAGGAACTGATCGAAGACCTCGACCCCCGTATGTTCTGGCAGATCCATCGCGGGACGCTGGTCAACGTCAATGCCATCGCCGGCGTGACGCGGAATCTGGGCGGACAGTTGTGCGTCAAGGTGAAGCAACGCAAGGAAGTGCTCCCGGTGAGCGACTCCTACGTGCATCTTTTCAAGCAGATGTAGGCGCATTGCCCCGATGAAGCGAACCCCAGCACCGCTGCACGAGCCAGCCCGCCTGGCGACCGCGCGCCTGCGGGCGGCGTGGTTCGACGGGCTTACGTGGAAGGGCATGGGACTTGTTGCGATCCTTTGCATCATCAATGCGGCCCGACGAACAAGCCGGGATCTGGACGTCGGTCCGCAATTCAACGGCGCCGCCGTCTTCCTCCTCGATTGGAGTGTCAAGACGGCCCAGGCCACGGCATCCGGCCTGCTCGTCGCCATCCCGGTCGCGCTCGCCGTGGTGATCACGTACAACCTCGCGCCACGCAGGGCCTCCCTGCGCTACTCGGCAGTCGCCGTTGCGATCGCCGCATCGTGCGTCGTGGGAGTGGCTTTGATGATGGCGGTAGAGCGCGCTGGTGCGATTGCCTTTGTGGAGCATGAATCCCTTCTCGCGCCCACGATCGTGGCCGTGGTGCGCTATGCCCTGCTGTGCGCGTTGGTAGCCGTGGTTTTCATATACCTTCGCGTCGCGGATGAGAACGGGGCCCGCGCAGACGCGGCGGAGAGGGACCGCGCGCGATTCGTCCAGAGAATGGAAGAGGCGCGCCTCAAGATGCTGCAGGCACAAATCGAGCCGCACTTTTTATTCAACTCGCTGGCGAACGTTCGCAGCCTGCACGCCACCGCGCCGGCCGACGCGGAAAGAATGCTCGACAACCTCATGAAATACTTCGCCGCCGCGCTTCCTCACATGCGCGCTGCCGAATCGACGCTCGGCCGGGAGGCGTCTCTCACGACCTCCTACCTCGAGATCCAGGCGATACGCATGGGGCGGCGGCTTGCGTTCGACGTCGACATTCCCGCAGTGCTTGCCGGCGTGCCGTTCCCGCCCCTCATGCTGCTCACCTTGGTCGAGAACGCCATCAGGCATGGCCTGGCGCCGCAGCCCGGGGGTGGCGCGGTGCGCGTCGATGCCTCGCTTCATGACCGCGAATTGCGGGTCCGGGTTTCCGATTCCGGTCGCGGCTTCACGCAGACTTCGGGTCGAGGTACCGGCCTGGCAAATGTCCGCGCGCGCCTCGCGGCGATATATGGTGAGTCGGGGCGCCTTTCGTTGAAAAGGAATCTGCCTCAAGGCGTCGTCGCAACGATCGCCCTTCCGCTGGCGGTACCCCTGCGTTAGCGAGCGCCTGATGAATGCTCTCACGGCTACGGTGTCCGACCACCGGCCCGACGGTCTCACCGTCCGTACGGTACTGGCGGCGTGGCGAGGGATTACCCGACAGCAGGTGTTGACCACGTTTCTGCTCGGCTGCGGGATGTTCCTCTACCGTGCCGCGGTGACCATCAACATCTACGTCGCACCCTTCATATTCGTTGGTGATCAGCTGAAGGCGTTCGCCCTGTTGCTGGCGTTCGTCGTCGCCGATCGCGTGACAGGCAAGGATCCCGATCGCCGAGGTGCTTATGTTCTCGCCGTGGTCATTGGCGCCGCCATCATCGTGCCGATAAGCGTGGTCGTCGTCGCCAGCTTGATCCATTTCGTTGCGGGCGAGGCATTGCACCCTCCCGGCGGTATCGGCTGGGTGCTAAACATCTTCTTCGAGCTGCTCATGGTCGGCGGCGCCACAGTCTGGGTCATCAACGACCGGCGACGGGCGCAGCGGGCACGCGCCAGGAGCCACGCCGCAGAGCTTCAGCGGATTGCAGCCGAAAAGCGAAGCATCGAATCCGATCTTCAAACCATGCAGGCGCGGATCGAGCCCCAGTTCCTCTTCAATACGTTGGCGCAAGTGAAGCTCCTGTACACGCGCAATCATGCGGCTGGAGAGCGACTCCTCGATGCGCTGATCGCCTATTTGCGCGCGGCAATGCCCAAAATTCGCGAGACCTCGACCGTCAGGCATGAGCTCGAGCTAGTGCGCGCATATCTATCGGTCGCGAGGTTGCGATTGGGCGAGCGACTCGCGTTCTCGATCGATGCCGTTGCTGACGCTGTTGCCGATGCCCGGATGCCGGCGATGATCCTCCTGCCGCTCATCGACCACGCGATCGCGCACGCACCCACCGAGTGGCACGCCAACGGATCGGTCCGCGTTCGCGCCACTGCGAAGAATGGCGGGATTCGCCTGGAAATCGTTGGGGTCGGTATCGACCTCACAACGGAAGTCGAAGGCGGCAGTATCGCGGGCGTGCGCGGGCGCCTCGCATCGCTCTACGGCCGGGCGGCCGAATTTGCTTTAGAACGACGTGACGCGGGCGACTCCGCAGCCATACTTCAGCTTCCGCACGAATGAGCGGCCCGGTATGCGCAGCCGGGCCGAACCTTGACACCCATCACCGCTTGCACCGAGGCACTCCATTGATCGATCGGCGCACTTTTGTCGGCAGTCTTGCCTGGGGCGCTCTGGCCTTGCCCGGCGTTGTCGGGGCTGCGAAGACCGTCTATCGGATCGGCGTGCTGATTCCCGGCGCGATATCCGCCGACCTGGTCGGGCCGGAGCCGCGCAATCGCACCGTGAACGGGTTCCTGCGCGCCTTGCGCGGGCGCGGCTACATCTACGGTGAAGATTTCGTGATCGAGGCCCGGGGCGGCGAGGGAAGGAGGGAGAACTACTCACGACTCGCCAGTGAGTTGATCGATCTCAAGCTGGACGTGATCGTCGGCGCAGGACCCATGCTGTGGCCGCTCAAGAAGGCGGTGACTTCCGTTCCCGTCGTGATGGCGGCGGCTGCCGACGCGGTCGAGGATGGCTTCGCTCAAAGCCTCGCCCGGCCCGGTGGAAATTTCACTGGTATGAGCATCCAACTGGCGGAGACGACAGGCAAGCGGCTCGAGCTGCTCAAGGACCTTGTGCGCAGCAATGCGCAGGTAGGGGTCATGTGGGAAACGGGTGGCGCCCAGGGGTGGCATCTCGTCGAAATTGCCGCCCGCTCGCGAGGGTGGCAGGTGCAGTCACTCGAAATACGCACCGCGGAGGAGATCGAGCGAGCGTTCCAGACGGCACACGATGCCCGCGCGGGCGCGCTGCTGGTGAATGGAAGCGGGCTCTTCGATCGCCATGCGGCCCTGGTCACCCGGCTTGCAGTCCAGTACCGGTTGCCTGCGATGTACGCACTCGCGCGATATGTCGTCGATTTTGGTGGCTTGGTGTCCTACAGTCCGAACCTGGTCGCGATCTGGGAACGCGCGGCGTACTACGTCGACAGGATCCTCAAGGGCGCCACGCCAGGCGTTCTGCCGATCGAGCAGCCTACGGAGTTCGAACTGCTGATCAATTTGACGGCCGCGACTGAGATCGGCCTCACGGTTCCGCAGTCGTTTCGGTTGCGAGCGACCGAGGCGATCGAGCCGCCGGCGCCAGATCGCAACTCGAAGGTGCGCCCATAGTGCGCTGCCCGTCGAGGGAAAGCCCGGGCGAACGCAAGTGCATTCGATGCGCTGTCGTCCCAGGGGGAATCTGAATGCGCTCGTCGAAGCGCCATATGCGCGCGTTCTTGTGCGCGCTTGCACTTGGCACGGCCCTCCCTGTTGCATTTGCCCAGGACGCGGACTACAACGCCGCAACGGACCGGGAGAAGGTGTTCGTGACGGGGAGCAACATCCCGACGATCGACCGTGAGACCGCGGTTCCAGTCCAGATCATCACGCGCGAAGAAATCCAGCGCGCGAACATCCAGACCGCCGCCGACCTCGCCCAGACGATCTCGGCGAATGTGAGCTACGGCAACTTCACGGAGAACCAGGCGACGGCATTCGCGAGCAGCCCGGGACTGGCGGCGGCCTCGCTGCGAGGGCTCACGGCGCAACGCACGCTCATCCTGGTCAACGGGCGGCGAATCGCGAACTACGCCCTTGCGGGCACCGTCACGGACCTTAACGTGATTCCGTTGGCGGCGATCGAGCGCGTGGAAGTGCTGAAGGACGGCGCGTCGGCGATCTACGGCAGCGACGCTATCGGCGGGGTGATCAATTTCATCATGCAGCAGGAATTCCGCGGAGTGTATGCGACTGCGCAGTACAGCTCGCCGCAGCACACCGGCGGATGGAGCGACCAATTCAACGTGACGGCCGGCTACGGGAGCCTGGCGGAGCAGAAGTTCAACGTCTACGGGATGATCGATTACCAGAAGTTCGGGGCGTTGTCGGCGCGCGATCGGGAGTTTTCTAAGTCCTACTACATCCCCGGCGCCTTCAACCAGACGAGCTCGACATCGTTTCCCGCGAATGTGGTCGTCGGCAACAACGACTTTCGCAATCCGACAGGGAACCCTGCCAACGGCTACCAGAATCCGTCCTGTGCCCCGCCGGTGTCTTTCCCCACCACGGCCGCGCCGAATTCCCAACCGAATCGCTGCAACTTCGACCCAGGCAATTTCCTGAACAGCATCAACGGGAGCGAACGGCTCGCGACGAGCGGCGCGCTCACCTGGCAGTTCGCGACCGATCACCAATTCTTCGCCCAGGGATTTTTCGCCCGCAACAGCTTCACGGTCGTGGGCTCGCCCACTTCGTTCGCGCCCACTTTGCTCACGCGGTTCCTGCTGCCGGCGACGAGCCCGTGGTATCCGCATGCATTCGCCGCCGCCTTTGGACTGGACGGAAAGCCGCTGGATGTGCGATGGCGGTCGGTGGAGCTCGGCGGCCGGACGAGCGAGCCCGTGCTCGACCAATGGAATGTCGTCGCTGGCCTCAAGGGCACGCTCGCCGGATGGCGCTACGACTCGGCGTTCACGTACGGCGTCAACAGCGTCGACGATCGCTATACGAGCGGCTACGTCCTCGGGCCGGCGATCGCGCCGCTCCTCGAGAGTGGCCTCGTCAATCCATTCGGCTACAACACGCCGGACGTCGTCGCGGAACTCAAGGCGACCCAGGTGAATGGCACCGTCCGAACGGGCAAGAGCAGTCTGGCGATGTTGGACGTGCGCGCGTGGAATTCGATCTACGAACTGCCGGCGGGTCCGCTCTCGGTAGCGCTTGGCGCCGAAGCGCGCCAGTGGCGCCAGACCGAAACGTCCTCCCCGGAGCTCGCGGCGGGGCTGATCGTCCAGGGCTCGATGGTAGGCTCGATGAGCGCGAGCCGGGACGCCTGGGCGGTGTTCGGGGAGGCGAATGCTCCTCTGTTCCGCGACTTCGAGGCGATCGTGGCGCTTCGCTTCGATCACTACAGCGACGTGAGCGCCACGACCAATCCCAAGGTCTCGCTGCGCTGGCAGCCCGACCGCACGCTGCTTTTCCGCGCATCGGCAGGTACGGGCGGTCGTGCGCCGAGCCTGGAAGCGTTGTATGCGCCCCGGGGAAACGGCACCACGACTGGGGTGGTAGTCGACCTCGCGCGTTGTCCGAGCACCAACGGCACCCGCGACTGCAACGGACCGTTTCGCACCCAGTTCGGTGGCCGGCCGCTCGCCTCGGAGACGTCATCGCAATGGGGAGTCGGAACGGTGTGGACACCAATCCCCTCGTTGTCGCTCGGCGTCGATTATTTCGACGTGATCGTCCACGACCTCATCCAGCCGGTGGGCGCCGACACTGTCCTCGCGCTATGTCCCGATGGGGTCAGCGGCCCGACCTGCGGCCTTGTCCGGCGCGGGCCGTCGGAGCCCGCTTATCCGACGCTTCCCGGCCCCATCGAGATCATATCGACAGGTCTCGTCAACTTCGGGACGGTTCGGACCACGGGTGTCGACCTCAGCGCGCGCTACCGCTTCCCGATGCTTCCGTGGGGCCAGTTGACGTTCAGCGGGCAAGGCACGTACATCATCAAGTACCTCCAGCAGCAGGTAAGCGGCAACGTCAACATGGTGAACCACGAGATCAACACGGGCCCGTTCGGCGCGATCCCCTACTGGCACCACTACCTGACGCTCGATTGGAACTACGGCCCCTGGAGCGCCACCCTCACGCAGAATTTTCTCAAGGGCACCTACGATGCCTTTGCGGCCCCCGGGCAGTCGCAGTTGCGCAAGGTCGGCAACTACGATGTGTGGAATCTTTCCGCGTCGTACTCAGGCTTCGCCGGTTGGCGGCTGTCGGCCGGCATCAAGAATCTGTTCGATCGCGATCCGCCATTCACCAATCAAACGTTCACCGCAAGTGCCGGGGCGCCAGCCGGATACGACCCGACCTACGCCAATCCCATTGGCCGCGTGTTCTGGGCGGCACTCGCCTACAGCTTCAACTAGGCGAAGAGGATCGCCTTGCGGGGACGGCCGCCCGGACGATGACGTTACCGGTCAGCGTTCCGCCCGGAACCGGATGTCGCCGTACCACGCGTCGACCGAGCCGCCGGTGTTGTCGGTATCGGTCAGCACGCCGACGCCGGTGAGCAATCCCGGCTCCTCGTGGAACGCATTGCGGAAATCGTTGTAGAGATTGCGCGAGTACGACTGCCATCGGCCGACGCCCGCTGCGCCGCTTGCCACGACCAGCATGCGGACGCGGCGCGTGTGCGGATGCTCGATGAGCGTCCCTACGGGAATGTCCGCGGCCCAGATGTACTGGAGCAGCGCGTAAGGGAGCTGCCGCCCGGAGAGCGTCTCGGTGAGGTAGAAGACGGCTCGCTCGAGGAGCGGGAGCTTCGACTTGTCGCCGTCGAACGCGAAGATCAGTCGGGCCGGCGAGTCCTCGCGCGCGCCGACGCGGTTGTCCGCGCCTTCGATCATCGAGCTCACCTTCCATCGCCATTCGACGATCGGTGCGCTCTTGATGTCGAAGATCGTGAACTGCGCGAGGCCGCTCGCCGCGCCGACGGCATTCGCGTGCAGCACCGTGTTGCCGGCATCGCGCACCAGAGCGTAGGAGGTGAGTCGCTTGCGTTCGGTCAGCCGGACCGGCTCCCATCCTCGCGGCAAGCCCGCGCCCGGCTCGCCCGCCGAAAACGGCGCGGGCATGGGCGCCGCTTCCATGTACGTTTGCGCGGGCGCGACGTCGGCCAGGACGGCCACGACGGACAACGAGAGCGCCAGGAGCGCGGGTCCAAGTGGCTCGGGGCGGCGGCGCGGCGAAGGCTTGCGGAACGAAGGCGCGGACTCGGTTCGGGGGGCTCGATGGAGCATCGTGGGCGCGATGATACTGCGGCGCGCAGCGCGCCCGTATAATCGACCGGTCATTTAAGCGTACTTCGAATCCGACGATGAGTCTCGACCGCGTTCCCGCCGGCAAGGATGTCCCCAACGACTGCAACGTGATCATCGAGATTCCGATGCGCGGCGATCCCATCAAGTATGAGATCGACAAGGAGACCGGGGCCATATTCGTCGATCGCTTCATGTCGACGGCAATGCACTACCCGTGCAACTACGGCTACATCCCGCGGACGCTCTCCGACGACGGCGATCCGTGCGACGTGCTCCTGCTCTCGCCGATGCCGCTGATCACCGGCGTCGTCGTCCGCTTTCGCCCGATCGGCATGCTCAGGATGGATGACGAAGCCGGCGGCGATTCGAAGATCCTCGCCGTTCCCGTCGATGCGCTCACCGACCTGTACCGCAACGTGCACACGCCTGAAGACATGCCCGAGCTCCGAACCAAGCAGATTGCCCATTTCTTCGAGCACTACAAGGATCTCGAGCCCGGCAAGTGGGTGCGCGTGTCGACGTGGGTCGGCGCCGACGAGGCGAAGCGCGAAATACTCGACGGAGTCGCGCGCTACGAAGCAGCGCACCGGGACGCGAAGACCTGACTGCGATGCCGACGGCCGCGCACGCGCGCCGCCAGCTCGCGTTCCCCCTGCTCTTCGTTTTGCTCTGGAGCACCGGCTTCATCGCGGCCAAGTACGGGCTCGCATACGCGCCGCCGCTCAAGTTCCTTCTCTACCGCTTCGTGCTCGTTGCCGCGCTGATGGGCGCCGTCGCGTTGGCGACGCATGCGGTGTGGCCGGCGACGCTTGCGGAAGTGGGGCACGTCGTCATCGCCGCGTGGCTCGTCCACGGCATCTACCTGGGCGGCGTGCTGGTGGCGATCGCAAGCGGAATGTCGGCAGGGATGGCGGCGATGCTCGTTGGCTTGCAGCCGATCGTCACGGTGATCCTCGCCCGCGGCTGGCTGGGCGAGCGGGTCGTGCCGAGGCAGTGGCTGGGACTTGCGCTGGGGCTCGCGGGCGTATGGCTCGTGGTTCGACACAAGGTCGTGCTCACGGGCGACGGCAAGGCACTCGTGGCGATCCTGCTGGCGCTCGCCGGCATCAGCGTCGGCACCCTCTACCAGAAGCGCTACTGCTCGCACGTGGATATGCGCTGCGGCGCGGTCATCCAGTTCACCGCGTGCGCGCTTGCCTACGCCCCGATCGTGCTCGCGTTCGAGCCGGAGCCCGTGCGCTGGACTCCCGAGTTCATGTTTGCGCTGGGGTGGGCCGTCGTGGTGCTCTCGGTAGGCGCAATCAGCCTTCTCTATTGGCTGCTGCGCCATGGCGCAGCGTCGAATGTCGCGGGCCTGTTCTTCCTTGTTCCGGCCGTGACGGCTGTCATGGCTTTCCTGCTGTTCGACGAAACGCTCGATACGCTCGCCCTTGCGGGCATGGCGCTGATCAGCGTCGGCGTGGCGCTCGCGCGGCAGACGAAGGATCCGCCTACGCCATGACGATGCGCGTTCCCGCGAGCCGGTCGTGGAGGAACTGGCGGTCCGGATCCAATATCGGCCACAGGTAGCCGATCGGCAGCAGCCAGGCCGCGTGCGCTCCGAGATTTGCCGGTTGGAGCGCGGCATAGGCGGCGAGCGAGGCTGCCGGTCCAATCCATGCGCAGAGATAGCGGACGACGGCGGTCTTCGTATCGACCGGGCGCCCGTCGGCCCGGACGAGCGCCAGGCGCCACGTCTTCATGGCCAGCGTCCGGCGTCCGCCCGTCCAGAAGCCGATGCAATAGAGACCGATTGCGCTGAAGACGAGGCAGGCCGAAAACACGCGAGCCGGAAGGGGTGGCAGCGCGAGGCCGCCCGCGTAGGCGACCCGGGTCGCCGGGAGCGTCAGGAAGCCGGCGAGCAGGATGACCGCGGCGAGCAGCAATGCTTCATATGACAGCGCTGCATAGCGGCGCACGAGCGGCGCTACGTGAACTTCGGACGTCAGCGACTGCTCACTTCTGAGGGGAACCCGGAGCGGGTCGCACGGGTGCGCTCTGCGGCGGCGGAGGAGGGGGCATCGGCGCCGACCGCCCGCGCGGCGCCATGGGCGCGGCCGACGGCGGGGGCCGCGTCGCGAGCTCCTGCTTCTTTTCGGGCGGGAGGCTCTGGTAGCGTTCCCACTGCTGCCTCACTTCCTGTTTCTTTTCAGGGGGCAGGGAACGCAGCGATTTGTATTGTTCGCGAGCCGATTGGCGCTCGGCAGGGGTCAACTGAAACCAGGCGCCCATTTGCTGCCGGACGCGCTGCTGCTCTTCCGGGTTCATGCTCGGGTAGCGTTGCGCGATCCCGCGCCATTTGGCCTTGCGTTGTGCGTCGAGCTTGTCCCACTCGGGGGCGAGCGGGGCGAGGAACTGCCTTTCGGAGGGGGGTAGGCTATCCCAGGACGGCGAGCGAATGCCGATCGGCTGCGCCAAGGCGCTGCCTGCGAGCCAAGTCGCAAACGCCAAGGCAGATGCGAGAACGTGCGTTATTCGTCGTAGCTTGCGCGCTTCAGCCAATTCTGGAATCCCCGGTCCAGGTATGCATCGATCGGCAACTCCGAGGACAGGATCGCAGCGTCCGTTTCCTCGATGTCGTTCAGTTGCTGATAGGCCTGCCATTGCTGAAAGCCGAAACCGGCGGCCACGATCAATGCGATCCCGATCCAGAGCCAGCCCCGACCCGAGAGACCACGGCCGCCGCTCGCCGTTCCGGAGCCGCTGCCCGCCCCCGCGACCGCCAGGCGCGTTTCAGGCGCGCGCTGCGGGTCGGAGAGGCGCGCGAGCGCTTCGGCCCGTGCGAGTTGTAGCCTATAGGCGGTGCCGGCCTTGAGATCGGCAACGCCTTGGTCCAGGTAAGTGGTTATTTTTTTGGAGAAAATGTCATCGGGGGTCATAACGAGACTCCTTTGGCCTTGAGCATTGCGGCCAACGCGTGAACCGCCCGCGAGCAGTGGGTTTTGACGCTTCCTTCGGAACACCCCATGGCTGCGGCGGCTTCCGCCACATCGAGTTCTTCCCAGTAACGCAGCAGAAACGCTTCCCGTTGACGCGCCGGAAGGCGCTCGAGCGCCTGCTCGATGACTCCGATAATCTGACGTTGCTCGAGTTGGCGCGCTGGATCGTCCGCGGCGCTCGAATCAGATTTTGCGGCCAAAGTCTCGAGCGGATCGAAATCATCGTCCTTTTCATCACCTTTCCCAAGCGCCGACAGCAGCGTGGTCCACGTCGAACGGACTTTCTGGCGGCGGAAGTGATCATGGATCGTATTCTGCACGATCCGCTGGAAAAGCATCGGAAGCTCTGCCGCCGGCTTGTCCGAATATTTTTCGGTCAGCTTGAGCATCGCATCCTGCACGATGTCGACCGCGCTGTGTTCGTCGCGGACGGCAAACATCGCCTGCTTGAATGCGCGACGCTCCACTTCTGCGAGGAAGGCTGAGATTTCCTGGTAGGAGGCCAGTTCGGGGTCCGTCCGGTGAGTTGGCGGCATTATAGGGTGCGAGTCGGGCGCGCCGCTTGTGCAGCGCAGCGGACTTGACCGGCGCGGTCGCGGCAGGTAACGTTGACGTTCGGCCTCAGGGTCGATGTTGTGCTGCAATAACGGTCGTTTGCGTCCCCTTCGAGATGCCACAAGCGTGCGCGAAGACCCCCCAGGGATGCGACGGGTGTTTACAGAACGCGGCTTTCTACCCGGAAAAGCCTTGGCGGCGTGCCCATCCCCTATGCGCGCCGGATGCTGTAAAGGACGCTCGCGCCCGATATGCGCGGGAGATTCCACCATTCTGCAAAGGCATGGCCATGCAACTCACGGGTGCGGAAATCGTCATCCGCTGTCTCCAGGAAGAAGGCGTCGAATACGTCTTCGGCTATCCGGGCGGCGCGGTGCTCAACATCTACGACGAACTCTTCAAGCAGGAAAAGGTGAAGCACGTGCTGGTCCGGCACGAGCAAGGCGCCGTGCATGCGGCTGACGGCTACTCGCGCTCGTCGACGAAGGTCGGGGTGTGTCTCGTGACTTCGGGACCGGGGGTGACGAATGCGGTCACCGGCATCGCAACCGCTTACATGGATTCGATTCCGATGGTCGTGCTGACCGGACAGGTTCCGACCCACGCCATCGGGCAGGACGCCTTCCAGGAGTGCGACACCGTCGGCATCACCCGGCCCTGCGTCAAGCACAACTTCCTCGTCAAGGACGCGAAGGACATCGCGCCGACGATCAAGAAGGCGTTCTATCTTGCCGCCACGGGCCGGCCGGGCCCCGTGCTGGTCGACATCCCGAAGGATGTGACGCAGGCCACGACCGAGTGGAGCTATCCGAAGACGGTGTCGCTGCGCTCCTACAACCCCGTCACCAAGGGCCATTCCGGTCAGATCAAGAAGGCGGTGCAGCTTCTCCTCGAGGCGAAGAAGCCGATGGTCTACGCCGGTGGCGGCGTGATCTTGAACGACGCCGCGCCGCAGCTGACGCGCCTCGTGCGCCTCCTGGGCTTCCCATGCACCAACACGCTGATGGGCTTGGGCGCCTTCCCCGGCACCGATCCGCAGTTCACGGGGATGCTCGGAATGCACGGCACGTTCGAGTCGAACATGGCGATGCAGAACTGCGACGTGCTGATCGCGATCGGCGCGCGCTTCGACGACCGCGTCATCGGCAATCCGTCG
>Ga0157378_10004518_pt1 | contig 12207 bp, 13 predicted proteins | sample M65metaG_FD_115309 | JGI IMG/M metagenome (GOLD analysis project Ga0157378, IMG submission 115309) | Miscanthus rhizosphere microbial communities from Kellogg Biological Station, Michigan, USA - M6-5 metaG | ecosystem: Host-associated > Plants > Roots > Rhizosphere > Soil | place: USA: Michigan...
CTGACGGCTGCCAGCCTGATCGACCCGGTGGCGGGCCAAATCGTAGGATTCTCGCGTCACTCCTTTGGTTCCTAACCGTGACGGAATGAGGACTTAGACGCTAAGCAAACGGGCCAAGGGGTCAATTTTCAGCCGCCGTTGAGTGCGCAGTGCGCACCACGGCAAGGCTGTTCGCGAGTACCTGCGTCGGGCGCTGCAGCTTGCGGTACTGAACAATGTGCTGGCGGCAAATCCGGTTCGGGAAATGCGGTTGATCCGCTCGACCTCGACGCCGACGGGCGCCGAGGCGCTGACCACCGACCAGTTGCGTGAGCCACAGATCAAACTGCGGGTGTCGGAAACGTGCGCCAAGAGTTGACCTGGTGGACCCGATCATTCGCCGTGGCGAGCTGACACAGCGCCGCAAGTTGCCGTTCCCGGGGGAGCAATCGGTGCACCCGGCCCGGCCAAGGGCCAGCCGCGCCTGCTGCGGGTGCTTGGATGTCGGGTGGCCGACCGGGTGCCCACGCTGGTCGCGGCGCGCATCCTGGCTTCCTGCCGTGCCCGGCGGCGAGCGGCCAGCCCGGCCGACCTCGCCACGCGTCTGGATCGCAGGTTCGTCGTCACCCCGACATCCGGCTGCTGTCGGACATCGCGCGTGCGCGCGGTCGAAGAGCTCGACCAGCGCGACATCGGCACCGGCAAGAGCCGCCTGCACTGCCCGGCGCGTTCAATCGGACCGCTATTGCCAGCGTTGCCCGAACGCGCCATAAACGCGCCCTGACCTGTCGCCCTGGCAGGGATCAAACCTGCGACCTGGATTACAAGGCACCTGATGGGTCTGCTGGAACGAGATTAGCGAACCATTCGGATTGCGTCGAAGCGTCACAGCGTCCCTTCGCGTGGGCTCATTTTCCGGCAAGGGCAGCCAAACCGGAACCTCTGGAACCCGAGCGGCGACCTGCGCCTGGCCGCCGCCACGAATTGACGCTTATTCGTCGCTTATACCCGCGACACGCCGAGAATCGTCGAGAACCTACCGGAAGTATGAAGTTCCCAACCACGTTGTGACACAGAACGATTGGCAACCACCGCGGCGTGTCGAGAATCCTCGACCTAAAAGCGGAAGGTCGCCGGTTCGATCTCGGCCCTGGCCACCGGGATTTACGCATCCGCAGCGCAATCGAGCACCCACGGATTGTCGCCCCTGCTCATCGCACCGCCTGTCGAACCGGCGCATTCTGTCAAGATGCCTGACGGCGGGATCTACTAGTACCGCCATTTCAAAACGCCGAAACCCAATCCGCTACAAATTGCGCGGCCTGCGCCAATTCCCCAACTGGATCAAACGCGGACAACCGCGCCGCATCGGTAATGAGACCTGCACACCTCCCGTCCGCGTTGACAGAAGTAGGTAAACGCCAAAAGACCCGTCGGCCAAAATGAAGTAGTCGATTACTCATCCACACGGCCAGTTCAACGTGCACGATTCATCTGTGTCTAGGGTTTTTGTGAGTCATTCCAGCCGCGACAGCATTGAGGCGCTGGCGTTGAAGTCCTGGCTCGAGCGCGCCGAACCAGGCCTGGTCGGCGAGGCCGTCGTCGACCCCGACCCTGACACCAGAGTTCTCGGGGGGTGGCATGCGGCAACTGTTCATTTCCTATGCCCGCGAGAACAAGCCTGACGTCGAAGCGCTGGTCCGCGATCTGCATGCGCTGGGCTACCAGACCTGGGTGGATTCGTCGCTTCGGGGCGGCCAAACTTGGTGGCACGAGATTCTGCAGCGCATCGCCGACTCCGATGTATTCGTGGCGATTGTCTCCGGCCACACGTTGAGCTCGGTGGCGTGCAAGCGGGAGTTGGACTGGGCGTTGGCGCTGAACAAGCCGGTGCTACCGCTTGCGGTGGAGCGGCTTCCGGACGCTCTTCCCCGCACCCTCTCGATGCGCCAGATCATCGATTATTCGCAGTCAGGGAGAGAGGCAGCGTTCGCCCTGGCCGGTGCACTGGGAACCATCCCACCGGCACCACCTGTACCCGAGCAGTTACCCGAACCCCCAGCCGCCCCACTTTCTTACCTGTCCGATCTGGTGGAGCAGGTGGGTCAGCCTGAGCCGCTGACACAACAGCAGCAACATCAGATCCTGATCCAGTTGGAGCCCGCGCAGCGCTCTCCGGACGCCGAGGAGCGTCGCGGCGGACGATACGTGCTGGAGATGTTCAGCAGACGCGGCGACCTGTATGCCGACGTAGACCGCACCCTGGCCAATATTCTTGTCCTTGACGCCGAACCCGACACAGAACCGCGCAGGGCACAGGGGGTGGCCTCCGGTGTTCATGAGGAGCAGTCGTCGACTCCGCCGGAGGTACCCGTCGGGCGGGGGAACCTGCTGGCCGATCCCCAGTGGGCTGACGCACTGAGTGCCTTTTTCGCCAAACGCTGGGCCGAAGCCGTAGAACGGTTCGAGACTCTGCAGGCCTCCTTTCCGGGCGAGGGGCGGGTCGAAACAAGGCTGAACGAGGCACGCCGACAACGAGACATCGCCTTCTGGTCGAGCAAGGCCGAGGCTTCCGCCGCTGAGCGTGACTGGGACATCGTGGTGACCGCGTTGGAAAATCTGACCGCCCTCGACCCGGCCTACCCCGACGTCGGTGCTCGCCTTGACCAGGCACGCATGGAACAGCGGCGGAAAGCACTGGTGGATGAGATCACAGCCCTGCATCAGGCCGGGCAATGGAATGCCGTCGTGGCCGCCGCGGGCGAGCTGGCTCGAATCGACCCGGACAACTACGACCCGGGTGGGATCGTCTCCGACGCGAAGGCCAGGGTTCGCGGAGCCGAACTCGCCGACCGGTATGCGCAGGCCCTCAACCACCTAGACCAAGAACAGTGGAAGCAATCCGCCGACCTGCTAGCTGCGATCGAGCAGGAGCAGCCGGGCTACCGTGACGCCGCCGCGCTGCTCAAGACAGCCCGACTGAACCTGCGCGAGACAGCCGAAGTTGCGGAACAAGCGACCGCACCACAGCCACTAGTTCAGACGACGACCCCAGCGCCTCCGAGCACCGCTACACCGCCGGCTCCAGTGGACGTCCAACGACGCGGGCGATCCGGCAGGTGGTTTGCCGCTGCCGCTTTGATTGTGGTCATCGGCGTCGCCGTGACGATCGTGGCCGTGGTTCAAAGCTCGAAATCGTCGAACGCGCCGACATCGACCTCGACATCAACGTCCGCGGCGACCACCTCGGCCCCCTCGACGTCCGAGCCGCCGTCGGGCCCCAACGAGACGATTGCCGACTACTTAAAGAACAACAACATCCAGGCGGCGACGGTCACACCCGGCACACCGGGTGCGCCGACGATCGACCTGCCAGTTCCCGAGGGCTGGACGCAAATTCCCGAAGGCGGCGACGCCCAGTATTTCGGAATCGTGTTCAACACACCGTCCAATCCCGACGACCCGCCCAAGATCACCGCGACCGTCGAGAAGTTGACGGGCAATGTCGATACGGACAAGCTGTTGGCTGTTGCACCCGGTGAGGTCAAGAACCTGCCAGGCTTTGACGGTGGCGACGCTATAAGGGCCACACTGAGTGGCTTTCCCGCATCCAGACTCAACGGCTTGTACACCAAGAACGGCGTGCCGCGAATGGTTGCCCAGAACACGGTGGTCATCCAAGGCAAGGATGGCATCTATCTACTGCAGATCAAGGCCGAGAGTCCGGAGGCCGACGCCGACGCGTTGAGGGCTGGGGCACCAGTGATCGTCCAGAAGACCACGATCACGCCTTGATGCTGGAAAGTATGTCCCTCGCCGTTGGCCGGTCAGGGTTGGGGCTGAGTTGTGCGCCAGCGGCGGGCACCGCTAGAGATTTCGAGTAGCCCTCTACTCGATACCAGGTTGTATCTGGAGGGGCACACTTTCGACATGTCGAAACCCCGGCGATCGGGCCCCTGACAACTCGCAGAAAGCAGTGCCATGACACAGGACTACCTGCGCCCCTGTTTGACCAATGCCGACTCTTGTCTGCAGGCAGCTCGTGTATTCCGGAAACCCCCGTCTTGGGGGCTTTGGGCCCGGGGGGGTGCGCGATGAAGGTGTTCGACGCGACTCCTGGCGCCACCCGGACGGCCGAACCTACGGATGCCGGTTCGTCGTGGTACCGGCGCCCCGGCATTCTCATTGCGGCTGCTGCGTTGGTCGCCGGGGCCGGAATTGTCGTGTCGGAGCCGCGCGAGCCGGGCACCGCGCCTGGCGGCGCAACCGGGACGAGCACTCTGTGGTCGGCGAGCTACTCGCTCATTGCGACCGACATTTGGGAACCGCCACCGGCACCCCCAGCGCCGCCACCCCCAGCGGCGGCACCGCCACCGCCGGAACCCGCCGCGGCGGAACCCCCCGCGCCGGCACCCCGCCGTGCGGCAACTCCAACGTGGAACCCCCCAGAGGTGGTAGTGCCGCCTCCTCCGCCGCCTCCTCCGCCACCGCAGCTGGTGTTGAGGTACGACGAGCCGATCACCGCGGCCTTTGTGTCGATTGCCAATAACGCAAACCAGTCCGCGGTGGGTTGCGTGTTAAGGTCCGTTGCGGTGGCGGGTGTTGCCGCGGGCATCAACTACAACGCGGAGCATGCTTTCACCGTAACCGGCTCGGAGGAGGCGAGGATTCCTCAAGGCTCGAGCGAGGGACCCGCGACAGGCTCTACCTTTCATGTCACCGTGACGTGCGACAACGGACTGTCGACAAGTGTGGATAAGGTCTACTGAGTGATGTCCTCGCTCCTGTTCGACATTGAATAGCTAAGGTGGGCAACGTTATCCCGCTGCGGGGTCGGGTGGGCGTGTGCCCCAGGTCCGTAGTGACCAAGTCGTTGAAGCTGGCAAATGGGTCGGGACGAGGCACCTGCGGATCATCGTCGGATCAAATTGCGCACAGCACGCAGTGCTGGCGGTCCCAGGCCGGCAATCGCCGGATCCTGTTGCGATGCCACGGATGTGGGAGACGAACGTCACCACGATGTTGTCGGTGGGCCATGCGGCCGAGCCCCGATACCGGCGCCGATTCCGAGATGGCTCGCCAAAAGCGTGGGGCTGCAGGGTTTTTTTGGTTGTCGTTGATCGTCGCAACGGCGATGTCTGAAGATGCGCCGAGTAAGCCGAGCCCACGCCGGATGCGGAGCACCGGACGTGGCCGCAACCCGTCTGCAGACCTGACTAACGAAGGATCGCTGACAGCACCCAACGAGCCAACGACGGCACCGCTGTGCGGCCGGGCCCGCGTCGTTGGTATTCCACAGCATCGCTAAGTCAAACCAATGACCACCCACTGCGTACGCGGGCAATAATGAGCGCCATGCCAACGTTCGGTCGGCGCCATCCGGTCCACCGGCGTGCGCTGCGACAAGTCGCGCACCGACAACCGGATGACCACGTTGTTTCGCGGGATGCCGTGCGCCATTACATAAGCCGATTTTTCCGGGGCGACCAGTGAGCACCACCGCGCGGCAGATCGATTTTGCCGACGGGGCCGCCGCCGTCGCTGTCGAGGTCACCGACGTCGAGGATCTTTCCTCGGCCGTGGGTCTTTTGGGTCTGCAGCCGCCGCGGCCGACGGTGGTCGTCGTGGGTGGCGCAGGTGGACTCGACGACGCGGACATCGAGGGGCTACGCCCGATATTCGTCTCGGGCATCGTGCCCGGGCTGGAGCGACACCGAGCGGCTGTAGTCGACGGCGGGACCCTCGCGGGGGTCATGCAGTTGTGCGGCGAAACCCGTGCGGCGCTTTCTGCTTCGTTTCCGCTCGTAGGTGTGGTGGCCGCGGGCACCGTGCAGTTGTCCGGCCGGCCTGCTCCGCCGGACGGTGCTGCGCTCGAACCGCGCCACTCGCACTTCGTGATCGTGCCGGGGGACACGTGGGGTGCGGAGGCGCCATGGATCGCCCAAACAGCGTCAGTTCTCGCCGGAACGTCACCGTCGATCACCGTGCTCGTCAACGGCGGTCAGATCGCCTTCGACGACGTCGAGCGCAGCGTGCACGCCGGGCGGCGGGTCGTCGTCGTCGCGGGCTCCGGCCGAACCGCCGATGCGCTCGCGGCCGCCGTGGATGGGGCGCCCTCCGAAGAGCGCGCACAGGCATTGGTCGCGTCTGGTCTCGTCAACTCCGTACCGCTGGACCAGCCGGCAGCCTTGGCCGAATTGCTTGAGGCGGTCCTCGGTGAACAGCCCGCCAGGTGAGCCGCACATTGAATCGAGTAGTGCATTACTCACACCATCGACTGTCTCGAGCAGCAATATCGGTAATTGCGTCCCGCAGCCTCTGCTCATAGCGCCCGACATCGACCATAGGAGTGCCTGGTCATAATTATCGTCTACGGCGGCTGTCAAGCCGATGAGCTAGTGCGGGACGGCCAGCGGCTGCCTTGGAGAGCCGGCGAAGATCTCACCGGCCGGCTCCGCGGCCTGATCCAGTCATTGGAGCCCAAGAGCCTCGTCGGTGCACTCGGATCCGGCGCCGACATATTGTTCGCAAAAGCCGCCCTCGCGGAGGGCATCAAGCTGGAGGTACTGCTTCCGTTCGACGTTGCGATATTCCGCAAGACGAGTGTGGAGCCCGCGGGTGAGCCCTGGATCAGCAACTATGACCGAATCACCTCCAGCCCTGATGTGAAGGTCGCTGATTTGGGTCTCGACCCATTCGATGCCGGGTTTTACCGTAAACACAATGGTGCTCTGCTCGATAGGGCGGAGGCGTTGACATATCCGGGTGCGGAGAAAGTCTGGGCGCTGGCAGTGCGGCCAGAGCCGGACCCGTTGTCGCCCAGCGCAACTGATGACCTAATGGCCAGTGCCGAGTTGCGCCAGATGCTGGCGATCGACCTCGACCCGTTGCCGAGGTCGAGCCCGCATGCGTTCATCGTGATGCCCTATGGGAAGAAGAAGGATCCGCGCGCCAACCGCTTCCTCGACTGTGACGCCGCGTTCCATCGCGTGTACCGGCCGTTGTTGGAGGACTTCGACGTCGATTGGGTCAGGGCCGACCTGCAAACTGACAGCGGGATCATCCATTCCGCCATGCTCTCGGACTTGGCGAACTCCGATCTCGTCCTAGTGGATCTTTCGGCGTTGAGCTTCAACGTCGCCTACGAACTGGGGATCCGGCATGTGTTCGCCTCGCGCTCAACGGTGCTCATCGATCCGGCTGTGACGACCTTCAAACGCACGACACCACCGTTCGACGTCAACATGATCCGCACGCACTCGTTTGCCCGCGGACCGGATGACGTCAGCGATGTGCAGGCGCAGGACGCGATCTGCGCGTTGCGACCGGTGGTGGCCACCGCACTCGCGGCCGGTCAGAACGACAGTCCGTGCCACGAGTGGTTCGATCTCGTCCACGTCAAACGGCCGTTCCAGCCGAGGTCGGCCGTGCCGCGGTTCCGACGGGCTGGCAAGACCGCCAGGGAGCGAGTGGCCGCAGCGACGCGATCTGCCGATCCGATAAAGATGCGCGAAGAGGCCGGCAACCTCGATAAGGATCGTGAGATTACCGACGCTGCGCGCGATGCGTGCCGCATCGAATTGGCCGCGAGCCTGCTGACCGAAGGTGCTTACACCGATGCCAAGGAACTTCTGGAGAAGGCAAAACCGGAACCGGGGAATCCGCTACACCGGACTTGGCTGCATAAGACCGTGATGGCCTACCGCAAAGTCGGGGAGCGGACCAAAGACGCCGCCGAAAAGCAGCGGCTACGCGAAACCGCGAAGGGCTACCTCGCCGAGGCCGAGCAAGCCGGCTACCGCGATTCTGAGACCTATGGCATCTGGGGCGGCCTGCTCAAGAGACAGATTCAGGACCAACGCGCTGGAATGAAAGAGGTCGATGCGCAAGGTCTTTTCGCCGAGATGGAGCAGAAATACCGCCTGGGGTTCGAACTGGATCCCGACTACTACACCGGGGTGAATGTCGTGATGGCGCTTCGTTGGAGCGGCCGGCCCAGAGACGACGCGTTCCGCCGAGACTTCAATGAAGTCCTGACCGTCAGCGGATTCCTCGCGCGGCTGGCGCTCAACGAAGATCCGCAGAACTTCTGGGCAGCAGTGACTTTGGCAGAGCTGACGTTGCACGAGGCGTTGGAGTTAGGCACTGCTTCAATCGACGACGCCGTACAGCAATACGCCGACGCCGCCCGGATGGGCAGGCCCGGTGAGATCGAGAGCGCAGTGTTTCAACTCGAATTCCTGCGCACGTGCGGAGATCCAGACGACGTGATCGAACGCGTGCTTGCCGCACTCGAGCAAGCCGGTGATGTGCGGTTGCGGTGACGCTTTGCGGTTCCCGCACCCAGACTGCGAATCAGTGCAACGCGGTGCAATCGGTCGGACACCCGAGTCGGGATGACCAGCACTTTTGCGGCGATGAGGCCCAACAGCGTGGATCGGGACGAAGAAAGCAGCGGTCCTGAAAGGGACTCGAAACTGGGCTCTCCGCAACAAAACGGAGATTGATATCACACGTTGTCATATGTTGTCGGCAACGTGTCCTTCGATCAGCGGGCCCTCGTCGGCGCGAAGTGCGGGACACCACGACCGAATGCCAAAGGGGATTGATGGCGGTGCCTGCTCGGCGTAACGCACATGGCAAACGCGCACCACGCCGTTTCGGTCTGGCCGTGGTGGCAGTTGGCGTGGGGATCGCGGCCGCGACCGGCCAGAACGTGGCGTGGGCGGACCCCGGCCACACTGATTCGGCACACCCGTCGTCCAGCGATTCGAAGTCGGGAACCGGCATCGGGCCCAGGAAATCGGCCGATGGTCATGGCGCTCATCAGAGCAGGTCGTCGACAGCCACGAAAACCCCGAACTCGGACACCACCAACACCAGCGCCGCCACCACCGCTGATCCGGCGGGGGACGCCCGTTCGACCACCAGAGGTTCTCTTGCCGCGCAACTGAATTCGAGGGCAGCGCAGCGAGACTCGTCTTCGGCTCGGCCTGCAGGAACTACCCGCGCCGCTGGCCCGACCAACTCTGCCCACATCGGTAGAGCAGGGATAACCAAACTGGGCTCGTCGCGCGACTCGCTGGTGAAGAGTCCGTCGGCGAGTACCCCGCCAACTGTCACCCATGCCACAGCGGAGGAGACCCCGCTGGCAGCCAAAGTTGCCGCGGTAATCCCGTCGACAACGAGCAGCGCGGCAACACCAAGTGCTCCGGGTCCTCTTTCACCGATCGCCCGGATCGTTGCGCTGCCGGGCCGCATCATCAACACGGTGCTCGAAACGCTGGACATCACCGTCTCCGTGAACGGCCCGAAGAGCCCTCTCGACTTCGCACCGATCGACGAAGCGTTGTTCGCGGCCTTCCGACGGCTCGAAGACGAAGTGGGATTGACGAAGACGCCGGCTGTGCAACCGGTGCTGCCGACCGAGACATACACCGGCCCCACGACGGCGCAAACCCCGACGGTGGCGCAGTTCTTGAATGCGGCGGCCGCCGAGTACGTGCTCGGCGGTACCCCAGGAGGATTGACGCCGTTCACCGTCAATGGTGTGCCGATGAGATCCACGAACGTTTTCTCGGGCGAATCCGCACAGGTGTGGGTGACACCTCAGCAGCAGATCATCATTGCGTATCAGGGCACGACGGGCGGCACGAACCTGTTAGTCGATCCGCTGATCACCGTCTCTCAGGTCGTCGCCGACCTACAAGTGATCTTCACCGACAGGACGCCGCAGGCTTTCACCGACTCGCTGGCCTTTGAGGGGCAGGTGGAGGCCGCGGCCGCCGAGCAGGGCTACAGCACCAGCGATATTTTCGTCACCGGGCACTCACTGGGCGGCTGGGAAGCCGAATACGTCGCGCAGCAAACCGGCCTGGGTGGCATCGGATTCGAGAGTCCCGGCATCAACACCACAGTGCCGGGTAACGGCGCCGAGTCAGGCTTCATCAACATCGAGACGTACGGCGACCCGGTGGCGTACCTGTCGACCGATCTGCCTGCGCTGCAGCCGTTCATGCCGGCATACGTGCCCGGCGGGGGAAGCAAGCCTCACTACGGCTCGATCGTGTTGATCGGGGACCCCAACGCTCTTACGCCGCTGATCAATGCCTCGTCGCTATGGGGCACTAGCCTCATCGGAGACGTCATCTTCGTGGTTGACTTCCTGGGTAACTTCTTCGAGCACCACCTGCCGGGCATGCAGGCATACAACCTGGACGTCAGCCCGGATCCGGGTGTGGTGCCCTGGCTGGGGGCCACCACGGGCCCGGTCGAGTCCGGCTACGGGGCTCTGACGATTCCGCAGATCAAACAGGCGGCATCACAGGCGGGGACGCTGATCACGCCGTAGTTCTGCACGGCGAAACCGCTGTGACGCCGCCCCTTTCGGGCACCTCCAGCCAGCGGCTTGGTGAGGTCATAGCGGGTGACGCCGTCGATGGTGACGCCAGTGAAATGCTGTTTGACCCAGTCCCTGATGTGGTCTGCCTCGGTGGGTTCGTTCACCCCCGGCGGCCTGAAGTGCGGTGTGGCGGTGCCAATCGGATCGATGTAGTAGCGGATGCGACGGTCGGCCACGTATGCCTCGAACTGCTCGAGGGGCGGTGCCGGGTCAGCAGATCCGAACCCGCCCAGCGCCATCACCGGATCATCGGTAGCGAGTTGGTAGTAGCCGGCGGCGATCGATCCGGCCACCGCCGCGCCGGGTATAGGCGTCCGAATCCTCAGACAGCGCGCGGAACATCTGAAGGGAATTCGCCAGGCCGGTGCGGCACACAATCCCCCGATACCCCCACTCAGCGCGTGGCGCACCCTGGTCGTAGGTGACTATCGATTAGGAGACGGAGGCGAATGTCATTGCAAATCCGGTCGTTTCGGTGTAATCGCGTCGGGGCGCTCGCGGCTGTGGCGTCCTCAGCGCGGCCGCGGGCGTCGGCTCAGCAGTTGCCGGCGCGGAGCTACCGCCGCCGTCTCTACCCGGAGCACCGTGCGGACCGGGTCCTGGGCCATGCGCGCCGCTGTAGTACTGGTCCGATAGTTGTGGCCTGGGGCGGCGCATCGTGCGCTTCCCAGGCCACAACCCGGCCTCGCAGTACGATGCCTGTGACATGAAAGGCATCGAGTGACGGCAGCCGAGACTGGGCAACGGCGCGCCGACGAGGACAAAGGCAACTTCCGCCAACGCCTCCTTGATGCGCTCGAGGCCTCGATTGCCGAGGATGGCTACCCGCGCACGACGGTTGCCGACATCGTGCGGCGGGCGCGGACATCGAGGCGCACCTTCTACGAATACTTCGACAGCAGGGAAGCCTGCTTCGTCGCCCTTCTCACCGATGCGAACGCCGACCAGGTCAGGCAGATAGCGGCCGCCGTCGACCCACAGGCGCCATGGCGAAACCAGGTGCGGCAGGCCATCGAGGCGTGGATCTCGTCCGGCGAATCGCGGTCCTCACTGATGCTCAGCTGGATCCGAGATGTTCCGTCACTGGGCGCTGCCGCGCGCCGGCTGCAGCGCGATGGGACGGAGAACTTCATCGAGCTGGTGCAGGCGCTCGCCGACTCCGATGCATTCAGTGCAGCGGGCATCGGCCCGGTGTCCCGTCAGCGCATCATCATGCTGCTGGGCGGCCTTCGCGAGCTCGCCGCGATCACCGTCGAGGAGGGTGGTCGTGCGAGCGACATCACCGAGGAAGCGGTCGATGCCTCGATCGCGCTGCTCGCTCCGCGCGATCAGCCCGGCTAGTCCGCGACGGTGATCGCCTGCGTCGGGCACGAGTCGGCGGCCTCTCGAATCGCCTGCCGCTGCGTCTCGTTGATCTCGGCGCTGACGGCCAGCCTGCCGTCCTCGTCGACACGGAAAACGTCGGGCGCCAATCCCGTGCACAAAGCCGGTACGGCACAACGGTTTTCGTCCCACTCGACGCGCATCACGCGATGCTCCTGGCCCGCTCGTCCGCGATGGCCGCGGCCGGTGTGAACACGACCCCGTCGTCGATCGGTCCTCGGCGCAGCAGTCGGACGTCCTTGACGTAGTTCTGATGCAGCCGCCACGGCGCCCGATCACCCTGCCTGGGTAGGTCAGCGAGGCTGCGCTTGACGTATCCCGACGCCAGATCGAGGAACGGGCCGGCTGCCGCGGTGCCTGCCGCATCGGGCGTCACCGCCGCATAGCCTCCTGCCTCCATGTGCTTCAGCAGCCGACACGCATACTCGGCGACAAGGTCCGCC
>Ga0157378_10004519_pt1 | contig 12205 bp, 10 predicted proteins | sample M65metaG_FD_115309 | JGI IMG/M metagenome (GOLD analysis project Ga0157378, IMG submission 115309) | Miscanthus rhizosphere microbial communities from Kellogg Biological Station, Michigan, USA - M6-5 metaG | ecosystem: Host-associated > Plants > Roots > Rhizosphere > Soil | place: USA: Michigan...
CTCCCAGTCGGCGCGAGTCGATCATACCAAGCCGCAGCAGGCCCGGAGCGCAACCCCGGCCTAGGCTTCAAGCGCAGCTGTCCAGGCCACCGCGCGCGCAAGTGCGTTCAGCGGCTGGGTGCGCTCTGCGCAGGCTCATCGGGCACGCAATAGGCCACGAAGAGATATGTGAACATCCAGGGCGCCAGTCGGGGCGACACTTTGAGGGCGCCGCGCCGCAGTGCGGCCTTGACTAATCCACGCGCACGGCCCGCACACAGCTGCTCATAAGCAAGTGACGAGTAGCACATCTGCGAACGTACGATGCGCAGGCCGCTGGTGCGTAGCAGGTTCATGACGGTCTCGGGCAGGTAGAAGTTGATGTGCCCGTAGCGTGCACCGCCCGCTATCTTGCGATCGAGTCTCAGGCCGTGCTCGATCGGCACCTCGATCACGACGTGACGTGCGACGCGCCGCAGCTCCCGCAGCAGCACGCGCTCGTGTTCTACGTGCTCCAGCACGTGGCAGAGAATTGCCAAGTCAAAGAACTGGTCGGCGTATGGAATCTCGTAGCCGTCAAACTGCCTGGTTTCTACCAGGCTCTTCAGACCTCGGGCCGCGATTGCCGCGGCCCCGGATTGCGAAATTTCAAGCGCATATAGTTCGCGCGCGAAGCCGCCATCGTCGAGGATCTGCAACAGACTGCCCTCACCCGCTCCCACATCCACCACGCGTGTGAAGGAGTCCGAACCTGCCAGGGTTTTGATGTGCGTGACCGCATCAAGCGCTGACATGCCGCGCTTGATGGCGACGGCACCATCACCATAGTAGTTCTGGTAGAGGGCGCGGTAGGGTTCGCACAGCAGTTGCGACATTCTTTCCGATCAAGATCAGCCGAGTGACGAGCTCATCATAAGCGAGCCCGCGCCCGTGCCGGTAGCGAGTTCAGCGGCGGTCACAGCCGCAGCGAGGCTGCGTTCTGACGAAACCAGTCATATACCTGCTCGATCCCGGCAGGCAGCGCAATGCGCGGACGCCACCCGAGGGCTGAAATCTTGCTGACGTCGAGGAGCTTGCGCGGTGTCCCGTCGGGCTTAGTGGCATCGAATTCCAGTCGTCCCTCATAGCCGACGACGGCCCTGACGGTCTCACACAGTTCCTTGACTGTCACATCTGTGCCGCAGCCGACATTGATGATGGACTCCTCGTCGTAGCGCTCAAGCAGCAGCACGATGGCTTCCGCGAGGTCGGCGACGTGCAGGAACTCACGGCGCGGCTTACCAGTGCCCCACGCGATGACTCGTTCGTCACCGCGCACCTTTGCCTCGTGAAAGCGGCGAATCAGCGCCGGCACCACGTGGGAATTGTCGAGGTCGAAATTATCGCCGGGGCCGTAAAGATTCGTCGGCATGGCGCAGATGGCGCTGAAATTGAATTCCCGCCGATATGCCTGGCACAGCTTGATCCCCGCGATCTTGGCGACGGCGTACCACTCGTTGGTCGGCTCCAACGGGCCACTCAGCAGATATTCCTCCTTGATCGGCTGCGGAGACAGCCGCGGGTAGATGCAGCTGGAGCCGAGGAAGACGAGCTTCTTCACGGCCGCTTCACGCGCCGCGTCAATGACGTTCCCCTGGATCAGCAGATTGTCACGTATGAACAGCGCAGGATGAGCGCTGTTCGCCTTGATTCCGCCGACGCGCGCGGCCGCCAGAATCACTGCCTCGGGCCGGTGTTCCTGAAAAAAAGCGCGCACCGCCGCTTGCTCGGTAAGGTCCAGCTGCGCGTGTGTGCGCACCAGCAGGTTGCGGTAGCCGTGCCCCTGCAGCGCGGCCACGAGCGCAGCCCCCACCATACCGCCGTGTCCAGCGACATAAATGAGCGAATCCCTGCTGAGCGACACTGGGGACTACTCGTGACGCTGGTAGACCCGATAGCCTTCCTTCGCCACCAGCGCATCGCGCTTGGCCAGGGCGAGGTCGGCCTCGATCATTTCGCGCACCAGGGCGTCGAAGGTGACTTCCGGTTGCCAACCGAGCTTGTCGCGGATTTTGCTCGGGTCGCCGAGCAAGGCGTCCACCTCGGTAGGCCGGAAATAGCGCGGGTCCACGCGTACGATCGCCCGTCCACTGCTGCGATCGACGCCCACCTCCTCGACTCCCTGTCCACGCCACTCGATGTCCATTCCCAGCAGGCGTCCCGCGGTCACCACGAAATCGCGAACCGAATGCTGTTGACCGGTGGCAACGACGTAGTCCTCCGGCTCAGGTTGTTGCAGCATCAGCCACTGGGCGCGCACGTAGTCGCGCGCGTGGCCCCAGTCGCGTCTGGCGTCCAGATTGCCAAGATGCAAGGTGTCCTGCAGTCCGACACTGATGCGCGACAGCGCCCGGGTAATCTTGCGTGACACGAACGTCTCGCCGCGCAGCGGAGACTCGTGGTTGAAGAGGATGCCGCTGCAGGCGTACAAGCCATACGCTTCGCGGTAATTCACGCAGATCCAGTGCGCGTACAGCTTCGCGACACCGTAGGGCGAGCGCGGGTAGAACGGTGTGGTTTCCCGCTGTGGAACTTCCTGCACCTTACCGAACATCTCGGACGTCGAAGCCTGGTAAAAGCGCGTCTGTTTCTCCAGGCCGAGGATCCTGACGGCCTCAAGCATCCGCAGCGTACCGACGGCGTCAGCGTTTGCGGTGTATTCCGGAGTCTCGAACGAGACCGCCACGTGACTCTGTGCCGCCAGATTGTAGATTTCCGTGGGCTTGACCTGCTGGATGATGCGGATGAGGTTGGTCGCATCCGTGAGATCCCCGTAGTGCAGTGTCAGCCGCACATTCGATTCGTGCGGATCCTGGTAGAGGTGATCGATCCGGTCGGTATTGAACAGCGAGGAGCGCCGTTTGATGCCGTGAACGACGTAGCCCTTCCCCAGCAGGAACTCGGCAAGATACGCGCCGTCTTGTCCCGTAATCCCGGAAATCAGGGCAGTCTTCGGCAAAGGACACCTTACGCGGTCATCGCTCGCCCAAGTCTAGCATCTGCGAGGCGGCCGAATGACTTAGGGGAGCGACGCGGCACTCGGCAGCGTGAGGGTACGGATGCTGTTGAGCACGCGGGCGTTCGCGCCGTTGGGGTCGTTGCCACCCTTGCCGGCGACTATGACGAAGCGCGCAGGCGCGTCGCCGGCGACAAAACAGGTCGGTGCGTGTCTGGGCTCGAGCTTCACATCGTCCGGCAGACCTGAGCCCGCGTCAGCCTTAAATTGCTTCCAGTCAGTGCCGTCCTTGGAGTACCAGACGTCGGCGTGATTGGCGCCGTAGCGCAAGATCACGGTGCCGCCGGTGTTGTTCCAGTCAGTCGGCGCGTAGCCTCCTACGAGCCAAGCGACGCCATCGCTGCTGGTATCAACGCACGACCACATGCGCCCGGACCAGGCCGCAGGCTGCGCATTCTGCGTCCATGCCACGCCGTCAGGGGAAGACCAGACGTCATTGTAGAGGTGTGAGTAATCGCACGCGCCCCCACCCACAATCCACATCTTGCCCTGAAGCACGAACGCTGCGGCCCCGCAGCGCGGCGCAAAGTTGGGGATTGCACCGAGGTCGGTCCATTGGGAAGCGCTGGAATCGGTGCTGCGATAGACCTCGCCGCTGTCCGGCTGCAGAAAGTACAGCGCGGTGCCCAGGACGAGCGCGCGGGAGTTCTCCCCCGCCCTCACGGGCGCCGGGCCGGCGGCAGCGGTGACGCCGTCGGCCTGGTTATTGCGTGCCCAGGTCACCCCGTCGGCCGAACGCCACACGGTAGCTCCGATCGCGGTGAGTTGGCCGTTCCATACGATGATCGGGCTGTAAGAGTCATAGAAGTCCGTTGGTACCGGAGCGTCCATCACGCCGTTGTTGACCACCGGGGCAACGTCACGAGGATTTGGCTGTGTGGCGGTCGCGAATGCGGGCGTGGTGTTCCAGTTGGCGCCCACCCCGTCCGTCGAATTCCAAAGATCAAAGAAGCTGCAGGTCGCGAAACAGCTGTTGCTGTTGGTCGGATCGGAGAAGCCGCCGCTCACCCACAGCTGACCCAGAAACTGGGCGCCGTGCGCGCTGTCGCGGGCCGGAAAAGGCGCATTGGTGGGCGACGCGTCCCACGGTGGCACGGCGATCGTGCCCCCGCCACCGGCGAGATTCATCCCATCCGGACTAAGATACACCGCGCCACTGGCGAACTGCGCAAGCATTCCGCCACCCACCTTCACCAGCCGTGTGACCGACTGCACCGTCGTGGCCGAAACCGTGCCCCCGCCGCCGCCGAGATTCTGGTTGTCCGGACTGTAGTAAGCAGAACCGTCGCCAAACAGTGTCACCACGGCGCTGCCGCTACCCGTTGCGACGACCTGGGTTACGTTGCCGGTGCCCGAATAGACGCGCACGCTCTTGCCGCCACCGCCCAGATTCAGGCCATCGGGGCTGTAAGTCACTCCGCCGCCACTGGCAAAAATCGCGTCCACCCCGGCGCCGACGGGCGTCAGGCTCACAACACCCGGCGTACCGCTGTAGGCCTGCACGCTGGCACCGCCGCCGCCCAGGTTCTTGCCATCGGGGCTGAACATCACCGAACCGTCCGAGAGCAGCGCATCGACACCGCTACCCACGGCGACGATATCGAGAACCCGCAGGTTGCCGCTGTAGGCGGCTATCGTAGAACCCGAACCCCCCAGGTTGTATCCATCCGGGCTGTAGTTGGCCGCGCCGTCGGGAAACAGGGCGACGACCGCCCCGCCGGCGCCGGGGATGGCGATGACCTTGCTCGTCGCGCCCGTCTCAAGGGCGGGACCGGGATTCGTGACCTGGCTATTGTCGGCCGCGACGGCACCGGAGCCAGAGCCACCGCAAGCGCAAAGGCCGGCCATCGCAAGCGTCAGTACACAAATTGCGGCGGCTGGCTTGGCGCACGACTGCGAAGACTTGTGAAGAAAGTTCAAGCGGGTGTCGGGTCGTTCTGGCTTCATGGATCCGATCTCATGGCATCTGCGGCCGCCGCGTCTGTAAGCCGCGGACTGATATGAACGCCCTCTCGCCTGAAAGGTTGGCAAGCTGTCAACTTACCAGCCCACTGCGGCCGCCGAGCGACTGGAGTTCATACAGGGCGGTGCGCCGCAGCTCAGCATCCTGTGAATACGGGGGGGTCCACTGCAGCTGCGCCTGCGCCGCCTGCGGAAGCAACACGAACGGGCCGGTCAGGCGCGTGATATCACGGCCGCGGCCGGTAAGGTTCAGGGCCACCTTGATGAACGCGGGCGGCAGTGGGGCGAGCCACGGACGGTGGCCGGCGTGTCGTGCCATCGTTCGATAGAGGCCGGCCACCGATATTGTCTCGCGATCAGCGACCAGCATGGTGCCTCGTACCGTTCGCGGATCGCCGGCCAGGAGGCAAAGTAGGTCCACGACGTTGCGAGCTGCGACCAGTGAGCGCGGCGCACGCAAGGCCCCGATCGGTAGCGGCCATCCCCTGAGCGCCAGGCGCAGCAAGCGCATCAGGTTGCCCTTCGCGCCCGGTCCGTAGATCAACGGCGGCCGCAATATGGCGACCTCCATATGTGGAGCGATCTCGCAATCCAGCCACTCCTCTGCCTGCCACTTGGAAGCGGTATAGGCGTCGTGGGGATGGGGCACGGAGTCCTCGCGAAACCCTTCGCGCGGTGAGGTAGCCCCGAGCACCCCTGCCGAGCTGACAAACACGAATCGTTTCACGCCAGCCTGCCTGGCCGCAAGAGCCGCGGACTGTGTTAGCACGACATTGGCCGCCCTGAACTCCGCACTAGGATCCTCACTGGCGTCGGCAAGCACGTGCGCGCGCGCAGCCAGATGTATGAACGTCTCAACCCCGTCAAGCATTGCGGCCAGGCTTTGCGAACTTAGCTGTGCGCGTGACACCCCGCGCACCTGATGTGCGCGGGAGTCCAATTCCCGGCACAGGTGGCGCCCGAGGAATCCCGAGGTTCCGGAGACCGCAATAACAGTCATGGCAGTGGCGGCGCGTGCTCGAGAACCGAGCCGATAACCGCCTCGTAACGCGCAAGTCCGTGCTCTCGAGCAAACTCGCGCTCGTAGAACTCGCGCGCCCGCGCGCCGAGCTCAGCCAGGCGCTCGCGATTGCCGGCGAGCTCGATGAGTGCCCTGGCAACTCCCGGGACGTCATCGCACCTGAGGCAGATGCCACCCGCGGCGCGCTCGATGAATCGCTCAATGTCGCTGTCGGGCCCGATGTATAGCGTCGGAATTCCGCGCGCCATGTAGCCCTGCAACTTACTCGGCACTACCAGGCCGGCAAAGGGCGCCCGCAGCGTCACGACGGCAACGTCGGCGATGCCGAAGCTCTCAGGCAGGCGTCGCGCGGGCAGCAGGTCGCTGAAGTGCACGATCGCCTCGATGCCCAGTTCACTGACCTGCTGCTTGACCTCGGCCAGCCGGCTGCCGCGTCCGATAAAGACCACACGCAGCGAGGGCAGCGCATCCCGGGCGCGCCTGATTCCCCGCAGCAGGGTACCGAACTCGTGCGCAAGGCCGAGGTTGCCCGAATAAAGAAGCACGAACTTGCCCTCGAGCGCCCACTCCCGGCGCAGCGCGTTCGCCTCTTGCGGCGCGCGTCCCTGCGTCCCGGTGGCCCAGTTGGGGATTTCAACGATGCGCGCGGCGCTGACACCTTTGTGCTCCAGCCGCCCGCGCATCACCGGTCCGAGCGCGACCACGCGCTGTGCCTGGCGATAGGCCCAGGCGAAGGGGCCGGCAAGCATGTGCCCGAGCCTGCCGCCGGTGCGGTGTGCCAGCAGCACGTCCGGATAGACATCCATGGCGATGATGATGAGGGGTCGCCGCCACAGCCGCGCCGCCAGGGCGACCAGGATCACCGCGAGCGGCGGGTTGGTCTGTGTGACGAACAGGTCGGGTGCGCGGCGCAAGAGCAACAGGGGCGCGAGCGCCAGATAGAACCAGAGCTGGCGCAGCAATTTTGCGCGATGGATGTTGCCGCGCAGCAGTGCCGGTATGCGCCGAATGCGCACCCCCTGCGCACGCGGATCCGCCGGCGGGTCGCCCTCCAGCGGGGCGTACTGATCGCTACCGCAGATCACCTCGACGGCAAAGCCGGCCTGCGCCAGATGCACGGTCAGATCGAGCGGCAGCTCCGCTCCACCCCAGCCGTCCGGATAGTAGAACTGCTCCACGAACACGATCCGCTGCCGGGGCCGAGCAGCACCCGCGGGGCCGGAGGGTAGTGTTGGCACGGACATCAGTTCTGACGTCGTACGCGCGCCTGTTCACAGGCGTACCCGAACTGCCCGGCAAATTCGCGTACCCGCTGCTGCGCGCGCGCTGCGGCCGCCTGCTGCGCGCTGAGCGTGGGTCGCTCGCAGGCCTCGAGCCATACCCGCTCCAGGCAGGCGGCGATCGCCGCCGGATCCAATGGATCGAAGAAGTCTGCGTCCGCACCAACCTGCTCCCGATGCACGGCCAGATCCGACAGCACCATGCGTACCCCCAAAGACCTGGCCTCCTCCACCGTAGTACTCCACCCCTCAAACAACGAAGGATTCAGCATCGCCACGCTCGCCCGCATCAGGGAAGCCACGTCCGCCCGCGGCACGTTGCCGAGGAAACGAAAGCTCTCGGTCAGGTCCGCGTCGGCGACCGTCTTTTGCAAGCGCCCGTAGTAGTCAAGCTGCCGCGGATCATTGGGATTGCCGCTCGCGGCGACCGCAACCTGGCGTCCCCGCTCGCGCAGCAGTTGCAGCGCCTCCACGACCCGCAGGTGATTCTTGTGCGCCCAGAATTGATTCGGCAGATAGAAAAAGCGCGCCGGCAGGCCGTGGCGCTGCTGCACCAGCGCGTCGTGCTCGCCGGGCTGCAGGGCCGGCAGCACCGCAAAACGCGCCACGGCGGTGCGCGCGCGCGCGCGCGGATAGAATTTCTCACAGTCCTTGCGCGCATCTTCGCTGCTGAGCAGCACCGTGCGGCCCGCAGCCAGCTGCAGCCGCAGTCCCAGCGAGCGTTGCGCTAACGCGCGTCGCGAGAACAGCTGCGGCAGATAGCGGTCCTGGAAATCCGGCACCCACGCAAGAGTGGCCACCGGGAAGCGCCAGCCGTAGAAGTCGGCGGCCTCCAGGATCACGTCGCAATCATTGTGGACGCAGAGCGCGGCCATCGCGCGGTTGCAACCCAGCGCTACAGCGCCGATCAGGCCGGCGCGGCGTCCGCGCGCCATGTAGGCATCACGCACCAGGCGCGCGCCGAGCATCCCCCCAAACCGCGCTTGCAGCTGTGGATCAGCGCTCGGGCTGCAGAACACCAGCGGTTCATAGCCGCAGTCCGGATTCGCAAGCAGTGCCCGGCAGACGGTCTCGATGTAGTTAACGCCGCCGGTCCAGACGTGATCGTCCGGCAGGCGCAGCGCGATCCGCTTCATCAGCGGGCTCGCTCGTGAATGAACCACTCGGCATAGCGGGTGACGCCGGCCTTCAAGGGAACCTTGCAGGCGTGCCCGGTGGCCCGCAGCCTGGCCGTGTCGGCGACCAGGGCGCGCGGGTCGCCCGGCCTGCAGACTCCCGAGAACTCGATGCGTTTCGGATGCCCCAGGGCGGCGGCCAGTTGGGTCACGATCTCGCGCACCGCTACCGCGGTTCCTGAGCCGCCGTTGACGATCGGGCTCGACTCGCTTGCGAGCCCGGCGACGCCACTCAGCATCGCGACCGCGTCATCGACGTGCACCCAATCACGCAGTTCCTCGCCGGTCCCTCCGAGCTCAATGTGCGCACCCGGCGCCACGAGCTTTGCCGCACAGTCCCACAACAGCTGCTTGCGCAGCCCTTCTCCATAGACCGAAAACAGCCTCACGACCGCCGTCTGCAGTCCGAAAATTCGCGAGTACTCCTGGCACAGCTGTTCCATCATCCATTTGTGATATCCGTACGGCGAGACCGGCGCGGGCAGCGAGGACTCGTGCGCAGCGGCTCCCTGGGTATCCCCGTACACGGCGGCACTCGAGGCGCTAACCAGTCTTGCGCGCGGCGCGCTGCCGCGCAGCCACTCGAGCAGAGTTGCCGTAGTGCTCGTCGTGCGCCTGAAGTCCTCCAGCGGAGATTGCAGCGATGCTCCCACCGCCGAGCCGCCGGCGAGGTGAAATACCAGCTCGGGAACACCGCGGCCGGCCGCGAGCTGATCCAGCGCTGCGGCGGTCACCTGCGAGTTAAGCCAGTGGGACAGACCCGCGGGCTGCCACGACTCAGCGGGCAAGTGGCCATGCCCTATGCCGCAGACGAGGTGCCCCTGATCGCGCAGATGCACCGTGAGCCGGCGTCCGATGAAGCCTCGCGCACCGGTGACCCAGGCGATCACTTAGAGTGCCTCGCGGCTTTGGAAGTGCGCGTCGCGTTCGGATGCTGGCGCAGGCTCGCTGTCAAGCGCGCTCCTCGGCGGTCAGTTCGCGCAGCACGCGCGCCGGATTGCCAGCCACGATGGTCCATGCCGGGACGCTCCTCGTGACGACCGCGCACGCCCCCACAATCGCACCCTCGCCGATGACGACACCGGGCAGCACGGCGACGTTGAAACCGAGCCACGCCCGCTGCCTGATTTCCACCGGCGCAATCTTTATTCCCGTCCAATCCTTGCGCCCCCGCAGCCACTGCTCGACATCCGTCGCTCGTTCCCGGGCGACCAGACTGTGGGAATTGTGATCGACCACGGTGACGCCCCAGGAAAGCATTACGTCGTCGCCAATCTCAACTCGCTCGGCGATTGACATGAGACCAAGTCCGACGAAGGTTCGCGCGCCAACCACCAAACTTGCCCCCGCTCTCTCGTATACGATCCGGCTCGCCATTAGCGAGGTGGCCCCGACGCGCAGGGTGTTGTCAGACTTCGCCTTGCATCTCCACACGGCCACCTGGCTGCCCGCGCCGAGACTCATGCAGCGGTAGCGGTGTCGCGTGGCTATCCTGCCGGCCGTGGACAGCGCCCAGCGGATCACTGTCGGCTGCCTGCTGAAACATGCGCCAGGGCGGTACGGTAGTCGCCGATGCGACGGCGCACCAGCGAGTCCCAGCTGAAATGCTCTGCCATGCGGCGCGCCCCGACATCCCCGAGGGCACGGCGCTTCCGCGCGTCCAGAAGCTGTGTCAGCACGCGCTCGAGCGAGTCCTGGTCGTTCAGCAAGTAGGTCAAGCCGTTGCCGTCGATGCGCTCCACCGCGCGCAGAGTATTGTTGACCACAACCGGCAGTCCGCAGGCAGCGGCGTCCAGCATGGAGGTGGATTCCTGTGTCGGCCAGACAGCGACGTCCGCGGCACGATAGTAGGCGGCAAGTTCCCGATGCGGAACGAACGGCAACACCACGCTCCAAGGGTGTGCGGCCAGCGCATCGCGCTGCTCTCCGTCTCCGAGGAAAACCGCGCGCACTCGCGCGCCCTGCGAGCGCATCGATTCAACCGCCTGCGCGAGCAGCTGCGGGTTCTTGGCGGCGGAATACTGGCCGGTATAAATGAACAGCACTTCATCGGGCAGCACGCCGAGACGTGCGCGCAATGAAGCCCTGTGCTCGCGGTGCTCGGCGGTCGATACCGGCGACATCAGATCGGTATCGACGCCGAGCGGTGCGACGTCAACCTTGCGCGCCTGAACTCCGAAGAAGCGCACCGCGACGTCTGCGCAATCGGTAGTCGCTGCGTAACACTTCTCGGTCTTGGTACTCACATACCTGCCGGGCATCCAGCGGGAGAGAAAGTTGCGAACGCGCGCCGGCTCGAACCAGTGCGAATCGCGGTTGGCGAGCGGAAAGACAGAGTGCGTGGTATGCGCAGCCGTGAACAGGCGATAGTCCAGAGATCTCTGCAGAAGCGCAGCATCCAACGCCACCCACCCGATCGAGAGGAACGACTGTACGACGTCGGGACGGATGCTGGCGAGCTTTGCCCGCAGTCCGCGGAAGCGCGGATAGCCTGCGATCTGCCGATGACCAAGACAGTGAAGACGAAAGCCGTCGAACGTCTCTTCTTGCCCCGCGGACATGATGGTTAGCTGGTCGAAGCTGTCATAGGCTGTCTGCTGCGCTTTGTTGAAAAAGTAGTGCGGCAGATCCATCGTCAGGTAATGGACCTCAACCCCCTGGCGCGCCAGGTAGCGCGGCAGCATGTTGACGATGTAACCCATCCCGCGTGGGAACCAGTAACTAAGCAGCGCAACTCTCAACCTATCCTCCGTGGCGGTGGAACCGGAGCTTAGCGCGCGGTGCTCTCAACCCGCGACTGCAGCAGCATGCGCAGGGTGTCGGCGCCGCCGCGCAACCTGTTCCAGTAAACGAGTACGGCCGCCATTACGGCGGCGTAGGCCGGCAGGCGCCAGCCAAGCCGAAGCGTCTGATGCACGAGGATACCTAAAAGCAGCGCCACGGCCAGCACAGCGACACCGGTCAGGCACGCGTGGCGGAATTGCGCCAGATCGAAGCCGCAGGCAACAAAGGTCACGAGGAAGTAAATCCAGTAGTAGCCGAACGCCAGCACCGCGAACACCCAGGTGACCGCTACCGGATCAATAACCCGCGATAGCCAGCCCACGAGTGTCACGGCCACTACGGTAAAGGACGCCTCCAGCAGAAAGGCGACGCGTTGCCTGCGGAAGGAATCAAATGCCCGATCGAGCCAACAGGTGGCCGCCAGCAGCAGCGCCGGTCCGGCGAGCGCCGTAAGGTATGGACCGGTGCCGCGCCACCTTTCCGCCAGTACGGCGTCCGTCAGTGCGGACGCTTCCACGGCGAACGCCACATAAGGCACCACCAGCACGACAAACAGTGCCTCGACCAGGGCGGCGGCAAACCGCCCGACCGTGACTCGAGCGCCGCGGCTGGCGATACCATAGAACACCGGCGAGACCGCGCTGTAGATGAGGGAATTCGGCGCAAACGTGACCCGGTAGGCGAGTCCGAAGCGCCCCACGGCGGCGGTACCCGCGCCGATGCCGATCATGATCTGCAGCAGCCGGTCACGCGCGGAGGACGCCAGCGCATAACCGACCATGTAGGTCGGGAATCTCCGGTACTTGCGCGCAGCGAGGCGCATCGCGCGTACGGCGCCCGCCAGCTTCCAGGCAGAGGACACGGCGGTGCGTTGGCCGGCGTACAGGCAAAGCGTCTGGCATGCGAGCGCGGCAGCGTAACCCCAGATGAGCGCCGGCAGCGCCGGCAG
>Ga0157378_10004521_pt1 | contig 12202 bp, 14 predicted proteins | sample M65metaG_FD_115309 | JGI IMG/M metagenome (GOLD analysis project Ga0157378, IMG submission 115309) | Miscanthus rhizosphere microbial communities from Kellogg Biological Station, Michigan, USA - M6-5 metaG | ecosystem: Host-associated > Plants > Roots > Rhizosphere > Soil | place: USA: Michigan...
ATCAATCTGCACATTTCGCATATCCTTACATCTGCACATTTGCATATCTTCACATCCACACATCAACTTCGCTCTTCCCAAATCATACACAAATGCAATATAGTTTCCACGGCTTTTTGCATGTCCTGAACTGAGACCCATTCCTGTTTGCCATGGAAGGCATGTTCACCGGCAAAAATATTTGGACACGGCAATCCCATAAATGACAACCTCGACCCATCCGTACCACCACGTATACTGCAAAGGCGGGTGTTCAATCCGGCGCGTTTCATGGCTTCCATACCATATTCAACAATTTCGGGGTGCTGGTCAAGCATTTTTTTCATGTTGCGGTATTGCGGTTTTATATCCAGCTGATAACTGCTGCCAGGAAACCTTCCAATTACTGTTTCCGCAATTTCGCGGATAACCTCCGCATGCTGCTCTAACTTATCGTCATCAAAATCACGGAGGATAAAATCTATGGAGGCAGTTTCGATATGACCCTCAATAGCAACCGGGTGCACAAAACCCTGCTTGCCTTCGGTCAGTTCGGGCGACAGATCATGCGGTAATGCCGCTACTATCTGCCCGGCTATTTTGATAGCGCTCTGCATTTTGCCTTTGGCGAAACCAGGATGTGCACTAATACCGTGGATAGTCAGCCTTACACCATCAGCCGAAAAATTTTCGTTCTCCATATTCCCGGCGCTTTCACCGTCCATCGTGTAACCGGCATAAGCACCCAGCTTTTCCATATCCACCTTATCCACTCCGCGGCCAATCTCTTCATCGGGCGTAAACAGTATCCTGATCTCGCCATGTTTAATCTCCGGGTGATTCATCAGCTGGTAACAAGCATCCATAATTTCGGCTACGCCGGCTTTATTATCTGCGCCAAGCAAGGTTAAACCGCTGGCCGTTATCACATCATTCCCTGTTTGCTCCTTAAGCTGCGGGTGGTCAGACAGCCTGATCACCTGCGAGCTGTCGTCAGGCAAAACAAGGTCCTGCCCCTGGTAATTTTTGTGTACTATAGGCTTTACCCCTGTTCCGCTGCAATCCGGCGCGGTATCCATATGCGAACAGAAACAAATAACCGGAATATCGCTTTTATCGCTGTTGGACGGGATGGTCGCATATACATAACCATACTCATCCAAATGAGCGTCATGTAACCCTATGCCGATTAATTCGTTTACAAGTATCCTGCCCAGGTCTTTCTGCTTTTCGGTCGACGGGATGCTGTCCGAATTCGGGTCTGATTGGGTGTCGATGGTTACATAATGCAAAAAACGTTCTGTAACTGTAAAATTTAAAAGGGAATTTAAGTCCATAGTATAGCGTTTATATCGATAGAAATTATATTTTTGACAAACCGTAACTGGGCCGTTTCAAAACGATTGTACAATATTGATTAAAATTAAGCATTGAAAAAACTCGTTTTACTTTTCATTTTTTTGTTTTCCGTGGTGCTGGCAAAAGCACAAATGGGTTACAACTATAAGGAATTTGCTATCGGGCTCGACATAGCTTATGACCGGGGTTATACCAATGTGAAAAAACAGTATGACCATGCCGGAGCAAGTGTCAACTTTACTTACAATTACAGCCCCTACATCCCGGTAACTGCCGAACTGCAATTCGGAACCCTGTCGGGCGGCGGCCTTACTCCTGATATTGACAGATACGGCCGGCAATATACCAACCATTTTGAAGCATTTGTGCTGCATGCCGATTTCCAGCTGGGCGAGGTGATCGATTATTCGCAGAATGATATACTCAACATCATTAAAAACTTCTACTTCGGCAGCGGCGGCGGTATCGTTTTCAACAGCAATACAGTACAGCGCACCAATATTTATGATGGCAGGATGGGCCCCAATGGCGTACCTTTACCGAACTACGGTCCTTCAACTTATGTTTTTCCCGGTAACGATAACAGCATTAACCTTACTATTCCTTTGCGTTTTGGATACGAGTTCAAGATATACAACGAATACTCAGAGCCTTACATGGCAATCGACTTAGGCTATGTGCACAACCTGGTTTTTGGCGAAGGCCTGGATGGTTACGACGACCCGTCCAACAAATTCAAAAACAACGCGACCAATCAATACCGGCAATTTGTAATAGGAGTGAAATTCCACTTCGGCAACATTACAGCCTACAACAAGTTGATCAGGCGTTTCTAAAGCTTTGAATATAGAAGAAATACGCGATTACTGCCTGGCTAAACCCGGCGTAACCGAAGGCCTGCCCTTCGGCGAAGATACTTTGGTGTTTAAAGTTGGCGAAAAACTTTTCCTGCTGACCAGCATTTCAGACCCTACCCATTTCAACGTTAAATGTGATCCCGAACTGGCTGTCGAACTCCGCGAGCGCTACTCCGAAGTTCAGCCCGGCTACCACATGAATAAAAAGCACTGGAACACCGTTTCTTCCAACGGCAGCCTCACCCGAAAACAGCTTTGTGAGATGATCGATCACTCGTACGACCTGGTTTTAAAAAGCCTGCCTAAAAATTTGCAGGAGCAGGTAAAAAATTCCTGACTGTCCTATTTTCTGGGCGTTCCACTTTAAAGTGGAACACCCCCGTGGAACACCACAATAGTTAAAAATATTAACTATCAATGTGCTGACAAAACAGTGTCACCGCATTTTTGAGGGAAATCATTTAAATTTGAAATAGCTGTCTGGCCCAGGCACCTCTTTAAATTTAAACCCTCTTTGCGCAGCAGAGAGGGTGGTCGAGCGAAGCAATGACCGGGTGAGTCAAATACCCAGGCGGCATTAACGCCACTCCTCTGTATAATTTACCTTACAAACTTTATTAATCCGCCCCCAAACCTATATTTGTTAAAATTTCTTCTCAATGAAATCATTCCTGCCTGCTTTGCTGGCCTGTTTTATATTTTTCCAGGCAAGGGCCCAGCAAACTCCTTTCGAACGTAGCAGCGATAAAAACTACACCGCCACCTATGCCGAAATAACGGCATACTATCAGAAACTGGCAAAACAGCATCCGCAAATGCGGATATTCAACTATGGCACTACCGACGTGGGCAAGCCGCTGAGCCTGGTTGTGCTGTCGCGCGATAAGGTGTTCGACCCGGCACTGATCAAAAAGCAAAACAAACGGGTGCTGCTCATCAACAATGGTATTCATCCCGGCGAGCCCGAAGGTATCGACGCCAGCATGATGCTGGTACGCGAGCTGCTCAAAAACAATAAACTGCCAAAAAATATCGTGCTATGTTTTATCGAAGTTTATAATATCGATGGCTGCCTTAACAGGGGTGTATCGCGTCCTAATCAAAATGGTCCCCGGGCTTATGGCTTCAGGGGTAATTATAAAAACCTCGATTTGAACCGTGATTTTATTAAGGTTGACAGTTATAACGCCATGACTTTTGAGCATATATTGAATACCTGGCAGCCCGAAGTTTTCCTGGATAACCACACCAGCGACGGCGCCGACTACCAGTATGTGATGACCCTGATTGAAACCCAAAAGGATAAGCAAAACCCCATACTGGCGGAATATACTTCAAAAACCCTCTCGCCCGAACTATACAAACGCATGGCCAAAAGCGGGTATGAGATGACACCCTATGTGGAAGAAATGAAGGCTACGCCCGATTCAGGTATTGTGGCTTTCCTGGAAACACCGCGCTTTGCTACAGGCTATACCGCCCAGCACAATATCATCAGCTATATTACCGAAACACACATGCTGAAGGCTTTTGACAAGCGCGTGTACGCCACCTATGATTTTATGCAGCACCTGTTTGATATCTGCGAGCGCGATGCGAAACTGATAGGCGAGGCCAAGCATAAGGCCGATGAACAGGTAAAAAACCAAACCACCTTCGCCCTCAATTGGGATTTGGACGAACAGCATTGGGATACGCTCACCTTTAAAGGGTTTGAAGCCGGGCATAAAACCAGTGAAGTAAGCGGCCTGCCGCGTTTGTATTACGACCGCAGCAAGCCATACACCAAAACCATCCGGTATTACGACAACTATAAACCAACAGTATTTGCCGATAAGCCCGTAGCTTATGTTATCCCCCAGGCCTGGCAAAAGGTGATCGCGTTGTTCGATCTGAATAACATTACCATGCATAAACTGGCGCATGATACCACATTGGATTTGCAGATGTATTATATCGCCGATTATAAAACCCCGGCCCGGCCATACGAAGGGCATTACCTGCACAGCAATGTAAAATTGAACCCGGCAAGTATCAAAGTGAAGTTTTATGCCGGCGACTACGTGGTTTATACCAACCAGGCTTTGAACCGGTATATTGTGGAAACGCTGGAGCCCCAGGGCGTCGATTCCTTTTTTGCCTGGAATTTTTTCGATTCCATTTTAGGTCAGAAGGAAGGCTACTCCGACTATGTTTTTGAAGACGATGCCGCCGCCCTGCTCAGGAAAGATCCTGAACTGCGCAAAAAGCTGGATGACGAGAAAGCCAAAAACCCCCAGCTGGCCAATAGTGCAGAGGCGCAATTAAACTTTGTGTACCGCAACTCACCCTATTTCGAAAAAACCTATCTTCGGTACCCGGTTGGCAGGTTGCTGACCGGGACAAAACTCGACTTACAATAAATGGAACTAAGCCAATACCTTAATGTCGCACCTGTTGCCTGCGTCATATTTGCGTTAACTATCGCTGTTAGCGCTATCGCTTTCTCAAGCGACTGGGTGTATGAGAATTTCATTCTGCATCCCGCCAGCGTATATCATGGCAAGGGCCTGCATACGTTGATAACCAGCGGCTTTATCCACGCCGACCTGATGCACCTGTTCTTCAACATGTTCAGCTTCTACTTTTTTGCATTTACGCTGGAAGGTATTTTAGGGCATTGGCAATTCGCCTTGTTATATAGTTTGAGTTTGATATTAAGCGATCTGCCGACGGTGGCAAGATATAAAGACAATTATAATTATCGCAGTCTTGGCGCTTCCGGGGCGATAAGCGCGGTACTTTTTAGTTTTATTTTATTCAATCCATTTATGCCGCTCGGTTTGATGTTTGTTCCTGGTCTGAATATTTGGGCAGCGGTTTTTGGTGTACTGTATCTTTTTTATTGTTCGTATGCTTCCAAACGCCAGTTAGGCAATATCAATCATGATGCGCACTTATTCGGCGCAATAAGCGGCATAATGATCACGATTGTAATGAGGCCGCATGTGGTTGTAGATTTTGCACATCAAATTACCGAGAAAGTTCAATCGCTGCTGCACTGATAAAATTGCCGTCCGCATCCTGTAAAAAGCTCATGGGTTTTTCCGGATTTTTAATGATTTCCAGCAGCAGGAAGCCCCATTTCTTCCAGAAGTTTTCAAGCACCTGCCCGTAGGTTTTATTCAGCCAGTAATCAAACAGCGGTTTGCTGCTGATCCCCCGCAAGGGCATAGCTTCGATATAGGTCTCCTCTGCGACAGGCAGTATATTATATTCCGGTAAACGGTTAAACAGGTAAGCGGAGTAAAAAACCCTTGCGTTAAATTCTTCAAACTGGATAGGGTGTAAAGTTTGCCCTTCAATCTTTTCCAATATTTCACGATGATAATTGCGGTTGGCGCCGTTATCCTGTAAACAAATGATCAGCCCGAAATCCTTCATCCGTACAGAGAAAGTCAGCGTATTGATCTCGTCCCGGTAAATAAACTGATCTTCGGCATTGTCAACACTAAACAGGAAAAGGCTGTAAGGCTTAAAATCCTCAAATAGCACCGGCTGGTAAATGCTTTGCAGCATCAGGTGCAGGTTGCTGAATTTATGGATAAGCGATTGCGAGATATTGAACTCCTGCCCCTGCGCATGCTGTTGTTTAATGCCCGCCTGTATCTCGTTAAACAGGATTCCATACAGCAATTTGCCGGCCCACTGGAATAATTTAAGTTCGTCCAGGCTTTTCACACCCTCATAGCCGGCACTCATTGCCGCAGCAATTTCAGCCTCAAGTGGTTCCAGGTATCGTTCACTAATAGCAGCGGAACAGGGTATTTTCAGGTCCTTATAGGTCGAAATAGTTTCATCCAGCATTTTAAATGGCTGGTCGGCCAATTGGTACATATTCATCAGCCAGGCCGGAAATACCTGTATCTTTTCTTCTTCGCTGCTTAAGGCCTCCCCGCCCAGGAAACAGGTACGATTGTTAAAGTTGAAAGTTTTGAACGGGTAATAGAGTTGTGCCGGCATGGGCGCAAAGATAAGAAGGAAATTTTACCGGGGTAATTGTTCAGGTTGACGGAAGGTCATTTTGTTATCTGTATGGTGGCTATTTAACTCACCCCGACATCGCTAAGTCGCTTGTCGACCCTCTCTTCGCCTTTGGCGTAAAGAGGGTTCCAAAGAAAAAATAAATAACCCTCTTTACCGCTTGCGGTAGAGAGGGTGACCCAGCGCAGCGTCGGTCGGGTGAGTCAAATAGACAAGCGGCAATTTTTCGCATATTTGTGTCTATGCCTTCGATTATTGACCTATGCCGCGAATTAAGGAAAAGACAAACGCCTGCCGAAGAAGTTTTATGGCAGCAGCTTCGGAACAGAAATTTCTCCGGCAGCAAATTTTTAAGACAACACCCGATATGCGTTGAATCGATTTTTGGTAAAAGCTTATACTACATTCCGGATTTTTATTGTCACAAATCAAAATTAGTAATCGAAGCAGATGGCCCTGTTCATCTGTTTAAACAGGAATATGATAAAAACAGGGACGAAGTTTTGAGCGGGCTGGGCCTTGTGATCCTAAGGTTTAAGAACGAAGAAATACTTAATGACCTTGACAGCGTCTTGAATATGATTAAAGAGAAAATTGCGGTAACTGGATAACGTCCGTTCACTCACCCCGACATCACTAAGCCGCTTGTCGACCCTCTCTTCGCTTCACGAAAAGAGGGTTCCAAAAAAACAAAAAAAACCCTCTTTACCGCTCGCGGTAGAGAGGGTGACCCAGCGCAGCGTCGGTCGGGTGAGTCAACTATACAAGCGACTACCACCCGCAAACCCACAACCCCCGGATATATTATCCAAAAAATTTTAGCTTTGAGGTTTAACATGGAACTGACATACCGCCCTTTCGAACTGGAGTTAAAATACCCTTTCACCATTGCCAAATTCTCGCGAACCTCTACGCCATTGGTGCTGCTGGAGATAAAGCATGAAGGATATACCGGTTACGGAGAAGCCTCTATGGTACCCTATATGGGCGAAAGCCACCAAACAGCTGCGGAATTTTTGAGCAGGGTTGATGTTTCCCAATTCAGATATCCATTTGATTTTGCCCCTATCATTCATTACCTCGATAGTATCGCCCCCGGCAACCCTGCTATCAAAGCGGCTGTTGATATCGCTTTGCACGATCTGGATGGCAAGTTAAGGGGACAACCCTGCTGGCTTTTATTGGGCAGCGACCCAGCTCAAATGCCCCTAACCAGTTATACCGTAGGGATAGATACGCCCGAAATATTGATAAAAAAAGTAAAAGAGGCAGGCGATTGCAAGGTGATCAAGGTAAAACTTGGCCGTGATAGCGATAAGGACCTGATCAATACCATCCGTTCGGTGACAGACGTTCCGTTATATGTAGACGCCAACCAGGGCTGGACCGACCGCCAGGAAGGCCTGGATATGACTCATTGGCTGCACGAGCAGGGTGTGGTACTGATAGAACAACCCATGCTCAAAACCGATCCCGAAAGCAATGCCTGGTTGTCCGAACGCAGTCCCATCCCCATCATAGGCGATGAAGCCGTCCAGCGCCTGCCGGACGTGGACAAAGCTAAAGGCGTATATAACGGCATCAACATTAAACTGATGAAATCAGCCGGGATGTATGAGGCACATCAGATGATTAAAAGGGCCAAAGAACTGGACTTAAAGATACTGATAGGCTGCATGAGCGAAACCAGTTGCGCCACCCTCGCCGCTGCTGCCCTGGCCCCCCAATGCAATTGGGCCGATATCGACGGGCCTTTCCTGGTAAGTAACAACCCCTTCAAAATGCCGGAGTTTAAAGACGGGAAATGGGTGTTGGGTGATGAGGCAGGGTTGGGATTAAGAAATATCTAGCCTCTTGCCATTACCATATTCTTTCACTACCCGCAATTGAACTACCACCAATTTGCCGGAGCCGTAAAAAGTAGGATCAATAGTGCAACGCCAACGAAATTAATGGTATAAGATAGCAGCATATCAGCCAATATGGCTTTGGTAAGCGGTCTTTTCATTTTGGATACCCGCAAAAAGGTTTTGATAAATAATACAAAACACAAAACGAAATAGATAAAAAACGCAGGTATATCCAGTCCCGGACCTGCCAGGTTGGTTGGCGATAAATGGTGCGCCCCCACCAGGATGATAAGCCCCGCCAGGTAGTAGATCAAAAGGCTTAACGGTGTGTCGGCTTTCCAGATTTTATTCACCTTGGCTCCCTCTCTTATTTTGTTCGTTTCAAAGTGATAACCGGCCCTCCCGAAGCTTCATCATAAGTAGCCGGCCTGTTCCCATCCGGGAATATCTGCCACCTGATCGTATTATTGTCAACGAATAACAAAAATACTGCTAATGTGGCCGTTTGCGCGTTATGTGTCAGCATTGTTATGTCCAGTTTTGCCGGATCTTTTGGGAGATCGATAGTATAGGTATAAGGTGGCATTGCATTACCGTTGATGATAACAATTACTTTATTGGTATCTAAAAACCGGATCGAAGCCTTTGTGCCCTGGCTGTCGGCGCCTTCCCATTTCCCGATAAGATCCTTTTTTGTATGCTGTGCAAAAGCTATTGTGGAAAATGTAATCAGCAAAAAAGTGAGAATAGTTATTTTCATTAACAGTTAATTTAAAATCTTAATACTACCAAGTATTTCTTCTACAACAATTAACTCTTCCGCGTTAATTTCGGTATTTAAAAAATCAATATCGATTGTAAAAGAACACACAAACCAAAAATTCGTTGTTCCCATTGTCCAATAAAAGGTCGTACAAACATCTGAACTTTCTTTTTTATAAAAAGCAGCATCCCAATCGCCCAATTTAATGATTATCGCGTTTGAGTTATCGTTATTGATTGATGATACAGAAGCTGGTGTTTTATCTATTTCGGCGTCGCCAATACGTAAAGGAGTAATTCTTAAATTCCCACTCCATTTCACCGTATTAAAAAAAGCGGCTGTACCTTCCTCATCTTCATATTCAGACCAATTTTCAGGAAGCTTTATAGTGAACCATTTATTAATGGATGTGAAATACCAGTATTTCATCAGAAAAATTCTTATAAATCATTCCTGACTCGTAAGCCCCGCCCTCGGTTTACTTATCACTCAGCATAATCGGGTTTCCCTTGCCGCCGCCAATAATAATCACTTTGGCATTAGGTGATAAAGCAATTTCCTTTTGCGCCTTGATACTCTCGTAGATCAGCTGCTTGTCGGATAAACCGGTTGAAAGTATTTTCTGGTAATCCGCTATACCTTGGGCTTCCACGCGTTTACGGTCGGCTTCCTGGCGTTCTTTCTGCAATACAAACTGCATTTTTTGGGCGTCCTGCTCGGCATTGATCTTTGATTCGATGCTTGCCTTTACCGAAGCCGGCAAAGAGATATTGCGCACCAGTATTTGCTGCAATTCCAACCCCCGTTTATTAAAAGTTTCGGTTATCGTACGGTTGATCTTTTCCTGGAACTCTGTCCTTTTAGTTGAATACAGGTCGACAGCCTGGTAATTCACCGCATTATCGCGGATGGCTGTTCTGGTCACCGGGCGAACGATCTTTTCTATATAATCCTCACCTATATTTTGAAGGATATATGGCGCTTTTGAAGGCGACACTTTATATAGAACTGAAATATCGATAGTAACCTCCAACCCGTCGGAAGACAGAACGCGGATAGCATCATCCCCCTCTTTTTGGCCTTCGGTGCTTACCCCACTCATGGTATAGTTCTGGGTTTGTATATCAAAGTTGTGCACATCAACCAAAGGGTTGATCACATGCAGACCGCTCTCCAGTACATTGTCCTGCACTTTACCGAAAAGTACCTGTACCCCAACTTTACCCGGATCTATTACTTTAACCGCCGAAAGCAGTATTCCCAATGCGATAATGACGATCCCGACAGTATAAACGATACCACCAAAACGGCTCCCTGGTTCGGGCGAGCGTTTGAGCACTATACCCACGATGAGCACAATGACACCTAAAATTGCGATAAGCATGATTTTTTGATTTTTTAAGGTTTGTTTTGCATGTTCCGTACGTCTCTTAACAGGCGGATCTTCAGGATAACCAGTATAGCGCCGATGAACACGGCGCCGGCAACATATTCGTAATGTTTGTTTTCAAAACCCGTATAAATGAGCACCAGGCAAACAAAAATGCCAACGTTTAACAATACGTTTAAAGCTAATTTTTTACCCATCGCTTAATAAACCTCTATGGTCGGATCAATTTCTTCGGCCCAGGCCAGTATGCCGCCCTGCAGGTTGGCCAGGTTGGTAAAACCGAACTGCTGCTCCAACTGCATAATAGCAGCCGCGCTGCGCCTGCCGCTGCGGCACATCATTATTACCGGTTTATCTTTGGCTATCTGTTCGGCCTCTATCAGTATCCCCCCAAGCGGGATAAGCTTACCCCCCAGGTTCGACATTTCATATTCAAAATCCTCACGAACATCAATCAGTTGAAAATCCTCGTGCTTGTCAATCATCTCTTTCAGTTCCTGTACGCTTATTTCTTTCATTGCAGTAATTAAATTTCAATCAAATGTAGCTTTTTATTGTATAATTAAATCAATAGATAGTTTGTAACAATCACTAACTATGAGCGTTTTATATATGTTTGCATAAAATTTACATCCTGCTTATAATGTTATGTGCTTAACATTTTTCGGCTATACATTAAAAATCAGCACTTTTAAAATCATCAAATGAAAAAAATCACCCGCTTTTTCTGGTTCTGTTCCGGGGCGCACATAGGTACATTAAAAAAATATCCGGTAGAGCATAATAAGTATATCGGCATTGGGGCCACCATATTTTTCACAGCGTTGTTTGCTTCGCTTTCAGGCGGATACGCCATGTATTTCGTCTTTAACGGCGACGCATTTGCAGTGGGCTTCGCAATACTGTTCGGCCTGATCTGGGGCCTCGCCATTTTTAATATGGACCGCTACATTGTGTCCAGTATCAATAAAGAAGGTACTACCAACCAGCAAATTTTACAGGCGTCGCCCCGTATTTTATTGGCTATCATGATCGGTATCGTCATCTCGCGCCCGCTCGAATTAAAAATATTTGATAAGGAAATCCGCCAGAAATTAAAGACAGCCTACCTCAAAGGGCAGCACAGGAAGATAGACACCCTGCAAAAGACCTATAATGATAAGTATGCCATGGAGCTTGGCAAAAATACCGACCTGAAAAAGGAAAAGGACTCCCTGGAAAAGGATATCAACCGCACGCGTTCGCTATTGAACCAGGAAGTTTTTGGCGATAAAAATGACCAGACATCGGGTATTGTAGGTTATGGCACTTATGCCAAACAAAAACAACAGGTTTTGCAGGAAAAAGAGGACCGCTTAAATACCGTTAGAGATAAACTGGGCCAGATGGATAACTTCCTCACACAGCGCAAGGATTTTGAAGGCCTGAGCAATACCCGTTTATTCAACTCCCACGAGCTGGACAGCCTGTCAAACATTGCCGGATTTTCGGACCGGAACTGGGCGCTCGGGCAGCTAACTTACAACGAGAACGGTACCCGCGACCTGGATACTTACCTGGCTATTTCGTTTATCGGGTACCTGTTCATCCTGTTTGAGTGTTTGCCTGTATTCGTCAAGCTGATGTCGCCCAAGGGGCCTTATGATGTCGCCGTTAGTAAAGTGTCCGAAGCCAATATTTATCACGCCGTAAAGGAAAAGGAACGCGATATGAAGGTGACCGATAACGTATATAACCATAACCTGGATGCCGATGTCGAACGACAGAAAAAGATCATCACGTCGCAATCGGAGTATGACCTGGAGCATCATAGTTATGATTAGGATACGATAAATACAAATATCAAACCCTCTTTGCGCGAAGCGGAGAGAGGGTGGTCGAGCAACGCGATGACCGGGTGAGTCAAATGCGCCATACAGGTTTGATGGCGAGGCCAGCAGGGGATATTTTGATTTCGAATTTCGGATATTCGATTTCGGAT